>Ga0209810_1001075_pt1 | contig 45977 bp, 27 predicted proteins | sample Coa_R1_7_FD_187159 | JGI IMG/M metagenome (GOLD analysis project Ga0209810, IMG submission 187159) | Surface soil microbial communities from Centralia Pennsylvania, which are recovering from an underground coalmine fire - Coalmine... | ecosystem: Environmental > Terrestrial > Soil > Unclassified... | reverse complement strand
TGACCAATCTCCTTCACGAGGTCCTTGCCTCAACAAAACATCCAGCCTGTGACCTGTCTACTCCGAAGGCTATCGTCAGCCTTCGAAGCGTACCGCCTCCGAAGCTAAGCATTCATACCATCTCCTTATCTAACGTTGCGCTACAAGCTCCCTTGCAGATTGCTACACTGCGCGGGCAGCTACACCCGGACCCTGCATCTTGAGCACGAACTCGGGATACCCGAGAGCACCCATTTCGGGGATGTCCAGACCCTCAAGTTCGGCCTGAGGCGAAACCCGCTGGCCAACGAAGTAATCGATAAGCAGATTGAATGTGAAGGATAAAGTAAAGACAAAACCGAGCAGCGTGGCCACACCAATCATTTGCGCGACGAGTTGCCCGGGGTTGCCGTAAAACAGTCCCTTGACCGAACCCATTCCTGTGCCGTCGGCAAAAAGGCCCACAGAGAGTACTCCCCACAAGCCGCAGGTGCCGTGAACGGAGATGGCCCCGACGGGATCATCAACGTGCGCGACACGGTCGATGAATTCCACACTCAGGCAAACCAGGATACCGGCGATGAGCCCGATAATTGCCGCTCCAATCGTGTTGACGAACCCGCTGGGGGCTGTGATGGCAACCAATCCGGCCAGAAGACCGTTGCCGCTCATCGAGGCATCCGGCTTGCCGTAGCGGATCCACATATAGAAGATGGCCCCAAATGAACCGGTTGCGCCGGCCAGCATCGTGTCCACCGCAATCGTGGCGATCCGCAGGTTTCCGCCGCCTGAAGCCCCAAGAGTGCTGCCGGGATTAAACCCAAACCATCCGAAGGCCAGGATGAAACAACCGATCAGAACCATGGTGATGTCGTGGCCTGGAATGGCGTTTGACGACCCGTCACGGTTGTACTTGCCGATTCTTGGCCCGATGATCATGGCACAGGCCAGGGCCGACAACCCTCCAACCGCATGGACTACGCCGGAGCCGGCAAAGTCGGCGTACCCATTTCCCAACCCGAAGTTTGTACCCAACTGGGAAAGCCATCCGCCTCCCCACGCCCAGTTGGCGAACAGCGGGTAAGTGATTGCCGCCAGGAAAACCGAAGACACTGCGAAGGCTGCGAATTTCCAGCGCTCCGCACAACCGCCCGTGACGATGGTGGCGGCAGTGTCCATAAACACCATTTCGAAGAGGAACAAGACCATCACCCCAACGTCATAAGTGCCTCCCTGAGTAAGAAAGAAGCCGTGAGTGCCCCACAGGCCCCAGGTCTTGCCCGCGAAGTGCAAGGCAAACTCTCCACTTAGCGGCGCAGCGCCACCCAGACTTGCCACACCGGCTGCACCTCCCATCTGCAGCGCAAAGCCGCAAACCCAGTACGCAAACAAACCGAAACCGTACACCATGAAGTTCATCATGATGGTGTGATTGGCGTTCTTGGCGCGGCAAAGGCCTGTCTCGACGGCCGCAAAACCCGCCTGCATAAACATCACCAGAAACCCGGCTATCAGCGTCCAGACGAAGTTGATAGCGACTTTGTTCTGGCCAATCTGGTTAAGCGCGTCCCCGAGGGTGAGGCCGGACTTTGGATTGGAGACAGGAATATCATTCACTGTTCCCGTCAGGGTCCCGCTTGGATCACCCTTCGCCATTTCCTCGGCGGAAGGTGGGTTTGCCTCCTTCACCGCCAGGGGTGCGGTGATCGATGGAGCGGGGATGGCCTGGGAACTGGTCGTCGGTTGGCTGGGTGTTTGGGCCCAGGCCATGGCCCCGCATAAGAAGTATGTTGCTAGAACAAACCCGCGCATGAACGTTTTTAATTTCCTGTACCGCATGCATCTCCTCCGTTCTTGGCAATTGGCCAAGCGTTGTTTCCACACATAAAGATTTCAGGAACACGTCTACTTCTTCCAAATGGCATTCTTAACGTAGGCTCGATTCAGGAAGCCCAGGATCCCTGTCAAACACAGTCCGATTCCGATCAGGGCAAAGATGAAGCGGGCGGCCAGTGATGAAGTCCAAGTAAGACTGGCCACGGGAAGGAGCCATCCGATAACCGCCAACAACAATCCAATGAATTTCATTGCAGTCTCCAGATTTTCAGAATTCTATTTTGGTCCTATTGCCGCTCCGGCCTCACCTGAAGTCCTACGGAACATCGTGGAGGCCAGATATTGCGGGTACTTTGCTTAATCCAAAAACTCCAGGGGTCTGATTTTTCGGAAACCCACCAACGAGTACGCGAGAACCGCTGCACCTGCGACCGTCACGATGATGCCCGCTGCCGCTTCCCCGCCTGCCCAGAGAACCAGTCCGGCAACGAAGCCGGTGAAGCCCGTGAGGAACATGGTTAAGTAACTGCCTTGTTGTCGATTTGCTGCCACGTGAGTTTCCCTCCTTGATTCAATCTGAATTGCAAAGCCAAATTTCTTTTCATGCGCCCGATCGATTCTTACCGGGCGGCGTGAATGTCAAAGACGTAAACCATTCCAAAGTCCAGTGTGTTTTGGTTTTTTGAAAGCTCGGCTGCACCTCGCGGGAAGAACGGTGCGTTTGACATGTCGCGCCGGAATTCAAGCCTGCTGATCAGGTGATGGGCGAAAGTCCGCTCGAGCGTCAGAGTATATTCGTTGATGTCCTGCACTGTCCCGGTCGTAAACCCGTCGTGATCGTCGTAGTATTCGTAGCGGACCGTGAATGCGTACTGGTTGTTAAACGTATAGCGGGCGTAGGTAGCGAACCCGGTCCAATGGACGGAATTCGCGACGCCGGGAACCATGTCGCCGCCGCCCCAGTCGAAGTTTTCAAGCAGCGACAGTTTGGGAGTCACATTGAACTGGACTACGGTGTCTGTCAGGTGCCGCCAGTGCGAGTTGGTATTGGCCATCTGAGGGCCGGCCAGATAGTTCTGCGTCACACTTACTTTGGGGCTGGGCGCCCACGCCAGGCTGAATCCGTATGTTTTCCCGGTATTGGGCGCGACAATGTCGTTCCAGCCGTTGACGAGATATCCCGTCAGGGTGACTTTGGGGTTAAACGCATACGCTGCTCGAAGCCCGAAGTGGTAAAAGGGAATTGCGTAGCCGAACAGGATGCCCCGGCTATAGTTCCAATTGGGAGCCGTTTCAATGACTTCGGCGCCCGCGGGCGTCACGAATTTTCCGAAATCCAGTTGAAGCCCTTTACCTATTGGAACCAGGTATGAAGCATAGGCCTGGACAACGTTTCGGTCGAAGAACGGTCCGGCAACGGGCTCCGAGTTGTTGACAACGTTGATGGCGTTCCCATAGCCAAAAATCAGGTTGTAACCCAGGCGTGTGTCTGTGTCGGGACTTCTCTTGATAACCACTTCTGCAAGGTTTAAGGAGAACTGGTCGGTGTAATTGTCAAACACCCTCAGGCCGGCCTGGCGGTCCGCCGGGTGGTTAAAATCGAGTCCGTAATAGCCGTCAACGGAGCCGCTTATGGTAGTGGAATTAAAAAGCGTCTCCGCAAGGTTCTCTTTCTGGTTCGGCTCCGGGGACGTTCCCTCAGCCGCAGGAGCTTCCGGGGCAGACGAACTCGGAGCGGTCTGTTTCTGTCCCTGCTGTTTTTTTAACTGGTCAATCTGGGCCTGAATAGCTTCCAGTTCCTTCTGAAGAGCATCAATCTTTGCTGCGTTACTTGAATCAGCCGCATTCGATGTGCTTCCCGATGACTCTTGTGCCCCGAGTTGGGTGCAGCAGGTGGCAACGCCCAGGAACCCTATGATGATCCCCACGCTAATCCGCGAGAGTTTCATATCAGCTTCCTTCCTTATTAGTTTGGAATACCGCCCCAACCAGCATCATTACATTATGAAATACAGTATTTCCTGTCCAATTAATAGTTATGCTGCATGTCATAAAAAACTTTTGGATAAATTTAATTTTTTATGCTGATAAGCAAAGCCTTCAAATTTCCTCCCAGAAGCCTTGGGGAACCTGGCAGCAGCGAGCCGGAAGGGGACGCGCGAAAACTAAGGTCGGTGGAATTGATGGTCGTCGATGTGGCAGTCCTTCGGAAGGCGGACAGCCGAGCGTTCAACGGGGGCCCGAGATCAGTTTCCGGGAATTCAGTTCCGGAATTTCCCATGTCATTTTGAGTGCGCGGGCAATCGGTGCAAGCGGTCTAACTTGCAGTAGCGGCGTGAGATATCCGACAGCCGTGTCTGTGGAAGCGGGCCTCCTCTACGCCCTGTGACAGACTGTCTCAAGGGCAAGAATTGGGATTGAATCAGCAAACTCTTAGGCATATACTAGGCGCATCCAGGGAGTTCAGATTCGAAGTCACAAAAGGCACCGCTGACCTGGGAGAAATGCGGACTCCTGCGAAAATCGGTATGAAGACGCAAACCTCTAGTCACTGGTTGAGACGGCGCAGCAACTCACGCGATTACATCCCCACATTTCTTACAGGCGGAAATCTTTCAGGGCCTTAACGTCATTGGAAGCAATGGAGGGGCGTGGCCATGAAATCTTTGTTCCTCCGCGGAATATTGTTTGCTGTTATCACTCTCGTTCCCGCCTGGGGCATGGGAAGCGGCGGCGGGAACCAGGCCGGACGTTCACTCGATGCCGGTCGCGATACGGGCCAACCTTCGGCCACTATCAGCATTCCCGGCCCTTTGCGCTCATTCCTGCGCATGGCTGCCATCAGCCAGGAGGTTACGCCAGATGAAATCGTTCCGCTCCTGGCACACAATGTGGCGGTTGAAGGCTACACTTACAACCGAAAGGGCGGAAAACCCGAACCCACCGAGTACCTGATCCTTCTGAAGGATTACATCAAGCAAGCCAGAGAATTAATGGAGCTCGCCGGTTCTCGGCAGGTGATCCGCATCAGCAGTTGCGATCAGGCAGGCCCTCTGCTGAAGGCCATCGGGTACGAACTTACGGCGCCCTGTGGACCTGAAACCGCTGTCGAAACCGCGGACTCTGAGAGAGCGTTTCTCACCGACGATTCGGGATTTCCGCTGACCGCACTCGAGCAAACCCTGCGGGGAGGAGACCCGTTCGAATACGCGTTTGGAAGCTTCAGGGTCCCCGTGTTGTTCAGTCAAAGCGACTGGATTGCGCTTGATGCCAACAAGAAAGATGATCTCCTCGATGCTCTACTGGGAGATCCTCAACTGGCCCGCCTCTACTGGGCGATGTCGCGCATCGACGAAGGCACACGGGATTTCCTGAGGCGGTGGCCGGGCCTCAAGACTTTGCTTCCTCTGTCCCCCGTTCTGGATTTTTACGGCAGCCAGATTACAATCCAATCGGGACGAGTAGTGGTGCCGGGGGGAAGTGGGGCCGAATCTGCGTGGGCGAAGCTGGTCGGGGCCGACCCGGATGCACCTGAGAAATTCGTAACCAGACTGCTTGAGAAGGATGAGGGCTGGCTGGCGGCGTATTTTGATTCGCTGTCGCGAGTCAGCGGAGCCCAGCAGGCGTATTTCACACGGCCTCCTCATCTTCAGGACTTTTATAAAGCACTTGTCGGAAAGAATCCGTCGCCCGGCCCTGCGCGGCCGGTTTTCAGGCCTGACCCGGGCCTGATGCTTTTGATATCCAGCACTCGGCTGGGCCCCAACGGAGAGCCGCTGATTCCAGGTGGCGTGGCGGTGTGGAAACAGGCGCTCGAGGATTTTCAGCGGAAGGACCATTCCAAGCTCGTCCGGATGTGGGCCAGGCGCTCCGGCTCCTCGAACACTCCAGAGCAACTGCTTGAAGCTATGTTTGCGCTTTCCCGCATCAACATCGAGGATGGGCCGCTTCAAGCCTATCTGGAATTGAACGCAATCGATGCCGCACGTTCTTCAAAGAACCGGCTGGCGCCTGAGACCGTACGCAAGCTTGCTGAGGATTTTGCCAGGTTTGGCGACCAGTACAAGACGTTTACTGAGTTTGCCTTGAGCGACTCTTCGATCATTGACTTTCTCAAAGCAGCACACGCGATCGACAATATCCGTGACCGCAATTTGCGAGAAGACAGCCTGGGAATTTTCCAGGCCAGCGTCGGCCTCTGGAAGATACTTGCCCGGCAGAGGGAGATCCCTGAGGCGGCCTGGGATCGCTCGTGGCAGGGAGTGATCAGGCCTTTCTTTGACATCCGATCATCTGAGCAGCTTTACCTTGCCGGGCGTTCCTCCATGCAGGAACTGTTCCAGGCTTCAACCGGCAGATCTGAGATTTCGCAGAATGAATTCATCGATTTGCTTGCGGGGCCGAAGCAGGACAGCCCTGCCGGCATTCAGGTGAGGAACAGTCTGGCGGACAGAATCCGGTCGATGATGATTGCTCAACGGCTGGTGTCGCTTGACACCCTTTTCGCTCTGGGTGATGGCCTGAAGCTGCTTGGGGAGGGGAAAACTCCCTCCATGCCCCTGGCTCCGCTGGCGGCACGGCTCCGCCAGTTCCAGTTGCCCAAACCCCTGTTTACCAGGGGCGAAAGGGCCGAGTGGTCCATGGGCCTCTATGAGAATGCGCACATCCAGTCTATGATGCGAACGAACCTGGCCAAGCTTATCCAGTCGAAGCCGTCTCCAGCCCGGCTTGAAGCGGCGCGGGGCCAACTGGTTCCTTTTCTCCGGGACACGCTGGTGGGTTTGAACTATGCCTACTACGAGCCGCCGGGTGCGCAGATGATCTATAACAACGAACTCTTTGTGCGCTCCCACGATTTCTCCGGCACAAGAAGCATGGAAGAGGACCGTTCCTGGAAAACGCCCGATTTATTCGGCCGCGGCCTGCCAGCAAGCGGAGGCGCGCATCTGGTCGGCTCTCTGTCCAGCCTGCCCTACGTTTTGGCGCAGGTCGAAGAAAGTTTCATTGTGCCGAAGCGGGTGCAATCCCTGGTGTGGGAGGACCTGGTCCCGACCATGCTGACGGATGCCGTAATGTCGCGGTGGTGGCACGTGACACGAAATGAACTCCATGCTGTTGCGTTATATCAGCGCTTTGGAGAGGAATTAATCAGGGCCGCCGCGACGGACGCCCGGTTGCGCGGACAGGTGATGGATATTCTTTCGGGGCGGATGCTGCCAATCACATATGACCGTGTGGAAAGCGCATTGAACGAGGGGCGCTCGAACGAAGCTCTCGCTGAACTGACGCCGGGAGATACTTTCTTCCTCGGCGCGTTGTTCCGGGAAAAATTCCCGTCTGTCGATCCTGACAACGGCCGTGCGGGCAAAGAACTCGATGAATTGGCGCGGCGTTCTCCTGAGGATGTGAGTTGGAAGCGCTTGTCGGAGGATTTTGGCGTTTCCCATCCCGCGCTTGAAGGAACGGACGCCCGTTCGCTGATAAGCGTGAAACCCTTCCCCACATATCTCGGATATTCCAGCCGGCTGTTGGCGGAGTCCTGGGATTCAAACAACTTGTATTGGGCGCGGCTCGCGGATGAAAAAGGCTATCCGCCTGTGATGCTGAATCTGCTGGTTCCTGAGCTGACGTATCGCATGGTCGAGAACATTTCTGCGACCTACCTCGACGACTGGCCGGCGCTGCTCCGGTCATTGCGCGAGACGGGCTTGGAATTTGAACAAGGGAAGGTCGCTTCGCTGCCGAGAATGGGAAGTGATTCCGGTTTTTAAAGATTTTTCTGCCAGACGGCGGGGTTGACACCCGGCCGGTCCGGCGATAAGAGTTCAGGAAAGGTGACCTATGGGACGAAGATATTTTCCGCTCGCCTTCTTCTCTATCGCTATTATTGCGGGCCTCTCCGTCGCTGTACGAGCCCAGCAGAAAGAATCTGACATGACGGTGGTCCACGTTACAGTCAACATGGTCCAATTGGACGTGGCGGTTACAAACGACAAGGGCCAGTATGTAACAGGTCTGGGTCCTGAAAATTTTGCAGTGTATGAGGACGGCATTCGGGAAAAGATTGCCGCCTTCGGCGAGGAGAACAGCCTCCCTCGCAGCGTGCGATACTCGGGTCCCGGTGGAAAAGTGACGGGCCTGGGCAATATTCTTGCCGATGGCGCCCCTGGGTCGATTTCTCCGTCTGCTCCCGGAGCCAGCGTGTTTGTTCTGTTTGACACCAGCAATTATATGTACCGTCAATTTGCTCTTGCGCGTGACGCCATTGCCCAGTTTGTCCGGTCGCTCAACCGTTCGGACCGCGTCGCCTTCTATTCCTACAGCCGAGACTTTTTCCGGGCCTGCCCGCTGAGCAACGAGCACGTGCAGGTCCTCAATGCGGTTCGTTCGACGGTGGCGGGCGATGATGCAGCACTTTACAACGCGCTTCTGTGGACGCTGAAGGACGCCGACAAGTTCTCCGGCCGAAGGGTCGTCGTGGTCTTCTCCAACGGTCCCGACGACGCCAGTATGGTTTCACCTGAAGACGTTCGTGAGCTTGCTCAGTCCGAAGGCATCCCGATTTACATGATCAGCACGCGGGCGGCGGAGCGCGACCCGCTCTCGACCGCCGTTTTCAAGCGCATCGCCACCAGCACGGGGGGCAAAGCCTACTTTGCCGGACACTGGCAGGACCAGCAGAAAGCATTTGAATCAATTCGAGCGGACCTCGAACACCTCTACATGCTCAGTTATTATCCTGCGCCAAATCCAAACACCGGCTGGCGCAAGATTACAGTGAAGCTGATCGGTAAGAACCTCCAGAAGTACCATATACGGACGCGGACCGGCTACCGGCCGAGGGCCCTTGCTGATACGGCGGAAACTTTTCCTTTCCAGGGAAATGCAACTCCAACGCCCGCGCAGGCGGGCGGCAAGTGATGCGCTCGGCGAAATTGCCGGGAGCATGGATCACGCCAAGTCCGGTCTTCCTGTCCAACCTGCCTCTCGCAGGAGGAACGGGGCTCCAATGTCCGCCCCGTCGCCTTTTAGCTTCTTCCTTGCTTTTCCAACAGTTTCCTCAAATAAGGCATTGATATGAGCGGCCTGCCTGACGTATTCTCTTGCCCCGGGAGGAAGTTCCTTTCGGTGACAGCTTCAGCCTTCCCCGAACCTTTCAGTCTGGCACGGTTTGCTGACGGAAAAACAGACTTCAAAAGAAAATCCACCCGGGTATGAGACATCGATATTCGCGCAGAGAATTTGTCAAGAAGACCTCGCTCGCGCCACTGGAGCTTTCTGCGGCAGCCTGGTTATCCCGATTGCCCATTTCAGAAAGTGCGGCGTCCGACGGCAGCCCGCTCTGGCAGATGTTTGTCAGGCCGCCGGATGAGGCGCGCATCATGATGCGCTGGTGGTGGTTTGGCCCGGCGGTTACACACGAGGAGCTCGAGCGTGAAATTCGGGCGATGAAGGAGGGCGGCATCGGCGGTTTTGAGATTCAGCCGGTTTACCCGCTGGAACTGGATGACCCTTCCCGGGGAATCCGCAATCTGCCCTATCTCTCGGAGGGATTTCTCGATGCGTTGAGATTCGTCAATCAGAAGGCCCAGGAATTGGGGATGAGGCTCGATCTGACGCTGTGCAGCGGCTGGCCCTATGGTGGAAGCAAAGTCGGGGTCACGCAGGCCGCCGGCATGCTGCGCGTTGCGAGAGTGCAAATTCCAGTGGGGGAAGATTCAGTGCCCGCGCCAAGCCTTGAAGCAGGCGAGGCGTTGATCGCAGCATGGGCAGTCAACGACGAGCATGGAGAACTTTCCGGCGAAAATGCACGGGCACTTGATGACCTCAACGGCCCTCGAGTGAGAGTGGAACAACAGGGGCAATTTCACTCCGTCCTCTTCTTTATTTCCAGCCGCACGGGCCAGCAGGTGAAGCGTGCAGCGGTTGGGGCTGAAGGTTTTGTGATCGATCACTACGACCATGCAGCGGTGAATGCTTATCTGCACTCGACCGGCGACAGGTTGATGCAGGCATTTGTGACGCGAAAGCCGTATGCAGTGTTCAGCGACAGCCTGGAAGTTTTCATGTCAAATTGGACACCCGGACTGTTGGAGGAATTCCGCCGCCGGCGTGGCTATGATTTGAAGCCGCATCTGCCGGCGCTTGTGGGCGATGCAGGCCAGGATACTTACGCCGTCCGATGTGATTGGGGTCGTACGCTAACCGAGTTGGCGAATGAACATTATCTTGTCCCGTTGCGTGAATGGGCGGACCAGAACGGCACCCGCATTCGCTGCCAGGTTTACGGCGAGCCTCCGGTGGTGCTTTCAAGCAACCGGCTGGTCGATCTTCCTGAGGGTGAAAATCCGGATTGGAGAGGGCTCAGCCCAGCCCGCTGGGCATCTTCGGCCTGCCATCTCTATGGCAAACCGGTGACCTCGGCCGAAACGTGGACGTGGATCCACTCTCCGGCTTTTCGCGCGACACCGCTCGATCTCAAAGCAGAAGCCGACCGCCACTTCCTCCAGGGTATCAATCAGATTGTCGGCCACGGCTGGCCGTACTCCGCACCCGAAGCGGGCGAGCCCGGCTGGCGATTTTATGCTGCGGGCGCGCTGAACGATCACAATCCGTGGTGGCCCGTGATGGCGGACGTGGCGGCGTATTTGCAAAGGATCAGTTTTCTGCTCCGCCAGGGCAAGCCAGCGAACGACGTCGCCGTGTACCTGCCGAACAGCGACGCGTGGGCGCGATTTACCGGCCACAGCAACCCATCAGTCAACATAGTGCTGGAATCGCTGTTGGGTCCACACGTTCTTCCTGCCATTTTAGACGCAGGCTTCAATTTCGACTTCATCGATGACGATGCTATCGACCTCGTTGGAATTCCTTACGCCGCTGTGATTCTGTCCGGCGTCGAGCGAATTCCCCTGACAGCCTACCGGAAACTGCGGGACTACACGCGGCGAGGCGGAATTGTGATCGCCACGCGCCGCAAGCCCAGCCTTGCGCCCGGACTCCTCGACGGTCAGCGTGACAGCGGAGACGTTCTGGAACTTACTCGAGAGCTTTTTGAGGGCCAGAATGCGCTATGTATTTTTGTTGAAAACGAATCAGACCTGGGCGCTGCGCTGGCAAGCAGGCTTACTCCCGACGTTCAATTGAATCCCAAAGTGCCGGAAATCGGATTCATTCGCCGCCGCCTCGATGAAGGCGAGCTTTACTTCCTGGCGAACACCGGGAACCAGGCACATGACGTCGAAGCCACGTTCCGGGTGAAGCAGCTTTCGCCCGAGCGCTGGGACCCGTTGACAGTCAGCAAGTCGTCCGTCCACTGGAGTACTGCAGTGGACGGCCGCGTCGTCGTTCCGCTCCATTTTGAACCATATGAATCGATGATTCTGATATTCTCCGGCTCGCACAGTTCGCCCGCCCCACCACACGTTCGCCCGAGTGTGTTACCCGCTCCAATCGACATCAGCCGGGATTGGAACGTCACATTCCCAGGAACAGGGAAGAGCATCCATATGGATCAACTCCGTTCGTGGACGGAAATCGAAGGTCTTCGCTACTTCTCCGGCCAGGGGATTTATGAAAAGAGCGTTGCCGTCCCAGCATCCATGCTGGACGGCGAAGCAAGAGTTTATCTGAATTTCGGAAAAGGAGTTGCACTTCAACCCCATCTACGGCGAAACGGAATCCAAGCCTGGATCGACAGTCCGGTTCGCGAAGCGGCTGTCATTCATGTGAATGGCAAACGCGTGGGTTCTGTGTGGTGTCCACCCTATGAACTCGAAGTCACACCGTGGCTGAAGACAGGGGAAAACACTTTTCGCATCGACGTTGGGAATCTCGCGGTCAATTCGATGGCGGGCCAATCACTTCCCAACTATCGGCTTCTCTACGACCGCTACGGCAGAAGATTTGAACCTCAGGATATGAATGACCTCCATCCATTGCCCTCGGGCCTGATGGGGCCGATTGCTCTGATTGCGCGTTGATCGAATGCGTGTGCAGCGCAAGCTGCCGAGGAGACTTGCCCCGGCGAAACGTGATCGGTTTCTCCTGCCTTGGTGGAAAATTCCAGCACCTCGTTCTCCGCACGAACGCGAATGTCTTTGCATCTTTTGTTCGCGTAACCTCCGCCGTTGTTTCCTGCCATGGACTTGGAAGGATGGCGATTTTTTCCTTTTTCGCTACCTATGATGATCTTCGAGATATTCTTTCCGTCGAACACAGCACCGACGAGGAATGTGCCGACAGCACGAAGAATCCTGAACCGTGCAAGCCGAGATTCCTGATGTTCGGAAACAGCCGGATCGTTCCGTTGTAAATGTATTCGACGTGCTGCTGTCTATTCGACAGGTCGCAATAAGACACGGCCAACGCATAAGGAGAATTGTGGTTAGTGACTGCTCTACTGCACGGCCTGTTCCCAATCAGTTTACGTCGGCTGTGCGGTCGCCCTCGTAATGCATGATGTGGTAGTAGGCTTCCCATCCGTCCCACAGCACCGGTGGCGGCAGGTGGGTCATGGGGTCGGTGAGAAATTTGGAAAAGATCTCAGCGATCTGCTTTGTTCGATAGATTCCGGTAAGCCAGTCGCCGCGGTACCAGTTTTTCCACTTGCCATACTCTGCGGCCTGTTCTGCCTGCTGGATGGAATCGAGGGCCAGCAGAGCTTTGTGCGTCGATTCAACCGCTGCGCTGGTGTGGCCGGCCTGCGCCAGTTGGATGGCCCGGGATAATTCAAGCAGCGCCCGATTGCTCTGGCGGTTGATGGCGATCATAGTCAGCACGCTCGCGCGGTAGAACAGCCTGCGATCGGGCGCCACGAGGGGCTCGGCGGCGAGCGCTTTACTCCACACGGCATCCCAGCGCGGCTGCGCATCTCCGCATTGCTTGATTTCTCTTTCCACCGTTTCGTGAAGCCAGTCTTTCCTGCTCACTCGTGCAAAACGAAAGCCGAAGATCCTTGGCTGGACCCACTTCGGCGCCTGGCTTGGAATCGAGTAAAGCGGCGAATCGATCATGTAAGTAAGCATCATAATGCGCGCTTCGGTATGGTAGAACTGGTCCCCATATTCGAGCGGAGGATTGCCAAAATGTGCTGGCGCTTTGAAATAATCGTCATAGACGTCGACCACCTGTGCGGCCGCCCTAGGCCCGAACTCGCTCGATGCCCAGCCTCGGTATTCGTCATTGGCGGCCGCGGCGCCTGCTGCGGGAACGCCGCTCCAGCCGACGTCCATTACGGTCTTGGCGGTCATCAACACCGGGCGAATATCGCTGGTATTCACCAGCAGGTAGTATGTAGCTCCGGCTTTAATGTAGCGCCCCAGTTCAGAATAGATCCTGTCCACGGGAACCATCTCGGTCAATTGGTTCGCCCGACCGTTCATCATGGCCACGTGGTAATAAGCACCCTGGCCGGCAGAAACTTCGCCTTGATCGAGAAGATACCCGTATCCGCTGTCTGCCCACACTTTGTGGACTTCGGGAGGAATGGTGAGGTCGCCCAGCTGAACCAGCTTCGCTCCTTCCTGCCAAAGGTTCGTGATGAACTGCGCGTCAGGATGCACTGAGCGCACGATCTCGATCTGCCTGGCGATGGCTTTGCTGATCAGTTTTCCAAGCGCTTTATTGTTTCCGCGAACACTTGGGTCTGTCGAGGCATAGCTGACGTCGGAGAGGCCTCTGAGACCAACCGTCCACAGCACGTCCACGTCAGGAGGGTATTCATGAACAGCGTTCCGCCACGCGCGCTCAAGAATTTCGGGATGCTCGGTGTAATTGTAAGGCACGCCTTCCGGCCATCGCGCGACGTTCAGTCCCAAAGGAATTGCGTGATGCTGAGTGATGATCAGCCCGCGCTCGCCCGCCAGCTTGATTTGCGGTTCATCGGGAAAAATCCAGGTCCCCGGAGCAACCATGTCCCCCTTGAGCCGCAGGATGGTTTCATAAATTCTGTTCCAGACATCAAGCGAGATCCCGGTTGTTTTTCCTGGAGCCCAGCCGGTCAGCAGGTCTTCGTCGTTGATGAAAAATCCGCGGTAGTGGAAAACCGGCCCCTGAGTTTCGGCATAGTTGTCCGGAACGCTGATCTCGGCGCGGTGCTGCGGTGGATGGTCAGTCCACCAGTAGAGCGGGTCCACTCCCAGGAATTGTTGGGAGAATTGATAGATCGCGTAAATCGTCCCGCGCATGTCTGATCCCGTCAGGACAATCGCATGTGCTGCGGGCGAGCCGGGAAGTGGGTGCTCGACCGCCTGAATGTGCAGTTTCTCCCACCCAGAGGGTTTCTCGACACGCGCCGGAAGATCGAATCGATCTGAAATCCAAATTGTCGTTGAGTGCGCCTGCGCAGGATCATGAACAATCCGGACCGGGACACCAAACACGTTTTGCATATCGTTGGCCAGGTCCTGCGCCGCCTTTTGAATGGGAGCGGACTCGCGAGCATTGATGAACACCGAGGTTTGGCGAGTAATGACAACCTGCCCGAGGGCATGTGTCACGAAGAGGCCCATAGTCAGAACTGTGGTACCGAGATGTCTTATCAAGGTCTCTCCTTAAATATGAGCTGGAGGTGGGTAGGCAAGAACTCCTTCTCGTAATTATTGCGGGCTGTTCGCAAAAGCAACGATTTTCGTCAAAAATCTGACCGCCGGCACTTCGGAAACTCAATAAGATATTTAGATTCAACTTGTTATAGACGTTACCATTCCGGCCGGCGCAAATCTCATGCGTCCCATTCCGCGGGCTTCAACGTCCTGTGTGGCCTACATGCCAAGGCTACAACACAACCCGCCAAGAAGTCCAATGTCTGCCCCGGCGTGCTTCCGATCTGATCCCGGTTTTTTTAGAAGAACAATTTCATCGCCAATTGAATCACACGCTCGCTGTTCGCCTGGCTAGTGATCCGGCCAAAGTTGGATCCCACATAGCTCAGGTTTGGGTCTCCGAACCATGGATGGTTCAGGACGTTAAAGAAATCGCCACGCACCTGAATGCGAAAATTCTCATGCGCGGCCAATGGGGTGAAGTCTTTCATCAGTCCCATATCGTAATTCCAGCCTCCGGGCCCGGTGATCGCCCCCGCGCCGACGTTTCCGAACTGGCCGACAGCGGGCAGAGCGAACATGGAAGTATTGAGGAAAGGAACGCAGAACTTCACCGATGGGCTGCAAGGGGTTGGGTTCGCCTGGGCGCCGGTTCCGTGGGCTGCTGGATTCACGAGATTCACCCTGTCGGCTCCGAGACCCGATTTTGAAACATCTGTTCCTGCGAGGATGGTCATGGAGTCTCCCGATTCCGCGGTAAACAGGCCGGACCAGTTCCACCCGCCCAGGGTGCTTCGCAGGAGGCGGCTTGAAGTTCCCTGGAGCGTGGGCAACGGGAAGACATAGGACAAAGTGAAGACGTTCGAGCGGTTGTAAGGGGCGGGACCGCGGTTGAAAGCGAACTGGGCCGGATTGTAATACGACATCCCCGATCCCTTGCTCGATCCCACATCGGTGATGCCGCTGCTTCCGGTTTGCGCCACTTCCAGGATGGCCTGCGAGTATGTGTAGTTACCCACGAGAGTCATATTGCGCAGCGCTCCCGGCAGTCCGGCCCCGGGACGGATTTCCACACTCGCCTGAAGGGAGTTGTAGTGAGAGTTACCGCTGTTGCTGTTCATAAGGATGTCGGAGTAGATTGGGCCGCAGTTTGTGGTGACTGTGGGGGAGCATCCTGAATATACGCGCCGCTGGTCAGTCGAAAGTGCATCAAATGCGGTGTTTCCAGGAATGTACTGCGCCGGATTCAAATCCTGGTCCTGGCGCAGGTGGCTGGCAGCGTTCCCCACATAGGACAGCGTAAGCAATGTGCTCGGTCTGAGTTGGCGCTGGACTGTCAGGTTCCATCCAAAAGTTGTGGGCGTCTGCCAGGTCGAGCCAGGCTGCAAACCGTAAACAGTGAGCGGAGCCGGAAAGATGGTATTTTTGGGGACGGCTGCGAGAGTGTATCGCTGCGGAAAATTCGCGACGAATGACTGCTCGTTAACAAGTGGGTTGGTCAATCCCCCGCCTTCATAGGCCGGAGGTGGCGGAAACAGTGTGATACTGTTGCTGAACGGCGTCACGATGGAAGCGTCGTTCAGGAAAAGACCTGGAAGCCGCGTGTAATAGAACGCGCCAAACCCACCGCGGATCACCATTTTGCCGTTTCCCTTCGGGTCAAACGCAAATCCTACGCGAGGCGCAAAATTACGATAGGTGGCAGTCTCACCGGTTGCCGGAACCGACACTCCATTGTACGAGTCGCCGATGAATAACAGTCCCGGCGGCGCGGTCGGAATCACCGTCGAATGTGCACCTGCCTGATACGCCTGGGGAAGGAATTGTTCAATGCGGCCGCGAATTTCCTTCATGGGCGTCTGTGGGTCCCATCGAAGGCCGACGTTCAGCGTCAGACGGTGGCTGACCTTCCATTGATCCTGAACGTACAGTCCCAGAACCGTTTGACGTGAGTCGGAGTAATTTCCAGAGGTCTGGGTAAAGCTATATAGATTGCCGGTGATGAAATTGGCGAGGGCGTTGCCGAGAAAGTCGCTCGAGTTGAAATTCCAGTCGCCGTTCAGCCGATCGGTGTTTCGAATGTTGCTTTGGTCACGTTCGATGTCGCCGCCAAAGCCGATGATATGACGTCCGTTGACCCAGGAGGCGTTGTCACGAACGTCCACGCCATTGCGAATGAACGCTCCGCCCGTAAAAGAACCAAGCCCAAAGTACCCGCTGACGCCGAACCCATGATACCCACCCTCGGCTGTCGGCAACTGGTAAATCTGCGTACCCAACTGGCTCAACTGGTAGCTTGCGGGCAACCCCTGATAGCGGTTTGACGCCGTGCGCAGATAGCTGACGTAAGTGTTATTCACGAAGGTGGCGCTCTTGGTCCACGCATAGCTCAACATGTAGTTTTGCGTCTGCACGGTGGACCCGTCGCCGCTGAAATTGTTCTGAAGGCTCAGCAGGTCCTTTCCGTTGAAGGACGGCAGAGCCGTGAAACGGACAATATATGCGCGAGCGGTGAGTTGGTCCACGCCCCGGACCACCTGGTCGAAACGGGCGTCATATTCGTTCGTGTTTTGTCCGACGTTTGGCAGGAACGTGACGGTGCCGTTAGCGGACTCCGGGCAACCCGGACACAGTACTTTACTCATGTTGAGGGCAACGGGATTAAGCGGCGTGTTCGGGTCTGAAGTCAGCTGATTGCCGGGAATGGGCGCGCCGGTCACGGGATCCACGAGCTGAACGACCTTGCCCAAAGGATTGGCCGGACCTGTGGTGAGGTAATTTGAAAAGTCTCCGTTCAGGTTTGCAGGCGTGGGGATGACAGCGGTCTGGCCTGGAACCGTTGACCGGACTGTTGTGCGCTGATACCCGAAAAAGATAAAACTCTTGTCTTTCTTAATGGGACCGCCGATGGTGCCGCCAAACTGATTGCGTTTAAGGGGGCTGCGTGAATCCGTCGAACCTTTTGGCGGCGAAGCAAAAAAGTTACGCGCATCAAACACCTTGTTTCGCACAAATTCGAAGCCGTCGCCATGCCATTGATTCGTGCCGCGCTTCGATACCACATTGACGATGGCGCCGGAGTTCTGCCCGTATTGGGCGCTGAAGCTCGATGTCTGGACGCTGAATTCCTGCGTGGCATCCGGAAACGGGAAGGGGTCATTTGTGTTGCTCAGCAGGTCCTGGTTGTTGGCTCCGTCGAGATTATAGGAGACCTGATCAGGACGCAAGCCGTTCACCGAAAAGGATTCGGTGTCAGGAACGTTTTTCGTAGTCCCTTGCCCTACTGCAAAGCCGTTAGCCACTACGACTCCCGGAGTTTGGAGTGTCAGGTCGGCCACATTGCGGCCATTAAGCGGCAGATTCTCAACCTGCGCATTGCCGATCACCTGGTTCAAGACCGGCGAAACGGTATTCACCGCTGCTGCTGTGCCCTGGACCGTTACCCTTTGTGTCGGCTCTCCCAGTTGCAGTTGTATTTTCAGGGAACGGGCCTGGTCCGCCAGCAGCGGAAAGCTCTCAACGTAATTTTTGAAGCCGTTGGCCTCAACTGAGACGCGATAGTTGCCGGGAGGCAGAGAAGGGACCGAAAACACTCCCGCCGAATTTGTTGTGACGGTATGTCGAACGCCCGTTTGGGTCTCGCTCACGGTGACACTGGCCTTGGGCACAACGGCCCCTGAAGGATCCGTCACTACGCCGCTGATGGCTCCGTTGCCGCTCTGTTGACACCGAGCGATAGCAGGCCAAAAAAACAGTAACAACACCAGCAGTGGACTAAGCCGCTTCATACTTACCCTCCTCAGTTCGCTTACGCGAAATATGATTGGCCTCGCGCATTGATCCGCAGGCCGCTCAGGCCCAAGCGACGCTCAAACTAGAAAAGCGGAAACGCCTTTGTTTGAGGCACAAACAAAATAACCATGCGAAATACGAATGCTCATCCGCCCTGCAGAAGTCCACCTTAAGGGAACATGCTGGGCTGGAAATGCTTTTGCAGTACCAGAGCCACCGTTCCCCGCAGCCGAGGCTGCATAACCTCGTCGGTCGGAACAATCCGTGTGGCGGAATGGGTCTTGGACCTTTCCTCTACGACTGTTTGGACAACCGGTCCAATTTTGTCCCATGCCCGGGTGACTTCGCCGACGATCGTGATGACCGAGGGCGCCAGCCCGTTGATCAGTATTGCCAATCCGTAACCCAGATATCGCCCCATTCGTTCGAGAACCTGGCAAGCTCTGACATCGCCGCGGTCTGCGAGGGAAAGAAGGTCTTTGAAATCCTCCACGGAAGCCTGCGCATGGCTCTTTCGATATCGGGTTGATGCTGAACGTGACGGTGGGTCCTCGTTGTAGGCACGAACCGCTGCGGCATTCGATGCATAGACTTCCCAACATCCGTGGCTGCCGCAATTGCATGGGGGCCCCGAAGGATCAATGCAAACATGGCCGAACTCGCCTGCGGCTCCGCCCGGCCCTCGCACCAGCCTGCCATTGGCGATGATTCCGGTCCCGATGCCTTCTGAAACGGTCACGGCAATCAGATCCTGAACGCCTGCGAACGGCCCGGACCAGGTTTCCGCCAGCGCGCAGGCGTTTGCGGCGTTTTCAACCAGAACGGGGATTTTGGTGGCCCTTTCCAGCGGGCCTTTCAGGTCAACGTCTCGCCAGCCCAAATTGGGCGCAAAGACGAGCTTCGCCGTTGTACGGTCCACGCGTCCCGGGACGCTGATCCCGATCCCCTCGAATGTCTTCCCGGAATGCACCTCCACGAGCCTCTCGATCATGGCGGCCAGCGCCTTGATCAGCCCCTGAGGCTCCCTGGGCGTGGGGAACGATTCCTGGAAATCAAAGCTGCCGTTCAGGTCCGACAGTGCCACGGTTGTGGCGCGCGGCCTGATGTTGACCCCAATGATCCCCGCGCGTTCAATATCCAGCGAGAGCAACCGCGGCTTACGCCCGCGCGGAAGATGAGCAACCCCGCCCTCGACGACCCACCTTTCCCGGGCCAGTTGCTCGACAATCAGCGACACGGTGCTTCGCTGAAGGCCGGTCAGCCGCGCAAGATCGGCCCGCGAAATGGGCTGCCGGGTGCGGATGGCGTTGAGAACGAGGCTCCGATTGATGTCGCGGGCAGTCTCAGAATTGGCCCCCTTTGGTTTCGGTTGACGGCTCGCCAGAAGATAGAGCTCCTTCGCCGATATTGTACGAGATACGAACTATATCACCGAACACCTTTGTGTCAAGCGAAATTTCACCCGCATCGGAAAGGGGGTTTTCCTAGCCCGCAACAATACGAAGAGGTGTGCTCACGGCCTGGGTTGAACTTGACCCTACCCGGAGTTCGACTTCACCCGGTACAACCCGCGGGCGCATGTCCAGATCGTAAATTGCCAGAAGCTCCGGAGTGATCCTGAATTCAACTTTCGCTTTTTGCCCCGGTTTCAGCGTGATGCGCCGGAAACCTTTCAACTGAATAATCGGCTGCGTGATCGGGCTGAAGGGCCGATGGATGTACATCTGGACGACCTCATCTCCCTCGCGCGTCCCGGCGTTGGTGACATCCACAGTGAGCGTGGCAGTACCTTCGGGCGCAATCGTAGAGGGCGTCACGACCGGATTATCGATTCGGAAAGTTGTGTAACTCAGCCCATGGCCGAAAGGAAACAGGGGCGTGCTGTCCGCGAAGGCATAACTGCGGATCGCGGATGGTTTGTAGTTGTAATACGCGGGGAGCTGACCGACCGACCGCGGGAAAGTGATGGGGAGTTTTCCCCCGGGACTGACTTCGCCGAACAGAATGCGCGCCAGCGCTGTGCCGCCTTCCTGCCCGAGATACCAGCATTCGAGGATGGCGGGGACGTGCGCTGCCGCATAATTGATGGAGAGCGGACGGCCGTTGATCAATACAAGGACCGTCGGCGTGCCGGTCTCGACCACAGCCCGGATCAGTTCATCCTGCGCGCCCAGCAGGTCGAGCGAATCCCGGTCGCCAAGGTGCTTCTGGGACCATGCTTCGCGGCACGTGCCTTCATTGCCGCCGGCCACAACGATGGCGACATCCGCTTTGCGGGCAATCTGCACAGCCGCTTTGATCATCGCAGGCTGAGTTGCCGGATCGGGGAGTTCAATCTTGTCCCGATAATACTCGCTCCAGCCATGCGGTCCCAGAGTGATCTGGCAGCCCTCGGAAAACAGAACTCGCGCCCGCGTCCCGGCATAATCGCGGATGCCTTCGAGCACCGTCACGCCGCGGCCCGGATCGCGGCTGTAGCCCCCAAGATGGAGGTCCCGGGCATTCGGCCCGATCACAGCGATGGTGCGGACCTTTCGAATATCGATCGGCAGAAGGTTGTTCTCGTTTTTCAGCAGGACGGGAGTTCTCTCCGCCGCCCGCAGGGCAAGCGCCTGGTGGGCCTTGCAGTTCGTAATGTTTTGAGCGTAATCGGGATCAACGTAGGGGTTCTCAAACAGGCCCAGCCGGAATTTGCACGCCAGCACGGCGCTCACCGCGCGGTCGAGGTGGCGTTCAGAGACGGTGCCGTTGCGCACCTGCTCGGCCAGTGTGTGATAGACCGCCCCGTTTGACAAATCGTAGTCCACGCCTGCCGCGATGGCCAGCCGTGCGGCCTGCGCATTGTCGCGAGCGGCATGATGGTAATCCACGAGCATCTCGAGGCCTCCGCCGTCGGATGTAACATAGCCCTGGAAGCCCCATTCCTCGCGCAGGATCCGGGTGAGCAGCCATCGGTTGATGTGGCAGGGAACGCTGTCGATCTCGTTATAGGCCGCCATCACACTGCCCACTTGAGCTTCTTTAACAGCGGCCTCGAACGCGGCAAAGAAAACCTGCCGCAGTTCCCGTTCCGGGAAATCGGCCGGCGCGTCATTTCGCCCGCCGCGCGTCTCCCCGTAGGCGGCAAAGTGTTTGGCGGTGGCCAGCACGTGGTGGCGGTCGATCAGGAAGTTCGTCCCTTGCAGTCCCTGAATGGCGGCCACGCCGAGGCGGGAAGTGAGAAACGGATCCTCGCCATAGGTTTCCTCGGTCCGTCCCCAGCGGGGATCGCGGCCAAGGTTGATTACAGGCGTAAACGCCTGATTGACGCCGGAAGAGGCCATCTCATCCGCAGCGGCCGTAAACACTTCGCGCATCAGGTCCGTGTCCCAGGCGCTCGCCAGGCCGATGGCCTGCGGAAAGCTCGTTGCTCCGAATGACATGAAGCCGTGCAGCGCCTCGCCCTGGAAAATCGCAGGAATGCCCAGGCGCGTCTTTTCAAGACGGTATCTTTGCAGCGCGTTTCTCAGGATGGCCGCGTCGCGGACGGACAAGTGCTTGCCCTCCATCGAATATAACTGCCTGAAGGCTTCGGCTGCGTTCATCCCGTTGAATCGGCCAGTGTTGTCAAGAATACCCGCGTTCGACGGCCTCCCGCCCGAAATCTCCTCCACTTTTTCTTCGAGCGTCATTCTCGAAAGAAGGTCCCGCACGCGCTGCTCGATGGGAATCGACGGTGACTTCCAGCTTACACTTGCCGTTGCAGTTCCGCTGGCCGTTTCTGTTTGCGCCCGCATTTCCGCCGGCGTTCCTGCGGACGCATCGGGTGATTTGATAAGCGCTTCTGAAGTCAGACCGGCAAGAACAGTCTGTAACATCTGGCGACGGGTTGGTGATGACATCGCGACCTCCTGGCCGGAAAGCGGCTTGTGATTAACCGATGCAACAGCGTAACTTCAGCGCGTTACGCTTTCGGCGGTTCCGCTGTACTGGACGGCCTTATCAGGGAACTGTACGGGCCCTACACCGGCGCCGTGGCCGGGACCGACAAAGACAACGTTGAACTCGCGCTGCTGCGGCATGCCGGGATATGCGCCCTGGCGCGCGCCGACGCTGAGCGTATGCGCCGAATCATCCCAATGAATAGGGATGGTCGCATATTGTCCTTTCTCGTATCCGTAGGTTGTTCCGTCGTCGTCGTATAGGATGAAATTGCCGTCGGCGCCGGGATAGACGCGGAGTTCGATTGGCGCATCCGGCTTTTCGTCGGCGTACTGAACCACCGGACCCATCGGCACCACCGAACCCGCACGGACATAGAGGGGCATGATGCCCAGCGGCGCAGGCGCGATGATCCAGCGGTCACCGGCAAGCTTCTGGCCCGTCCAGAAATCGTACCATGTCCCCCTGGGCAGATAGAGGCGACGCGTTTCCGCGCCGGGCTGCGTCACAGGATTCACCAGGATCGAAGGCCCGAAGAGATATTGATCGCCAATCTCCCGCGCCTGGGGGTCGTCAGGGAAATCCATTACCAACGGCCGCATCAGCGTATCGGCGTCGTGCGTGACGCGCCACGCCACGGAATAGATATAAGGAAGCAGGCGATAGCGCAGCACATCATACTTCATCAGAATGGATTGCGCTTCCTTGCCGTAATCCCAGAGGGCGTTGTCGCCGCCGGCGCGTGTGCCGTGCACGCGGAATATGGGACAGAACGCACCATACTCGAACCAGCGAACGAAGAGTTCGCGATACGCAGGGTCTTTGGGATCCGCCCAGACAAAACCGCCAATGTCCGTGGTCCAGTAGGGCAAACCGGAAATCGAGTAATTCAATCCCGCGGGCACCTGGCGACGAAAGGCCGTCCACGTGCAGAACAGGTCTCCCGACCACGCCGCCGCAGCGTTGCGCTGCATTCCGGCGCCGGCGGAGCGCGTCAGAATAAACACGCGCTTATTTGAACTCGCCGCACGCTGGCCCTCGTACACGCCTGTCGTCGTCATTAAGGGATAAATATTCGCATAGCGCGCCCCGTTGCCCATCGCCGTGTGAGTGTGTTCCATCAGGTTGGTTTCGACGAAGGTTTCGGGTTCCGTTGTGTCCAGCCACCAGGCGTCGAATCCCAGACGGAAGAGATTTTCATCCATCAGTTTCCAGTAATAGGCGCGGGCCTTGGCGCTGAAGGCGTCGTAAAGGCCGGCGCCCGGAAGCCATTGCGAGTCCGCGCTGTTCATATGGATGAACCAGCCGTTGCGCTGCATGGTTTCAAAAGGAGTCGTGCCCGGCTGGAACGTCGGCCAGACAGAAATCATGATGTGGAAGTGGTCCTGGTGAAGCTGGTCCACCATCGCCTTGGGATCGGGGTAATTTTTGTTGAAAACGAAAGATCCCATTTTGGTCCACCAGAACCAGTCCTGGACGATGTTGTCCGCCGGAATGCCCAGCCGCCGGTATTCGCGCGCCACGCGAAGGACTTCATCCTGAGAACTGTAGCGGTTTTTGGATTGCCAGTAGCCGTACGCCCACTTGCCGAAGAGCGGCGCCTGGCCCGTCAGTTCGCGGTATTCGCTGATGATCCGGTCGATGGATGGCCCATACATAAAGTAGTAATCAACCGTATCGACGACGTTGCCTAAAACGAAAAGGTGCTGCGCAAACCGGTCATTGAAGCGCGAGAAAGATGCGTTGTTCCAGAAAAATCCATAACCATGGGAGGAGACAAAGAACGGAATGGAAATATTCGTGTTGTCCTGGGAGAGTTGAACGTCCTCGCCGGCGTAATCCCACACTCCGGCCTGGTGCTGGCCAAGGCCATAGAAGGCTTCATCGGCCGAAGGAAAGAACTCGAGTTCGGCGTGATATGTCTTTTCGCCGTTCACCGCCGCAGGAGTCATCAGCACGCCGCCATAGTCACCGCCCGAATGCAGCAGCGCGCGGCCTTGCGCGTCCGCAAAGCTGATGCTTCCGCGCTCGCGGGCAATCGATACTTTCAGTTCGGAAGTTGAAATCTCGACGTCCTTTTCCGCCTGGTTGAGTTTGAATGATGTGCTTGGCCAGCTTGTGCGGACAATCATCGGGTCAGGGTGTTGAGGGAACGTCCCGTCGGGCGAATAGAGAACATGGATCACCGCCGGCGTGCACACTTCAAGCTGGTAAACGCCGTGCTGCATGGTGAGCGCCACGCCGTTGCTTTCCTGCTTTACTGACACCACATTTCCCGGGGTTACCTGGGCGAAAGCTGCACTGCTGAAGGAAATAACAACCGCGACCACGCAGGACCGAAAAAGCCGCTTGATCATCTGCACACCTCAATGAAAAGTTTTAAGGCGGAAGCCGGACCAGGGAGGGCGGATCTGTTGTGCCGGAGCAGTTGCCGCGGGACATGAACATTGATGCGGAATGGTTTGCCGGCGCCGTCAGCGCGTTTTTCAGAGCGGGCGTGCGAACGCGCGGAGCCGGCTGGACTGCTCTGCTCCCCTGCTGATCTGCAAAGACCGCTGAGACCGAACCCATTCAACAGCAATGAAGCCTGATTTTACTCCTAATCTCTTCATCGTCAAGTTCGTGATTGCGCCGGTGGCCGGCTTGCCGGCTCCTCTCACGGTTCTGAAATTAAAACGCGACATGCTTGCGATTTTAATTTTGGTCCTTCTTGCGTGGCGAGGGATTAAAATGGCTGTTCGCAATTTTCTTTGCCGCGGGGGCGTTCCGCTCGCGAATGATTTGATGTGGAGGAGTTTCTGATGCGGTTCTTGCGCGCGTTTGTTGCTGTACTGATTGGATTCACTGCGGTCTGCCTGGGGCAGCAGATGCCCGAAGGCCGGCTGATGCGCTTTCCGGACGTTTACAAGGACAAAATCGTCTTCAGCTATGCAGGCGACCTTTGGCTTGCTTCGACTTCCGGCGGCATCGCGCGAAGAATCACCACGAGCCCCGGCTTGGAGCTGTTTCCGAAGTTCTCTCCCGACGGCAGGTGGATCGCCTTCACGGCGCAGTATGACGGCAACTTCAACGTTTATGTGATGCCGAGCGAAGGCGGCCAACCGCGCCAGTTGACCTGGCTGCCGGACGTCGGCAATGTTCCGGAACGCATGGGGCCGAACAACGAAGTGATCACGTGGTATCCCGACAGCAAGCGCATTCTGTTTCTCTCGCGACGCTCGACCTTCAACACCTGGTTTGGGCAGCTTTATACAGTGAGCATTGACGGCGGCCTGCCGGAAAAGTTTCCGCTGCCCAAGGGCGGCCTCACAAGCTTTTCGCCTGATGGGACGAAAATCGTTTATAACCGTATCTTCCGCAATTTCCGCACCTGGAAGCGTTATACCGGCGGCCTTGCGCAGGATATTTGGCTCTACGACCTGAAGGCCAACACGATCGAGCAACTTACGCATTATCCGGGAACGGACACGTTCCCCATGTGGCACGGCAACACGATCTATTTCACTTCCGACCGCGGCCCAGAAAAGCGCCTGAACCTTTACAGCCTTGACCTTGGCAGCAAGAAAGTTACGCAGCTTACGCACTTTACGGATTTTGATGTGATGTGGCCAAGTCTCGGCCCGGATTCGATCATTTTTGAGAACGGCGGTTATCTTTACTTGTTCGACTTGAAATCCGAGAAGGTCCGCAAGCTGACGATCTATCTGCCGGGTGACCGCGACCAGACACTTCCGCGCTGGGAGAATGTGAGCAAGCTGATCTCGAGCTTCGATCTCTCTCCGGATGCCAAGCGGGCACTTTTTACCGCGCGTGGCGACGTTTTCACCGTGCCCGCCGAACATGGCAGTATTCGCAACCTGACCGAAACGCCCGGTATCCAGGAACGCAACGCCGCGTGGTCGCCCGATGGCCGCTGGATTGCTTACATTTCGGACCGAACGGGTGAAAATCAACTTTACATCCGCCCGCAGAGTCAGGCGGGCAAGGAAATCCAGATCACCACCACGAACAAGGTTTTTCTGCTGCCGCCGGTCTGGTCGCCCGACAGCACGAAGCTGCTCTATGCGGATTCGACGCTGCACCTCTACTACGTGGATATTCATGACAAACAGCCCATTCTGATCGACCAGGGCAAGTATGCGGACCTGACGGATTACGTCTGGTCGCCGGACAGCAAGTGGGTGGCCTACGCTAAACAGGCCGACAATTACAACAGTGCGATCTATCTCTATTCGCTGGCGGAAAAAAAGATTTCTGCGGTCACGAGCAGCTTCACAAACAGTTGGAACCCCTGGTTCGATCCCGCCGGCAGGTATCTCTACTTCCTTTCTAACCGCACGTACAACGAAGTGCTTGGCGTTTATGACATGGAATTCGCGAATCCCAAAGCCACTGGTATCTACGCGGTGACGTTGCGCTCCGACCTGCCTTCGCCTTTCGCACCGCGCAGCGATGAGACTTCCATTGAAAAGCCCAAGGCTTCCAGCGAATCCAAGACTGAAAACAAGAAGGAGAAAAAGTCCGAGCAGGAAGAAGCGCTCAGGAATTTCCGGATTGATCTTGCCGGTATCGAAAACCGCGTGGTAGGCCTGCCGATTCCGCCAGGCAATCTCCAGAACGTTCAGGCGAACAAAGAGGACGTTTTCTATGTTTCGATGCCGACGGTCGGCCTTTCCGGTCCGCTGCCGGGCGAGGCGCCCGAGATCCACGTGTTCAACCTGGAGAAGCGCAAGGACAGCGTGTTGATTACGGGCGCAAACAACTACACGCTTTCCTTCGACGGCAAGAAGCTGCTCTATGCGGCGCCGCAAGCGCCGGCCCCGGGCGCCGAAGCGTTATTTGAGGAAGGCGGCAAACAGCTCACCTACGGCATTATCGACGCCAAACCGCCCGAGAAGGAGCCGCACCACGTCGGCGAGGGTGCATTGAACCTGGCCTCCATGGAGATGAATGTCAACCCGCCGGCGGAATGGAAAGAGATTTTTGACGACGTCTGGCGGCAGGAACGCGACTACTTCTTCGAGAAGTCGATGAACGGGGTCGATTGGGACGAAGTGAGAAGAAAATATGCCGCGCTCCTGCCCTACGTTGCTGATCGATACGATCTCAACTACGTCCTTGGCGAAATGGTCGGCGAGCTTGGAAATTCGCACACCTACGTGGGCGGCGGCGACTTCCCTGATCTTCACCCCGTCAACGTCGGCCTGCTGGGGGTTGATTTCGGAGTGGACAAGGCCAACGGCCTTTATCAGCTCAAAAAGATTTATCCTGGACAGAACTGGGACCCGTCTGTGCGCTCGCCGCTGACCGAACCGGGCGTCAAAGTGAAAGAAGGCGATTACCTCCTGGCCGTCAACGGCAAGCCTCTGCGCGTTCCCACAAACCCGTATTCACTGTTTGTGAACACGGCCGACCAGGACGTCACCCTGACCATCAACAGCAAACCCACCTCCGAAGGCGCCTGGGATGTGATGGTCAAGCCGATCCGCAGCGAGCTCAATTTGCGCGAACTCGACTGGATTGAGACCAACCGGGAAAAGGTTGACAAAGCCACCGGCGGCCGCGTTGGCTACGTTTACCTGCCGGACATGGAAGCCGACGGGCTGAATGAATTCGTCCGGCAATACTTCCCGCAGATCCGCAAGGAAGGGATCATCTTCGATGTCCGGTACAACGGCGGAGGATTTGTTGACCAGATTATCCTCGAACATCTGCGCCGCATCCTCGTGGGAATGGAAGCTGCTCGCAACTTTGAAAGCGACACGATTCCGCAGAATGTATTTAACGGGTACATGGCGTGCCTGAGCAATCGTTACACCGCGTCCGACGGCGATTATTTCACCTATTTCTTCAAGAAGTACAAGCTCGGGCCGGTGATCGGCGAGCGCACTTGGGGCGGCGTGCGCGGCATTCGCGGCTACATTCCGGAAGTGGATGGCGGATACTTTACTCGGCCGGAATTTTCCCTTTACGGCCTGGATAGCCACTGGGTGATTGAAAACCATGGAGTCGCGCCCGATATCGTGGTGGACAACCGCCCGGACCTTGTTGTCAAAGGTCAGGACCCGCAACTCGAAAAAGCCATCGAGGTGCTGATGAAAGAAATCGAGGAGCACCCGAAGAAGCTGCCGCCACGTCCCCCGGACCTGCCGGCCTATCCCGAAGGCCCGGGAATGTAGCTCGTTTGTGATCCTCCGCAGCTCGTATGTCATCCCGAGCGGAGCGAGGAGCCTTTGAATTGTGAAGATGCAGGGTTGCCTCGCCTCGTGTGACAACCCTTGCCTGTCATTTGTGGCCCCTATGCCCGCTATCCTGGCGGACCAATGGTACGCTCTCGCAGATCAGCCTTGTCTATCAATATAAATTCATCTATATTATCCAACTGTAACCATATTGAGGCGCATAATGTCATCCTCTGAACTTATCGGCGTGCGCGAGGCGGCGGGGCGGCTGGGCGTCAGCTACCCCACGCTGAAACAATGGATCTACCGCGGCAAGGTCCGCACTGTGAAAACCGTGGGCGGGCATCATCGCATCGCGCAAACGGAAATCGACCGACTGCTGTTCCAGGGGCGGCGTCAGCCAATGGCGCAGCGTACGCGTCGTCAGGCTCCTGAAGCACAGCCCAAGCCGGGCACGGGCCTTCAGGAAATCATCAGTGGAAGAAACCAGTTGGTCGGGCGGATTGTTGGCCTCAAGACCGTGGGGCTGCTGACGAAGGTTACTCTGGATGTGGGCGGGCAGATCATCACCTCCGTTATCACCAGCGATGCCTGCCGCGATCTCAAATTGAAAGTCGGCGAGACGGCGGCGGCACTGATCAAGGCCACAGAAGTCATGATCATTCGTCCTGCGGCGGGGAGATAAGGAATTGGGAACAGCCGCAGCCGCGCAGGAAAGAATTTCGCACTGGCCAATCTCCCGGCTCGACGTGGCCGGCGCGTTCGGAGACATTGGCGTCCTTTTTCCGATCGCTCTTGCCCTCATCACCCTTAATCACCTGAATCCAACGGCCGTTTTTCTAACCGCTGGATTGACCTACATCCTCGCCGGTCGGTATTTCCAGATCCCTATTCCCGTCCAGCCATTTAAGGCGGTCGCAGCCATTGCGCTGGCGCTGAGCCTGAAACCGTCTGAAATTGCCAGCGCTGGCTTGCTGATGGGAATTCTGCTGGCGCTTGTCGGGCTTACGAATGTCGCCGGCTGGCTTGCCCGACTGTTTTCCCGCCCCATCGTGCGCGGGATTCAGCTCGGGCTCGGAATGCTCCTTGCCCTCGAAGGTTTACGGATGATTTTCGGACCGAAGTCCGAAATGGTATTTCCAGGGCCTGGCACGATTCAGGGGTGGATGCTGGGAATGGCCGGTGCTGCCTTGTTGATGCTGTTCCTGCGTTCCCGACGCTTTCCCGCCGCGCTCGCACTGCTTGCTGCGGGGGTTGCGCTGGGCGTCATGGCGCACTTTACGGCGGTCAAGGAGCTTCGACTGGGTCCGCTGCCGCTCGAAATCCTTCATCCTCGTATCCCGGAATTGCGGCGAGTCCTGTTGCTCCTGGTGGTTCCGCAATTCGCCCTGACGTTTGGAAATTCCATTGTGGCTACGGAAGAAACGGCGCGGATTCTCTATGGTGAGCAGGCCCGCCGTGTGACAGCCAAAGCTTTGAGCCTGAGCATCGGCGTGACGAATCTGATCAGCGGGATGCTCATTTCCGCGCCCACGTGCCACGGGTCCGGCGGGGTCACAGCTCATTACAAGTTCGGCGGGCGAACGCAAAAATCGAATTACATCATTGGGTCCTGCTGCCTGCTCCTGGCCCTTTTCGGCCGCTCGGCAGCGACTCTCCTGGTGCTGATTCCCACAGCTATCCTCGGCGTCTTCCTCGCCTTTGTCGGCATTCAGCACGCCACCTATATTCGCGACATCCTCCGCCGTCCGCCAGCCCTTGCCGTTGCTCTCCTGGTTGGATTTGTTTCCCTCGCGACAACCAACCTGACCTATGGATTTCTTGCGGGCTTTGGCCTCGAAGGGATTTTTCTGCTGCTTCGACGCCACGCAGCCCAAATCGGACCGTAACGCAGCAAAGTGCCACGCTTCCTGTGCGACCTGAGATTTGCCGCAGCGGACGCGCCAACCGATTCGGAACGCGTTCGTTGCCTGCTGCCCCTCGTGATCGTAAATCTCTTGCGAAAGCTTCCAATGGCATCCTATGAGAATCGTGTTCGCTTCCAGAGAAGTGCAGCGCCGGCAACGAGAAGGCCAAGCGTGGCAATCAGCAGGACGATGATCCAGGTCGGATGGATGGCGATGGCTGGGCGCTCGGTGCCGAGGGCGAGCCAAATAAAGATGCCGACGGCGGCCACGACGATGAGAACGTCCCACCAGCGCCAGCCTCGGGAGCGATCCGCCATGACGTCCACTCCAGCCTGAGCACGGAAAACTTCGTCATGATCGAGGCCGTAGCGATCGCATTCGCGCTCGATGGCTTCACTCCAGGAGACGTGCTCAGATGCGGGCGCTGCGGCGGTGCTGATGGCGAGCGCACCCAGAATCATCGCCAGCGATCCAGCTACCACCATCGCTTGTGCGACCGAACCGCGTCCAGTCAGTTCGCCGAAGACCAGCGCGCCCCAGGCCAGGCCCCAAAGCTGGTTGGTGTTGGATAGCGGAATGCCCCGACCGATGCCGATATACTTTGCTGCATATTGCTGGAACAGATCGCCCAGCACCCAGCAGAAACCGCCAAGGAAGAGCCAGAACAGGGCAGGCCGGGCCTGAGCAAGATCGTGAAGGATGGGATGCAATCCGCCACGGAAGGCCAGGGCCAGCGCCGCAACGGTGCCGAGTTCGCCCACGGTGAAAACGGTGACGAACGAGAGCGGGTTCATGCCGCTCAGATACGCTTTGCGATACGGGATATACATCGTGCCCCACAACAGGGCGGCGCCGAGCGCCGCCAGAATTCCCGCCGCAGCATGCGACGAAGCGGTAAGGGAAGTCCTTGACGAGGCATAGGCCAAAAGGATCGCACCAGCAACAATCGCGACGGCACCCCCCAGGACCTTCCGCTGGGCCTTCTTTCCCGCACCGCGCAGTTCATAAAAGAAGAACCAGCCCCAGAAAAGCCCGACGAGGCAGTTGGTGTTCCACAGGGGAAAGGCGATGGAAAGTCCCACGTCGCGAATGGCGAAGACCGTCAATGTGTTCGCTACGGCCCAGAGCGCACCGGCCAGGATCGCCCAGACAGTCAGATGCGCTCGTGAGCGCAAGTCGATGAAGATATATTCCGTCCCCTTCATGATGGTGGGAACGGTCCAGCGCGCAACGAAGACACCCGCCACCATGCCGAGTGAAATCAGGAAGGGCGAGATACCCAACGTCACAAGTTTGGTTGGAGCTTCGGAGGCGCCCAGCCATGCTCCGGCGGCAAGGCCGCACAACACCCCCAGAGCATGAAGTGATCGAGATACGCTTGAAGAATGGAGTTGTCGGACCAGCGGGTTTGCTCCCTTAACGAACGTACACCAGCAGCAGAATTCCGATAACCAGCACGGCGACCGGCACCCAGAACTGGACGTCGGTCAGAACGGCCTTCATCATTGACGCTTTCACGCTTCACCTCGGTTTGCGGTCGCGATGGCAGGGATACTCACACAAATCCTGCCGCAGGGAGGAAGAGATTTTACCACTGTAACTGGGGAGGGAAATACGTCGAAATCAAATCTTCGTAATAAGGTCGAAGTTCACTGACGTTGGGTCTGCTTGCAGCCTTCGAGTACAGATCATATGGATTGAACTCGCGTACCCAGTGGAACATTTCCCGGTCGTGATCGTTCATCAGGTAATCGTATTCACCTTCACGGTGCGCCGGATAGAACGAGTGATACCGGATCATGTAGAGTGCTTCTTCTGGCAGGTAGTCCTTGACGACATGATAAAGATATTCGTCGTGTCCCCAGGACATGTCCACCTTATCGAGTCCGCAATTTTCCTCGTAAACGCCCAGGCGAGTCTGAAATTCCGGCACTTTTGAATCGGGGTTCAAAGCAAAGAATTCGTGGAAAACAATCTTCGGCGACCAGGCGCAACCCACCGGGAACGTGTCGCCTACGACGGCCCATTGTGGCTCACCCCACAGGCAGAGGACCTTGCCCAGGTCGTGGATCAGGGCGGTGAGGATAAACCAGTCTGGACGGCCGTCGCTTCGCGCCGCCTCAGAAGTTTGCAGCAGATGCTCGATTTGAGAGAGTTCGGTGTCAGGATCGCTTTCATCCACCAGCGTATTCAGAAACTCCATCGCTTCCCAGATGCCCATCTTCGCGCGGTTTCTGGCAAGAAATTCTTTCTTCTTGGAAAGGACAAAATCGCGGGTCTGGTGCGTGTGGTTCTGACGGTAAAATTCACGCACCCGCGGCGGAGTCGTGTCTGTGTAGTTGCGGAATTCTTCACGTTGCTTTTCGGTCTGGTTTGCCGCCTTGGACGGGGCCTCAGGATAGCGCATTTTTACGAAGTCATCCCATTCTTCCAGGTCTTTCAATGGCCCTTGCTGGATGTGCGCGTTGTTGACTTGCCCCATAGCGCCACCGCCTTTCCCTTTTGTGTCCATTTGTAGCACGCTGCCTCTGACGAGTCAACGCACAAGATCGGTGCAGGGTTCGTGATTCATCGAGGCAAGAGATGCAGTCAGTAAGGGAAATCTGATCCGTTGAGTCCGCAGGGCTATGTTGTTGGCCGGCGAGCGACCAGCGTGCAGAACCGCTTGAGTGTTTTCTTCGGCGCGGGAAATGACCCGAACTTCAGATACTCCGTTGTCCATCCAAGGAACGCTTCCGGGAGTTCATTTTCTCTGAACAGGTAGTATCCGCTGGGATCGAACATTTCCATGAAGGTCGTGCCTTCAATCAGCACATTTACAACTGCCAGGCCGCCTGGTTTTACAAGCTGCTGAATACGCGTCAGTGCAGTACGCGCTGATGGCTCCGGGAAAAACATCAGTAATCCGATTGCAACGACGCAATCAAACTGGCCTCTCACGTCCATCTGGCGCAGGTCCGCCTCGCTCACGGCGATCGGCAATTTTTCTGCGGCTGCGCGTCTTGTGAGGTGCGCTACGGCTGTCGGGCTTGCATCCAACGCAGTCACGCGGCAGCCCTTTCGCGCTGCCTCGACGGCAAGATTCCCCAACCCACATCCCAGGTCGAGCACGTCGCCGTAAAGGAGAGGGAGCACGGCCTGCTCAAAGGGGTTGAGCGCAAAATCGCCTTGTGCTACTTGCTTCGCAAACTGAGAATCGAAAAATTCGATCGAATGGTTTCCCATGTTCGTCATGTTACTCGCGGCCCTTCGCCGCGTCAAAACGGGCGTGAAACAGTATTGTGACAAGAAGTGTTGGACTTTGCCGGTAAACCGCCACTCAGGTCAGGACATGAAAACGGAGAGTCATGGAGAATTTTCAGCCCGCCCAGGGAACACCAACGGATTCGGTTCACTGGTTCAATGGTTTGTGCACGTTTTGAGCGGTGGATCCTTCTCCGCAGAAACGGCGTCTATGAGGAGTTCATTGCGGAGGCTTGATGACACTAATTGTTCGACGGCACGGCGAAGTGATACGTTCCCGAGCCGACTTGATAGACCGCGTAGCCATTGGTCATCCGCAGGAAGTGAACTCCAGGCGATTCCGCCGCCAGCCGACCGCTCTCGGTCACCGTTTCGGAACTTCTTGCAGGAACGTAAACTTGATCCCAAGTGTTGGGCGGCAGCGTGACGTTCAGGTAGAACTTGCCGTTCTCCCGTGACCATCCGCTCCGAATCTCGCCGCGAACAGAATTGTAGGTCGCCCTGCACCACGCAATCTTGCCGACGGGCTGGGGTTTGATCACAATCTTTTCGTAGCCCACACTATCCGGCGCCTGGTTGATTCCGGCAAGGCCGCGATAAAACCAGTCTTCAATATGCCCAATCATGAAGTGGTTTTGAGAGCCGTGCCGGTCTGCTGTCCAGGATTCGGTGAGCGTCGTTGCGCCTTGCTTCAGGATGTATCCATAGCCGGGCGCCGTCATGCGGGAATTCATGTCAAAGATCACGTCGGAGCGGTCCGCCTCTTCGAGCACTCGCAACAGCGAAGGGAAGCCCACTTCTCCTGTTGTCATTGCATTTCCATGTGCGCGGATGTCCTTAATGATGTTCTTGAGTAGTGCCACGTGCGCCGAAGCAGGCGCCAATCCAAGCGCCAGTGGCATGGCATTCGATGTTTGACTCCCCGTTGCGTAACTGCCGGCGTCTGGATGGAAGAACTTCTGGTTAAAAGCCTTTTTCACTTCGCGCGCCAGGGCTGCGTATCCTTCGGCCTTCTCCTTCTTGCCAAGCGCGGCAGAAATCCGGCTGAGCGTTACAAGGTCGCGGTAATACGTAGCGGTGGACGTGAGCGCGATGGGTGTAAGCTGCGCAGAGCCCGCGGGCTTTGGCCCCAAGTCGTACCAGTCTCCCAGGCCAAAGTTCACAATGTGGCCCTGAGCACGCCTGCCAAGATAAGCGGTATAGCGCTCGAATGTCTTGTAATGGTCTCGAATGACCTGCAAGTCGCCGTATTGGCGGTACGCTTCCCACGCGGCCAGAATTGACGCGCTTCCCCAGGCGGGCGCGTTGCGAAATGGATTGTCTTCGCCGCCGAAAACGGCGAACTCAGGGGCGGTGTCCGGAACAAGGCCGTCGGGAAGTTGCGCCTCGGATGTGTCATGAATAATTTTGGCGTAAAGAGCAGCCACGTCGAAGTTGTACATTACTGCAGGTCCCATCAGGTAGGTTTGTTCCAGCCAGCCGAGTTTTTCGCGGTGTGGGCAATCGGTCAGGACGCTTTGCATGTTGCTTTCAATGGCCGCGCGGATGATGTGATGAATGCGGTTGAAGAGGTCCAATGAACATGAAAACGTGCCCGTCGGCGTCGCAGACGAATGCACAAAATCCCCTGATACGCTGAGCAATATGGGTTTTTTCTTGCCGCTGCTCCGGTTGCGAGTTGCGCCTTCGATCTGAAGATAGCGGAAGCCGTAGTAGCTGAAGCGCGGATGCCAGTTCTCAACACCCGAACCCTTCAGCGTGTAGCGGAACCATTCCGGGCTGCCGGAACTTCGCTGGGTGACGAGGCCGGCGGAATCGAGCAATTCGCCGGGAATGATTTTGATGCTCGTCCCTCGCGGGCCCCGAACTGCAATCTGCGGCCAGCCGGACATGTTCTGTCCCAGGTCATAGACATAGACACCAGGTTTCGGCTCAGTGATTCTTACGGGCTTATAAACCTGCATGACGCGAATCGCAGGAATCTCCTGCGCCGTCAGTCGGCCGCCGGGCGGGGGCATGATAACGGCCTTTGGAAACGCGGATTCGTTCAGTCCGGGTTTATCCCAGTCCGGCGCTTCGATCCGCGCATCAAAATCTTCGCCGCCATAAATGGAATTGAAAGTAATGGGGGAGGGAAGAACACGCCAGGAAGCGTCGCTCACGATGCGCTGTGTCGATCCATCAGCGTATATGATCTCCAGTTGAAAGACCATCTTCGGCGAGCCAAATGAGCCAACGAACTTCGTATATCTCCCCGTCTTCTGGACGTTGTACATTCCGTTGCCCAGCATGACGGCAGCCGCGTTGGGACCTTTCCGCAGGAGATGCGTGACGTCATAAGTGAGGTACAGATCGGTTTTCCTGTAATTCGTCCATCCGGGCGCGAGGACATCGTCGCCCACCTTGTTTCCGTTCAGGTGCAACTCAAACTGGCCCAGCCCGCAAATGTAGGCAGTTGCTTTCCTGACGTTGTCCCGCAAATGGAAGTTTCTGTGCAAGATAATCGCTGAGGTTTGGTTCTGTGAGGGTTCTCCGGCGCCAATCCATTGCGCTGTCCAATCCGAGGGCCGCAGCAATCCCTCAGCCCAGTGGGCCGGCGCGCTCCAGGCGGAAGGACGGCCGTCCTTGTCCCAGACGCGAACCCTCCAATAACAGTCTTCGCGCGAAGCCAGGGGCTTGCCTTCGTACTGAATATCAATGCTCTCGCTTGAATCAACTTTGCCCGAATTCCAAAGGTCGGCGTTATCTGACGCGAGTCTGGACAGGCTGCTTGCCACAAGGACCTGATAAGCGGTTTGACGCTGGCCGCGCTCGGTCGAAACCAGGACCCAACTCAGATGAGGCGTCGTCGAGTTGACAGCCAGCGGATTAGGCTGCCACTCGCACTTTAAGCCGTCAGGCTGCAAGCCGATGTGTTTCGCTCCAGCAAACCCTGATTCGTGGCCTGGAAAAATGAAGCCCAGCAATAAGGCGAAGGACATAGCTATTCGCACAACCCGGATTTTCCTGGCGTAACGCGCGGCCCTGCCTAAAGCCGCAATCAGGTTCGCGGTTGGAACGTGGTCGTTTTCCATGAAAAGGCGTCTTCCTTTGTGTTTCTGGCTCTGCAAGGTCATCAACGGAACGGTTCTGTCCTCGAATCCAATCATCGGTCCTCAACGCGACACGAAAGCATACTACAGTGAGGGCACGGAACAATATCATGTCTTCGGGCATCGCGATGGGGCGGCAAGACATTTCTTCCGCGCATGCGGTATGCTAATCGGGCGCAGGGGTTTCCAGCGGTGACCTCCTGCTGCAACACGCTGTAATACATCATTGCGCTGACGCTGAGCGAACATTGTAAAGAGGGACACATGGAGGAATGCAAACCTGAGGCTTCGTTTATTGAATACCTGAAGAATGTCGACACTCCGACGATTTCCAATGCCATCGAACTCCTGCACCTTCGTCCGCGCAGCGAGGGCTTTACTCCGCTCCAGATTCGCTGCCTTTTCCCCGAGTTCGGCCCCATGTGCGGTTTCGCGGTCACGGCCCAGGTTGAAACCGTGACTGAGGGCAATCCCAAGGAAGAGAACACTTTTGTCGAACTGTTTGAAGCCGTGGAAAAATCTCCGAAGCCGGCGGTGGTCGCTTTTCAGGAAGTTGGCGGCAGCCCAGATTACGCGGTCCATTGCGGCGAGGTGATGTCGACGTTCTTCATGCGGTTTGGCGCTATTGGGCTTGTCACTGATTGTGCTGTTCGTGATCTTGCCGAGGTGCGTGCCTTGCGCTTTCATTATTTCGCACGCGGGGCTGCGGCCAGCCACGCGAACTTTCGCATTGTGCGTGTCGCCGCGCCCATTCAGGTGATGGGCCTTGTGATCCGCCCTCAGGATATTCTGCACGGCGACCAGAACGGTCTGATCCAGATTCCCCGTGAGGCAATCGAGGGCCTCACGAAGGCTATTGAATCGGTCCGCACAAGAGAGCGCCAACTGATGGACCTGGCGAAAGACCCGGCATTCACTGCCCGCCAGTTACGCGGTCGCTTCTTTCATTGATTTTTGTGACGGGCCCCATTTCCCATCTGAGGCTTATTACAGTGGGTTTGCGTCGACGGCTTGCGGTGTCTTGCTGACGTCTGATCGTATAACCTTGCTGCCGATAAGCCAGCCGCTTTGATTGACAACCTTTCTCCCAACCGCATAACATGAATGATTTCGGCTCTATTCGCGGGTGTTGTCTTGGTCTGTATCCCGTCTGGCAAGCGGAAAGATGAAACGCATGAAACTGGCCTACCTGGACTGCTCTTCGGGAATCAGCGGCGATATGTTTCTGGCCGCTCTGCTGGACGCCGGAGTGGATCTCGACCGCCTGAAAGAGGAGCTTGCGAAGATTGACCTCGGCCCGTACGAATTTACGGTAAGCCGCGTGATGCGACGGGGACTGGCGGCGAATCAAGTGCAGATCGTGGCGCCCGAAAAACAACCGCACCGCCATCTGAGTCACATTGAGCGCCTGATCAACGGGGCGGCGATTGACGAATCAGCCAGGCAGAAAGCTCTTCAGGTCTTTCGGCGGCTGGGCGAAGCGGAAGCCAGGCTGCATCATCAGCCTGTTGAAAAAGTCCACTTCCACGAAGTCGGGGCCGTTGACGCAGTCCTGGACATTGTCGGCGCGTGTCTCGGTCTTGCCATGCTTGGGAGTCCTGAACTCGTTTGTTCACCTCTCAACGTGGGCGGGGGCCGCGTCGATGCCGCTCATGGTTCGCTGCCGGTGCCCGCGCCGGCCACGGCGGAACTGTTGAAAGGAATTCCGATTTATTCTTCCGGGGTCGAAAGCGAACTCGTCACGCCGACCGGCGCGGCGCTGGTCTCCACGCTCGCAAGCGGTTTTGGCCCCATGCCCGCGATGAAGGTGGAGCGGATCGGCTACGGTGCGGGTGCAAAGGATTTCCCGTCTCATCCGAACATCACCCGGCTGATGCTCGGTGAGAAGACCGGGTTTGTGGGCGCAGCCGATGAACCGGTTCTCATCATCGAGGCCAACATCGACGACATGAACCCGCAGCTTTACGGGCATTTCATGGAAAAGGCGCTCGAGGCAGGCGCGCTGGATGTCACTTGCGGCCCCATTCAGATGAAGAAGAACCGCCCAGGCCTGCTGGTGAATGTGCTATGCAAACCCGAACTCGAAGGCCCGCTGACCCGCCTGATTTTCGAGAACACTACGACTATCGGCGTACGGATCATTGAGGCCCGCCGCAGGGTGTTGGACCGCGAGTCGTTGAGCGTCGAAACGGAGTATGGCACTGTGAGAATGAAGGTGGCGAGGCTGGAAGGCAAAATTGTGAATGCCGCACCCGAGTTCAACGATTGCCGGCTGCTTGCAGAAGAGAAGAGCGTTTCCCCCAAGGAAGTCATGGCCGCGGCCCAGGCAGCCTTCAGGAAATTGCGCCAATGAGTGATTGGCTCACTGAATACTTTGAAAACTGAGTCAATCAGAAATTGAGGCAATGAGCAAATTTTATCTGACGACACCGCTTTACTATCCGAATGCGCGGCCGCATGTTGGCTCCGCCTACACCACGATTGTTTGTGACGTCATCGCGCGCTACAAGCGCATGTGCGGCTATGATGTGGCTTACCTGACCGGGACGGACGAGCACGGTGAAAAATTGCAGCGGGCAGCAGAAGCAGCAGGCATGCAGCCAGCGGAATTCGTGGCGGAGAAGCGAAAGCTCTTCATCGAACTCTGGAAGAAACTCGGCATTCAGTACACGCACTTTGTCTATACCGACCAGCCTGAGCACGTCGCGAGCGTTCAGCGCTTGATTCGCCTTGCGCAGAAGAATGAGCCGGGCGTGATCTATAAGGGTCAGTACCAGGGTCGTTACTGCGTTTATGATGAGCGCTACGTTTCCGACGGCACCGACCCGGCCAATTGCGACATCTGCGGCCGCCCGGCGGAACTGATCAATGAAGAGAACTATTTCTTTCGACTCTCCGCATTTCAGGAGCGCCTGCTGAAGCTTTACCAGGACGACCCCGAGTTTGTGCAGCCCGAATACCGGCGTAATGAAGTGATCAGCTTTGTCAAGGGCGGCCTCCGAGACATCTCTATCAGTCGCCGGCGGCTGAAGTGGGGTATCCCGTGGCCGGATGATCCTGATCAGGTGGTTTACGTCTGGTATGACGCGCTCGCGGGCTACATGACCGGCGTGGGTTACGCAGAAGGTGAAGAGGGAAGCGACGATTTCAAGAAACTCTGGCCCGCCGACCTGCACATGATCGGCAAGGACATCCTGCGCTTCCATGCGATTTACTGGCCGGCGTTCCTGATGGCTGCCGGTCTGCCGTTGCCCAAGGCCGTCTTTGCCCACGGGTGGATTTACTACGAGCAGGACAAGATGTCGAAGTCGAAGGGCAACGTGGTCTATCCAGACCCGATTGTGGATGCGCTCGATTCCTTCGGCGCGCCCGGCAACGACGCCTTGCGCTACTATCTGCTGCGCGATACGCCCTTCGGACAGGATGCGAATTTCTCCTATGAAGGGCTGATTAACCGCTACAACTCGGACCTTGCTAATGATCTGGGAAACCTGGCGAACCGAACGGTCACGATGATTAACCGTTACTGTGATGGGCGCGTTCCAAAACCCGAGAGCGCGCTCGCAAAATCGGAAGAGGACCTTCAGGAGACCTTCTTTGGGAAGGGTGAGCAAAAGCAGCTTGTCGCAGACTACAAGAGCGCATCGGATGCGTTTCTCATGCCTGTGCCGATCCTTCGCGTCTGGGATGGAATTTCCGCGGTCAACAGCTACCTTGTGGAGCAACAGCCTTGGAAACTCGCCGCGTCCAACAGAGAGGAGGATCGCTCGCGCCTGGAGACTGTTCTCTACACGGCCGCGGACTTGATCCGTACAATCGCGGTTCTGCTGCATCCAGTCATTCCGGACAGTACCGCAAAGCTCTGGGTCCAGCTCGGCTGCGACGGGCACATCAGGGATCAGAAATTTGAGGATTTGAAATGGCAAAGTCTTCAGCCCGGGACGAAAGTTGGCAAGCCTGAGCCAGTTTTCCCGCGGCTCGACAAGGCTGCAACGCTGGCCAGGCTTAACGAGTTCGCTGAAGAGGACCGCAAGCGCAACGAAGCGCCAGTTGCAAAGGAGAAAAAGACCGTGGAAACACCACCTGAAAAAAAGGGGGCAACCGGCGAGCAACCTCGGACCACGCCCGAAGTGCAGAGTGGCACGGGCCTCCAGTCCGTGAAGGAAGGCACGGCCGGGATGGCTACGCCACAAACCGCACCGCAAATTTCGATTGACGACTTTGCCAAGGTGGAGATGCGCGTGGGCGAGATCATCTCTGCTGAACCTATCCCCAAGGCCGACAAGTTGTTAAAGCTCCTGGTCGACATCGGCACCGAAGTCCGGCAGGTGTGCGCCGGCATCGCGGAGTATTACAAGCCCGAGCAGCTTATAGGAATGAAGGTCGTCGTCGTCACGAACCTTCAGCCCCGCAAGCTCCGCGGCGTGGAGTCGAACGGTATGATCGTTGCGGCGTCAGTGGGTGAAGAAGGCCGGCCTGTGCTGGTGACTTTTAAGGAAGACGTTCCCAAGGGAGCCAGGCTGAGGTGATTGAGCGATTTAATGATTGAGCCATTGATATTCAGGCGGCCCGAATCCAATTGGTCAGTTGCTCAATCCCTAAATCAATGAATGGGTCGATCAATTAATCGCTCAATGATCCAATGACTCAATTCTTCGTCGATTCTCACTGCCATCTGGATGATTCGCGTTTTGATGCCGACCGGGATGAAGTGATCGAGCGCGCGCGCCGGTCAGGTGTTCGTCATCTGCTGACGGTGAGCGGCGGGGCCGGAGTTGATGACCTCGCCTCCGGCGTATCGATCGCCGCGCGTTATGATTGGATTTTCACGACAGCGGGCATTCATCCTCACGAGGCCAAGGGTGCCGAGCCGAGACATTTCGAGATGTTGCGGCGCGCTACAGAGGAGCCAAAGGTGGTTGCCATCGGTGAGATCGGCCTGGATTACTTTTACGACCATTCGCCGCGTGAAGTCCAGAAACGGGTCCTGATCGAGCAGTTGCAGATTGCCAAAGAAGCGAAGCTGCCCGTGGTTATCCATTGCCGTGACGCCTGGGCTGACTTGCGCGAGATCATTGGGCAGCACTGGGCAAGCCAGGGAAGCGGCGGCGTCCTCCATTGCTTTACAGGCTCCCGCGATGACGCTTTCAAGTTTCTGGACTGGGGATTTATGATTTCCTTTGCGGGCAACATTACCTTCAAGAAAGCCGGGAATTTGCGGGATGTGGCCCGCGAAGTGCCATTAGAGCGTCTATTGATAGAAACGGATAGCCCGTACCTGGCGCCGGAACCATACCGTGGCAAACGCAATGAGCCGGCTTATGTTGTTGAGGTTGCGCGCCATCTTGCAGCAGTGCGGGGGATGCCAGTCGAGGAATTCGGGGCGGTCGTAGGGAGAAATCTCCTGGGTCTCATCGGAGTTGCATGACACGACTTGCATATATCGCTCAATTTCCCCCAGAGCATTACGGGTTGGCTAACTGCGGTTTGCGACGAAGCGATCCTTCAAGCTGGGATGACTTCAGTGGCCTGGAAGTCCATAGGAATCGCGTTCTGAGCAATGCCAGCATGTTGCGGCAGGCTGCGAGACGGAAATGATACCGTCCGGTCTTGCCACGTTGTGCTTTCATTTGGCAGGCTTTTGTGGGACTATGTGAAGTCTGCGAATCATTGCTGCTGACCCGATGCCAAACGATACCCGGGTTTTGCAAAGGATGAAGGTGGCTGGAGAAGATCAACGACTGGCAACGCCGAAGCCCCTGACGGTCAGGGAAGTATTCGACTTGGTCCGTTCCGATCTTGAAAAGGTTGAAAAGGAATTCTGCCGCCAAACGACTTCAAGCATCCACGCCATTACAGAAATCGGCCAGTATTTGCAGGTCAGTGGCGGAAAGCGCCTCAGGCCGATGCTCGTGCTTTTGGCGAGCAAATTGTTTGGGTTCGAAGGGGACCCGGCTATTCGCATGGGCGCAGCCTACGAGATGATCCACAGTGCGACGCTCGTGCACGATGATGTGATCGACAGGGCTGAGACCCGCCGTGGTCAGCCGTCCATCAATTCCCGCTGGGGTAATCACATGAGCGTGCTGGCGGGCGACTGGCTCTACATGCAGGCCTTCAGCATCGCGCTACAGGAGCGAAATTTCAAAATTCTCGATCTGCTGATTGGCCTTACCCAGGTGATGGTGGAAGGAGAGTTGCTGCAACTTGCGTACCTTCGTAAGGCGGATCTGACCGAGGATGACTATTTTGAGCTGACTTACCGCAAGACGGCTTGTCTCTTTTCAGCCTGCCTTCGAACCGGCGCCCTGCTTGCCGACCGGCCGGAGGAGGAAGAAAGCCTTCTGGCGTCCTACGGCATCAGCCTGGGCCTGGCTTTCCAGTTGATCGACGACATCCTGGATTTCACGTCTTCCGAACAGAAGCTTGGCAAGCCCGTCGGCAATGATCTGCGCGAGGGTAAAGTAACGCTGCCCGTGATTTACATGCTGCAAATGTGCACTGCTGAGGAATCGCGGAGGATAGAACGCGTTTTCCATGATGGTGGATTCCAGAACGTCGCATTTGCTGAGATTCTGGAGATGGCTGAGCGATACGGTGCTTTGGAGGCTGCCCGACGCAAAGCCAGAGAGCTTGCCGAAGAGGCTAAGCGGTGTCTCCGCATCTTTCCCGAATCCATTTACAAGGATGCGTTGATGTCCCTGCCGGATTTCATCATCGCGCGCGAATCCTGACTCGCACCGCTTCCTTCAGTGTGGCATGAGGCTGCCCCGCGAAATCGAGATCAAGCTCAAGGTTGAAAATCCGCAATCTGTCAGGCGGCGTCTCAGGGATTGCGGGTTTAAAGTCGTTGCTCCCAGGCACTTTGAGAGGAACGTTGTCTTTGACTTCCATGACTCCAGTTTGCTGCGGAATCACTTGCTTCTGCGTCTTCGAACGGAAAAGGGGCGCCACATATTAACATTCAAGGCCCCGCCGCATAATTCGAAATCCTATAAAATCCGGCCCGAGATTGAATCAGAAGTGGAAAATGGAGATGCTCTTGAGCGGATCTTTCAAGGGTTGGGTTTGCGCCCTGTATTCCGTTACGAGAAGTACAGAACCACTTATGCAGAAGCAGGGCGGACAAAGCGGGAGGGGAAGCCCCTGGTTGTGTATGACGAGACGCCCATCGGGCACTTTATCGAACTGGAAGGTCCAACAGACTGGATTGACCGGACGGCTTTTCGGCTGGGGTATCGGAAGGGGGACTACATCACAGCCAGCTACGGAACTCTCTACCAGAGCTACCGCCGTAAGAAACGAACCAAGGCCCGAGATATGGTTTTTCGGCGCAACAAATCTTGATTGGGTTCTTGCACACGTTAGGCTATAATTGTATAGTCTTTCCAGGAGCGTATCCGCGTCAGGAGGAGTATGAAATGGAAGGTTTGCTTCAACCAACTCACTTGTTCTTTATTCTGCTGATCGTCTTGATCATCTTCGGGCCGGGAAAATTGCCCGATCTCGGCCGAGGATTAGGGAAAGGCATCAGAGAGTTTAAGGACGCTATCAAAGGCGGGATGGATAAGCCGGCTGAAAAAACCCAGGAAGAAAAGAAGGCTTAGTTGTCCTCACTCCTCCTGACGAGCGCCAAGAAATCCCTGCGGCAAACGTACGGGCCGTCCCCACAAGTAGAGGTTCGGTCGAAAGACACGTTCGGATTTGCGAATGCCTATCTCGCGGGCCACAAGGTTTGTCAAAGCCGGGGGCGTTCCCGACCCAAGTCGTTGCCGTGCTGAGTGATACTTTTAGATTCAAAAATCCAATAGTGCCGCCGTCAAGTTGACGGAAATTTTTGCGCTATGCTATAAGATGGGTTTTGATTGAAGTCCTGCCCAGCTGTGACTCTCCATTCCTCGGTAGCTCAATGGTAGAGCATTCGGCTGTTAACCGAAGGGTTGCAGGTTCGAGTCCTGCCCGAGGAGCCAATCTTTCCAATGATGCCGCGTTAAGGTGGCTTGGCGGAGCACCTCAAGTGCCATGCCGCCGCGCTTGTTCCGATAAATCGACACACGTGCTTACAGTGTCGACGGTTCTTAGGTAGACACAACTTTAAAGCTACTCCCTCCTTATCAGGTGCGGCGGAGTTTGGCACACGCGCGGCGTGTGATCGCCAAAGCCGAGCACCTCGAGCAAGGGCCGAATCCACGCTTCGTCGTGACACCGCTCGGAAGTGACTCCTGAGAGCCGCGTCGCCTGCATGAAGGCTGCCACTGCGCGTGGCGAGATGGAAAATCGTATTAAAGAGCAGTTGATGCTCTTCGCCGACCACACCTCGACGGCGCTCCTGCCCAGCCATCAGATTCGCCTTTACGTTTCTTCCATCGCCTACACGCTCAGGGTGGCGCTGCGGCGACTTGGCTTGAAGGCACGGACACGGCACCAGCGCAAGCGGCAACGATTCGCCTGGAACTGCCGAAAATTGATGCACGGGTCCGCATCACGGTCCGGCGCGCGTGGGTGTCACTGGCCAGCGGCTATTCTTATGGTGTTCACGCACGCCTGCGCGCTGTTGTGCGCCTCGCTCTTGCCCGTCGGCTGACCAACCCGAAACTACGCTTGACCACCTCTCAACGCGATCCCATCGTTTGGGCCGACGTGCGCCGAATCGCGCCTCGCCGGCGCAGCCAACAAATCCCTTCTCAGTCCGGAGCGAGCAAAAACACACCCGCGCTCCGTTCGGTCCGCGCCGCTCCTCCCAAAGCGCCTCTGCAAAAAACCGAGCTCGACCGACCCTGAGGAATTCGGCCTATTGGTGAAAAATCCGGGCTGGCCGAGCCTCCGCCGCAGTGGGTGGATGGTCAGGCATGCGGGCTGTTTCGGCCAGCGACCACGACGCGTGATCTTTGCCGTTTTTCGACCGCTCGCCGCATTGCAGAATCATTCCGCCCGGACGGTGGCAGACTTGAAACTCGCGATCAGGAGAGTGGGGCAACCTTGCACAAGCCCATCCGAGAAACTCGCTTGAAAACGAACCGGACCTCGGCCTGCCATGCAGCATAAAACACTCAACCACAGCATTTCCGTGACGAACTTGGGATAGGGTTGCCTTGCGGAGGCCTTTAGCATAGCTTCTTTCATCATGGCCTTCGACTGCCGGGACCGAGTTGACTTTTCATGTCACCGAAAGTGATGCGGCGGAACTGGGCCTTGAAACAACAGAGGTGCGACACATATGAACAGACGTGAGTTTTTCGGTAATTGCCTGGCCGGAAGCGCTTTGGGAATGTCCCCTCCGAGGACTGCGGCGACATCGGGCGATAGGGGTGCCCAGAATGAACGGTTCTTCCGAGTTGAGGAGGAAGTTATCGTCGAGAAATCTTTGCCCGGGAAGCCACATGCTGGAAAAGTGTTGGCGGCTATCCAGCCGCACGTGGATGATATCGCTATCTTCGCGGGCGGTACGGTGGCGAAGCTGATCGACGAAGGCTACACGGG
>Ga0209810_1001074_pt1 | contig 46032 bp, 46 predicted proteins | sample Coa_R1_7_FD_187159 | JGI IMG/M metagenome (GOLD analysis project Ga0209810, IMG submission 187159) | Surface soil microbial communities from Centralia Pennsylvania, which are recovering from an underground coalmine fire - Coalmine... | ecosystem: Environmental > Terrestrial > Soil > Unclassified... | reverse complement strand
CCGCACGTGTCGGCTCGCTCCTGCGAACACGGCTCGAGGAGATCGCAGCCCGGCAGCCGCTCGCCGGCGAGGTGCGCGGCCTCGGCTTGATGCTGGCTCTCGAGCTGCGCGAACCGACCCCCGACGCGGCGAAGGCGGCGACTGCAGCTGCCTTCGAGAAGGGCTTGCTCCTGCTCTCGTGCGGGCTCGACGGGAACGTCATCCGTCTCTTGCCGCCGCTCACCGCAGCGGCCGAGGAGCTCGAGCGAGGGCTCGACCTGCTGGAGGAGGCACTTGGCGACGCTGGCGCCGACCGCACCTGACACGGTGTCGGTTGCAGGGGCTCCGGCCGTCCGGCTGAGCGGCGTCCGGCGCACGTACGGCGACGTCGTCGCGGTCGCGGGCATCGACCTCGACATCGGCGCAGGCGAGTTCTTCACGCTGCTCGGCCCGTCGGGCTCGGGCAAGACGACGACGCTGCGCGTGATCGCCGGCTTCGAGCGGCCCGACGCCGGCCGCGTCGAGCTCCAGGGCGTCGACGTGACCCGGGTCGCGCCGGCGCAGCGCGCCGTCAACACCGTGTTCCAGGACTACGCGCTCTTCCCGCACATGACGGTGGCGGAGAACGTCGAGTACGGGCTGCGCGTGAAGGGCATGTCGCGCCGCGACCGACGAGCGCGCGCGGAGCAGATGCTCGAGCGGGTGCGTCTGCCGGGGCTCGGCGACCGCAAGCCGGTGCAGCTCTCGGGCGGCCAGCGGCAGCGCGTCGCGCTCGCGCGCGCGATCGTGAACGGGCCGCCCGTGCTCCTCCTCGACGAGCCGCTCGGCGCGCTCGACCTGAAGCTGCGCCAGGAGATGCAGATCTTCCTCAAGGCGCTGCAGCGCGACCTCGGCATCACCTTCGTCTACGTCACGCACGACCAGGAGGAAGCGCTGACGATGAGCGACCGGCTCGCCGTGTTCAACGACGGGCGGATCGAGCAGGTGGGCTCGCCGGCCGAGGTGTACGAGCACCCGCAGACGGAGTTCGTCGCCGGCTTCGTGGGCGTCTCCAACGTCCTCGAGCGCGACGGGCGGCGCTTCACGATCCGCCCGGAGAAGATCCGGATGAGCGACGAAGCAGATGGTCAGAGCGAGGGCGGAACCGTGCGCGAGGTCGTCTACGTCGGCATGGTCACGCGCTATCTCGTCGACCTCGACTCGGGCGGCGAGCTCGTCGTCGTCCGGCAGAACCTCGAGACGTCCTCGCAGGACGCTCTCTCGGAGCAGGGCAAACGGGTCGGCCTCTCGTGGCGGCCGGAGCACACGTACGAGATCGGTAAGGAGGGCAAGTGAGAAGGATTCAGCGAAGGCACGTCTTCGCCGTCGTCGGCGTAGCAGTCATCACGGCGGCGCTCGGCGTCACTGCGGCCACCGTCCGAGCGAGCAGCGTCGGCCTGCCGACGAAGATCGGGAAGGGCGAGGGCCGGCTGAACGTGATCGAGTGGCCGTACTACACGTACAAGAGCTTCGCAAAGCCATTCGAACAGCAGACCGGCTGCATCATCCACCGCCAGGACGCCGGCTCATCGGGGGAGATGTTCTCGCTCATGCATGCGCACGGCGGCGGTGGCGGTGGCCAGTACGACCTCGTCTCGGCGTCGGGCGACGCGAGCCTGCGGCTCATCTACGCCCACGACGTACAGGCGATCAACATCAAGCTGATCCCGAGCTGGAAGCAGTTCCTGCCGCAGTTCAAGTCTCCGCCGCACAACACCGTCCACGGAGTCCACTACGGCGTATCCGTCCAGTGGGGCCCGAACACCCTCATCTACAACACGAAGAAGGTGAAGCCGGCTCCCAAGAACTGGAGCCTGATCTACAGCAAGAAGTACGCCGGGCACGTCACGATTCCGAACAACCCGATCCAGATCGCCGACGCGGCGCTCTACCTGGAGAAGACCAAGCCGAGTCTCGGGATCAGGGATCCCTACGAGCTGACACAGGCCCAGCTGGCGGCGACCGTGAGGCTGCTCAAGCAGCAGAAGCCGAACCTGAAGCGGTTCTGGAACTACGCCGCCGACGAGGACACCTCGTTCAAGAACGGCGACGTGTGGCTCGGCGCGGGCTGGCCGTACCAGACGCTGCAGCTCCAGGCCAACCACGTTCCGGTGAAGGAGATCGTGCCGACGCCTACGACGGGGTGGGCAGACACATGGATGCTTGCCAGCAAGGCACCGCATCCCAACTGCGCCTACATGTGGATGAAATACGTCACCACGCCCCAGGTGGAGGCGAAGCAGGCGCTCGTCTTCGGCGAGACCCCCGTGAACCCGCTCGCCTGCAAGTACATGAACAAGATGCAGAAAGGCTCGTGCGCCGGCTACCACCTCAACGAACCGGCCTCGTACTACAGCACGATCAAGTTCTGGAAGACACCGATCTCCCAGTGCGGCTGGACGACGAAGCAGAGCTGCACGGACTACAACGCCTGGGTTCAGGCGTGGGCGCAAGTCAAGGGGTGACGCTTGGCGGCTGACGCCGGCGCACTCGAGGCGGGCCCGCCTTTACGGCGGGCCCGCCTCCGGCTCTCGGGGTTCTTCTGGCGGCGGCCCTGGCTGAGGGCGGTCGGGCTGTTGACGCCCCCTCTCGCGGCGTTCCTCGTCGTTTACGTCGGATCTCTGGGCGTCCTGTTCGTCTCCTCGCTCTGGACCTCCAACTCCTTCACGTCCGAGATCGAGCACACCTGGACGTTCGCCAATTACCGGACGATCTTCTCGACCGCGAACCCGTATCTGCACGTCGCGGGCTTCACGCTCAAGATGGCCGCCGGGGTGACCGTGACAGACGCGATCCTCGCCTTCCCCCTCGCCTTCTTCATGGCACGGGTCACGGGCAGGCGGATGCGGGCCGTCCTCTTCGTGATGGTGCTGCTTCCGCTCTGGTCGAGCTACCTCGTCCGCATCTATGCGTGGCAGACGATCCTCGCGCACAACGGTGCGATCAACTGGGCGCTCAACGGGCTCGGCCTGCCGGACCAGAGCCTCTCTTACACGAACACGGCGATGTGGATCGTCTACTCGTACGTATGGCTCCCGTTCATGGTGCTGCCGCTCTACGCGGGGCTCGAACGGATCCCGGACTCGTACCTCGAGGCCTCTGCCGATCTCGGCGCGCGCGGCTGGCGGACGTTCCGCTCGATCATCCTGCCGCTGGCCCTACCGGGCCTCGTCGCCGGCTCGATCTTCACGTTCGCGCTGACGCTCGGCGACTACATCACGCCGTTGCTCGTCGGCGGCACGAACTCAGACATGATCGGGAACTACGTCTACGACAACTTCGCGACCAACCTCCCCTTCGCCGCGGCCTTCACGGTGATCCCGATGGCGGTCATGGGCGTCTACCTGCTGCTCGCGCGACGGCTGGGAGCGTTCGAGGCGCTGTGACACCTGGTACCCGCACCTCGCTGGCGATCTGGTCTGCGCTCGTGATCGCGTTCCTCTGGCTCCCGCTCGTCATCATCGCGCTCTACGCGTTCAACGGCTCGACCCTGCAGGGATGGCCGATCTCGCACTGGACGCTCCACTGGTTCAGCGTTGCCTGGCACAGCGATGCGCAAGGCGCGTTCGTCCTCTCGCTCAAGGTCGGCGCGGTCACGACCGTGATCGCCCTCGTGCTCGGCACGTTGGCAGCGGCTGCCGTGGCCCGCTACCGCTTCTTCGGCCGCGAGGCGGTCTCGTTCCTTCTCGTCCTGCCGCTCGCGCTGCCCGGGATCATCACCGGAATGGCGCTGAACTCCTTCTTCACTTTCGCCGGGATCTCGGTCTCGATGTGGACGATCGTGATCGGCCACGCGACCTTCTGCGTCGTCGTCGTCTACAACAACGTCGTCGCGCGACTGCGGCGCGCCTCGCACTCGCTCGTGGAGGCGTCCCAGGATCTCGGCGCGGACGGCTGGCAAACGTTCCGTTTCGTCCTCTGGCCCGTCCTCTCAACGGCGCTCGTCGCGGGCGGACTGCTCGCATTCGCGCTCTCGTTCGACGAGGTGATCGTGACGACGTTCACGGCGGGGCTGCAGCAGACGCTTCCACTGTTCATCCTCGACAACATCAAGCAGGGCCAGCAGTTGCCGGTGATCAACGTCGTCGCCTTCTTCGTCATCGTCGTCACGGTCGTCCCCGTCGCCCTCGCCCAGCGAGTGATGCGCGACACTGGGATCATCCGCCGCGGCGCCGCGCAGGTGACCGAGGCGGTAGAGGCGGCAGAGATACCCGCCGTGTGAGCAAGGAGGAAGCCATGAGCACCACCACCACGCAGTACAAGATCCTCATCGGCGGCGAGCTCGCCGACGCGGCCTCCGGCGAGACCATGGACGTGATCGCGCCGGCGACCGGGGAGACGATCGCCGAGGTCCCCCGCTGCGGGGCCGAGGACGTCGACCGCGCCGTCGAAGCCGCCCAGGCCGCTGCGCCGGCGTGGCTCGAGAAGACGCCGAAGGAGCGCTCGGAGCTCCTCCACGCCCTCGCGGACGTGATGGAGGAGCACGCCGAGGAGCTCGCGCAGCTCGAGTCGGTGAACGTCGGCAAGCCGCTCATGGCTTCGCGCGACGAGCTGCCGTTCTCGGCCGACAACCTCCGCTTCTTCGCCGGCGCGGCCCGGAACCTCGAAGGCAAGTCCACGGGCGAGTACATCGAGGGCTATACGTCGATGATCCGCCGCGAGCCGATAGGCATCGTCGGCGGGATCTGTCCCTGGAACTACCCGCTGATGATGGCGGTCTGGAAGATGGGGCCGGCGCTCGCGGCGGGCAACCTGCAGATCCTCAAGCCGTCGGAGCAGACTCCTCTCTCCCTCCTCCGCTTCGTCCAGCTCGCGCAGGAGGTCATTCCACCGGGCGTCCTGCAGGTCGTGACGGGCGACGGCGTCCCCGTCGGGCAGCGCCTCGTCGAGCATCCGGCGATCGGGATGGTCTCGCTCACCGGCGACGTCGAGACGGGCAAGATCATCGCGCGCACGGCCGCCGACACGGTCAAGCGCGTGCACCTCGAGCTCGGCGGCAAGGCGCCGATGGTGGTCTTCGACGACGCCGACCCGAAGGCGGTCGCCGAGGGAATCCGGCTCGCCGGCTACTGGAACTCCGGCCAGGACTGCACGGCCGGCTCGCGCGTGATCGCCGGGCCGCGGATCTACGACTCGCTGCTCGAGGAGCTCGTGCCGCAGGTCGAGTCGCTCAAGGTCGGCGACCCGCTCTCGGACGAGACCGAGATGGGTTCAGTGATCTCACACGACCAGCAGGAGCGGATCCTCGGCTTCCTCGAGCGCGCGCAAGGCGCCACCATCCTGACCGGCGGAGGCACAGGATCGAACGGCCACGGGTTCTTCGTCCAGCCGACGATCGTGACCGACGTGCGCCAGGAGGACGAGATCGTCCAGCGCGAGGTGTTCGGCCCGGTCGTGACGGTGCAGCGCTTCGCCGACGACGACGAGGCCATCCGCTGGGCGAACGACGTCCGCTACGGCCTCGCCGCGTCGGTCTGGACACGCGACGTCGGCCGCGCGATGAACGCGGCGCGGAAGCTCCAGTTCGGCACGGTGTGGGTGAACGACCATCTCCTGCCGATCTCCTCGGAGCTGCCGCACGGCGGCTACAAGCAGTCCGGGTACGGCAAGGACATGTCCATCTACTCGATGGAGGAGTACACGCAGCTCAAGCACGTCGCGATCAAGATCGACTGACCGAAGACGCGGAGGCGGACTCTCGATCGAGTCCGCCTGACGCCGGAGGGATAGCGATTGGGCCGGTCGTGTTGCGCGTCTGGCGCGGTATCCACGAACGCGGTACCCGTCCTGTATCGGAAAGCCTCCGCGACCGGCGCCACGGGCGCACTGGCGAGTCGGCCAGTTTCCCCCGGGCGAGCGTTGTGCCTCGTTCGAGGGATGGGGCCGACCCAGAAGTACTGAGCCATCCCATCCGTCCTGGGGACGACGCGGGCGAAGCTGCGGCCTATCTCCAAGGGAGTCAGGAAGTCGCTTGCGGCAAAGCGCTAGGGCACGTTGTCTCATCGACTTAATCTCGGCCGCGGACGGGGGAGGACGCGCCGGGGACGTGCCCTTCCTGACCTCGTGCGAGGGGGAGAGCACGGAGGTCGGACGGGCCGGTGACGGCTCGTCCGACCCTCCATCCAGGCGGTGAGATGCCAACCTAAAGGCGCTTTCGTCGTCTCAGCCGGTAGGGCTAGGCTCCGAGAACGTGTCGCTCACCGAAGGAGGCCGGTTGGCAACTCAGACGCACGCCGAGGCGCATGCGGTCGCGTTCCGGCTGCTGGACAACATCGAGACCGTGGTGCACGGCAAGCGCGAGCAGATCACGCTCGTCGTCGCCGCGCTCGTCTGCGGCGGCCACGTCCTGCTCGAGGACGTCCCGGGCACGGCGAAGACAGTCCTCGCCCGGGCGATCGCGCAGTCGATCGAGGGCGCCGTCTCCTCCCGGATCCAGTGCACGCCGGACCTGCAGCCGACCGACGTGACCGGCCTCTCGATCTTCAACCAGCGCGAGCGGGACTTCGAGTTCAGGGCCGGGCCCGTGTTCGCCAGCGTCGTCCTCGTGGACGAGATCAACCGCGCGATGCCGAAGACGCAGTCGGCGCTGCTCGAGGCGATGGCGGAGCAGCAGGTGACCGTGGACGGCGTCACGCGCCCACTGCCCGAGCCCTTCCTCGTCATGGCGACCCAGAACCCGATCGAGTACGAAGGGACGTTCCCGCTGCCCGAGGCCCAGCTGGACCGCTTCTTCGTCCGCACGACGCTCGGCTATCCGGATGTCGAGGACGAGAACAGGATCGTGGAGGAGCAGCTCTCGAGCCACCCTCTGACGCGGCTGCGGCCGACCGTCGACGTCGCCGACGTCGCCACCATGCGCGCCGCTGTCCAAGAGGTCTTCGTGCACGAGGCGGTCGCGCGCTGGATCGTCGACCTCGTGCGCGCGACGCGCGGGCTGGAGCTCGTCGCCATCGGCAGCTCGGTGCGCGGCACGCTCGCGCTCAACCGCGCGGCGCGCGCGTGGGCGATGCTGAACGGCCGCAGGTACGTCACGCCCGAGGACGTCGAGCGGCTGTTCGTCCCCGTGCTGATGCACCGCCTTCTCTTCCGCCCGAGCTTCCTCGCCGAGATCCGGGACCGCGGCTGGGAGGCAGCCTCCCGCGACGTCCAGCAGCGTTGCCTCGAGCAGGCGCCGAAGCCGGGCTTCGACATCGACCTCGACGTCCCCGCCGCGGCGGTGTAGCGCTCGTGCCCGCCGCGCGGGTTGTGGCATAGACGATGGCGGTCGGCGTCTTCCCGCTCATCCCTCGCCGGCGGGTGATCGGTCTCGCCTTCGGCGGCGTGCGCAGCATCCGTCGCGGCAGCGGCTCCGACGTGGTCGGATCGCGGCGGTACGTGCCGGGAGACGACCTGGCCTGGATCGACTGGGCGGCATCGGCACGCCTCTCCGCCGCCCGCGACAGCGACGAGTTCGTCGTCCGCGAGCTCTTCGCGGACGAGGCCCCGCACGTCGTGATGCTTGCCGACCGGAGGCCGTCGATGGGGATCCGTGCCTCTCCCCTGCGGCATCTCGACAAGACCGAGGCGATGCACGCGAGCGTGCGCCTGATCGGCGAGAGCGCGCGGGTCGTCCGCAGCTTCACCGGATACCTCGACCACGCCGACGGCGAGACGTACTGGCGGCCGCCCCGCAGCGAGCGCCACGTCCCGCAGACGCCCTTCGAGGAGCGGCCGTTCCACGCGCCGGACGACACGGTCTCGCTCAGCCTCGCGCACCTCGTCGAGCGCCGTCGCGAGCTGCCGACGCAGACCTTCGTCTTCGTCCTCTCGGACTTCCTCGTGCCGCCGGACGAGGGCGCGTGGCTCGAGGCGCTCGAGTACCAGTGGGAGCTCGTGCCCGTCATCGTCCAGGATCCGGTCTGGGAGCAGTCGTTCCCGGACGTCGGCGGCCTGACGGTGCCGTACGTGGACCCGGCTTCGGGCGGCGTCGTGCCCGTCTACCTCACCCGCGCCGAAGCCGCCCGCACGCGCGACGAGCACGAGGCACGCCTCGCGGAGCTCTTCCACGTCTTCCGCTCGCTCGGGACCGAGCCGGTCGTGATCGACTCGCACGATCCGGGCGCGATCCTCGGCGCGTTCCTCCGCTGGGCCGACCTCCGGATGATGGTGCGCGGAGCGGTCGCATGAAGCGGGCCGCCGTCGTCGCCGCGGCTTTGCTGGCTGCGCTCGCAGTCGCCGCCCAGGCGGGCGCGGCCGTGCCGTTCGGCCACAAGACGGCGATCGGCGGCAAGCAGCCCATCCGGGCCTACGCGACCCTGTTCCCCCCGGTCCAGCTCTTCGGGGACGCGGTCACGGCACGAGTGACGGTCTACGCGGACACGAAGTGGGTGAGCCCAAACGGGATCCGCGTGGCCACCGACTTCACCCCGTACCGCGCGCTCAAGCCTCCGACCGTCGTCCGCACCCAGGCCGGGCGCTTCCTGGAGGAGACCTGGACCTGGTCGCTTCGCTGCCTCACCGGCCCATGCGTGCCGGTCGTGCCGCCGAGCGACCGCTACCACATCTTCCGTTTCCGCCCCGTGAGCGTCGACTACCGCTCTCCGCGGGGACAGGCCGGATACACCGTGCACGCGCGCTTCCCGGGGCTCGAGGCGCTCTCGCAGATCAGCCCGGCCCTCGCCGCCTACCTGCTGGCGAACAAGTCGATCGACTGGCAGTACCAGCTCGCGCCGGGCACGGCTCGCCCCTACCGCGTCTCGCCGAGCCTCGTCTTCTGGGCCGCGACAGCCATCGCCGTGCTCCTCGCAGCCGCCGGGCTCGCCGTCGCGGGCCGCTGGGCGCTTCGCTTCCGGGCACCTGCGCAGGACGCGCCGGCTCTGCCGGCCTCCTACCTCGAGCGCGCGCTCGCCGTCTTCTTCTGGGCGAGTGCCCACGGCGACGAGACGCTCCAACGCAAGGCGCTGGAACGGGTCGCGGACGAGCTGCCGCTCGACGTGATCGACCTCTCGGAGGCTGCCCGTGAGCTCGCCTGGTCGCCCGAAGTGCCCGAGGGCGAAGAGGTCGAGGCGATCTCCCAGCGCGCGGGCGTGCCGGCCCACCCGGAGAACGGGAAAGGCGAATGAGAGGGACGACGCTCAGGCGGCGGGGCGCCACGACGCTCGGCGACCTCCCCCGCCTCACGCTCGCCGCCGAGCGGACGACGGTCGTCCGCTGCTCGCTTCTGCTCGGCCTCGCAGCTGTCCTCGCCGGTGCGGTGCTCCTTGCGCGCTCCGCCGGAAGCGGTAACGCAGCCGTCCTGCCCGCCGGCGTCCACTCGGGCGAGATCGTGATCGACATGTCCGCCAGCGACGTCGGCCAGAGCTTCGAGCGCGTCGCGACGGTGATCGACGGGCTGGCGTCGGCCAACCAGGCGATGGGGCTGATCATGTTCTCCGACACCGCCTACCAGCTCCTGCCGCCGAACTCTCCGTCGAGCGCGCTCCTGCAGTTCGAGCGGTTCTTCACGCCGACCACGATCTACCACGGCGCCCCGGTCTACGGCCAGAGCCCGTGGAACCAGTTCAGCGGCGGAACGAGGATCGCGAGCGGATTGCGCGCAGGCGCGGACGCACTCCGCCGTGCGCACATCACACACGGCTCGCTGCTGCTGCTGAGCGACCTCAACGACTCCTCGGGTGACCTGGAGGCCCTGGTCGCGCAGTCCCTCGCGCTCGCGAAGGAGCACATCCCGGTTCGCATCGTTCCGCTCTATGCGACCACGGACAACGTGCGCATCTTCGCCTCGCTCTTCGGCTGGAACGCCTTCGTCTCGCCCTCGGCGTTCAAGACGAAGTCGACCCGGCACGTGGAGCCCATCGCGGTCGGCTGGCCCTGGGCCCTGCTCGGGCTCGGGGCGCTGCTCGTCGCGCTCCTGACGGCGAACGAGCGCTTCAACACCCGGCTGCTGCCGGAGGAAGCGGCATGATCGCGCTGCGCCGCTCGGTGCCGCTCTTCGTGGCGCTCGTCCTCCTCGGCCTGGCCGTGGTGTTCGCGCTCCTGGCGAGGGACGTTCGTGCGTGGCAGCGGACGTTCACGCGAGGCGACGTCAGCTTCCGCACGGTGCACGGCGCTTCGGATCTCTGGCACTCGCCTGCGACGATCCCCGGCGACCCGGCCCGCAGGATCCTCGGCGTCGGCGACGCGCTCGCCTACCGGCACGCCCTGCAGCTCTTCTGGCTGAGCGAGGTCGGCGTCGCTCACGCCGCAGCAGCGTCGGGAAGCCTGACGCAGGCCGAGGTCAACGCGGAGCAGGATCTTCAGGCGCTCGTCGACCATGCCAAGACCGGAGCAGAGCGCTCCGCCGCGGCGAACCTGCTCGGCGTGATGACGATCAGGACCCCGGTCTCGGACAGCGAGACGCAAACCGGCATCATCGATCGGGCCGCGTCCTACTTCCGGCAAGCGATCGGGCTGGATCCGACGAACTGGGCCGCGAAGGTCAACCTCGAGTTCGTCCTCAGGATCACGCGTCCCGACAAGTCGCGCTTCGGCACCGACGCGCACGGCGGGTTCGGCTCCGGCGGCTCTGAAGGCGCCGGAATCATCGGCGGAGGCTTCTGACGGGCATCTCCTTTCTCACCCCGCTGGCATCCCTCTTTGCGCTCACTGCGGTGATCCCGCTCGCCGCGTTCGCGCTCATGGAGAGGCGCACCGGCCGGGTCCGGCGGTTCTTCTCCCTCGCGGCGCCGCGGCGCCGCGATCTCGCGGTCGTGGCGGTCGCGCTCGCCGTCCTGCCCGCGCTCGTCGCGGTCGCCGCCGCGCAGCCCGTCGTCGTGCACCGGCAATGGGTGACCGAGCGGCTCGACGCCGAGGCGTTCGTCGTCTTCGACACCTCGCAGTCCATGACCGCGCAGGCCGGCCCGAACGCGCCAACGCGGCTCGAGCGGGCGAAACAGGAAGCCCTGCAGTTGATCCCGCAGCTGAGCCAGATCCCCGTCGGAATCGCGACGATGACCGACCGCGTCCTGCCGGACCTGATGCCGACGGCCGACCTGGCCCTCGTGAGAAGGGTGATCGCAGGGTCGGTGGGAATCAACCAGCCGCCTCCGATCGAGCGCTATTCCGGGCGGGCGACGACGCTGCACGCGCTCTTCCCGGTCTCGAACGACAACCTGTTCGCGCCCGAGACCAAGCGCCGGATCCTCGTGATCTTCACGGACGGCGAGGCAAGCCCGCTGCCGCATGCGCTCGGCTACGACATCGCCCAGCAGCTGACGATTCCGCCGCTCTTCGTGCATGTCTGGGCTCCGAACGAGCGCATCTACGTTCACGGGCGCGTCGACCCGCGCTATCGCCCCGATCCCGCGAGCCTCAGCGTGCTGAGACAGTTCGCAACCGACACGCGCGGCGAGGTCTTCGGTGAGCACGACCTCGCCGGGCTCGTGCGCGCGATCCGCGCCGAGGCGGGCACGAAGCCCGCGCGCGCGAAGACCCTCGGATACGAGCGCAGCGCCCTCGGACCATGGTTCCTGCTCGCCGGCGTCGTGCCGCTTGGCTTCCTGCTCTTCCGACGGAACCTTTAGCCTACGCGCCGACCAAGTCGTAGGGCCCTTGATTTTTCGGGCCATTCAGCTAGGACCCCGATATGCCGATCATCATCGCGTGAAGCGCGTCTTTCTCCTCCCGCTCCTCCTCGCTGCAGCCGTCGCCCTCTCCCTGAACGTGGCCGCGGCGAAGGCCGACGACCCGCTCCTCGCCCCGGCGAGCGTGTGTGGCGACCCGTCAGCCGCGGCTCCTCTCACACCTCGTGTGCACGGCGCACTCCCCGGCCCGAAGCGAGCTCCTTCCTGGTTCGCGGCCTGGCGGTCGTGGCGGCTCTCCGGTCAGGGCAACCGACCCGCGAGCGTCCCCAGGAGGATTCCGTCCTGGGCCAAGGCGCGGCTGAAGGCGTACGAGGCCGAGCATCCGAAGGTGCCGAACACGCAGCTTGCCTCGATGCGTTGCTATCACAACTGGGCGCGAGTGCACGACGGACTGAGGCCGCTCGGCTACAGCACGGCGCTCGCCGACTTCTCGGCACAGAAGAGCGCCAAGATCGTCCAGTGCGGTGTCTTCACGCACACCCCCTGCGGGCAGAACGCCTTCCAGGGCTTCCCGTCGGGCTTCTCGTCCGAGGGTGAGAACCTCGTCCTGATGGGACCGGTGGGAACGGTGCGGCAGATGTTCGCCCTGTGGCTCGCCTCACCAGGTCACCGAGCGAACATCCTCGGCTCCTCGTATAGAAAGTTCGGCTTGCATCTCTACGTCGGCGCGGCCTTCGGGTCGAGCTCCGTGATGATGTGGTGCGCCGACTTCGGCGGGTAGCCGGCGCGGCCCTTACTGCTGCGGCGGCGCCTGTGCTTTGCAGTACTTGGGGTTGTAGCGCAACACGGATCCAGCGCCCGTGATGAACGCGCGCACCGCGAGCGGAGCGCTGTTGGACTTCGAGCGCAGCATCGCGTTGAGCGAGATCGCGATCGGCGCTGTGTACTTCCTGTAGGCGAGCTGCACAGGCTTGGGGAACGTGCAGGTCAGCTCGGTCGCCTGGCTCGTCCTCCCCTTCGCGGGCCTCGAATCGACGAGCTTCGCCCGCTTCTGCGTACATGACTTCGCGAACCCACCCACGGTCTGGCCGCTTGGCGTGAACTCGATCACGGCGATTTCGTTCGGATCCGGGAAGGCGCCTGCCGCCGTCTTGTAGACCTCCATGTGCGGGTACGGGTAGCTCGGGAAGTTGATGCTCGGGATCGCGTTGTGTCCCAGCGGCCAGAAGAGGAACGTCACCGCCTTCGCGCCGCAGTCGGCCCACGAGGCCGACCGTTGCTCGTGCGCGGGAGCCGCGATAGCCGCCGACGCGCTGGCTGCGACAACGGCGCTCACCGCCGCGATCCGCAGGAGCCGCTGCATACGCGATTGTTAACACGAGACCCCTGCTGATTCCAAGCCCGAGGGGTGCGGGAGGATCGCTCCCGCACCCCTTCGAGCAGTGCCTCAGCCGGTGACCGGCGGCGTGAAGACGCCGGTGACGCCGACGCGCTTCGTGTTGCAGCGCTTGCTGGCGAGCGGCGAGAAGACCAGGACGCCGGCCTTCTTCAGCGTCACGACCCGCTTGATCACACCGTGGGCGTTCGACCGCTTGGTGATGGTGTTGAGCTTCGCGCCCTTGATCCGGACGCGCACGCCCTTCACCGCCTTGCCCTGCTTGGTGACGTGGATCGTCACCAGGGTCTTGCGCCCGACGAACAGCTGGTTCGGGCTCACCTTGCTGACCGCGACACAGAAGTTCGGCGGCGTGTGCGGCCCGACGATTTGAACCGTCGCGGTCGCGCTGTTGTTCGCCGTGTTCGTCTCCGGCACAGCGCCGCTGACCGTTGCCGTGTTCGTCTGCGAGCCCGCCGCGCTCGGCATCGTGACCAGGGTGATCGTGACCTGGTCGCCGACCGCCATCGACCCGATGTTGCAGGTGAGGGTATCCCCGCCCGTGCACGTCCCCTTCGTGGACGACACCGAGACGAACGAGTTCCCCGCCGGCATCGGATCGCTGACCGTCACCCCGGTGTCCGCGTTGGGACCGTTGTTCGTGACGACGAGCGTCCAGGTGATGTTCCCGCTACCGAGCTCCTGGCTTGACGGCGAACCCGACTTCTTGATCGACAGGTCGGTATTACCGGTCGGCACGGTCGTCGTCGCCGGAACCGTCACGGTGGTGGGCACCGTCACGGTGGTGGGCACCGTGATCGTGCTCGGCAGCGTGACCGTGGTTCCCGGCAGCGTAATGGTGGTTCCCGGCATCGTCACCGTCGTCGGCACCGTGACCGTGGTCGGCACCGTCACCGTGGTCGGCGATGTGACCGTGGTCGGCACCGTCACCGTCGTCGGCACCGTCACCGTCGTCGGCACCGTCACCGTCGTCGGCACCGTCACCGTCGTCGGCACCGTCACCGTCGTCGGCACCGTCACCGTCGTCGGCACCGTCACCGTGGTCGGAACGGTAACCGTCGTCGGCACGGTAGTCGGCACGGTGACCGTGGTGGGCACCGTGACCGTGGTGGGCACCGTGGTCGGCACCGTCACCGTCGTCGGCACCGTCACCGTCGTCGGCACCGTCACCGTCGTCGGCACCGTCACCGTCGTCGGCACGGTAACGGTCGTGCCAACCGTGGTGGTCGGGGTCGTAACGGTCGTAGTGGTGCCAGGCGGCCCACCCTCGTTACAGCCCGAGATCGTCAGCGTTGCGCCGCCCGCGTTGGATCCCGTGTACTCCACGAAGGCCGAGGTCGGTGGAAACGTCCCGACGAGGTTCGTCACCAAGTGCCACGAGCCGTTGCCCTGCTGGACCCAACCCGAGATCGAGTCGGTTTCGCCGTTGGACCACGTGACCACAAGATTCGTCGGCGAGTTTCCGGTGAAAATCCACAAGATCCCCGTACCCGCCGTGATGTTCTTACAGGACGCCGCGTCTGTGCCCTGGCCGTCCCATGTGCATGTGTGTGTCGCGTCCGAGCAGACCGAGCCGGCGGCTTGAGCGGGAGTAGTTGCGAACCCGATCATGGCCGCAGCCAGCCCCGCCGCCAGCAGCAACGTCAGCCCGACGAAGCTAAGGACCTTCCTCCGCATTACCTACCTACCTCCCCTAGCCGATTGGCGGCCGGGCGTCAGATTACCCAATAGGGGTCGCGCACGACCCCAGAACGCAATATCTCCGCGAACGGTCGACTCGACTCCGGACCTTCGGCCAGGAAAAGCCCCACCTCCCGGCCCGCCCCTGGCCGCTTGACGTCTCAGGTAAAGGCGCCTACCGGAGTCGAACCGGTGTACTGGGTTTTGCAGATGAACGGGTTTTGGCTTGCCCCTGCCCTTAGCGCTCTTTCCTCGCCAGGTGGCGCGCCAGAGGTCAAGCCAGGCGATCACCCCACCGCCGAGCTGTGTCGCGTCATTCCTCTAGGGACTCGGATGGGGCCGTCGAGGCGGCCCCATCCCGAGCGGTGAGCTAGCCGCCCGAACCGTTGAGCGGCGTCGCGCACGTCTTGAGCGAGTACGGCGCACAAACCGCTACACCGAGCGCGACGTGACGGCGATATGTCCCGCCGCCGTGGTACAGGACGTCGAGGGATGTAAACGCGTGCCGTCCCAGCTTTGCTGCCTTGACTCCGAACACGAGCTCGACCTGCGAGTGCGGCGCCATCGTCGCTCCGGGAAGCGGATGACCGTTCGCGGGCACCCGGTAGCCGTGAACCTCGCCGATCGCGTTCGGATGGGTCAGCACGTAGGCACCCAGGAACTCGAGCCCATCCTGCAATCCGACCGGCTCGACGCGATCAAGCACGAGCGCGTGATCGCTGCCGTTCCGGATGATCAGTGGCCCGCTGATCGACGCGGACTGGTGGAGATGCAGCACGACGCCGTAACCCTCCTTGCCGGAGATCAGTGGGACGAGTGGCCCCTGGCCGCCACCGGAGCGGGTGACCGCGAACACGATGGCAGTCGCGGCGATCAGCACCGCCAGCGCGGCCAGGAGCACACTCCGCGTCGGCTTAGCCGAAGCCCGCGAAGATCCGATGCGCGTAGGGGATGTAGTTGTCATTTCCACACAGGTAGTGGTTTTGGTCAGTGCCGAACCACCAGTGGGAGATCACATACTGCGACGATCCGCTGCGAGCGCCTCCGCCGAAGCCGAAGACGCTGAACGCAACACTGAAGTGTGTGAAGGCGTTCGAGTTCCGCACGAACTGACCCTTGCCCTGCTGGTTCGACGGGAAAGAGCTGTTCTTGCAGTTGTTGTCGAGGTTGTGGATGTAGTCGCCCAGCTTCTTCCCGTCAGGCGACGCCGTCCACTCCGAGTTGACGACCTTGTAGTAGTTGCTTCCGCAGTTGGTGATGACGTAGTAGTGCTTGTAAAGGAACCCCGACTCGAGCTTGTAGCCGAACTGGGTGCCTTCGCTCCACACCTCCTGTGCGCCCGTTCCGCGGTCATTTCCGATGTGGACGCTCCCGCTCACGTTGTAGACGCCGGACCCTGCGAGCTCGATGCCGACGTCGGCGCTCGTGTCGGCCGTGTGCCCATAGGTGAAGGTCGCGGTCGTGTCGTTGGCGGTGTGCAGCTCCCCCACGACCGTGTCGACGTTCTTCTCGTCCTGGAACTCCGAGATGTTCACGCAGGGATCAAGCGCGGTGGACCCATCGGAAAGCTGCGCTCCGTTGAGCGTCGTCGAGAGCGTCTGCGAGTCCTGCGTCGCCGTCGCGTTCTCCGTGGCCGCAGCACTGGCCGCGGCAGCGGAGGGCTGCCGGATCACCACGTACGTCGACGGGTCGACCGACGCGCCCTGGACGCTCGAGCTGTCGCTGACGGCACCGTCTCCCGCCCATGAGCCGATGCTTGAGGCGTTCCCTCCGTCTGACTGGATCGCTGTCTCAGTTATCGGGACGCCGCCCCCGCCCGTGAACTGCCGCGAAATCGACTGGATAGCCACCTCCCCATTCGAACCGATCTCGGTTAGGTCCATATTCACCCAGCCGTTGTTGTTCGCGATCGCGTTGCTGACGATCGACGCCATCGGCCCCGAGCCCGGATTCGCGTACAGCGCGAAGCTGCCTGAGCTGCTAATCGGCGCCGATGCGACAACGGTTGACGAGGTGCTGCCCCCGATGGTCTGCAGGTCCGGCGTCACCGTCGCGGTGACGGTGCCACTCGTGACCGGCGCGACCCCGCTCGCCAGCACCGGAGCGAAGCTGCCGATCAGAATGGCTGGCTGCGACGTAGCCGCCGCTGCACCTCCTGCGCTCGCACACGCGACGAGGGCTGCGATGGCGAATCCAGCGCCGATGAGCCGTGAAGTGCGGCCCCACGTTCCGTTCATTCGGTCCTCCTCCGTGGGCCGGCCGCAACGACCCGGTGCTCTAGGTTGCCCCCGAGCGACTAAATCGCACGATGAGTGCTGCTGTCAATCTGTCCATGGCCCTTTCTGACATAGCCCCGGAAGCGCAAGCGGCCGAGTTGCTTGCATTGCTGGCTCGTGCGGACAGACTGACCACTAGTGCACCGACCAAGGTCGCGGCCAAGACTGAAACGCCGACGCCGAGCTTGACCTTCACCGCCTTACGCGCCAGGTGTAGTCCGGGAACCCAACAAGCCCCTCGGAGTTGCTACCTGAGATATGCGACACCAGGAGCCGCTTGCCGCCTGCATCCTTAGGATGTGCCAACCGCAGACAAGGATCTTGTCGCGGTCGATGAAGTAACGCTGCTGCTCCCGTAGCTGCTTCCGGCCTATGTGAGCAAGTCCGCAGCCCCCAATGAATTGGTCACTTCCAGCAAGCGTGTCCTCGATCGCAAGACCCATGAAAAAGTGGCCGGCTACCGGCTGCTGATGGCTGGGTGCGAGGAATTCGAAAGATCGTCGGACCAAGCCATAGCTGTCGCCCGATTATGTGCGCGGCCAGGAGTCGCTTCCACCTGCTGCCGACCGACCCGCCCTCGTAGTCGAGCCCTTCGTCGGGAGCGGCGGATGTGTCACCGGAGCGCAGACCGGACCGTCGATGCGCCAGTGATGCGCCAGAAGCCGCCCGAGCGAGGCGCATCTCAGCGGTCTTGGGCGAACACTATGACAACCGCTCGTAGAAGCTGAAATCGCGCTTCACAAGACACGATCCCGGCTCCCGACTCGGAAGGCGCCTACCGGAGTCGAACCGGTGTACTGGGTTTTGCAGACCCATGCCTAACCACTCGGCCAAGGCGCCGCGCGGCGGTCATCGTATCGGCGCCAACTCCCGCGTCTCGAGCACCTCGTCGAGGAACGCGACCGCCCGTTCGAAGGCATCGACGCGGTTCTCGAGCTTCTCGACCATGTGACCCTCGTCCTCGTAGATCACGAGCTCGGAGCGCACGCCTCTGCTGACGAGCTCGTCGTGAATCGCCTCCGACTCGCTCACCGGCACGCGTGGGTCGTTGCGCCCGTGCTCGATGAAGAGCGGCGCCCTGATGGCGTCGAGCCGGCTCCACGGCGACAGGCTCTCGAGCAGCTCCGGATCGCTCAAAGGCCCGTACTCCCGCTCCCGGGCGGCCCGGCGCCAGGCGGACGTGTTCTCGAGGAAGGTGCGCAGGTTGGAGATGCCGACGAACTCGATGCCCGCCGCCCAGAGCTCCGGCTGGAACGCAAGTGCAGCCAGCACCATGTAGCCCCCGTACGAGCGGCCGTAGACGACCGCGCGCGAGCCGTCGATCTCCGGCCGCTCCGCCAGCCAGGCGTGCAGGGAGGCGAGATCCGCGACGGAGTCGAGCCGCTTCTCGACGTCGTCGAGGTGCTCGAAGCGCTTGCCGTAGCCCGTCGAGCCGCGCACGTTCGGCGCCGCCACGGCGTAGCCGCGCGCGACGAGGAACTGGGTCAGGGCACCGAATCCCGAGGAGTACCACGGCCGCCACTGCCCCTCCGGCCCGCCGTGCACCGTCACGACCACCGGGAACGGTCCGTCGCCTTCGGGCAAGAAGAGGAAGACGGGAATCGACTCGCCGTCGAAGCTCTCGTAGCGATGCAGCGAGGGCTGGTGGCCATCGTCGACCCGCCCCAGGTCGGTCAGCTTGCGCGCTTCGCCGGATCCGAAGTCGTGCACCCAGACCTGGAGCGGCTCCGTCGGCGTCGAGAACGCGAAGGCAACGCGCGTCCCATCCGGCGAGAAGACGAAATGCTCCGCGACTCCCCTGGCCGGGAGCGATATGCCCTCGATGCTCGAGTAACCGTCCTCGTTCGCCACGACGAGCAGGTGCCGGCCCAGGTCGTCCCCGAAGCACTCGAGGTCCCAATCAGCCTCGTGCACGACCTCCCACCGGTGCGCCGCCAACTCGTAGCGAGCGATCGCGAAGGTGTCGCGGTTCTCGTTCGTCGCGGCCCAAAGGGACGCGCTGTCGGCCGACCAGACCGGGGTGAGGTACTCGGCTGCGCCCTCGTGGGGCGTGATGTGGACGATCTCCCCGCTCTCGACGCCGAGGAGGTAGAGGTCGTCGTCGCCGCTCAACTCCCCGTTGCGGACGGCGACGAGCCACCGGCCGTCGGGCGAGAAGCTGCCGTTCGCCCACAGTCCTTCGAGCTCGAAGACGTGCTCCTCTCCACTTGAGAGGCGCCGTACGACGATGTCGAAGTCGACGCCGTTGCGCCGGTTCGTGGAGTACGCGAGCAGTGCGCCGTCGCGAGAGACCGCCGGGACGCGGTGGATGTAGCGCGGGTCCACGACAAGCGGCTCGCCGTCGAGGTAGAGCTGCGTCCGCTCGTTCCCACCCTCGTCGATCTCGAGCAGCAGGCGATCGTCCGGGAGGAGCTGCCCTTCGACCGGTTCGTCGAAGCTCGTCAGCTGCCCGAGCTCGCCCGAATCGAGCGCGAGGCGATAGAGCTGGCGCGTCCGGGTCAGGTCGCTGGCGACAAGCAGCCAGGACCCGTCCTGAGACCACGACAGCGGATACGCCTGCCGCAGCTCCAGCAACGTGCGCAGATCCGCCACGCCGGTGAGGCTATCGGTCGCGGCTCAGGCGGCGACGAGGTCGGGAATGATCTCGTCGCCGAAGGCCTGCAACGTCTCCTCCTGCCCGTGGGTCATGAGGTAGATGTTGAACTGTTCGACGCCGACGGCCTCGAGCTCCCGTAGCTTTGCCTTCGCCTGTTCCGCCGTGCCGAGGACGCAGAAGCGGTCGCAGATCTCGTCCGTCACGAACTCGCCGTGCTTCGCGCCGACTCGCGAATGCTCGTCGTAGTCGTAGAACTTCCGGGCCTGGACGTAGTCGGTGAGCGCCTTCGGCACCGCGCTCCCGTCCGCCCCGTAGCGCTCGATCAGATCCATGACGTGGTTCGAGACCATCGCTGGGAACCACCGCACCTGCTCGCGCGCGTCGACGAGGTCATCCGAGATGTGGGCCGGTGCGCCGACGATGCACTTGAGCTGCGCCGGATCGCGGCCGGCCTCCTCGGCGGCGCGACGGGCGGTGTCCATGATCCACTGGATGATCTCGGGGTCGGCGAGCTGGATGATCACGCCGTCGCCCACCCGGCCGGCAACGCCGAGCGCCCTCGGCCCGTAGCCCGCGACCCACATCGGGATGCGCGGCAGCTCCGGACGCACCCACTTGAAGCGGAGCTGCCTGTCGTTCCACTCCACCTCCCCGCCGTTCATGAGCTCGCGCACCATCGCGCAGGCGCGCTCGAACTCCGCGACCTTCATGGGCTGGCGGCCGACGTAGCGGACAGCCGAATCGCCACGGCCGATGCCCATCGCCATCCGCCCGTCCGAGAGGTCGTGGAGCGTCGCGTAGGCGCTCGCCAGGACGGTCGGGTCGCGCGTCGCAGGGTTCGTCACGAAATGCCCGAGCCTGATCGTGGACGTCTCGCGAGCGGCGACCGCGAGCATCGGCACCGACTCCTGCCAGAGGACGTGCGAGTCGTACGTCCACGCGTAGCCGAAGCCCCGCCGCTCCGCGAGCTGGATCAGCTCGAGCCAGCGGGAGAACGGCGGATCCGGCAGAACCGTGACGCCGAAGTCCATGCTGGCGAGCCTATCGCCGGGTCGCTCGCAACGCACTTCCGGACATGTCCGGTGTCCTGTCCCGGGCGGGTGCCGAGGCTCGCTAGATCCGCTCGAGGACGACGACCGGGATCTCTCGGTCGGTCTTCGTCGCGTACTCGTCGTAGTGCGGCCAGACCTCGTTCATCAGCTCCCAGAGGCGCTCGCGCTCCTCGCCTTCCGCCACGCGGGCGCGGGCGCGGAACCGGTCGCCCTTGATCTGCACGCCGACCTCCGGGGTCTTGGCGAGATTCCTGAACCAGCCGGGATGGTTCGGCGCCCCGCCTTTCGACGCGACGATCACGGGCGTGTCCCCGTCGAGCCCGTAGATGAGCGGCGTCGTGGTCTCGCGCCCGGTGCGTCGGCCGGTCGTGGTCAGGAGGAGGATCGTCGAGCCCTCCTTCCACTCGTGTCCCACCTCGCCGTCCGTCTCGCGATAGCGCCGGACGTGCTCCTCGCCGTAGAGCTGCGTAGCGTCGGTACTGCTCATGCGAATGCCTCCAATGCCTTCGTGGTCAGCCTGTCGAGCGCCTGCACCGCGAGCTCGAGGTGCTCGTCCTCCGTGTCCTCGAGCTTCGTGTGCGAGAGCCCCCGCAGGGACTGAACGAAGAGCATCACCGTCGGGATTCCCGCCCGCGACACCTCCGCCGCGTCGTGGAGCGGGCCGGAAGGCAGCCGGTGCGACGAGCCCGCGACTTCGCGCACCGCCTCATCCGCGAGCTCGATCAGCCGCTCGTCGAACGGGATCGGCTCGATCGACCAGATCTTCTCCCACGACACCTCGAGGCCCTCCTCGTGCGCGAACCTCCGGGACGCCGCCTCGGCGTTCGAGAGCATCTCGGCGAGCCAGGTGGCGTCGAGATGGCGCTGGTCGAGCAGGCACTCGGCCGTCTCGACGACGGATGTGACGATGCCGGGCTTCGTGACGACGCCGCCCATCGTGCAGACGCCTCCGCCGCCGACCCGCTTCGCGATCTCGCGCAGCTCCAGCTCGAGCTTCGCCGCGCCGGCGAGAGCGTCGCGCCGCTCGTCCATCGGCGTCGAGCCGGCGTGCGCGGCCTGGCCGCGGAAGGTGACGAGGTGGCGCTCGACGCCGAAGGTGCCGAGCACGACGCCGAGCGGCAGGCCGAGCGACTCGAGCACCGGCCCCTGCTCGATGTGGAGCTCGAGGTAGACCGCCGCGCGGGCGAGTTGCCGCCGCGCCTCGAGGGCGCGGTCGAGCTCCACTCCGTGCTCGGCCAGGGCGTCCGGCAGCGCGATCCCTTCGGCGTCGCGCCGCTCGCGCAGCTCCGCCTGGTCGCTCAGCGAGCCCGCGGCGGCGGAGGAGCCGAAGAGCGAGCGGCCGAAGCGCGCTCCCTCCTCGTCGGCCCAGTTGACGAGGCGGACGGTGAGCGGCGGCGATCCCTCCTCCCCCACGCGCCGCAGCACCTCCACGCCGGCGACGAGGTTGAGAGAGCCGTCGAGCCAGCCGCCGTTCGGCACCGAGTCGATGTGTCCGCCGATCAAGAGCGCGCGCTCGGAGGAGCCCGGCAGCGTGAACCACTGGTTACCCGCCTCGTCGACCTCCTCCTCGGCACCCGTCGGGCCCACCTTCTCCCGCAGCCACTGCCGCGCCCGCTCCCACGTCTCGGTCCAGGCCACGCGCTGCGCGCCGTTCTCGTCGCCCGTCAGCTCCTGCAGCTCGCGCAGCTCCGCGACGGTCCGGTCCGGTGACAGCCCCACCGGCCGAGCTTAAACTCGGAGCCGATGTCCATCCTGATCCGCGGAGGGCGCGTGGTCACCGCGGCCGACGACTTCGTCGCCGACATCCTCGTGGAGGGCGAGCGGGTCGCGCTGATCGGCGCCGATCTCGACATCTCGGCCGACCGGACGATCGACGCGGCGGGGAAGTACGTCCTGCCGGGCTGCATCGACCCGCACACGCATCTCGACATGCCGTTCGGCGGTACGGTCACGATCGACGACTTCGAGTCGGGTCAGGGCTCGGCCGCGTGCGGCGGGACCACCTGCCACGTCGACTTCTGCATCCAGGGACGAGGGCAGACGTTCGCGCAGGCGCTCGAGACCTGGCACGCGAAGGCGAACGGCAAGACGCTGATCGACTACGGCTTCCACATCGCCGTCACGGACCTCGCCGACGAGGAGCGCCTCGAGGAGCTCGCCGACCTGCCCGAGCAGGGCATCACCTCGTACAAGCTCTTCATGGCCTACAAGAACGTCCTGCAGGTCGACGACGAGACGCTCTTCCGTGCGATGGAGGTGGCGGCGGCGAGCGGAGCGCTCGTGATGGTGCACGCCGAGAACGGCGACGCGATCGACGTGCTCGTCGGGGAGGCACTCGCCCGCGGCGACACGGCCCCGATCCACCACGCCCTCACGCGCCCGCCCGAGCTCGAGGGGGAGGCGACGAACCGCGCGATTCAGCTCGCGCGGATCGCCGGCAGCCCGCTCTACGTCGTCCACGTCACCTGCCGCGAGGCGGTGGAGCCGATCCGCCGCGCCCGCGAGCAGGGCTGGAACGTGTGGGGGGAGACGTGCACGCAGTACCTCTTCCGGACGATTGACGACCTCGCGCAGCCGGGCTTCGAGGGAGCGAAGTACGTCTATTCGCCGCCCGCCCGGGACTCCTCGAACCACGACGTGCTCTGGGACGCGGTGCGAACCGATGCGCTCTCGGCGATCTCGACCGACCATTGCGCCTTCCTCTGGGACGGACAGAAGACGCTGGGCTCCGACGACTTCACGAAGATCCCGAACGGCGGCCCCGGCCTCGAGGACCGCCTGAAGATGATCCACCAGTTCGGTGTCCGGGAGGGCCGGATCAGCCTCAACCGGATGGTCGATCTTCTCGCCACGCAGCCGGCGCGGCTGTTCGGGCTCTACCCCCGCAAGGGGACGGTCGCGGTCGGGTCCGACGCCGACCTCGTCGTCTTCGACCCCGAGCGGCGCGAGACGATCTCGGCCTCGACGCACCACTCGAAGTGCGATTACAGCCTCTACGAGGGCACCGAGGTGGTAGGTGCGCCGGACGTCGTCCTCCTCCGCGGCAACCTCCTCGTCGAGGACGGCGAGCTCGTCGGCACGCCCGGAATCGGCCGGTTCGTGCGGCGGGCGCGGTTCGGCGAGCAGCTCGAGGTCGGCACGCCGGTTGCCTCCTGAGCAGGGCTTCTTTTACCTCCGACGAACAGAAGCTGCGCTAGCCTCATGCGGGTCGTGGGGTCCGTCATCGGAGCGCGGCGCGGGTGGCTGGGGCCGCTCGCTTGTCTCGTCGTCGCCCTAGCGGCGCTCCTCTCGGCGAGCGCGTCTCAGGCTGCCACAGCGCGCGCGAAGGGCGTCGACGTCTCGAACAACAACGGGACGATCAACTGGACGAAGGTCGCGGGCGCCGGCTACCGCTTCGCGTTCGGCAAGGCCACCGAAGGCACGTCCTTCACCGACAAGACGTACACGACGAACCGGAACGGCAGCGAAGGCGCAGGTCTCGTCTTCGGGGCGTACCACTTCGCGCGTCCGGCCGGCGGCAGCGCCGCCGCCGCGACCGCGAGCGCGATCAGGCAGGCGAACTACTTCCTCACCGTCGCCGCGCCGCAGCCGGGAGAGCTGCCGCCCGTTCTCGATCTCGAGGTCACGGGCAACCTCACGACGCAGCGCCTCCTGACCTGGACACTGGCCTGGCTCGGCCAGATCGAGGCGCGCATCGGAGTCGAGCCGTTCGTCTACACCTCGCCGCTCTTCTGGAGAGGCCGCCTCGGCGACTCGCCCGCCGCAGCTGCCGCGGGCACCGGCCTCTGGATCGCGCACTGGACCGCGAGCAGGAACCCGTTGGTGCCGGCCGGGAACTGGAACGGCGGCGGCTGGACGTTCTGGCAGTGGACCAACTGCGTCTCCGTCCCGGGGATCAACCATTGCACGGACGGCGACCGGATGAACGGCACGAAGCCGGCTTCGGTCGCGATCGCGCCGTATCCGATCGGCATCCCGCTCCTCTCGACGCCGCCGACGATCGTCGGGGCCCCGGAGGCGGGCGAGCTCCTCGCCGCCGTGCCGGGGACCTGGGCGGGCGGCAAGCCGCTCACGTTCGCGTACCAGTGGAGGCTCTGCGACGCCGCGGGCGCCAACTGCGCGTCGATCACCGGCGCGACCGGCGAGTCGTACCGGCCGGACAGCACGGCCGTCGGGCACTCGCTCAAGGTGGTCGTGACCGCAACCTCGGCCGCCGGGAGCGCGGTCGCCACGACTGCTGCGACCGCAGCGGTCGCTCCCGCCGGCACCTCGCCGACCGCGCGACCGCAGAACCTCAAGCCCCCGCAGATCGTCGGAACCGTCCAGGACGGGCAGACCCTGACGAGCTCCGTCGGGACCTGGACGGGCTCGCCCACCAAGTTCACGTATCGCTGGCGGCGCTGCAATGCCGCCGGCACATCCTGCATCGCGATCCCCCACGCGATCGGGCCGCGGCGCACGCTCACGCCCGACGACATCGGCTCGACGCTCTCGCTCGTCGTCACGGCCACCGGTAAGGGCGGCGCGGCTTCCGCGACGGCCGCGACGACCGGCGTCGTCGTGGCGGCTCCGCTCCCGGCGGTCTCGGTCGGGACACAGACGGTGAAGCGCGGAATCGCAGGCAATCTCGAGACCCCCGACGGGCGGGCGATCGTCACATGGCAGCCGGGCGCGGTGCCGGTCGGGAGGACCGTCTCGCTGACGGCCGCCGGCGGCAGCCCGGCGGTGCCCGGCACCCAGGTCGCGCTGTCGGTTCCCGGCCTGTCGTCGAAGGGATTCCGCTGGCCTCTCGACTTCATGTACACGGCCGCGCAACCGACCCGGACGGTGCTCGGCTACTCGACCGACGGGAGGGTCTTCCACTCCGTGCCGCCGCTCCAGCCCGCGCAGCTCCCGCCCGGAACGGCTGTGGGCTGGTACGTCGACTCGAACAACCTCACGCACGTGCTGACCCGGACGCCGCTCCAGGTCGCGCTCTTCAAGCAGGGAGCCTGGGGCGACCCGACGTACACCTCCCCCAACGGCCCGGCCCTCGAGGCGCAGGCCAGGTTCCAGGCAGTCCCGCACGCGGCGGACCGAAGCCTTCTCCTGCTCACGCGGATCGCCGTGCACTCGCAAGCCCGTATCTCGGCCTCGGTGACCGGCCCGCACGGTGCTCCGGTCCTCGTGCTCGGCAAGGGCAGCCGCTTCGGCGCGCACCTCAACGCGGGCAGCTTCCGCGTCGTCCACTCCTACCGCCGCAAGCCGGGCTCGCTACAGGTGCGCCTGCGGCTCAACGCTCGCGTGCTCCGACGGGGCTCGTACAACCTGCGCGTGGTCGCGGTCGACCCGTGGGGCCGGCGCAGCCGCCTGACGCTCCGCTTCCGCTACCCCTGAACGGCAAGCGCCCGGAGGCTGAGGAGCTCGTAGGCGACGTTCGCCGCAGCGAGCGCGGTCTGCTGCCCCGCGCCGTCATAGGGCGGCGAGACCTCGACGACGTCCGCGCCGGCGAGGTCGATCCCGCGGAGCGCGCGCAGGCAGGAGAGCGCCTCGGCAGTCGAGAGGCCCCCGACCTCCGGAGTGCCCGTGCCGGGCGCGAACGTCGGGTCGAGCACGTCGATGTCGAACGAGAGGAAGACGGGCCTGGTGCCGACTCGGTCGCGCACGAGCTCCCCGTATCCGGCGGGCCCGAGCTCGCGCAGCTCGTCGCAGGAGAGGACCGTGAAGCCGAGCTCCCTCGCAGAGTCGATGTCCTCCGCGCCGTAAAGGGAGCCGCGGAGGCCCGCCTGCACCGACGCCGCCGGGTCGATCAGCCCTTCCTCGAGCGCGCGCTTGAAGGTCGTGCCGTGGAAGTAGCGCTGGCCGAAGTACTCCTCCCACGTGTCGCCGTGGGCGTCGAGCTGGACGAGGGCGAGCGGCCCGTGCCGGTGCGCGAGCGCGCGCAGCTCCGCGAGCGTGACGGAGTGGTCGCCGCCGAGGGCGAGGGGGAACACGCCGGCGTCGACGAGGGGAGCCAGCGCCTCCTCGACCTGGCCGTACGTGCGCTCGGTGTCGCCGGGCGAGACCGGCACGTCGCCGTAGTCGGCGATCGAGAGCGCGTCGACGACGTTCACACGGAGCGCCGGGTTGTAGGGCCGCAGCAGCGCCGAAGCCGAGCGGATCGCCTCCGGCCCGAACCGCGGCCCCGTCCGGTAGCTCGTCGCCGTGTCGAACGGGATGCCGTAGACGGCCGCGTCGACTCCGGCCAGGTCCGTCGTGTGCGGCGCGCGCATGAAGGTCCGGATCCCCGCGAAGCGGGGCATGACCTGCGCATCGAGCGGCCGGTGGTGCGGCTCCGGCACTACCGCGTCTGCGGGAAGCCGAGGTCGATCTTGGACGTGGCCGGATCGGGCCACCGCGACGTCACGACCTTGCCGCGCGTGTAGAAGTCGATCGCCTCGGGGCCGTAGACGTGGCGGTCGCCGAAGAGCGACGACTTCCACCCGCCGAAGGAGTAGTACGCGACCGGGACCGGGATCGGCACGTTGATCCCGACCATTCCGGCCTGGACGTCGAACTGGAACTGCCGGGCCGCGCCGCCGTCGCGGGTGAAGATCGCGACGCCGTTGCCGTACGGGCTCTCGTTCACGAGCCGCACGGCCTCCTCGTAGGTCGCCACGCGGGTCACGCCGAGCACCGGGCCGAAGATCTCGTCGACGTACGCCTTCATCTCGGGCGTGACGTCGTCGAGCAGGCTCGGGTTGAGGAAGAAGCCCTGCTCCGGCACGCCCTCGCGGCCGTCGACGACGACGGTGGCGCCCTCGCCGGGCGCGTTCTCGACGTAGGAGGCGACCCGTGCGCGGTGCTCCTGGGTCACGAGCGGCCCCATCTCGGAGGACGGATCCATGCCGTCGCCGACCTTCACCTTGGGGATCCGCTCCCGGATCGCGTCGACCAGTGGCTGCGCGACGTCGCCCACGGCCACAATGACGGAGACGGCCATGCACCGCTCCCCGGCGGAGCCGTAGCCGGCCGAGACGGCCGCGTCGGCGGCTGCGTCGACGTCGGCGTCGGGCAGCACGATCATGTGATTCTTCGCTCCGCCGAGCGCCTGGCAGCGCTTCCCGCTCGCCGTCGCCTTCTCGTACACGGCGCGCGCGACCGGCGTCGAGCCGACGAACGAGATCGCCGCGACGTCGGGGTGCCCGAGGAGGGCGTCGACGGCGACCCGGTCGCCCATGATCACGTTGAAGACGCCGTCGGGAAGACCGGCCTCCCGCAGCAGCTCCCCGACCCAGAGCGAGGCCGACGGATCCTTCTCCGACGGCTTGAGGACGAAGCAGTTGCCGCAGGCGATCGCCGGCGCCCACATCCACATGGGCACCATCGCCGGGAAGTTGAACGGCGTGATCCCCGCCACCACGCCGAGCGGCTGCCTGATCGAGTACACGTCGATCCCGGTGGAGGCCTGCTCGGAGTGCTCGCCCTTGAGCAGAGTCGGGATGCCGCAGCAGTGCTCGACGACCTCGAGCCCGCGCGTGACCTCGCCGAGCGCGTCGGAGAGGACCTTGCCGTGCTCGCGGACGAGGATCTCCGCCAGCTCCTCGCGCCTGGCATGCAGCAGCTCGCGGATGCGGAAGAAGAGCTCGGCCCGCTTCGCGAGCGATGTCTCGCGCCAACCGGGGAAGGCGTCCTTCGCAGCCCGGACCGCGGCGTCGACCTCGTCTGCGGTCGCGAAGTCGACGGCGCCGGTCTGGCGGCCGGTGGCTGGGTTGTAGACGGGCCCGCTGCGGCCGGATTCGCCCTCGACCCGCCGCCCGCCGATCCAGTGCGGGATGCGCGTTGCGGCGGGCGCGTCGACGGTCTCGGTCATGTGGATGAGGGTATCGAGCCTGCCGCACGGGAGGACGACGCCGCCCTCCCGCAGGGCGATCGGTCAGGCTGTGGTGGCCGCGGGCTCGGGCATCAGCCCGAGCTGCGTCATGACCTCGACCTGGTCGAAGTAGAGCCGCGTGTCGACGACGGCATCACCCTCGACCTTGAATACCTGCACGCCACGGCCCTTCAGCGAGCGGTTGGTGGGCGGGATCTCCCCCATCGGTGTCTGCATCGGAGCCCCGTGCGTGCCCTCGAAGGTGAACTCCTGCACGACCCAGTCGCCCGCCACGAGCTCGTGGTTGACGGTGATGCGCGCATCCGGAAACGCGTTGAGCCACGCCATCGCGTACTCGGTCGCCGCCTCGCGACCCTGGAGCTGGACGTCTCCTGGAGCCTCGAGCACCCCGTCCTCCGCGTTGAGGGCGCGGATCCGCTGCTCGTCGTGCGCGTTGAACGCCTCGACGAACTGCACACCCACACTCTGTGCGTCTGCCATTTACGGCCTCCTTCCTCTAGAGGTGGGCTGTCGCGGCGACCCTACGCCGATCCCGACGCCTGCGCAACGGCCGCTCCGGAACGTAACCTCGTGGGCTCATGAAAGAGATCTGCCCGCGCTGCAACGCCGAGATGGAGTGGCGACACGGGACGTTCCAGTGTCCTCGCTGCAGGCTGAAACTCGGCTGCTGCGAAGGCGAGACGGGTGACTGCCGGGATCCGGGCTAGGCTCGAGGAGCTCGAGAGCTCCGGGCTCGAGCCGCGCTCGGGCGAGCTCTGTGTCGTTCTCTGCTGGCTCGTCAAGGACGACGTCGCGATCGACGAGGGCGAGCTCAACGCGGCACGCCGGCGCGCGATGTTCGTCCTCGCCGCCGGCGGCGACCCGCACCGCGACGTCGACCTCGACTCGATCGCGGCCGAGCGTCTCGCCGGCGAGCTCGACACGCCCGAGCGGCGCGCGCAGCTCGCGGCCGCACTCGGGGAGATCCCCACCGACCACCTCCCCACCGTCGCCGCTGCCGTGGAGTCTCTGCGCGCCGACCCCGAGCTCGCCTGGCGATCGTTCGCGCTCTCGCTGCTCGCCGACGAGCTCGCAGACGAGTAGCCGAGCGCGAAACCGTCTACTCTGAACGGGACTCCGTGGCGATCTCGAGACCGGAACCTCGCCGTCGGTTGAAGCTCCCCCGCAACCTGCCGCGCGGGCGAGCACTCCAGCCGTACTCGCGCGCCGACGCGCCGTATTTCCGCAGCCCCGGCTTCTACGTCCGGGTGGGCGGGCTCGCGGTCGTCGTGGCCGCCGGGCTCTCCCTCCTCCTCCTGCGCGCGTGGTCGATCCAGGTGCTGCACGGCCGACAGTACGCGCAGGACGCGCACAGCCAGGCGCTCCGGACCGTGGACATCCTCGGCACGCGCGGCGCCATCCTGGACGCCGACGGGAAGGTGATCGCCGGCACAACGGGACACGACGTCGTCGACGCCGATGCGGCATCGCTCGGAAGCCGCGACGCGCACGGCCACTGGCACCCCAGCGCCGCGGGCCTGAGAGCCCTCGGCCGTCTCGCCCGGCTGACCGGCAGGCCGCGACGCGCCCTTGTCGCGCGGATCCGCTCGGGCGTCTACCACTCCCCCTTCGCTCCCGCCGTGGTGATCGAGCATCCGAGCGCCGCTCTCACGAGCTACCTGCAGGAGCGAAGCGCAAGGTTCCCGGCCTTCAAGGTGGGGGTCGAGGACAGCCGGAGCTATCCACAGGGCGCCTTCGGTGGGGAGTTCCTGGGACTGCTCGGCGAGGTGAGCAACGCGCAGCTCAAGTCCGGCCTCTACAAGGGCGCGAAACCGGGCGAGGTCGTCGGCACGAGCGGGGTCGAAGCTGCGTACGACTCGCTCCTCAACAAGGGCTTCGTGCAGGCAAAGGTGCCCGTGGACTCCTTCGGCCGCATCGCCGGACCGCTCCGCGTGCCGGCGCAGAAGCAGCCTCCTACGCTGCAGCTCTCGATCGACACGCGCCTGCAGAAGGCTGCGCAGAACGCGCTCCTCTACGGGATGGAGCAGTCGCGGCTGCTCGGCCATTCGCCCACTGGGGCGTCCGCGGTCGCCATCGACCCGTATACGGGCGCGATCAAGGCGCTCGTCAGCTACCCGACCTTCAACCAGAAGGCCGCCGCCGACAACCCCCACTACCTGGAGCGGCTGTACAAGGAGACTACGGCGACACCGCTCCTGAATCGCGCGATCGGCGGCGCGTATCCGACGGGCTCTACCTTCAAGCCGATCATCTCGGAGGCGGCGCTGAGCGGCGGCATCATCACGCCGTCCACCTCGCTCGCCTGCACAGGCTCCTTCGCGCTCGGCAACACGATCTTCCACAACGTCGATCCGGGCGTGAACGCGTCGATGACGCTGCCAACCGCGCTCGAGGAGTCCTGCGACACCTGGTTCTACCGGCTCGGCGACCTCGTCTACGGACGCGATCCGAGCGCGCAGGGGACGCTGATCCAGAACTGGGCGAGCAGGCTCGGCCTCGGCAGGACGCCCCCCGTCGACCTGACCGGAGCGACGGCCGGCTATCTCCCGCGCCCGGGAAGAACGTTCCAGAGCCGGTTCGGCTTCCCGTGGACGGAGGGCCAGACGATCAACCTCGCGATCGGACAGGGAGCGCTGCAGGTGAGCCCGCTCCAGCTCGCCGTCGCGTACTCGGCGCTGATCAACGGCGGCAAGGTCGTCACTCCGCACCTCGGCGAGGCCGTGATCAGGGACGGAGCCCGGCACCTGCTCCACTTCCCGCCGGTGCGGCGGGTCAAGCTGTCCCCCTACACCTGGGCTATCAGGCAGGGGCTGTACGAAGCCGCGAACGACGCCGGCGGCACCTCGCAACCGGTCTTCGCGGGCTTCCCGATCACGGTCGCCGGCAAGACGGGCACCGCCGAGCCGGATCCGGTCAGCTCGTGGTACGCGTCGTGGGCGCCCTCGAGCGATCCGAAGCTCGTCGTCGTCGTGAACATCGAGCACGGCGGTTTCGGCGCGCAGGCCGCGGCGCCGGCGGCGAAGAAGATCTATGCCGCGTACTTCCACCTCAACGGCTCCTGAGGCCTCGCCCGGGACGCGGGATTGATCCGCGCCCTCGAAACGACGACAATACAGCCGTGACAACGTCCCCCTCCCTCGCGCGGCCCGAGATCCAGGCGGAGCTGATCTCCGAGGCGCTCGGCTCGGCCAGCGTCGGCTTCCTCGTCTGGGACGAGCACCGGCGCTACATCGCCGCGAACCCGGCGGCGTGCGAGATCCTCGGCACGACGCTCCAGGAGCTCCTCGGGCAGGAGGTCGGAGCCCACACCGAGGAAGGGGTCGAGTCCATCGACCGGGCGCTTGCGACCGGCTTCGCGTCGGGCAAGGCCAAGGTGCAGCGCTTCGACGGCCGGGGCCCTGTCGAGGTCTTCTACGCGACGTTCACGACGAAGACAGCCGGCATGCCGTTCATGGCAACCGTGATCGCTCCGCTGCAGCAGTCGACCTGAGAGCTAGCCGTGGCTCGGGGTCCGGAGCGGCGGCGCCGGGGCGGGGTCCCATCCCCTAGCCGCCGCTCGCTGTCCCCGTGACTCCTCTCAGGAGCCACCCGGACCGTAGTCCTCGTGCCGGAGGCCAGTGTCCCTCGTTCGGGGGTTCCGCCCGAAGGGGCTGGACAGGATTGAGAACGCGCGACGAGAACAACCGGGCCATGATCATGCGCATCCTCTCTGCGCCGTTCCGGCTCGTCGGTCGGCTGCTGACCGCAGTCGGACGGCTTCTGACCGGCCGCGGCACCTAGTCTCGGCTACTTCGGCTCTTCGCGCTCCTGGATGTCCTCGGATCGTTCCGCCTGGGCCACGAAAGGGGCCGCGAGTCTCTCGCCCCTCGGCTGCCACGAAGGCGATTCGAGGGTCCGCTTGGCGAGCTTCTCGTCATGTCGGCGCCACATTCCACGAAGCCTCTCGAGCAAGCCCACGGCTGGACTAATGGAGCGTTTCGCTCGTGGCGGACGTTTCGTCGTCCAGCGGCCAGCCGTATTCGACGTCGCGCGCGAGAGGAGATGTCGTCGCGGTCGGTTCGTAGATGTGCCCGAGATCGCTGTTGAGCGCGCTGGCCCATCGAGGCAAGTCCTCCGCTTCCTGTGTCCCAAGCGGCAGGGCGACCCCGCTCGTCGCGGAGAGCCCGGGACTGCTCGCCCGCGCGACTCGCTTCGCTCGCGTGCGCTCGGCCACGACGATCACGCCGTAGCCGGCAGCCGCCGCCGCCAGGCAGACGAGCGCTGCGGCGAGCGTCGCCATGATCCATACGGCCGCGAAGCCGAACGCCACCCCCCCGACGAAGTACCGCAACCCAGTCACGGTCCACCTCCTACTCATGAACCCTAACCCCACGGCGTTTCACGCGAGAATTTGCTCTCGCTGGCGACGAGCAAACCGAGCTTGGCGGGGCTCTCGAGAAGAGACCGGATGATGGGACTCGAAGCCAGTTCGACTCGCCGCTCTGGCCCAAGCGCCTTTCACACTACGCGGAGGTGACGACCTCACGGACTTCGACATGTTCCACGGTCACACCTTCTGGTGCGAGCGAGCGGGCCATCTCGCCCGCATTGTTTGCAGCGTCTTCGGACTCCCAGACCGTCATCGACAGCCCGCTGTTGTCCTTTCGGGTCCAGTATCCCGCGACGAATCCAGGCGCCTGTGAGACGCGCGGGACGACCTGCTCGCGCAGGGCAGGTTCGCTGCTCTCAGGGTCACTGATCGTGACGCGGACGATGACTGCATGCATGCTCGGTTCCTCTCCCCGGGTGCGGTCGGCGCCGAGACTCTAAAGCTTTGACCGCGTGGCTGTCCGCTACGCGCTCATCCCCTCCGCATCGCAGAGCGGCGTTCCTGAGCCGGCCGCACCCGCGACGCCCGAGTTAATCGCTTCTCCGAGGGACGTGTCGCGGGCCTCTGGCCCCGCAACACGAGGGCGCGTCGCTCTTGGCCCTCACTCGCAGGGCGGCTCGCCTCACTTGCGCGGCGGCCGCGTCAGGTCAATCATTCGGCCATGCACATCAAGGGCCGCTACGCAATCGGTATTGGTCTGGCAGCGCTAGTCGCCGCTGGCGTGCTGACCGTGGTGGCCTCGGGCGACCCGATCACCACGACGCCGTTCTGGTTCATCCCTACTAACGAACAGCCCAGGGCAGGCCAAACGTTCACGGGCCTCGTCCTGGACTCCCTGAGCGCCCAGACCACGGCGACCTGCGGCCGCGCCACGGTCGGCGGCGTCCGCGCCACCCCGCAGAACCACATCTACTTCGGCGGCACGCAGTGGAGCACAACCGTCTGTAGTTGGCGCATCCCGAAAGGCACGGCCGGCAAGAAGCTCCGCGTATCCGGGGCGACGGCCGGCTCGTCTGGAGCCGGACAAACATCCCTGGACAAAATCGGGCCAATTCTCTGGATCGTTAGCCACTAGACCGCCCCGCGGGACGGCTTACTCCGCACCCCCGGGGGCTTTTCGAGAGAGAGCGGATGATGGGACTCGAACCCACGACCTTCTGCATGGCAAGCAGACGCTCTAGCCAACTGAGCTACATCCGCGTGGGAGGAGCATTCTAGCCGAGGTCGGCGGCATCCAAAGCCTCGTTCACCAGCCTGTCCGCGAGCTCGTTCTGCTCCCGCCGGACGGCGGTGTAGCGCACCTTCCCGACCCGTCGCGCCAGTCTCGCCGCCTCGAGCGAAAGCTGCCGGAGCGACTCGTTCTTGACGCGGTACTCGCCGTTCATCTGCTTGACGAGGAGCTCGGAGTCGGAGACGACCTCGACCTCGCCGACCTGCAGCTCGGCCGCTCGCTCGAGCCCGGCGACGAGGGCGCGGTACTCCGCCACGTTGTTCGTCGCCACGCCGATCGCCTCGCCGTGCGTGGCGAGCACGGTCCCGTCCTCCGCCTCGAGCACGTAGGCGAACGCGGCCGGCCCGGGATTCCCGCGCGCGCCGCCGTCGGTGAAGAGCCGCGCCTTCATGCGGTGTCCACGAGCTCGTAGACGTCGAACGCCGGCTCCTCGTACGGGTGCGCGCGCCGGAGCGCCGAGATGACCTCGTCCTGCAGCTCGGCCGGGAAGACCGTCTCGAGCCGCAGCTCGGCGACGCGCTCCTCTCGCCCCGCCTCGCCGACGCTCGGCGACGTACCCTCGCCTCCGAGGAAGGTTCCCGTGCCCTGGGTGTACCAGGAGCAGCGCTCGTAGTTGCCGATCCTGCCCGCGCCCGCGGCGAAGAGCGCGTCGCGCACGTCGTCGAGCGCCTCGCGCGGCACGAACACGATTAGCTTCCGGTTCACCCGGGCACCCGTCGCGCATGCCAACGATGCGAGTGGATCCGCGCCCGACGCCCGCCGAGCGGGCCGACGACCGGATCGACGTGGAAGTCGACGAGGCGATGACCGTCCTGGCCGCGACGCTCGAGGACTGGGTGGCACCGCGGCAGCAATGGGAGCTGCAGTTGCGCGAGGGCCACGACTCCGGGCGCGCGAACAACGTCGAGGCCAGGCTGCTCTACGTCAACGGCGAGCAGACCTCCACCCTCTCGTTCCGGCTCGACCAGCTCGACGCGGCCGACGACGTCGGCGAGGAGCTCGTGCTCCGCCTCGAGGAGCAGGACGGAATCGCCAAGGTCGCCCGCCTCGACGCGCACGGCCTCCACGTCGAGCTCTTCCACATCCTCACCTTTACATAGCGTCTTCGATCGCCCGCACCGTGTCGTCGTCGAGCTCGACGCCCGACGCGGCCGCGTTGTCCCGCAGCTGGTCGGGCCGCGAGGCGCCGACGATCGCGCTCGCGACGTTCGGCTCGCGCAGGACCCAGGCGAGTGCCAGCTGCGCGGTCGTCACTCCGAGCCCGTCCGCGATCGGCCCGAGGCGCTGAACCCGCTCGAGCACGTCGTCGGCCAGGAACCGCGACATGAAGCCGTCGCCGCGGTCTGCGGCGCGCGTCCCCTCGGCCCACTGCTCGCCCGGCCGGTACTTGCCGCTGAGCACGCCTTGCGCGAGCGGCGAGTAGACGATCTGGGAAACGCCGTTCTCCCGCGAGGCTGGGATCACGTCCTCCTCGGGCTCGAGGTGGAGCAGCGAGTACTCGGGCTGGGAGGAGACGATCTTGGCGAAGCCGCGCTCCCGCGCGAGCTCGACGGCACCGCGGATCTGCTCGCCGCTCCAGTTCGAGACCCCGATGAAGCGCACCTTGCCGGCCTCCACCACCTCGGTCAGCGCGCCGAGCGTCTCCTCGACAGGGACGTCCTCATCCCAGGAGTGGCACTGGTAGAGGTCGACGTGGTCGAGCTGGAGGCGCTCCAGCGAGGCGTCGATCTGCTTCAGCACCTGCTCGCGGGAGAGGCCACGGTCGCCGCTCGGCATCGTGCCGTAGACCTTCGTCGCCACCACGTACGAGTCGCGCGGGCGTCCCGCGAGCGCGCGGCCGAGCACTTCCTCGGAGCGGCCTTCGCTGTAGACGTTCGCAGTGTCGAAGAAGTTGATCCCTTGCTCGAAGGCCGCATCGACCAGCGCGGTCGCGCCGTCCTCGTCGAGCGTGCCGCCGAAGGTCGTCCAGGTGCCGAGGCAGATCTCCGAGACGCGGAGATCGCTGTCCCCGAGCTGCCGGTACCTCAAGGTGCCGGGTGCTCTTCGGTGTCGATCTGCGCGCGCTGCAGCCGGCCGGAGTAGTCGACGTAGATCGACTTCCACTCCGTGAAGACGTCGAGGGCCGCCTGACCTGCCTCGCGGTGGCCGTTGCCGGTGTCCTTCGTGCCGCCGAACGGGAGATGGACCTCGGCCCCGATCGTGCCCGCGTTGACGTACGTGATGCCCGCCTCGAGGTCGCGCATGGCGCGGAAGGCGGCGTTGACGTCCCGCGTGAAGATCGAAGACGAGAGGCCGTACTTGATCCCGTTCGAGACGCGGATCGCCTCGTCGAGGTCGCCCACGGGGATGAGCGCCGTCGTGGGACCGAAGATCTCCTCCTGCGCGATCCGCATCTGGGGGTCGACGTCCGCGAAGACCGTCGGGCGGTAGAAGAAGCCCTTGCCGAGCTCGCCGTCGCCTGCGACCTCGCCGCCCGTCAGGAGCTTCGCGCCCTCGTCCTTGCCTATCTCGGTGTAGGAGTGGATCTTCTCGAGGGCGGTGCGGTTGATGACCGGCCCGATGTCGGTGTCGTCCTCCCAGCCCGGGCCGAGCCGGAGCTTCTCGACGCGCGCGACGAGTCGCGACTGGAGCTCGGCGTACGCGCCCTTCTGGACGATCACGCGCGACGCGGCGGTACAGCGCTGGCCGGAGGTGCCGAATGCCGACCAGAGGATTCCGTCGACGGCGAGCTCGAGGTCGGCGTCGTCGAGCACGATGATCGCGTTCTTGCCGCCGAGCTCGAGGTGGACGTGCGTGAGCGTGTCCGCCGCAGCTTTCAGCACCTCGACACCGGTCTCGCGGGAGCCCGTGAGCGTGATCACGCGAACGTCCGGATGGCGCACGAGCCGCTCGCCGACCGTGCCGCCGCCTCCGTGGACGATGTTGACGACGCCGCTCGGGATGCCGGCCTCGGCCAGGAGCTCGACGAAGCGTTCCGCGAGTGCGGGCGTATCGGTCGCCGGCTTGAGGACGACGGTGTTGCCGCAGACGAGCGCCGGGATGAGCTTCCACGACGGGATCGCGACCGGGAAGTTCCACGGCGTGATCGCGCCCACCACCCCGATCGGCTGGCGGACGCTCATGTTCCACTTGTCGCGCAGCTCCGACGGCGTCGTGTGGCCGAAGAGGCGCCTGCCCTCGCCGGCCATGTAGTACGTGATGTCGATCGCCTCCTGGACGTCGCCGCCCGCCTCGGCCTTCACCTTCCCCATCTCGTGCGTCATCAGCTCGGTGAGCGCCGGCTTCTCCTGCTCGAGGAGGCGCGCCAGGGCGAAGAGGATCTCGCCTCGCTTCGGCGCCGGCACGAGCCGCCAGTCGGCGAACGCCGCCTTCGCGACGTCGACCGCGCGGTCGACGTCCTCGGCTCCGGAGCGCGGGAAGACGCCGATCGTCTCGCCCGTCGCCGGGCTCGTGCTCTCGAAGGTCTCGCCCGAGACGGCATCCACCCACTCGCCGCCGATGAAGTTCTTGAAGGTCTGCGCTGTCGTGGTCGCCATGGGGCGAGCGTAGCGAGTGGCGGGTGACGCGCGGTGGCTCGATCAAGTTTTCGGGCGCTGCCCCCGATTATCTGCGGGTGACTCGCGCTGCCCGGCTCGGCTACGTCCCCGCCCTCGACGGTCTTCGTGGGGTCGCGATTCTCCTCGTCGTCGGACGCCACGCCTTCCTCACGCCGTACAACGGCGGCTACGGAGTCGATCTCTTCTTCGTCCTGTCGGGCTACCTCATCACCACGCTTCTGCTCGAGGAGCGCGACCGCTCGGCGCGGATCTCGCTCCGCGCCTTCTATGTGCGGCGCGCGCGTCGTCTCCTGCCGGCCCTCGCCTTCATGCTCGCCTGCTATCTCGCTGCGATGGCCGCTGTCGGACATGCGGCAGTCGCCGCGAGAGAGACGGCCGCAGCGGGCTTCTACACGGCGAATGTCGTGCAGGCTTGGTGGCCGCACGTGATCGGACGCTCCGCGATCGGACCGCTCTGGTCGCTCGCACAGGAGGAGCAGTTCTACCTCGTGTTCCCGCTCCTCCTGATCGCGATGCTGAAGTGGCGTGGTGAGACAGCGATGCGCCGCCTCGTTATCGGGGGGGTCCTCTTGGTCACCATCGAGCGCCTCGCGCTCTTTCTCTTCGTCTACCTCGGGTCGAACAGTCAACGGCTCTACGCAGGTCCCGACACCCACTCCGACGGACTGATGCTCGGCGCCCTCCTCGCCCTGACGTTGCGTCGTTCCCCCGGCTCCGAGGCGACGCGTGCCGATCGCTTCCTCGGCCCCGCCTCGGCCCTGTTGCTGGGCCTCCTGACCGTGTCGTCGCGTATCCCGTGGGCCGTGGGCATCTCCTTCGTCAACCTGGCCGCCGTGGGTCTCGTGTGCGCGACCGCGTGCCAGCCGAACGCACCACTCACCCGCGCGCTGCGGTGGCGTCCGCTCGTCGGGTTGGGAAAGATCAGCTACAGCCTGTATCTCTGGAATGCGCTGCTTCTGTTCGCAAATCACGGCGATGCGGCAGGCGACCCGCACTACCGAGGGACGCTGGCCGCGGTCGACGTCGCAGCCGCTGTGGGAGTCTCGTGGCTCAGTTACCGCTTCGTCGAGCAGCGGTTCCGGCGTCGGCGAGACGGCGGAACAGTCGCGGTGCGCCTGAGGCCGGCGCCTCAGCCCGTGCTCGAGCAGGCGGCGCAATAGCCGCTCGACCAGACGATCCCACCGAGGTCTAGGCCGCTGGCGGCGCCGGATCAGGCGGAACGAGGGGCTGTTCGAGCGCTTTGGCGACGACGACGCCCGTTAGCGCGTCATTAGACGGGCGGCGTACCCTCCGAGCATGATCCGTCGCGTTCTCGTAGCGTCCGCCGTCCTTCTCGCGTGCGTCGCGGCGACGAGCCACGCCTCGTCCACGACGATCTCGCCGTGCCGGCAGGTGAGCCAGCCAATCTGGTCGCCCGACGGCCAGCAGATCGCCTACTACGGCACGCGCTGGCCTCCGCCGACCGGCCACCACCGCAACCCGAACGACATCCTGCAGGCGCTCTGCACGGCAAACGCCGACGGGACGAATGCCCAGCCGCTGCGCCACACCGTCTGCAGCGAGAACTGCCCCGACCCGCCCGACCTGGTCGCCTGGGTGAAGAGCGGGATCCTCTACCTGCGGGACGGAGTCGTCTATCGGATCGTGCCCGGCAGCAAGCCGCAGAAGGTCGCCCGGACCAACTCCGTCGCCATCGTCACGAACCCGACCGGAACTCGCATCGCGGGCCAGCTGTACTACGACGGCTGCCTGACCTGCGCGGGGCCGCTGACGATCGTAAACGCCCAGTCGGGAGCGGTGGTGGGCAAGGTGGGCGGGAACAAGCTCGACAACGTCGATCCGAGCCTCTCGCCCGACGGGACGACTGTCGCCTTCGACCGGTATGCGTCGAACGAATCCGGCAAGGTGTTCGGCATCTGGACGGCGAGGACCAACGGCAGCCATCTCCGGCAGCTGGTGAAGGTCGGCCAGCACCCGCTGTGGTCGCCCACGGGCGGGCGGATCGCCTACACCTCCGGCACGAGCTCGGTCGTGCTCCGTCTGATCTCGGCCGGCGGCGGCAAGAGCCGGGTGCTAGTGCGCCGCAACGTCCAGAACGTGTTCGGCTGGTCGCCCGACGGCCGCTACATCGCCTTCGAGAGCGGCACGGGATCGACGGGCAGGCTGGCGGTGGTCAACGTCGCGACGGGGAGGGTGCGCAGCTTCGCCCCGCTCAAGTTCGCGCCGAGTGCCGCCTGGGCACCGGACTCGAGCGAGTTGGTCGCCAATAGCGTCTCGAAGACGAGGTGCTGGTCGACGTGGCGAGTGCCGGTGAACGGCTCGAAGCCCACGTTGATCTCGAGCTGCACGAGCTAGCCAGGCCGCGGCAAGCCCGGCGAAGGCTTAGTAGACCTTGACGACCCGGATCTTGCTACAGGTGAAAACCTTGTTTGCGTACTGACAGGTGGGAATCACCATCAGCTTGTGCCTGGCAGCCCCGGAGATCCTGTAGCCCTTAGTCTCGCAAACGCCCTTGCAGGAGGACTCGAGGAAGACCTTGACGAGATACATGCGGCTGTTGTCCTGAATGAAGACGGCCGGCTTACTCGCAGTGGCCTCGGACGAAGCGAACGGCCCGCCGTTCTGGTTGACATCGACCGCGGCCACGAGCTTCTGCTCGGCCGCTGCGGGCATGTTCTGCTTGACGGCGACGAACAGCTTGTGATGGCTGGCAGCGGTCGTCGTTCTGGCTGCTGCCGGCAAGACCGCCAATGCACTGGCAACCACGAGCGCTAGAAGAATCAGGCTGACCCTACGCACACAGCAAGAATAGCCGCCGCTGGCAACGGCCAATTGGCGGGGAAAGTGGAGGCGGCGGGAATCCACCCGCGGAACGTTCCCGCCTCGACCGGGCGACCTGCGTAGCCCCGGCGTTGCTTCCCCGCGCAGACGCGCTAAAGCGTTATCCCGTGAATTTGCATCTCGTGCCGGATTTCGGCGCAGACCGTCGAGGCGAGCGGATTCGTACCTCTGACATTCACCTTGACGATCTTCCCGTTCATGAAGGCCATCGCCCCTTTCTCGCCTTGGGCTTTGATCGAGAACGAGCAGACTTCCGGGCCAACGGCGTGATCGACAAAGTCGTACTTCTTCTTCATTTCGGTCAGGGTGCTCGGGGGAAATGCGAGCGGCGAGACGACTGTGACGTAGATACCGGCCGCGAAGATCCTGGCGCGGCTCGTCCTCGACGCGACGAGGATGTACGTATGTTCGCCACTGCCACCACCACAGCCCGCAAGGACGAGTACCAAGACGACGACCCCCACAGCTTTCGCCCTCATACCCAGACTCTCTCGCCTCGCGGTTCGGACGCCGGGACTTTACGGTCGGCGTTCGAGCCTGTCTAGGGCGACCGCAGCGCGCCTCTCGACCCGAGAGTCTGCATTGCGGACCTCGGTGCTGCGCGCCGATCGTTCATCGACCGTGCGGGCCGCACGGAAGAGTGCTCGATGAGGCGACTTTCACTGAAAAGTTCCCCGGCCCGCGTCGAAATCACTGCAAGCCGGGGAGTCAGTGGAGGCGGCGGGAATCGAACCCGCGTCCGCAGCCGCACCGGCTGAGCGTCTACAAGCGTAGGCTGCCCTTTCGTTTCGCCCGCCGGCCGGGGTGCAGCCGCCCTACCGCCGGGCTAGCCGATCCTTTGGTGTCGCGCTCCGGGCGATCAGCTCTCCCTCGGCGCCAAGCCCGTTAGTTGGCGCCGCCTCCGAGCCACGGGCCCAACCCGGGGCGGCGTCGCCGACTAGGTCTCCCTAGGCAGCGAGTGCGAGATCATGCTTCTTCGCACTTGCGTTTTGCCGGTGGATTTACGAGGCCAACCGGCGACCTCGGCTTGCAGCTCATCCGGATGGATCGACCACGTCGAAACCAGGTCGCCCCCGTATGTTCGTGTACGGCAATTGTACCGGCGATCCGCGCCAAGTCCTCGGGCGCGACGCGAGCCTACTGATACAACGCCGGCGTGCCCATGTTCCACATCGTCCTGCGCCAGGCCGGCCCGGAGTTCGACCCGGCTCGCCCGCTCGAGGAGCAGAGAGGCTGGAATGAGCACGCCGCGTACATGGACTCGCTCGTCGAGGACGGCACGATCGTGCTGGGCGGGCCGCTGCCGAACGGACGCGTCGCCCACGCGATGGAAGCCGAGTCGGAGGAAGCGCTGCGCGCGATCTGGGCGCGCGACCCGTGGCACGAGTCGCACCTGATTCTCGAAAGCGTCGAGCCCTGGGAGATCCGGCTCGCGACGCACGAGCTGCACCGGGGCTAGCGCCGCAGGCTCTTCAGCTCGCGCTCGATCTGCCGCCGGGCATCGCGGTCGGCGATGGCGCGGCGCTTGTCGCGTAGCTCCTTGCCGCGGGCGAGCGCGAGCTCGACCTTGACGCGCCCGTCCCGGAAGTAGAGCCGCGTCGGGATGAGCGTGAAGCCCTTCTCCGCCACGGACGAGGCGAGCCGCTCGATCTCGCGCCGGTGCAGGAGGAGCTTGCGCGGCCGGTCGGGGTCGTGGTTCGCGCGGTTCCCCTCCGTGTACTCGGGAATGTGGAGGCCGACGAGCCAGGCCTCGCCGTCGCGTACCTCCGCGTACGCCTGCCGCAGCGTAGCCTGCCCGCCGCGCAGCGACTTCACCTCCGTGCCGGCGAGCACGACGCCTGCCTCGACCCGATCCGAGAGGTGGTAGTCGTGCCGCGCTCGGCGGTTGTCGACGATCAGCTTCTCTCCTGCCTGCCTCGCCATCGAGCGGCAAGTGTAGGGATGGCTCTCCGCGGTAACGCGTCTCGCAACCGAGGAAGGAGTCAACGATGAAGATGCGTTTCATCCCGACGAGCGTCCACGGCGCGGTCGACCACGTCGTCGGGCCGGCGCTCGTCCTCGCCCCCACGCTCCTGCGGCTCGGCCGCACGAGCCCCGAAGGTCTCACGGCGCGCACCGTCGGCGGCGTCGAGGCGTTCTACTCGAACCTCACCGACTACGAGATGAGCCTGAAGAACGTCGTGCCGATGAAGGTGCACCTCGCCCTCGACGCGGTAGGCGGCGCGACGCTCGCGCTCGTCCCCCAGCTCACCGGCGCCCGCAAGCGCGGCAAGAAGCACTGGCTGCCGCACCTCGCGATCGGCGCCATGGAGATCGGGATGGCGGCGTTCACGAAGACCGAGCCCCCGCGGCCGGCGGAGCGCCGCGCGAACACGGTCAAGAAGCTGGCGAAGACGGCCCTGAAGGCGAAGCTCGTGAAGGACGTCGCTAAGGCGCTGACCTAACGACGCCCGGCGCGGTAGCCCCGCGCCATGAAGCAGCGGTCGCAGAGCGTTGCCCACGGCGCCGTCCGGGCGCCACAGACGCGGCAGCGCCCGATCGTCGGATCCTCGATCTCGGCTCGCAGCTCCCGCACCACGCGGGCGGCTGCGGCTTCCTCGAGCGCGGCGGCACGCTCGATCGTTACGCCCGCGACGCCCGGGTACTGAAGCGCGAACCAGCGGAGGATCGAGGCCTCGCGCGCCGCCTGCTCGGCCTCCTCGAGCCCGGCGGCTTCGAGGCGCTTCGGGTCGAGGATCCAGCCGAGCACCGTCCGCTGCGGCTTGTCGCCGGCAAGCGCCGCCGCGAGCGTGCCGAGCAGCGGGGCGCCATCCTCGTCGACCGGCGCCTGCACGAGCTTCCAGACGTCGGCGAGCTCCAGCGTGCGGCGCGCGTGGTGGAGCGCGTCGCGCACCGCGTCGAGCCGGGCCAGCAGCGGCTGGATCGACTCGACCTCGAGCCAGCCGTCGACGCTCCAGTACCGCAGGGCGGCGTGGCGCCAGGCGTGCAAGGCCGGCTCGAGCTCGTCGACCCGCGAGACGTTGAGGTCGGAGAGCTGCGGGCGCAGGCGCCCCGAGTCGACGACGCGGTAGCCGAGGTGGCCGTCCTCGATCGGCACGTGCGGGACGAGCGCCCCCCGCACGAGGTCGGGATCGGGATCCGCCCACGGGACGCCCGTCAGGACGCCGACGTGGCCGCGCTCGTGGAAGCCGAAGCGCCCGGCGCGGCCCGCGATCTGGGCGATCTCCCACGGCTCGAGATCGCGGCGCTCGCGGCCGTCGAACTTCGTGGTCTCGGCGAAGAGCAGCGTCTCGCACGGCAAATTGACGCCGTGGCCGAGGACGTCGGTCGCGGCGCACACCTCCGCGCGGCCGTCGACGAAGCGGTCGATCTCCTCCCGGCGCGACGCGAGCGGCATCGCGCCGTAGAGGCACGCGACCGCGCCGGGGTGGAGCTGGTTCAGCTCGCCGGCCAGCCCGATCACGGCACGGCGGCTGAAGGCGACGACCACAGTGCCCGGGCCGAGCCCTGCGATGCCGCGGCGACCGACCCAGTCGAGCGGGGCCTTGCGCTCGAAGAAGCGGAGCTCGGCCCGCGGGAACGCGTGCCGCACCAGCGGCAGCGCCTCGACCGCGCCGAGCAGCAGGATGTGCCGGTACTCGCCGCCGAGGAGCAGACGTGTCCACGCCGAGCCGCGCTCCTCGTCCTCGGCCCATTGCACCTCGTCGAGCACGAGCGTCTCGCCCCTCGCCGGCGCCATCTCGGCCGTGCAGCAGACGATCGGCGCGTCGGAGTTGACCCGCTCCTCCCCCGTGACGAGTCCGACACGATCCTCGCCGAGCTCGGCCGAGAGGCGCCGGTGCGCCTCCTGCGCGAGCATCCGCAGCGGCGCCGCGTACACCCCGCGGCCCGTCTCCACCAGGAAGCGGAGCGCGTCGTGCGTCTTGCCCGAGTTCGTGGGGCCGAGGTGGGCGATCACGGTCTCGGGCTCGACGTGCCGCTCGGGCAGTCGGACGCTCAGCTCGGAGACGGGCTTCCGCGGCGGTTGCCGACGCCGCTGATGCCGCTCGCTCCGGCTGGGTCGCTTCTGCCGCTCGTGTCTGCCCCGCGCCATGCGCAGGACGGTAGCGGCGCGTCTAGATCTGGAGGAAGCGGCGGAGCGTCAGCCCGGAGCCGGCGGCCCCGAGGAGCAAGCCCGCGGCGAGCAGCACCATCGCATTGAGCGTGAAGCTCAGCGCGTGCACGTCGGAGCCGGTGCCTCCGCCGATGTGGGGCAGGATCGAGGGCAGCGCCACCGCCTTCCCGAGCACGAGCAGGATCACCGCGAACACGGAACCGACGAGGCCGCAGACGAGCCCTTCCAGCATGAACGGCCCGCGGATGAACCAGTTCGTCGCACCGACGAGCTTCATCACCTCGATCTCCCGTCGCCGCGCGAAGATCGAGAGGCGGATCGTGTTCGCGATCAGCAACGTCGACGCGACGACGAGCAGGACGACGGCGATGAGGAAGACGAGCGAGATGACCTTCGCGATCGTGAGCACGCGCTTGGCCGTCGTGCTCCCCCAGCTGACCTTGTCCACCCCGGCCCAGTTCGCGCGCCGGAAGCCGCCGCCGATCTTGGGCGTGGCGTCGGGCTTGATCGGAACGACCGTGAAGGAGTCGGGCAGCGGGTTGCTCGGCAGCCTCGTCTTCCAGAGGTCCGGGAAGAGCTTCTTCATCTTCGCCTCGGCCTGGGCCTTCGAGATGAAGATCACCTTCTTCACCTGCGGGTCGTTCCGGAGGTTCGCGCCGACGGCGCGCTCCTGCTGCGGCGTCGCGTTGCTCTGGAAGTACACGTGGACCTGGAGCTCCTTCTGGATGTGGTTGCTCCAGGAGAGCACCCAGGTGCCGAGCGCGATGAAGAGCCCGAGCAGGCACATGCCGATGAGGACGGTCATCGTCGCGGCGAAGGTCGTCGAGAGGTTCATCCGGATCGAGGCCCAGGCCTCGGAGAACAGCAGGCGGACCCGGCTCACTCTGAGGTGTATCCCCCGCGGCGCTCGTCGCGGGCGAGCCGCCCGCCCTCGAGCGCGATCACGCGCTTGCGCATCTTGTCGACCATCTCGCGGTCGTGGGTGACCATGAGGATCGTCGTGCCGGCGCGGTTGATCCGGTAGAGGAGCTGCATGATCCCGACGCTCGTGTCGGGGTCGAGATTCCCGGTCGGCTCGTCGCAGACGAGCAGCGGCGGATGGTTGACGACGGCGCGCGCGATCGAGACGCGCTGCTGCTCGCCGCCGGAGAGCTCGTCGGGATGCGAGTTCATCTTGTTGGCGAGCCCGACCAGCGTCATGACCTCCGGCACCTTGCGCCGGATCGAGGCGCGGCTCTCGCCTTGCACCTTGAGCGCGTAGGCGACGTTCTCGGCCGCCGTGCGGCTCGGCAGCAGCTTGAAGTCCTGGAAGACGCAGCCGATGTTGCGGCGCAGGCGCGGAACCTTCGAGTGCCCCAGCCGGCCCAGGTCGCGGCCGCCGAGGATGATGCGCCCGTCGGTCGGATCGAGCTCCTTCAGCAGCAGCCGCACGAGCGTCGTCTTGCCGGAGCCCGACGCGCCGACCACGAAGACGAACTCGCCCTTGTCGATCGCGAAGTTGACGGAGTCG
>Ga0209810_1001073_pt1 | contig 46033 bp, 40 predicted proteins | sample Coa_R1_7_FD_187159 | JGI IMG/M metagenome (GOLD analysis project Ga0209810, IMG submission 187159) | Surface soil microbial communities from Centralia Pennsylvania, which are recovering from an underground coalmine fire - Coalmine... | ecosystem: Environmental > Terrestrial > Soil > Unclassified... | reverse complement strand
CCACGAAGATCCCCTGGACCAGCGGGTAGTCGTTGTTCAGCACCGCCTGGAAGAGCAGGTAGCCGATGCCGGGATAGCTGAAGACGATCTCGACCAGCAGCTGGCCCGCGACCACGAGGCTGATGGACAGGGCGAAGTTGGCGACGCTGGGCAGGAGCGCGTTGCGCGCCGCGTACCACACCACCCGGGGCGTGGGCAGGCCTTTGGCCCGGGCCACCAGGACGAAGTCCTCGTCCATGGTGACGACCATCAGGTTGCGCATGCCCAGGATCCAGCCCGCGATCGAGGCCAGGACGATGGTGGCCGCGGGCAGGACGCCGTGGTCGACGACGCTGGAGATGAACGGCCAGTTCAGCCCCGGGGAGGCGCCGTAGATGTCGTAGCCCTGGCTGATCGGGAACCAGTGGAGGACGGTCCCGAAGACCATGAGCATGACCAGGGCGAGGAAGAAGTACGGGATGGCCTGGAAGAACGTCGCCCCCGGCAGCGTCCAGTCGAGCCAGGACCCGCGCCGCCACCCCAGCACCACCCCGACCAGCGTCCCGAGCGCGAAGGCCAGCAGCGTCGCCATGCCCAGCAGCCCCAGCGTCCAGGGCAGGTACTCGCGCAGCAGGGTGGCCACGGGCTGGTTGCCCAGGAACCAGGACACTCCCAGGTTGCCCTGGAAGAGGTCGCGCCAGTACCGGAGGTACTGGATCACCACCGGGGTGCTGGTGTTCAGACCGAACTGGAGCTCGATGGCGCGGACGCACTGGGCGTTGCAGAGGCCCTCGCTGCTGGCCCGTCCGACCGCGGTCGCGACCGGGTTGCCCGGCACCAACCGGGGCAGGATGAAGCTGACCGTGAGCGCCACCCAGGCGGTGAGGAGGTAGAAGCCGAGGCGGCGGACGAGAACCCGCATGGCTAGCCCCGTTCCCTCCCGGGCGGCAAGGGCGAGCCGGCCGTGCCCGGAGCCCTGACCTTCCCCCTCCGCGACGCCTCCGGGCCGGGTGCGCGCAGCCCCGCGCCCACCGATCGACCCTGGCCCATGCCTACCTCCCGCCCCCGCTCGAGGCGCGGATCACCAGCTCGGTGGCGAGCGTGACCCGGCGGCCGACCCTGGCCGGCTCGGCGATCAGCTCGAGCAGCAGCCGGGCCATCTCCCGCCCCATCTCCTGGATGGGCTGGTGGACGGTGGTCAGCGGCGGTTCGGTGGTGGCGGCCAGGGCGGCGTCGTCGAAGCCGACCACGGCCACGTCCTGAGGCACCCGGCGGCCGGCCGCCGCCAGCGCCCGCAGCGCCCCGACCGCGGTCGGGTCCGAGGCGCAGAAGACCGCGTCCAGGTCGGGTTGCCGCTCCAGCAGCCGCCGCATGGCCCGCTCGCCGGCCTCAGGGGTGTAGTCCCCCTCTTCCTCCAGGGGGGGCAGGCCGGCGGCGGCCTGGGCCTGGCGGTAGCCGGCCCGGCGGTCCAGCGCCGAGACCCGGTTCAGGGGGCCGGTGATGGTGGCGATCCGGTGCCGCCCGGCCTGGATCAGGTGCTCGGTGGCGCGCCGGGCGCCGCCCAGGTTGTCGATGTCGACGTAGCTCAGGCGGGGGTCGCCGTCGATGCGGCCGCCCAGCACCACGGGCAGACCCCGCTCGCGCAGCCGCTCCGGCATCGGGTCGCGCTCGTGCAACGCCGTGAGCAGGACCCCATCCACCGGCCGCCGGCCCAGGTACCGCTCCACCCGCTCCCGCTCCGCCGGCGACTGGGGGGCGAGCAGGACCAGCTGCACCTCGTGCGAGGACAGAGCCTCGTTGATGCCCCGGATCAGGACCGGGTAGAAGGGATCGCCGAACAACCAGGGGACCGGCTCCGGGATCACCAGGGCCACGGTGTCCGTCCGCCCCGTGACCAGGCTTCGGGCGGCCTGGTTGGGCACGTAGCGGAGCTGGCGCGCCGCCCGCTCCACCGCCCGCCGGGTGGCGTCGCTGACCCGGGCTTTGCCGGTGAAGACGCGAGAGGCGGTGGCGCGGGACACCCCCGCCATTCGGGCCACCTCCTCCAGGGTGGGGGCAGGCTCACCTTTTGAGAGCGATTTCACAGTAGTAGGCTATATAGCACAGCTCCTGGCGATGCGCACAGGAAATTCGCGGCGGAGGACGCACGAGATTGAACTTCAGAAGATCGGCGCCGAACCGAGGCCCTGGATGGCAATCGCTCTCGGCAATCCGGCCGTGAGCACCGCCTTCCCGCCCGGATTCCTCTGGGGAGCGGGAGCGGCCGCCTACCAGGTCGAGGGCGCGGTCCGCGAGGACGGGCGGCTGCCCTCGATCTGGGACACGTTCAGCCACACTCCGGGCAAGACCTTGCACGGCGACACCGGCGACGTCGCCGCCGACCACTACCACCGCCTGGAGGAGGACCTGGACCTCATGGCCCGGCTGGGGCTGGGCGCCTACCGGTTCTCGATCTCCTGGCCCCGGGTCCAGCCCGAGGGCCGGGGCCGTCCCAACCCCGCCGGCCTCGACTTCTACCGGCGGCTGCTGGACGGGCTGGCCCGGCGCTCGATCGTGGCCGCGGCCACCCTGTACCACTGGGACCTCCCCCAGGCGCTGCAGGACCGGGGCGGCTGGCCGGCACGGGACACGGCCGAGCGCTTCGGCGAGTACGCCGCCCTGGTGGCCCGGGAGCTGGGGGACGGGGTGGCGCTCTGGACCACGCTGAACGAGCCCTACTGCTCGGCCTGGCTCGGCTACGGGACCGGGGTCCACGCCCCCGGCCTGCGCGACAGCGGTCAGGCCCTGGCCGCCACTCACCACCTGCTGCTGGGCCATGCCCGGGCCCTGGCGGCGATCCGGTCCGAGCGCCCCGGAGCGCCGGTGGGGATCTCCCTGAACCTGGCGGCGGTCCGCTCGGCCAGCGAGGCGCCGGCCGACCGGGCGGCGGCGGACCGGCTGGACGGGCTCCAGAACCGGCTCTTCTGCCAGCCGCTCTTCGAGGGTCGCTACCCCGAGGACGTGGTCGAGCTGTTCTCCGGCCTGGGCCCGGGGCTGGCGGTGACGCCCGGCGACCTGGAGGCGATCTCGGCACCGGTCGACTTCCTGGGCCTCAACTACTACGGCCCGATCTGGGTCCAGGCCGCCGGCGAGCCCGGCGGAACGAGTGGCGGCGAGGACGGCCACGGTCCCTGGGTGCCGGAGCTCCGGCTTCGCGCCTACCGGGACCCGGGGTGGCGCACCACGGCCATGGGCTGGCCGGTGGACCCCCGGGGACTGGTCCAGCTCCTGCTGGAGATCCATCGCCGGCGCTGGGTGCCGGCCGTGTACGTGACCGAGAACGGGGCCGCCTTCCACGACTACATCGACCCCGAGGGTCGGGTCCGGGACCCGGAGCGGATCGCCTACCTGGCCTCCCACCTGGAGGCGATCGGCGCCGCCATCGCCCAGGGGGTGCCGGTTCGGGGCTACTTCGTCTGGTCTCTGACCGACAACTTCGAGTGGGCCTGGGGCTACTCCCGTCGCTTCGGACTGGTCTTCATCGAGTACGGCACCCAGCGCCGCATCCCCAAGACCAGCTTCGAGTGGTACCGACGGGCGATCGCCGCCAACGCCCTGCCCCTGGCCGCCGGGGAGGTGTTCGCTTGACCCGGCGCCCCCGGCCGGTCGAATGGCGGGCGCCGGGCCGCGGCCCGACCCGGAGGACGTCTTTGAAATCGCTCTCTCGAGCTCCGCCCCCCGGCGAGCCCGCGCTCCGGTCCCGCCCCCGGTCCCGCTCCGGCCGGCCCACGAGCCCTACACCGGCTCCGACGCGGCCCGGCGGGCCTCGGCGGTGCTGATCAGGCCCTGCTCGCGCATCGCCTCCAGCACCGCGTCGCGCCGGGCCCGCGCCAGCCCCGGATGCACCAGCGGGTCGTAGGCGCTCGGGGCCTGGGGCAGGCCGGCCAGCATCGCGTCCTGGGCCAGCGTCAGCCGCGACAGCGGGCGGTGGAAGTACACCTGGCTCGCCTGCGGGGCGCCGACCGCCCCATGGCCGAGGTAGACCTCGGAGGCGTAGGCGGCCAGGATCTGCGCCTTGCTCAGGTGGGACTCCAGCTTCACCGCCAGCACGATGTCGACCCAGCGGAGCCAGGGGGTGGCGTCGTCGCCGTGGAGGTACAGGTCCTCGGCCAGCTGCTGGGTGATCGTCGATCCCCCCTGACAGGTGCAGCCGTGGGTCAGGTCGTAGAGGGCGGCCCGGCCCAGCCCCTCGAGGCTGAGACCGTGGTCCTGATAGAAGGTGGAGTCCTCGACCGCGACCAGCGCCGCCGCCAGCCCCGGGGGGACCTGATCGGGGCGCAGCGGCGCCGTGTGATGGGCGCGGTCCAGGGCGCTCACCCGGTCCAGGGCGTCGGCGGTGGAGGGGGTGATCGCCCAGGTGACGCCGGCCGTGACGGCGAAGGCGACCGCGAGCAGGGCGGCGGCGAGCAGCGATCGCCGTCCCCACCTCGAGAGGCGGCTCACCCTCGGCCCGGGCCTCGCCTTCCGGCCGGCGAGGAGGGCTCCGGAGCGAGGCCTCCTTCCCTGGGGGAGGCACCGGGCCGCACCGAACCGACCGCTCGGCCGTGACTCGGAGACGGTCGCCGAGGAAGAGAGCCGCGAGCTCTGTGCCTCGAGCCGGAGGGATGGGATCGACGCCAGGCGCCGTGGAGGGGATGGGGAGCTGAGGTCGCGGTCATGGGGGTCCTTCGGCTGCAACCATCTTCTCGCCTCCCCTGAAGGTCCGTGCGGCTCCTGGCTCCCCGGCGGACGCCGTCTCCGCCCTCACGCCACCGGACGCGTCCCGGTTCAGGTTCCGTTCAGGCGGGGCGACCAGGATCGCCGGATGCCGAAGCGGGAGACCGGCCTCGCCTACCTGGTCGGCAGGGCGCTCGAACTCTACCGGATCGCGCGCGGGTCGCGAGAGTACGGCAGCGTGACCCGCTTCCTTTTCGCCCAGGCCGCGGGACGGGCCCGGCGCCGGCCGATCGAGACCACATTGCGGCTGCGCGGCGTCCGCTACCGCGTCGCCATCCCGAGCCGCGAGACCTTCCCCTTCGCCGAGGTCTACCTGGGACGGGTCTACGAGCGCTTCGAGGACTTCGTGGCCCGTCCCGGCTGGACGGTCGTCGACGTCGGCGCCAACGTCGGGGTCTTCGCCGTGCGGCAGGCCCAGATGGGGGCCCGGGTGGTGGCCTTCGAGCCGAACCCGGACTGCGCGCGGCGGCTTCTCGCCACGGTGTCCGGGAACGGCCTGGACCGGATCACCCTGGTCCCCCGAGCCCTGGGAGCCGAGCCGGGCGCGGCCACCCTGGTGGTGGGGGGGAGCACCCTGGCCGGCTCCATCGTGGGGACGCCCGAGGACGGGGCGGTGGAGCGGTTCCGGGTGGAGGTGGACACCCTCGACCGCGTGGCCGAGCGCCTGGAGCTGGGCCGCATCGATCTCCTGAAGGTGGACGTGGAGTTCGCCGAGGTCGACGTCCTGCGGGGCGCGACCCGGACCCTGCCCCGGGTGGGTCGCGTGGTGGTCGAGTACCACTCCCCCCACCTGCTGGCCCGGGTGCGCGAGCTGCTGACCGGGCACGGCTTCCGGTGTCGTGGCTGGTACGACTTCCCGGACTCGCCCTACGGCGTCGCCTACTTCCTCCGGGACGGCCTCGAGGGAGCCTGAGCGGCCTCGAGGCGGTCTCGAGCCGGGCCGTGCGCGCGGGCCCGGCGGCGACGGCGCGCCCTCACCGACGCTCCTCCGGCTCCTGCAGGCGGTAGCCGACGCCGGGCTCGCTCACGATGTAGCGCGGCCTGGCCGGGTCGTCACCGAGCTTGCGCCGGATCTGCGCGACCACGTAACGGGTGTTGTAGCGGTCGCCGACGGCGTGCTCCCCCCAGACCCGCCGGAGCAGGGTGCGGTGGGTGACCGGACGCCCGGCGCTGAGCGCCAGCTCGCGCAGGACCTCGTACTCGGTGGGGGTGAGGTGCACGGGCCGGCCACTGACCGATATCCGGCGGCGGCCGAGGTCGATCTCCAGGTCGCCGACCCGGACCACCGGCTCGCCGCTGGCGATGGCGGCCTGACGGCGAAGGGCCGCCCGGATCCTGGCCAGGAGCTCCGCCATGCCGAAGGGCTTGACCACGTAGTCGTCGGCTCCGAGGTCGAGCGCACGCACCTTGTCGCGCTCGCCGGGCATCACACTGATCACCACCACCGCCGCCCGGCGGTCGCGCTCCCGCAGCCGGCGCAGCAGCTCGAAGCCGTCCATGCCAGGTAGGCCGAGGTCGAGGAGGACCACGTCCGGCCGCCAGCCGGCGGCCTGCTCGAGGGCGGCCTCGGCGCCGCCCACCCCGCGCACGTCGTAGCCACGGTAGCCGAGGCCGGTGCTCAGCATCCGCCTGATCTCCGGCTCGTCGTCGACGATCAGGATGCGCCCGCCGACCGCTGAACCTCCTCTGGCCGCCGGGCCGTGGCCTCCGCCGTCCGGAGGGTGAAGGTGAACCTGGGCCCGTCCCGGCCGTTCTCCGCCCGGATGCTTCCGCCGTGCGCGCCGATCACCCGATGGACGATGGCCAGGCCCAGCCCGGAGCCCTGGCGGCGACGCGTCCAGAACTTGTCGAAGACCCGCTCCAGATCGTCCGGCGGGATGGCCGGTCCCTGGTTGGCGACCCAGACGCTCACCGTCCCGTCCCCCGCCCGGGCCCCGATCTCGATCCGGCCGCCCGGCGGAGTCCACTCGACGGCGTTCTCCAGCAGGTTGCGAAGCGCCCGCTCCAGCTGCAGCTCGTCCGCCAGTACGGCCGGGAGCTCGGAGGGGAGCTGGACCTGCACCGCGAAGGGTTCGAGCAACCGTCCCAGGGTGTGCACGGCCGCGCCCACCACGTCCTCCAGCCGCTGCGGCGTCAGCTCGAGGCCGAGGTCGGCCTCGAGCCGGGCCATGGTCAGCAGATCCCCGACCAGGCGATCCAGCCGCGAGGCCTGGCCGTCGAGCCCGGCGATCAGCTCGCACTGGGCCGGGGGTAGGCCGGCCTCCGGCATGGAGAGCGTGGTCAGCCCGGCCCGAAGGGCGGCGATCGGGGTCTTGAGCTCGTGCGAGATCGAGGACAGGACCGCAGATTTCAGCCGATCGGAGGCTTCGAGCAGACGCGCCCGCTCGGTCATGGCCGCCGCGCGTCGCCGGTCCAGCAGGAGGCCGGCCAGTCCCAGCAGCCCGGCCAGCAGGTGCCGCTCCCGCTGGCCGAGCCCCTCGCGCTCGTTCCGCAGCCAGAGCACGGCCACCCCCCCGGTGAGCACCACGCAGCGGGGCTCCGGCCTGGCCGGGACGGTACGGAGCAGCTCCAGCCGGCCGCCGGCCAGGCGGGCGCCGAGGTTCTGGTGGTTCTCCGCCGCCCATCGGGCCTGGCGGAGTTCGGCGGGGGTGAGGGGAGCACCGGCGACCACCTCCAGTCCCTCGGGCGCGCCCGCCAGCAGGGTCAGGGAGCGCAACCCCCCCGGCTCCACCGCCCGCTCGCAGAGCAGGGAGAGGGCCCTGCTCCCCTCCGGTTCCTGGAGGGCGGCCACCGCCACCTCGTTGAGGATCTCCGACTCCTGGGCCGACGCCGCCGCCCCTGCCCGCTGCCGCGCCAGGGAGGAGACCAGCCGGCCGCCGAGCAGCGCCGCCGCCAGGAGGACGACCAGGTCCAGGAGCTGGTGCGGCGCGCTGATCCAGAGGGTGCCGAAGGGCGGGACGAGGAACCAGTCGTAGGCGCAGAACCCGAGCACCGCCGCCACCACCGCCGGTGGCCATCCCCAGCGCGCGCCCAGCCAGAGCACCAGGAGCAAGTAGGCCACGGTCAGGCTGGGCAGCTCCAGGACGGGCCGGAGGAGGCCGACCGCGGCGGTGATCGCGATCACCCCGGCCATCCCGGCCAGGTAGGGCAGCGCCCGCCGCAGCCGACGGTCGCGACCGGGATCCATCTTCACCATCACCATCCCTCCCCGGCGGGGGGCACCCGTGGCCGGCGATCGACGGGGCGGAGCACGGGGGCGGCCGCGGGCGGGGAGACGGTGCGCGGGGCCGCCTCGACGGGCAGCGGCTCCATCCCGCCGGGGGCGTGCCCGGACGCTGCTTCCAGGATCGTGCTCGCCGTCGTCGCTCCCGTGGCCACGACCGCCGTCTTTACGCCTGGTGGTGTACCACATCCCGGCTCTCCGGCGCCGTCGGCTCGACCGCGACCGCCGCCCGCCCGGAGTCCATTCGAGATCCATACGGCCGGAGCCGGAACCCAAACGGGTTTCCCACCGCCGGCTGCGTATGGTCGGGGCGGTGGGATCGAAGCGTGGCGGCTGGTGGCGGCGCCTCGAGCCGGAACCGGAGCTGGCGAAGATCGAGCTGGCCCTCCGGCAACTCGAGCGGGCCGAGCTGTACGTCGTCTCCGCGATCGAGCTCCAGCTGGAGAGCCGGGAGCAACGGCGGGCTCTGGACGACCTCCGCCGGGAGCTCCTGGCCGCCCGCGACCTGCTCCGCAGACCGCGGCCGCTGGAGTGATCGTCCCTCCCCTCATCCCTCGTCGACGCGGCCTCGAGTGGCGGCCGGCTTGCCCTCGACGTCGGTGGCACGACGGCGGGGTGGAGCCACGACCGCCGCTCGAACTCTCAGTGCGCCATCGGAGAGCCGTGTCAGCGCCCCGGCGGTCGTGTTCAGTCCTTAGATGCGATCCGATGACACGGTGCGGTTGCGACCGGCGCCAGCGATCCAGCGGCAAGGATTTGCACGGGTTCCGACCCCGCCTGTCACACCTTTTCCTCCGCCCTCCACTACGGTTCCGAATGGACATCCTGACGGTGGCCGATCGGAGGCCGCATCCACCAGGAGGTATGTGCATGGCTGCCATCGAGGAGATCGAGGGGATCGGGCCAGCCCTGGGGCAGAAGCTGGCCTCGCTCGGCGTCCGCACCACCGAGGCCCTCCTGGAACGCGCCGGGACCCGGGCCGGGCGAAAGCACCTGGCCGAGCAGGTGGGCGTGACCGAGCAGGAGGTGCTCAGGTGGGTCAACCGCGCCGACCTGATGCGGGTCAAGGGCGTCGGTGAGGAGTACTCGGACCTGCTCGAAGCCGCTGGGGTCGACTCGCCGGCGGAGCTCGCTCACCGGGTGCCGGCCACCCTGCACGGGACGCTGGAGCGTCTGAACGCGGAGAAGAAGCTGGTGCGCCGTGTCCCCACGCTGAAGGAGGTGGAACGGTGGGTGCAGGAGGCGAAGGCCCTGCCCAGGCTCGTCGCCCACTGACGCCGGTCGGGTCGGGTGCCGGGACGCCGCCGCCCCGCGCCCGGTAGAGGACGGCGGCGTCGATGCGGGGCCCGCGACCGGCGGCCGTCGCACCCCGACCCACCGGCAGAGCGGGCCGCCCCATCCCTATCGGCGCGCCGCCCGGCGGCGCCAACCCTGGAGCAGGGAGAGCCATGGACATTCCCTTTCTCTGGACCGCAGCACAGCCCGTGAACCTCAGCCTGCCCGCCGTGGACGGTTCGTCGATCCTCCTGCGCCTGATCGCGCTCCTGCCCCTGATCGGGGGGTACATGGTGGCCCGGGAGGGCCGGGGGAGGCTGCCCTTCGAGGTCATCGCCGTGATCTTCCTGGTGCTGGCGACCACCATCCCCCCGACGGCGACCATGGCCACGCTCCCCTCCCTGGGCCCGGCCATCCTCGGCCGGCTCCCGGTGGTGCTGCTGCTGCTGGGCTTCGCGTTCGTGCGAGACGGCAGCTTCAAGATGATCGTGGGCCTGGCCCTGATCGCCATCTCGGGCCTGCTCCTGCTCCCCCGAGCCTGAGCGTCGCCCGGGTCGAGCCCGGCCGGGGTGGCTCGAGGCTCCGCCGGGGCGCCGACCGGCCGGGGACACGGGCGTCCCCGGCCGGGGGCGGTGCCCTCCGGCGAAGACGCGCCGCCGGATGCGGGCTCGTGATCGGGACGGCGCTGAGCGTCGGTCCGGTCCAATGTTATATGATATTCATATAGTAATTAAAAGTTATAGTATTGCTCTGGACAGGCGCCCCGGCCGCTCCCCTCGAGCCGCCGGAGGCGGCCCCGGTTCCGTCCGGGAGGGGAGCGGGGGACGACGGTGGCCGGGATGAGAACGATGATCGGGGCGCTCCGGCGCACCTACCCGGTGCGGCTGGCGCAGGCGTACGGCCAGAGCCAGTCCTCCTACTACGCGGCGGCGCTGGCCTTCAAGGCCTTCGTGAGCATGTTCCCGCTCATCCTGGGCCTGCTCGCCATCGTCGGGCTGCTGCTCCAGAGCCCCCAGGCCCAGGCCCAGGCCCAGACCACGGTCCTCGCCTTCTTCCCGCCCGACGCCCACGCGGCCCTGCAGAGCGCCATGAACGGCGTCCGCCGGGCGTCGGGCATCCTGGGCCTCATCGCCATCGTCGGCATGGTGTGGAGCGGTAGCAGCCTCTTCACCACCCTCGAGTTCGCCCTGGGTCAGGTCCTGGGCACCGGGCGGCGCGGTTTCCTCCGCCAGCAGGCGATGGCGTTCACCATGACCGCGGTCTTCGTGCTGGCCATCGTCCTGACGGTCGTGGTCAACGCGGTGGCGGGGCTCGCCAGGGGGCTTCCCTTCGCCGGCCCGGTGATCGGGGCGGTGATCTGGGTCGCCTTCACACTGGTGATCTACCGGTGGGTGCCCAACCGGAGCTTCCGGCTGGGCGAGCTCTGGCGCGGAGCCGTGATGGCGGGCGTGTTGATGGAGATCCTGACCCTCCTCTGGCCCCTCTACGTCCGGCTCAGCCATGGCTTCAACACCTACGGGGCGACCTTCGCGCTCTTCTTCCTGCTCGCCGCCTGGCTGTACTTCTGGGCCCAGCTCACCCTGCTGGGGGCGGTCGTGAACCGTTTCCACACCGACCGGCTGGAGGCCGCGGGCGCGGTTCACCAGCCCGACCGGGGACCTGTGGAGACGGAGGCCGCCCGCGCCATCGACGAGCAGGCCCGCCGCTGAGTCAGCCCGGCCACGGCGGCCGGGGGCGGTTCACCGCCTGCCGCCGAAGGCGGCGGCCAGGAGTCCGGCCGCCAGCGCCCCGGCCGCGGCCAGCGCCATCCCCCAGGTCTGCCCCAGGACCCGGGTCGGGGTCCAGGGCCGGTCGGGCAGTCCGTAGACGGGGGGCTCGTCCAGGAGGAGGAAGAACGCCCCCATGCCGCCCACCCCATCGGAGCGGTCGTGGCCGTAGAGGCGGGCCTCGGCGACCCCCTGCTCTCGTAGTTCCTGCACTCGTCGGTGGGCACGGTCCCGCAACTCCTCCCAGGGGCCGAACTGGATCGACTTGGTGGGACAGGCCATGGCGCAGGCCGGCTCCATGCCGCCTTTGAGGCGGTCGTAGCAGAGCGTGCACTTCCAGACCCTGCCGTCCTCCGGCCGCCGGTCGAGCACCCCGAAGGGACAGGCGGGGACACAGTAGCCGCAGCCGTTGCAGACGTCCTCCTGGACCACCACCGTCCCGAACTCCGTGCGGAACAGCGCCCCGGTAGGGCAGACCTCGAGGCAGGCGGCGGAGCTGCAGTGCTTGCACACGTCCGAGTTCATGAGCCAGCGGACCTCACCGTCGACCTCCCGCTCGACGAAGGCGACGTGTCGCCAGTTGTTGGCGCCCAGTCCGCCGGTGTTGTCGTAAGACGTCGCCCGCCAGCGGATGTCGGTCACGGGGGTGGGGACGTGGTTCCACTCCTTGCAGGCGACCTCGCAGGCCTTGCACCCGATGCAGATCGAGCTGTCGGTGAAGAATCCCATCCTGGTGCCGGGCCGGATCTTCTCCGGCTGGACGTGCGCCGACGCCCGCGGTGCCTGCGTGGTCTCCTGGATGGTCATCGCCGTCGCCTCCTGCCCGCCCGGATGTCACAGGTCAAGGCCTTGACTCCCTGGATGTGCACGTTGGGGTCGAGCACGATCGCGGTGAGATCGTTGGCCGAGTCCCCGGTGGTGATGCCGTTCCTTCCCCAGTGGTAGGGGAGGCCGACCTGGTGCACCCGGCGTCCGCCCACGGTGAGGGACGGCATCCGTTCCGTCACCAGGACCCGGGCCTCGATCGTGGCCCGTTCGGTGGAGATGGTGGCCCAGCCCCCGTGCTCCAGGCCGCGCTCGGCGGCCAGCTCCGGGTTCACCTCGCAGAACAGCTCCGGCTGGAGCTGGGTCAGCACCGGCAGCGTCCGGCTCATGCCTCCGGCCGTGTGATGCTCGGTCAGACGGTAGGTGGTGAGCACGTAGGGGTAGCGGGCACCGTGGTCGGGATTGGAGCGGTTCTCGGGCCGCTCGAAGATCTGGCGGGCCGGATTGGCCTGGACGTCCGGATAGATGGGGTTGCCGAGCGGCGACTCGTGGGGCTCGTAGTGGGTGGGAATGGGGGCGTCCACGAGCCCGCTGGGCACGTGGAGCCAGCCCCGCCCATCGCCCTGCATGATGAAGGGGGCGGTGCCGGGCAGCGCCTCGTCGGCGGTGGCCCCTTCCGGCGGCTCGTAGTCGGGGGACTTGTCGACCGTGATGTCGGGGACGTCCTCGCCCGTCCAGCGACCGCGCTCGGTGTCCCACCAGACGTACCGCTTGCGCTCCGACCAGGGCGCCCCGGCGGGGTCGGCCGAGGCACGGTTGTAGAGGAGGCGCCGGTTCGCCGGCCAGGCCCAACCCCACTCGGGGGCGACCCGGTTCTGCTCCGTCCAGGGCCTGCGGCGCGCGACCTGGTTGATGCCGTCGGCGAAGCAGCCGGCGTGGATCCAGGAGCCACAGGCGGTGGAGCCGTCGCTGGCCAGTTGCCGGTAGCTGCGGATCGGCTCGCGTCCCGACCCCTTCCAGCCGTTGATCTCCTGCAGGACCGCCTCGGCATCTGGCTCCTGGATGGCCCCGCTGGTCGGGTAGTTCCAGGTCAGCTCCAGGATCGGTCGATCCATCGGCTCCTGGGAACCCTGGAGCTTCTGCTTGATGATGCGGCCCAGGTGGTAATAGAACCACAGGTCCGAGCGGCAGTCCGCCCTGGGCTCGACCGCGCGGTGGTGCCACTGCAGCAGCCGCTGGGCGTTGGTGAACGACCCGTCCTTCTCGGTGTGAGCGGCGGCCGGGAGCAGGAAGACCTCGGTCGGGATCTCCTCCGGCCGTAGCTCACCGCTCTCGACCTCGGGGGAGTTGCGCCAGAACGAGGCGGTCTCGATCTCGAACAGGTCGCGGACCACCAGCCAGTCGAGCCTGGCCAGGGCCTTCCGATGCAGCTTCGAGTTGGCGGAGCCGACGGCGGGGTTCTCCCCGATGCAGAAGAACCCCTTGAGGTTGCCGTCCAGCATCTGGAGGAAGGTCTGGTAGGTCGAGTCGTCCCGATCGATCCGGGGCAGGTGGTCCCAGCAGAACTGGTTGTCCGGAGTGGCGTGTTCGCCCCACCAGGCCTTGAGCAGGCTGACCAGATAGCGTTCCATGCCGCCCCAGCCCCCGGTCGGGGCGCTGTAGTGCTGGACGAACTCGGCCAGGGAAAAGCCCTCGTGGGCGTGGGGCATGGGGATGTAGCCGGGAAGGAGGTTGTAGAGGGTCGGGATGTCGGTGGACCCCTGGATGCTGGCGTGCCCCCTCAGGGCCAGGATGCCGCCGCCCGGCCGGCCGATGTTGCCCAGCAAGAGCTGGACGATGGCCGCGGTGCGGATGATCTGGACGCCCACGGTGTGCTGGGTCCAGCCCACCGAGTACACGATGGCCGAGGTCCGCTCCCGGCCCGAGTTGTCGCAAAGGGCCTCGGCCACCCGCAGGAACTGCTCCTCGCTGCAGCCGCAGGTCTCGGCGACGGAGCCGGGCGTGTAGCGCGCGTAGTGCTGTTTCAGACGCTGGTAGACGCAGTTGGGATGGGTCAGGCTGGGGTCGATGGACGGCCGGGCGTGGGCCGTGATGCCACCGCCGGCGCCGGTCCGCTCGGGCCGACCGAAGCCATGCAGGCGCCGCCCCGCCGCCGATGCCTCCTCCATGCCGGCGTACTGCCAGGTATTGACGTCGTAGCTGCGCGTCTCCGGGTCCCAGCCCGAGAAGTAGCCCCCCAGCTCCTCGGTGTCCTTGAAATCCTGGTTGAGGATGACCGGGGCGTTGGTATAGGCGACCACGTACTCCCGGAAGTCGCGCTGGTTCTGGAGGATGTAGTTGACGATCCCGCCCAGGAAGGCGATGTCCGACCCGGCCCGGATGGGCACGTGAAAGGAGGCGTTGGCGCTGGTGCGGGTGAAGCGGGGGTCGACATGGATCACGGTCGCCCCCCGGAGCCTCGCCTCCATCACCCACTGGAAGCCGACCGGGTGGCACTCGGCCATGTTCGAGCCCATGATCAGGATGCAGTCGGAGTTCTGCAGGTCCTGCTGGAAGGTGGTGGAACCGCCCCGACCGAAGCTCGTCCCCAGACCGGGGACGGTGGAGGAGTGTCATATGCGGGCCTGGTTCTCGACCTGTACGATCCCCAGTCCCACGTAGAGCTTCTTGATCAGGTAGTTCTCCTCGTTGTCGAGGGTGGCCCCGCCCAGGTGGCCGATGCCGGTGGTCCGGTTCAAGCGGTTCCCCCGCTCGTCCCGGTCCTGCCAGGTCGCGCGCCGGGTCTGGATGACCCGATCCGCGATCATGTCCATGGCCGTGTCGAGGGGGATGGTCTCCCACTCGGTGCCGTACGGTCGCCGGTAGAGGCACCGGTCCAGCCGCCGCGGGCTGGTCACCAGGGAGCGCGTGGCGGCCCCCTTGGGGCACAGCCGGCCGCGGGAGATGGGGCTGTCGGGGTCGCCCTCGATCTGGATCACCCGGTCGCCCTGGACGTAGACCCGCTGCCCACAGCCCACCCCGCAGTAGGGACAGACGGAGGCGACCACGCGGTCGGCGGACTCGGTCCGGGGCCGGAGCCCGGTGGAGTGGGGGGAGCGGACCGTCTCCGCCAGCCCCAGGCGATCGCGTGGGCTCCCGAGCTGACGCAGGACCGGCCACCGTGCCCATGGCTCCCAACGCTGGCTTCTCCGCACCATGGCGTCGTCTCCTCCAGCCCGCAGCGCTCTCGATCGGGTCGCGTCCTCCTGACCCACTCGACGGGCGCCGCCACATCCGCCCGCACCCCCCGGTTGTCGGCCCACCCACGACGGCCGACCGCGAACCGGGCCATGGCCTCGGCCAACGGCGTCGGGGAGGTAGGGTCACCCCGATCGAGGTTCTTTGTTTGATATCGATGCTAGCAAAAGAAGTGGTTCTGACGTTTTGGAGAAGCCGGACCGGCGGCACGCTTGTGTAGTGTGAAATCGAGGCCCTGCGAGGAGGGGGGACGGGGCTGGACGGGCTCGGGGGTTGGGGTTCGACGGCGACGAGGGCCCCGGTGGAGCCGCCCCGACGAGATCCTGACCAGGAGTCCGAGCACATCGTCGGACGGGCCGCCGAGGTCGGACCGGAGCGCCTCGACCGCAACCTGCTGGACATGCCGCTCACCGACTTCGTGGGCGGCGCTCGAGGTCCTCCCGCAGGTGGGGGGTTGGCCTCATCACCTGCTTCCGCATGGCCCAGATCTGGGAAAAGCAACGGCAGCGGCAGCGATCGGCCGACCGGTGGTCGGGTCGGGCCGAGGACGGCCGGCTCCTCGACCACCGTCCGTCTCCGGTGGTCGACCAGGCAATATTTCGTTCCCTGAAATACTCTGTTATCAAGGAATTATGGCGGCGTCTCACCACCACCTCGAGCGATGGTGATCGGGATCGCCGGCGTCGTCGGGATCACCTGCCGGCACTTCATGCCGACGTGGCCGAAACGGCCCGACGAACTCGACCGGGCCGGCATCCACGCTCGGCGCCGGATGTCGTGCCGGAGCCGCAGGACGGACTGGAGGTGACCGATGCCGCGAGGAACGAAGAACCCACGAGCGGCCGCGCCCGAGCTGCCAGGAACGCTACAGCGTTCGGAACGGCATGCCCAGGACATCTGGATGAAGGCGCACGACAGCGCGGTCGAGACGTACGGCGAGGGGCGACGCGCCCACATGGTCGCTTACGCCGCGCTGAAGCACTCCTACGAGAAGAGGGGTGACCGCTGGGTGCCCAGGGCCGAGAAGGGCCCGTCCGACCCTCAGACGGCCCGCGGTCCGACCTCGAAGCCCTCCTCCACCAGCCCCCGGCGGGCCCCAACCGCCGGCGGAGAGGTCGCCCGGGACCGTCGGGAGGCCGCGCGCGAGGGCGGTCGCGCCCGTCGGGAGTACGCGAGAGAGCACTGGCGGCGCATCCTGAGAGGCGGTTGGTAGGGGCCGGAGTCGTCGGACGTTTCCTTCGCGTTGCGTCTCAGGACGCCGAGGGGGCCGTCAGGCCGAGCGAGCGGCGGCGGGGCGACCGGTTCGATCTCGGCCCGAGGCCGGGAGTGGCGGCGCCGCCCCGGAAGGTGGCGAAACGCCGAGCGCCCTCTCAGGGGCCGATCAGGTCCAGCTCCCGGGCGCGTGCCACCGCCTGTAGCCTCGAGTGGACGCCCAGCTTGCCGATCAGGCTGCGCACGTGGCTGCGCACGGTGGTGTAGCGGATGCGGAGGCGGTGGGCCACGGCCCGGTTGTCCAGCCCCGCGGCGAGCAGCCTCAGGACCTCCTGCTCGCGCGGGGTGAGCCGTTCGTGACCGCAACCCACCTCCTGGTGCAGGCGGCGCTGGTAGTCGAGGACCCCGGCGATGGTGGTGGGCGAGAACAAGGTCTCGCCCCGCGCCGCTCGCCGGACGGCGCCGACCAGCTCGGGCGCCCCCTGGCTCTTGTGGAGGAAGCCGCACGCCCCCGCCTCGACCGCCCCCAGCAGGCAGGACTGGCGGTCGTCGACGCTGAGGAAGAGCAGGGCCCCGTGGCTCCCCCGCTCGCGCAGGGCCGCGGCCAGGTCGGGCCCGCTCAGGTCGGGGAGGTGGAAGTCGATCAGGACCACGTCGGGAGAGGTCGCCGCGGCCAGGCGGAGGGCTTCGGCCCCGGTCGTGGCCAGCCCCACCACCCGCAGGTCGGGCTCGTCCTCGAGCAGCGTCCGCATCCCCTCCGCCACCATCCGGTGGTCCTCGACGATGAGGAGCCGGATCGGCCTCATGGTCGCGGCGAGCCGGGCCGGCACGGGAGCCAGCACTCCACCGTGGTGCCGCGACCGGGCCGGCTCGTCACCCGGCAGCGGCCGCCCGCCGCCTCCACCCGTTCGTGCAGGCACCGGAGGCCGACGTGGCCGGGGCCGGGCGCGGCCGCGAAGCCCCGGCCGTCGTCCGTCACCCGCAGCGTGATCCCGTTCTCCGCCTCGCTCAGGGAGATGCGGACCGTGGCCGCGGCGGCGTGACGGCGGACGTTGGCCACGGCCTCGCGCGCGACCCCGTAGAGCGTGCGGCCGATCCCGCCCGGCAGCTCCCGGGAGAGCTGCGCCTCCAGCTCGCCCCGGACCCCGCAGTCGGCGTTCAGCCCGGCCAGCAGCCGGGCCAGGGCCGTGGTCAGGCCGTGGAGCGACTCCGGCTCGGGGGTGCGGCGGCCGACGATCGCAGCCCGCATCCGGTCTTCGGCCAGACGGAGGTTGCGGTCGACCTGGTCGAGGATGGTCAGCGCCGGGGTCCGCTCGAGGTGGGAACGGAGGCGTTGGGCCGCCAGCGCGGCCGCGGCGAGCGCCTGGAGGGGCTCGTCGTGGAGGTCGCGGGCGATGCGGTCCCGCTCTTCGTCCCGGATGGCGCGGGAGATGGCGCCCAGCCGTTCCCGCTCCTCCCGGCGGCGCTCGACCGCGACCGCCACCAGGGCGGCGGCCGCGGCCAGGAAGTCGGCGCCGTGGGGTCCGGGCCGCCCGCCGAAGGCCCCGACCAGCCCGACGGGGCCGCGGCGGCCGGCGACGACGGCCGCCGTCCCCCGCCGCACGTCGTGCCGTCGGAAGAGGGCGGAGCGTCCGGTGTCCACGCCCAGCACCGCCCCTTCGCCCGCGCCGCCGGGCCAGGGCCGCAGCGTGAGCACGGCCCGGCCGGCCAGGGCGGCCATCCAGCCGGTGCCGGCCCGGAGGAGGAGCGTGCCCCTGTCGTCGACCCGCTCCAGCACGCACGCCGCCTCCACCCCCAGCGCCCGGGCCACGGCCCCGGCCGCGGCCGCAAAGAGATGGGGGGCGGGGACGCCGAGGCGGACCAGCCGGCTCAGCTCGGCCAGCTCGCGCCGGCGCCGGGCCCACCCCGCCGTGGGCCGGACGTCACCGGGGGCCGCTCTCCGCCCTCGCCCGTGTTCGACCCCGCAGCCGCTCGATCCCCGCACCGGAACCCCCGATCCGTCCCGTCCTCTTCTCCGCCCTCCTCCATCCCAAGCTAGCGACCCGATCCCGATCCATGTCAACCCGGCTATCCGGGACCGTGCACGCTCTCGACCGGCATCAGCTCGCGGAAGGCGGCCTCCAGGTCCCGGCGCAGCCCCAGGTAGATGGGGACGTCGCGCTGGGTGTAGCGCCGGACCGAGGCCGCGCGCAGGGCTTCGACGCAGTCCACCAGCTCCTCCAGGCTCTCCGCCTCCAGCGCCACCACGTGCTCATGGTCGCCGAGCCCGAAAGCGCGCAGGGTGTTGGCCCGCACCCTGAAGGCACGCCCCAGCCGGCCGTGCTCGGCCATCATCCGGCGCCGGTCCTCCTCGGGGAGGAGGTACCACTCCGGGGTCTTGACGAAGGGGTACACGGCCGCGTAACGACCCGGCTGCTCCCCGCGCAGGAAGGCCGGCCGGTGGTCGGGGGCGTAGCGGGAGGGGGAACCGAACCCGATGTAGACGTCGCGCGCCTCCAGGTGGGGCCCGAGGCCGGTCCCCCGGAGCTGCAGGAGGGGGCCGCGGACGCTCTCCAGGTCCCCGCCCACCAACCAGAGCATGAGGTCGGCGTCGGGCCGGGTGCCGATCAGCGAGTAGGCGGCCCGCAGCCGGGGACCTCCTGCTCCGAGGTCGGCCAGGACGGTGATCGCCTCCTCGACCCCCGTCCGGCGGGCGACCCGGTCCAGGAGCCGCCAGCTCGGCCGCAGCCGGTAGATCCAGAACCCGGCCAGGACGGAAGCGGTCATGCGCCGAGTCGGCCGCTGGCCAGGGGAGGCGGCGTCCCTCCGGTCGCGGCGGCCGCCAGCAGGGAGCCGTAGGTGCCCTCCGGACCCTCCGATCGCAGCCGTTGGAGGGAGGGCTCGAGGAGCCGGTCGACCAGACGCCGGGTGAGCGACTCCACCGCCTCCAGATCGGCGTCCGCCCATCCTCGGCACCGTGTGCCCGCGGTCACCTCCCGCCGGCGCACGGACTCCGCCCACTGCCGGAGCGCGGTCGCAGCGGGGGCGGCGCGGCGGGCCCTGAGCCAGGCCATCGCGCCCTCGGCGGCCCGCTCGACGATCACCTCCGCCGCCCCGATCTCGCCCCGGCGCCGTTCCCGGTTGCACCGGCAGCGCTCCTCCAGATCCGCGAGGTCGATCAAGCGGAGGCCGGGAGGGCCGGTGACCGGACGCTGGACGTTGGGGGGCGCCCCCAGGTCGACCACGGTCAGGGGGCGGCGCCGGAGCCGGGCGGCGGTGAGCACTCCGCCGGCGGCGACCGCACTCACCACCAGGTCGGCCAGGTCCAGGCACTCCTGGAGCGCCTCCCAGCCCCGGACCTCGCGGTTGCCCGCCGGGGCGGGGTGACGCCGGACCTGGATCAGGCGCGCCGGCCGTCGCCCGGCCAGGATCTGGAGCGTCCGCTCGGCGGCCTGCCCCCCGCCCAGGACGACCACCGTCCGGCCCTCGAGGCCGCTCAGGGCGGCCGAGGCCAGCTCCACCGCGGCCCCGAAGAGCGAGAGGCTGCCGCGGGCGAGACCGGTCTCGGCCCGGACCCGGCGGCCCACGTGGAGCGCGGTTCGACCCAGCCAGCCGAGGATGGGTCCGAGCCGCCCCGCCCGCCGGGCGGCGTCCAGCGCCGCTCCCAGCTGGCCGAGGACCTCGCTCTCGCCCGGGGTGGCGGAGTCGAGGCCGGCGGCGACGCGAAGGAGGTGGGTGAGGGCGGCGCGACCGTGCAGCTCGCGGACCCAGGGCCGGAGCCGTCGCCCGTCCACTCCTCGGGCTCGGGCCAGCCAGATCGCCGGCGCCGGCTCGCCCACCTGGTACAGCTCCAGCCGCTGACAGGTGGCGAGGAGCAGGGCCTCCTCCCGGGGCAGGCGGCGCAACGCCTCGGGGACGGCGGTGGCCGGCAGCGCCAGCTCGACCGGCGCCCTGCGCAGGTCGATCAGCGCCGCCGTCACCTCGCCGAGGTGCTCCCCTCGGCGCGCGGTGGCTGCGCTCACGGGGGCGATTCAAGCATGGCCCCCGGGCGCGCGGCGTGAGCCCGGCCACCGGGCCTCGCCCGGGGCCGTGTGACGGAGGTCACAGGCCGCCGCGAAGGCCGGGGTTAGGGTCGGGGAAGCACCGTCCGCTCGCCTGGGAGTGCCCTTCGATGTACGAGAGGATCTACGTACCGGTCGACAACTCCGACCATTCCGACGCCGCCATCGAGGTCGCGGTGGCGCTGGCCGGGGCCACCGGCGCCCACGTCACCGGCTGTCACGTGTACGCGGCCCGCATGCACGACGTCCGCTTCAAGCAGATGGAGTACACCCTGCCCGACGAGTACCGCGACGAGCAGGAGCTCGAACGGCAACGCAAGATCCACGACTCGTTGATCACCCGCGGCCTCCAGCTGATCTCCGACTGCTACCTGGAGAAGCTGGGCGCGATCGCGGCCCGGGCCGGGGTACCGGTCGACTACCGGACCTTCGACGGCAAGAACTGGGAGTGTCTGGTCAAGGACGTCCACGACTCCGGCTACGACCTGGTCGTGATGGGGGCCCTGGGCATGGGGGCGGTCAAGGACAGCCAGCTGGGCAGCGTCGCCGATCGTGTCGCGCGCCGGGTGCGGACCGACACCCTGGTCGTCCGCGATCCGCACTGCATGCGCGACACCGCCTCCGACCGGATCGTGGTCGGGATCGACGGCAGCCCGCAGTCCTTCGGCGGGCTGATCGCGGCCATGGAGCTGGGCCGGATCTTCCGGAAGCGGGTGGAAGCGGTGGCCGTCTACGACCCCTACCTCCACTACTGCATGTTCAACGGCATCGTCGAGGTGCTGAACGCCGAGGCATCACGGGTCTTCCGTTTCAAGGAGCAGGAGCAGCTCCACGAGGAGATCATCGACTCCGGGCTGGCCCGGATCTACCAGTCCCACCTCCGGGTGGCGGCCGACCTGGCCGCCCGCGAGGGGGTGGAGCTGAAGACCACCCTGCTCGACGGCAAGGCCTTCAAGAAGATCCTCCAGCACCTGCGCGCCGACCCCCCCTGGCTCTACGTCGGCGGGCGGATCGGGGTGCACTCCGCCCCCGACATGGACATCGGCAGCAACACCGACAACCTGCTCCGGCTGGCCCCCTGCAACGTCCTCCTCTCCAGCCGCAGCCACGTGCCGCCGGTGGACGTCCAGGCCGAGGCCAGCCTGACCTGGACCGAGGAGGCGCTGGCCCGGATGGAGGCGGTGCCCGCCCACGTCCGGGGCGTGGTCCGGACCGCGATCAGCCGCTTCGCCCTGGAGCGGGGGCACTCGGTGATCAGCTCTTCGGTCTTCGCCGCCGCCGTACGCGAGATCATGCCCGAACGTGCGGCCGCCCTGGGGGTGGAGGGAAAGCCGTCTCCCCGGGCCGCCTCCATGGCCGAGGCGGCGGCGGCGGACACCTGGGTCTGCCGCGGTTGCGGGCGCCCGGCCGGGTTCAGTGGCCGGCCCGTGACCTGCACCGTCTGCGGGTCGACCGACTTCCAGCGCCTGAACAAGGAGGACCTGGCCGGGAGCGCCGCCGGAGTGGAGGAGGAGACGGCGTTCGACGGCTTCAAGGTGCGCTGGGCGGTGGAGGCGAAGAAGGTGCTGGAGCGCGTCCCCAGGGGTTACGAGCGCCGTCGGGTCAAGGCCCGGATCGAGAAACTGGCCCGCACCCACCGGCTGGCCGTGATCGGCGCCGAGTTCGCCACGGCCAACCTGGACGACGCCTACTCGCCGGTCGCCGAGGCGGTGGGCGAGGGGGCGGCAGAGGAAGCGGCGGCCTGGGTCTGGACGGACGAGGCCGAGCGGCGTCTGGAGCAGGTCCCGGCCGGGTTCATGCGCACCCTGGCCCGGACCAGGGTCGAGGACTTCGCCCGCCGGATCGGGTCGCCGCGCATCACCCTGGAGGTGGCCGAGGGCGGCCTGGCCGAGGCCCGCGAGGCGATGGCCCAGGCGCTCGAGGCCGCCGGGCCGGGCGCCGCCGAGGCCGCCCGCCGGGTGCCCGGCCACGGCCGGGTGCCGACCGCGCCCGGGGTCGAGCGCCCCTCCCCGGGCTGGACCGAGGACGGCATCCGGCGGCTCAACGAGATCGAGGTCCGGGCCGCGAGCCGCTTCGACCCGGCCCGGGCCCGGGAGATGGCCCGCCACGCGGCCGAGTCACGCGCCGCCAGGACCGGAGAGGCGATCAACGCCGTCTTCCTGGAGCGGCTGGGGCTGAAGCTGGGCTACGGCCATCCCCTGTCGGACCGGACCTTCCAGCATCGCTTCACCTGGACGCCCGAGGCCGAGGCCCGACTCGCCCAGGTGCCCGAGTTCTGCCGCGAGCTCACCCGGTGGAGGGTGGAGTGGACGGCCTTCAAACGCGGGCTGGGCGACGTGATCACCCCCGAGGTGATGGACGTCAAGTACGAGAGCTGGGCCGACGTCTCGCGGGAGATCGAGGCCCGGGGGCCCGGGATGGAGTGGGACGAGGCCGCGCGCCGGCGGCTGGCCCGGGTACCGGAGGCGGTGCGGGGGGCGGTCGTCCAGGCCGTCGAGGGGCGAGCCCGGGAGATGGGCGAGGCCGCGGTCACCTCCCCCGTCCTGGACCGGGTGATCGAGCACTGGATCGCCACCGGCGACTTCCACGCCGGCCGGTACGGGTTCCGGGCCCGGCCATGATCGGGCTCCGCCGGGGCAGCGGCGCCGCTCCCTCGGGTCGTCGGCCCGCCTCGCCGCCGACCGGTTTCGACCCGAGCTCGGGAGCGACCGTGCCTCTGCGCGCGGAGGGGGTGGTGCGGCGCCACCGGAGCGGCCGGGGGATCTTCGACCTCGACCTGTCGGTGACCGGCGGGGAGGTGGTGTCCGTGCTCGGGCCGAACGGGTCGGGCAAGACCACCCTGCTCCGGGTCCTGGGCACGGTCGACCCGGCTCAGGCCGGATCGATCGCCTGGTTCGGCCGGCGCGAGCGCCGGGACCCGGCGGTTCGACGGGCCCTGGGCGTGGTGCTGGACGGCACCGCCCACTTCGAGGCCATGACCGGCTACCAGAACGCCTGGTTCTTCGCCCGCCGGTTCGGCCTCGACGAGGTCCGGGCCCGGGAGCGGCTGAACCGGCTCTTCGCCTGGTCGGGTCTCGCCGAGGCGGTGCACCGCCCGGTGGAGGAGTACTCGCTGGGCATGCGGCGACGTCTGGCCCTGGTCCAGGCCCTGTGTCACCGGCCCCGGCTGCTGTTGCTCGACGAGCCCACGCTCGGCCTCGACTGGGCGGGATCGGTGGACCTGATCGAGATGCTGCGGCGGCTGGCTCGGGGCGGTGCCGGCGTGGTCGTCGCCACCAACGACGTGCACCTGGCCGAGCGGTTGGGCGGGCGCGTGGTCTTCTTGGATCGTGGCCGGGCGGTCCGCCAGGGCACGGTCGCCGAGCTGCTGGCCGAGGTGGCCGGGCGGCAGCGGGTGGAACTCGACCTCCGGGCACCGGTCCCCCTGCGAGGGCTGGGGGCCCAGCCGGGCGTGGAGGCCGTCGGCGTCGCCGGGACGACGGTGCGCCTGCTCCTGGCCGGCAAGGCCGACCCGGTGCGCGTCCTCCGGGGCCTCGACGGTCACGCCCACCTGCTGGCCGGTCTCCGGGTGGAGCGCCCCCACCTGGGGGACGCCTTCTTTCGCCTCACCGGGCGGCCGCTGGAGGGGGGCGGGGAGCCGTGATCCGGTTCCCGGTCCTCCCCGCCTCGATCTGGCAGCGCGAGCTGGCCGAGCTGGTGCAGCGCCCCCGTGCTCTGGCGGTCAAGATGCTCTTCCCGCTGGCGGTGGCGGTGCCCCTGCTCCACAGTTCGGCGCCCGGCTTCTACGCGGCGATGGCGCTGACCATGCTGCTCTCGACCATGGCCCCGCTGGGCGCGGGAGCGGTCCTGGCCCGGGAGCGCGCCTCCGGCCTGCTGCTCCGCTACCGTCTGCTCCCGGCCCCGCCCGGCCGGGTGGGGATGGAGCGGGTGCTGGCCGGTGCCGGGGTCGACCTCCTCCAGGTGGCGCCGGTCCTGACCATGATCATGGTCGGCGGGCGGGGGGAGGCCGCCTGGTGGCCGGGGCTGTGGCTGGGGGCGGCCGCCACCCTGGTGGCGGGCAACGCCCTCGGGGCGCTGGTCAGCACCGTCACCCGCTCGCCGGGGGAGGTGATGCTGATCGTGCTCCTGCCGGTGCTGCCCGCCCTCTACCTGGCCGGCGTCTTCACCCCCTTCACCAGCCCGCTCATGCAGGCGGTCACGAGGCTGTTCCCCTTCGCCTACCTCCACGAGGCGCTGGTGGGCGCCCTGGGCGGCGCGGCCACGGTGACCCCGGGCCAGGCGGCGGCGGGCGCGGCGCTCCACCTCCTGGTCGCCCTGGTCCTGGCCCGGCTCGCCGGGTACCGTCTGGTGGAGGCGAGCTGATGGCGGCCGCCCCGGGTGGGGGATGGGCGGGCGATGCGGGCCGGTGCTCCACCGAGGTGGGGTGGTGACGCCGGCGGCCGGGGCGGCCTGGCTGGCGGTCAGCCCGGCGCCCTCCACCCTGCCCAACATCAGCTTCCCCGTGGTCGGGGCCTGGATGCTCGGGGCCATGTTCCTGGCCCACATCGTCTTCGGCTCCTTCTCCATGGGGGCGGTGCTGATCTCCCCCGCCTTCGAGCTGGTGGGCCAGCTCCGTGGCGACGCCCGCCTCGATCGCTACGCCCACGGCGTGGCCTCCACCAACCTCAAGGTGTTCAGCCTGGGGGCCACGCTGGGCGCCTTCGCGGTCTTCATGCTCACCGGTCTCTACCCGAACCAGTTCATCTCCCTGGCCATCCTCTTCTTCAAGGTCCTGCTGATCGCCTTCATCAGCTGGTTCCTGACCATCGCCCTGCTCTTCGTCTACACCTACAAGTGGGAGGCGGTCATCGACCGCATGGGCCGCCGCTTCCACATCGGGCTCGGGTTCCTGGGCGGGGCCTCCGAACAGCTCTTCCTGTTCCTGATCGTCGGCCTGGACAGCTTCCTGCTCACGCCCAACGACGGCCGGGACTTCGGTGCCCTCTTCAACCCCAGTTTCTGGGAGGAGCTGGGCCATCGCTTCTCCGGCAACCTCTCCTGGAGCAGCCTCCTGATCGGGGCGGTGATGATCGGCTACTGGGCGACGCACCGGGACGAAGAAGACCGGGCCTACTACGCCTGGGCGGCGCGGGTCAGCCTGCTGGTCGGCTTCCTCCTCCTGATTCCCCAGGCGATCGGGGGCTTCGCCTTCGCCGAGGCGGTGCGGCACGCCTCGCCGGGCGCCTTCCGCTACTCGTTCGCCGGCCCGCTGGCCTGGTTGTGGCAGCTGCAGATGGGGCTCTTCGGGCTGCTCCTGGTGGGCGGCAACCTCTACTTCTGGCAGTCCCGCGGGAGCTGGCTTTCCGGGCCGCTCACCGGCGCGGTGGCGCTGCTGGCGGTGGGCACCCTTCTCCCCTCGAGCACCTACCCGGGGACGTCCTTCTGGCTGCGGTACCTGTGGCTGGCGCTGGCGCTCGCCCTCAGCCTGGTTCACTGGTCGCTCTGGGGGCTGCGGCGGCGGACGCGGCCGGACCCGACCCGCCTCGGACGCTGGGCGGTGGTGGTCACCGGCGTCGCCGCGGTGGCCATCTTCCTGCTCATGGGGGTCATCCGTGAGACCGCGCGCGGGCCCTACGCCATCTACGGGAAGATGACGCAGGCCCAGGCCCAGAACCTCTTCCAGCCCCCTCACCGCGGGTTCTATCCATGAGCTCGGGGAAGCCGGCCCTCCCACCGGAGCGGCCGCGGTCGGCGCCGTTGAGGGATGGAGCCAGGTCCTCCGACGGACGGGCGGCGGTCCCTTCCCGACGGCCCGCGGGCGGCGCGAGGGGCTGAGATGGGGCGGCTGCAGACCTACTTCTACCTCGCCCTGATCGGGGGCCTGGGCGTGGCCGCCTGGCTGCTGCTGGTGGGCATCGCGCTCGCCTACGTCCTGCGCGGGCTGCGGGCGGGTCAGGAACGGCTGACCATGTTCCTGGTCGGCGGCGCCCTGCTGGCCGTGTTCACCTTCGTGGTCCTCGGGGTCGTGGCCGCCTCGCTGTCGGTAGCCCTCTTCCTGAGCCGGGGGTGAGACGGTGAGCCTCAGCCGGCGGCGCCTGCTCGTCCTCGGCACCCAGCTCAGCGGGACCGTGGTCGCCGCCTTCCTGGGCGTGCCCATCGTCGGCTGGCTGCTCTGGCCGCTCTTCCACCCCCGCCAGACCGTGTGGCGCAGCATCGGCAAGATCGGCGACCTCCCGGTCGAGCAGCCGGTCACGCGGCGGGTCTCGTTCCCGCCCCAGCCGCAGTCCTGGTCTTCGACCCAGGACACCTGGATCGTGTTCCTGGTCCGCTACCGGTCGGGGGAGATCCGGGTCTTCAGCAACGTCTGCACGCACATGCAGTGCCCGGTGCGCTGGGAGCCGGCCATCGGCCAGTTCCTGTGCCCCTGTCACGGGGGCCTCTACGACATCTTCGGCAACAACGTGGGCGGGCCGCCCCCCAAGCCCCTGCCCCAGTGGATCCACCACATCGGCCCCGACGGCACCCTCTACCTGGAGGACGAACTCAACGAGGAGATGCCATGACCACCCTGCCCAGGGTGCTGGTGGAGAGGATGCTTCCCCTGGCGGCCCTGCCCGTGCGCCGGACGAGGTCGGCGGCGCGCCGCGCCTACGCCTGGATGGACGAGCGCTCCGACCTCAGGCGGCTGCTGCGCGTCGGCCTGTACGAGGCGGTGCCGAGACGCGGCGCCTGGGCCTACACACTGGGCAGCGCGACCTTGATCCTGATCGGCAACCAGATCGTGACCGGGATCTTCCTGACCATGATCTACGTGCCCTCGACCACCGAGGGCTGGGAGACGTTGAACTGGATCAAGCAGCACGACGAGTTCGCGTCCCTGGTCCGCGGCCTGCACCTGTGGGGGGCCTACGTCCTGCTCTTCGTGATCGGGCTGCACATGGTGCGCACCTTCTTCTCCGGCTCCTACAAGCGGCCGCGCGAGCTGAACTGGCTGTCGGGCGTCGTGCTCCTGCTGCTGGTGCTGGCCCTGGCCATCACCGGCGCCTTTCTGCCCTGGGACCAGGCCGCGTACTGGACCGCGGTCGTCGTCACCAACATCCCCTCCTACACGCCCGTGATCGGCGAGTACCTGCGCACGCTGTGGCGCGGAGGCGACTTCGTCGGCCCGATCACGCTGGTGCGCACCTACGGCATCCACATCTGGCTGCTGCCCTCGCTGCTCCTGGGCACGATCGGCCTGCACCTCTGCCTGCTCCGGCGCAACGCCGAGTTCGGCTCCTACGTGAACTACCGGGGTGCGTACCGTGCGGACGGCGCCGCCCCCGAGCGGTCATCGCAGCGGGAGCTGGAGCCGCCGTACCCGAGCTTGCCCACCGACGATGAGTGGGCGGCGCCGCTCGAGACCGAGGACTTCTACCCCAGTCAGACCTTCAAGGACGGTCTGGTCTCGCTGGGGGTGATGACGCTGGTCTTCGTGCTCGCGGTCACGGTCGGCGCCCCCCTCGAGGTGCCGGCGACCCAGAACACGACCACGTACACCCCGGTGCCGCAGTGGTTCTACCTCCCGCTCGACCAGCTCCTGGTGCTGGTGCCCCAGCAGCTGATCTCGATGGTGCTCTGGGTGCCGCTGTTCGGGGTGCTGCTCCTGGTCCTCCTGCCCTTCGTCGACCGCGGCCGCGAGCGCAACCCGTTCGAGCGGCCGGCGGTGATGCTGCCGGCCCTGATCATCCTCGTCTTCATGCTGGTGCTGACCGCCCAGGGCGCCAGCCGGCTCTTCAACCTGGGGGTGTGAGGGAATGTCCATGGCCCACGTCCTGGCCGGTGGGCTCCAGCTCCCCGGGGCCTCCCCGAGCTTTGGCGGCTTCCTCGGCTACCGGATCGCGATCGGGGGCATGTTCGAGCTGCACATCCTGCTCTCCGGCATCGTCAGCGGCTTCACCCAGTTCGGCCCGGTGGTGGAGTGGCTGGGCTGGATGCGCCGGCGGCCGCACTACGACCGGCTGGCCCACGGCATGGGCCGGTTCCTCATCTTCTATTTCGCCTTCGGGGCGGCCAGCGCCATCCTCCTGATCTCGAGCCTCCTGGTCGGGCTCTGGGGCCACCTCTGGGGGATCATCAACCGGGTCCTCTTCTGGCCCTTCTACGTCGAGGCCTGGACCTTCTTCATGATGGTCATCCTCACCTACCTCTGGTACTTCACCTGGGGCCCCCTGGGCGGCCGCTTCAAGGTGTTGCACATGACCATGGGCGGAGCGCTGATCATCGCCTCCTACCTCCAGGTCGCGATGATCGACACCGTGGCCAGCTACATGCTGACCCCGACCCAGCCCGGCAACCCGATCGCCGTCTTCATGAACCCGACCAACTTCCCGCTCCAGCTCCATCGCACCATCGCCAACCTGGCCTACGCCGGCTACGGCATCGCCGGCTTTGCCGCCTTCCGCTACCTGCGCTCCCGGGACGAGGTACAGCGAGGGTTCTGGGACTGGGCGGGTAGCTTCGGGGTGGTCTGGGGCACGGCCATGACCCTGGTCCAACCGGCGATCGGCTTCGACTACGCCAAGGAGATCCAGCTCCACGCCTACGGTGCCTGGTACAAGATGATGCTGGGCAACTTGAGCCCGGTGTTCCTGGCCCAGATCTTCCTGCTGGGCCTGATGCTGCTGCTGCCGACTTGGTTCTTTTTGCGCCGCCTGCGCAGCTCCACCGGCCGGCGCTCGAAGGTGCTCCTGGGCCTGCTCGTCCTGCTGGCCCTGACCACCGTCTTCGCCACCCTCCCCTACCAGCTCGCGCTGACCTACGACCAGGTGCAGGCCACGGGCATGAACCGGCCCCTCTGGGAGGGTGGCTTGATCTTCCCCTTCGCGGCCATGATCCCCTACAAGATCGCCGCCCTGGTCGCCTACTCGGTCTTCGCCCTGACCGCCGTCTTCTGGTACCTGCATCGGCTGCCCGAGGTCCGCTGGGGCTCCGCCGGGCGCCTGGAGCAGTGGCTCCTCATCGCCTCCGCCGTCCTCACCATGGGGATGATCGTCCTGATGGGGTTCATCCGGGAGAACAGCCGTTTCCCGGACGGCATCGCCGGGGTGGTCCAGCTGCACGGCCAGCAGAGCATCAGCCAGCCCAGCATCGGGCCGTCGGGTCAGAGCCGTGGTCAGCTTCCGTTTCCGTGACCTCATCCGGACCCTGGGCACGACCGGGGTGGCGGGCAGGGCGGCCCTCGGCCTGGCCGTGGCGGTCGGCCTGGCCGTCCTGCCGGCGGCCTGTGCCCAGCTCCAGTACGCCTCGCTGCGGGACTATCGAGTGCCCGGGGCCGCGGTCACCGTGCACATCGTGGACTCGCCGGAGACGGTGGGGGTGTTCGAGCCCGCGGTGGCTCGGGTGCGTCCCGGCCAGACGGTGGCCTGGGTCAACGCCAGCGGCGATTACCACACCGTGACCTTCACCGATCCCAGCATCCCCTCCAGCCCCGGCTTCGGTCCCGGCGAGAGCTTCGAGCGGAGGTTCGACCGCTCCGGCACCTACCGCTACGTCTGCGCCTACCACCGGGGGATGGTGGGCGAGGTGGTGGTGGCCGGGGCCGTGCCCACCCCGGGGGCGTAGGGTCGTGGCCGCGTTCCGCCTCATGGTCTACGAGCCTCCCGCCCGGGAGCTGCGGTGGACCCGCGGCGTCGAGATCCCGCGCTGGGTGTTGCGCCTCTATCAGAGCTACGGCCGGGACGTCGCCGACGCCCCGCTGAGCGCGTCCATCGAGGCCCTGGGCGAAGGGCTGGGGGAGCGTCTGAAGGCGCTGGCCCTGGCGGTGCGAAAGATGGAGGCACGGGGTTGGAACGTCGCTCTGGACGGGGCCGACCTGCGCGTGGTGAGCGCCCTCTCGAGGGAGGAGACGGTGGAGGCGCTGCGCGCCGACGGCGTCTGGACCGTGGTCCGGGAGCTGGCGATCAAAGGCCCGTCCGGCGACATCGCCTGGCTGTGAGGAGAAGGGGGATGAACGTCCGGCACCCCCGCTCACGCCGCCGGACCGCGAGAGGGGATGGGAGCGTGGCCCTCATCGCTCAGCCGTCGAGCATCTCGACCAGGGCGGCCGGGTCGGTGACCTGGATGCGGCGAGGGAGGACCCTGACCGCGCCCCGGAAGACGGGGCCGTGAAGCAGCCTGGTCACGGTCTCCCGGGAGGCCCCGACCATGTCCGCCAGCTCCTGGTGGGTGACGTCGTCCACCAGGCCGTCCTCCCCGCGGCGGTGGCGGAGCAGGGCCAGGGCCAGGCGATCGGCCACGGAATGGTAGGCCAGGTACTCGAGGCGCTCCTCGGCCTCGCTGAGGCGCCGACTGAGGGTCTCCGCCAGCTCCACGGCCAGGTGCGGCCAGCGCCGGGCCAGCTGCTCGACCTGGGGGCGGGAGAGCACCCGCACCTCGGCCTCCTCGACCACCTCGGCCGGGCCGCCGCGCAGCCGCGCGCCGGTGAAGACGCCGGGAGCGGCGACCGACTCCAGCTCCAGCCGGCGCCCCGAGACGGTGAGCCGGGTCAGGCGGACCCGTCCCCGAGCCACCACGAAGAGCCAGTCGGCGAGGGACCGGTCCTGGAGCAGGGAGGCCCCGGCGCGAAGGCGCAGGCGCCGGGGTGGAGGGTGGAGGCGGCTCAGCTCGCGGTCGTCGGTGAGCACCTCGGCCAGGCCCGGCAGCTGCTCGGGAGCCGGGGGCGGAGCGTCGAGGGGGAGGTCGGGGTGGACCGTGGCCCGGAGCTGGCTTCGCACCTGGACGCGCCGTCCGTCGGCCTCCCCGTAGGGGGCGGAGAGGCTCGTGAGCCGGCGGCCCTGCTGCACCGGCTGGAGGAGGATGCGGCGGCCCCGGCTGCGGGTCACGTGGTCGCAGCCCAAACCGCCCAGCGGCAAGGCCCCGCAGCCCGGGTCGCCCGGCAGCCAGCCCTGGCTGGGCAGGAACAGCTCCACCCAGCGGTGGGCGACGGCGATCCCGTCGCCGCCGGAGCCGATCAGGATCCGGTGGCCCACCACCGGACGAGCGCGCAGGCCGGCCCGCCGGCAGCGTTCGAGCAGAACGTCGACCCGGTCCTGGCCGGCCGGGTGGGGCGCCCGGGCGGCGCGCAGGAGGCGGGCGGCCACGCGCAGCGGGTCCTCGGCGGCTGGCTCCGGCCGGGCCGCGAAGCGAGAGGGCAAGGCCGGCTCCGCCGCTTCCTCCTCCGTCACGGCGGGGGGGACGAGGGCGCAGATCTGGATCAGGTAAGAGACGGTGAAGTCGAGACCGGCCGGGGACGGTCCCGGACAGCGCAGGTAGAGGAGGGGGTTCCCGTGCTCCGGGTCGTGGGTCAGCTGCACTGGCGGTTCCGGATCCAGGGCCAGGTCGAGGACCCGCTGGTGGGGGTCGTCTCCGATCAGCGGGTACCAGACCTCGAGGATGCGGGCCGCGGGGGGCAGCGCCGCCACCGTCACGTGCTCCAGCAGCCGGAGGGTCAGCCGGGCCGACGAGTGAGGGTTGGCCATGCCGTTCGCTCACCGATCAGGTCGAGAGGAGGATCGAGCCCATGGCACGTGTCCTGATCGTCGAGGACGAGCCCAGCATCGCCCGGATCATCCAGTTCAAGCTCGAGCGCGAGGGCCACCGGACGCGCTGGGTGGACCGGGCCGAGGCGGCGCGCGAGGAGGCCCGGCGGGCCGACGTGGTGGTGCTCGACTCGGGCCTCCCGGAGGCCGACCTGCCGGCCCTGGTGGCGGAGCTCGGCCACCGGGCCCGTCTCCTCCTCCTGCTCGATCTGCACGACGCCGGAGGCGAGGACGACGTCCTGCGCCACGGCGCAGCCGCGGTGCTGCACAAGCCGTTCCGTCCCACCCAGCTGGCCCGTCTGGTGCGGCGGCTGGGCGAGGCGTGCTGAACTCCCACCGGCCCTTTCGAACGATGGGATGGTGGCGAGATCGACCTCGGTTGGAGCCCCGCGGACGGATGCTCGCGCCACTCCGCTGATCCTGCGAGCCGGGGCTCCGCCCTGTCGACGTACGAATGGACTCGATCATTTGAGGGAGGTGGGAAGCGTCGACGTCCACGGACGTGGCGGACGAGGGAAGCATCAACACGCGGAGACGACGGCCACCTGGTCGTCCCCTGGAGACCTCACCGACCGAAGACGGAACGACGCGACGGCCATACCCGGTGTGGGCCCCCGGAACCCGGTGAACACCTGAGGCCCACCCCGCCCCGCCCCACGGCGTGCGGCAGGGCGGGGTCGAGACGCTGACCGTCGGGTCCAACCGGCACACCATTCGGGGTCTCGCCCCGCCTCCTCAGGTGGGCAGAGGACCGTTGAGGAGCACGTGCAGCCCGCCCAGCACGACCGCCGCCACGAACAGGGCCAGGTGCCGGCGCCGGGCGCGCTCGCGCTCGATCCCCCCGAGCGCGCGCAGCCCGGCCCCCAGCGCCGCGGCGAAGACGAGGGCGACGGCGGCTCCGCAGGCCAGCCACAGGCCGGCCTCGGCCCCGGCGGGGAGCGGAGCCCGGGTGATCGAGACCAGGCCGTGGAGGACGCCGAGGGCCGCCGCCGTCCCGCCCAGGCGGTAGTGGAGGCGGAGCCGGCGCTCCAGCGCCCGGGCGGCGGGACGGTGGAGGCGGCGGAGCAGGTCCAGCGAGAGGGGCAGAGGCACGGCACAGGCCAGCGCGGCGGCCGCCAACCAGCCCGTCCCGTAGGCGACGAGGTGACTCATCGGGGCGCAGGGAGGGGGGTCACCCGGTCATGATGTCCGATCCGCGGCCTCCCCCTCGCCGGCCACGTCGGGGCGATCCCGACGGGCCGAGAGGGTGCGGTCGGGTTGCCCTTCGAACGTCCGTTCGCTACCCTGTGCGAGGTGGTGCGAACACATGTGCGCTGAGCCCGCCCGGCTTCCTCGGTCCGCCCGCCCGGGGTCGGGGTCGCCCCGGCTCCCCTTCCGGTGGGCCAGGATCTGGCGGATCGCGTTCACCCTGGCCTCGCTGGCGGTCTTCGTGCTCGGGTTCGCGGCCGAGGTCCCCGACGCGGTGCCCTGGGGACGGGAGCCGTGGGTGGGTATCGCCCGGCCGGCGCCCCCGGGATCGCCGGTGGCGTGGCCGACGGGAACGGTGGTCGTGCCCGCCCCGGAACGGCGGTCGGCCCCGGAGGCTCCGGCGCCCGCGGCCTGCCGACCGGCGGCGGGATGGTGACCGGCCCGGCGCCGTCCCGCCGGGTGCCGTCGTAACCGTGACGGTCACCGCTTCGCCGCGGTCAGGGTGACGCCAGGAGGTCATGCTCGTTGTGGGCGCCGTTGCCGATCGACCCCGTACGATGTGGCGGTGACGACGAAGGCCATGGTCTCCATGTCCGAGCGCGACCGCCTCTCAGGGTCCTCCTTCTGCCATCGGTCCAGCGGACGGTTTGGATGCGTGACCGGCGAGTCCGGCCCGCCGCCAGGTGAGACGGCGTGGGTTCACCTCGACGCCAAGAGATCGATCCCGACTCCGCCGTGCCAGGGATGAAGGGTGGTGCGAGCAGCCTCATGGACGTCCCGTTCGGAGCGACGTGGCAGCGCGTAGACCTGCATCTCCATACCCCTGGTGTCTCGAGTTTCCGCTGCCCTCCCGGCTCGGATCTCGAATCGGCGAAAGGGCGCTCTCGGCTCATCGAGGAGTACGTTGACCGCCTGTACGGTGCCAGGGTCGCGATCTGTGCCATCACTGACTACAATGGGGTGCGCGAGCAGTGGTTCGAGCCGATCCGTGCTCGAGCGCTGGAGCGGGGGATCACCGTGCTCCCTGGGGCGGAGCTCTCTTTCAACCAGGGAGCCCACGGCCTGCACCTGATCAGCGTGTTCTCTGCCGAGACCAGCGCGGACACCATCAACACTGCCATTCGGTCGTTGGATCGAAGGCCTGCCCGGCCGCTGTTGCTGGACGATCGAACGCATCGGGATATCGACTTGCGTACCAATCTTCCCGATGCCATCGATGGCCTCCGTAGGGATCTCGGCTGCCTCGTCATTCTGCCCCATCCTGGACAGAAGAATGGGCTCTTCCAGACCCTGCAACCAAAGGAAGCGGCGCAGAGACTCCGTGAGCTGCGCCCAGATGCGGTCGAGCATTTCCCTGAGAAGGAGATTCAAAGGCTGTCGTCGACTGGCATCGTCGACTCCCCCTTCCTCTCGCGATTGACCAAGGTCGAGTTCTCGGATCCGAAAAGCCTTGACGAGATCGGAACCAAAACGACCATCGGTGGAGTGCCGCGTACCACCTGGCTGAAGCTCTCCGATCGAGGCCTTCCCGCGATTCGGCTAGCGCTCCACGACCCGGAAACACGCGTGTGCGTGGGATCCCTCCCTGAGCCGAGGCATGCGCATATCGAGCGCATGGAGGTCGACGGATCGGGGTTCCTCGGTCGGGTCGTCGTGGCCTGGAATGTCGACCTCAATGTCATTATCGGAGGACGTGGGACGGGCAAGTCGGCGCTCATCGAGACGCTTCGCTACGCCCTCGACATCCCACCGTACTCGGAGCTCTCGTACCGGGAGAGCCTGGTTCATCACGCGCTTGGGAGTGGAGGCAAGGTCGTCCTTCTGATCGGTCGCCCGATCGAGGCGGGATTCCGTCGCTACCGGGTCGAGCGGGTGCTCGGGGAAAGCCCGCGAGTCTACGATGAGGAATCGGGACAACAGCTCGACATCGCCCCGGTGGATCTGTTCGGCCCCGGGGGGGCTCCGGCGGTGTTCGGGCAGCGGGAGATCTACGCGATCTCGGGAGAGGACGAATACCGTCTGCGGCTGCTCGATGACCTGATCGGGGAGGAGGCGAGGGCCCGTGCCCGGGCGGTGAAGGAGGCGGTGGAGGCCCTGCAGGACAACGCACGTCGCACGGTCGACGCCGCCCGGAAGCTCTCGAGGCGAGACGAGATCGCCCAACGCCTGACCACGATCACCCATGAGCTCTCGCTCTACGAGCAGGTGGGGATGGCGGACAAGCTCCAGGCCGCTACAGACCTGAGAACCGATGGGCAGCACCTCCGTGCGGCCGCAGCGGTGCTGAGGCAAGTCCGGGAGGCATGGGAGGAGACGAGAAGTAGGACGAACGACGCGCTTCTGCGTGCCGCCGAGCCACTCAGAACGGGCAGGAGCGCGCAACGGGCCATCCTCGCCGAGGCTGCAGACAAGATCGACAGGCTGGTGCGAGAGCTGGCCCAACTCGGCGAGGCGATGGGCACGGCCCTCGATGACGCGAGTCGGGCCTTCCAGGTCTTCGATCACCGCTGGCGTCAGGCGTCCGAGCCACTCGAGGAGGAACTGAATCGGATCAAGCAAGAGCTCCATGCGGAGTCGCTCGACCCGGACCGGTTCCTCGCCCTCACGGCGGAGCGAACCGCGTTAGGCCCGTTGCTGGCGGAGCTCGATCGTTTGGAGGATCAGCGGCGCCAGCTGTCGAACGAACGCCGTCGGCTGCTCGACGATCTCGGACGCCGGCGGCTGGAGGAGCATCAGCTGCGGCGCGAACGGGCGGACGCCATCGGCCAACGGCTTCGCGGGCGCATACGGCTGCGGGTCGAGTTCAAAGGGCAGAAGAAGGACTACCGCGAACGACTGTCGTCGGTGCTCAGAGGCTCGCGCGTGACCGGAGATGTCCTGGACCAACTGATCGCTCCCAACGCTGCCGACGGTGCGTCGCTGGCAGCGGCGGTGCGCTCTGGACCAGCGGCGCTCGAGGAGCGCTTCGACCTCACGTCCGGGATGGCGCAACGTCTGGTGAGCTGGCTCATGGCCGACGAGGAGCGGCTCTTCGAACTCGAGACGTTGATTCCGCCCGATGCTGTTCACGTGGAGCTAAAGGTGGACGACGAGTTCCGGCCGCTCGATCGGCTCTCGATGGGACAACGAGCGACCGCCATCCTGCTGCTCCTGTTCGCCCTGCAGGGCCGCATCCTGGTGCTCGATCAGCCCGAAGACGATCTCGACAACCGCTTCGTCTACGAAGACGTGGTGAGCATCTTGCGTGAGCAGAAAGGGCTCGCTGGAGGCGAGGGTCGCCGGCAGGTCATCGCTGCCACGCACAACGCCAACATCCCGGTGTTGGGGGACGCAGAGCAGGTGGTCGGGCTGGAGGTCGACGAAGGTCGTATCCGTGTCATCTCACGTTCGTCCATCGACCATCCCCCTACGCGTGACCTCATCAAGCAGGTCATGGAGGGGGGAGACGAAGCCTTTCGCCGTCGAGCTGAAAAGTACGGGGAGATGTGAGATGGACCTCATCGAGCTGCGCGAACGCGTGAGCCGATGGGAAGACCTTCATACGGAGTTCAAGGAGCGAGTCGACAATCCCGATGACCTCGCCGCCAGCCTGGTGGCGTTCGCCAACACCGATGGCGGTCAGCTGGTGATCGGCGTCCGCCGAGACCGCACGATCGTGGGCGTCGCCGATGCCGACGCGGAGCACCGACGTGTCGACATGGTCGCCTACAACAACTGCGAACCCCCGTTGACGGTGCTCCAAGAGAGCGTCGAGGTGGAGGGCAAGAGGGTCGTGGTCGTCAACATCCCCAAGGGCGCCCAGCGACCGTATCGGACGAACCGTGGACGTTACTACATCCGTACCACCTCAGGACGACGCGACGCCTCGCGCGAGGAACTCCTGCGCCTGTTCCAGGCGACCGAGAGCCTCTACTACGACGAGACGCCCCTACCGAGGCTGGGGTTGTCGGACCTCGATCTGGATGCCCTCGACGCTTACCTCGATCGCACCGGCCAGCAGGAGCTCGGGGACGAGCCGGCCCGTTTGCTCCGCAACTGGGGCCTGCTCGCCGATGGCCATCCGACCGTGGCTGGCGTGCTCCTGTTCGGTCGCGAGCCGCAACGCCACCTCCCCGCTGCGCAGATCAACGCAGCGCGATTCTCGGGCACCGACCCGGCGTTCGAGCCACTGGACCGCAAGGACATCACCGGTCGCTTGCTCGACCTGATCGACGATGCCCGACGGTTCCTTCACATCCATCTCCAGGTTCGGCACGAGATCCGGGGCTTCGAGCCGGAGCCCAGGCCGGAGCTTCCCGAGGAGGCGCTGCGCGAGGCCATCGTCAACGCCGTCGCGCATCGGGACTACACGGTTCAGGGAGCGGTTCGCATCTTCGTTTTCGATGACCGGGTCGAGTTCCACACCCCGGGCCGGCCGCCGAACACCGTCGACGAGGCGGCGATGCGGGCCGGCGTGCACGTCGTACGGAACCCCCGCATCTACACCCGGCTCTCGGATGCCGGCCTGGTGACGCGCGCCGGCACCGGTATTCGACGCATCGTCAGGCTGGCACGGGAGGCGACCGGCAAGGACATCACGATCGAGGTGCGTGACTTCGAGGTCCTGCTCTCGATCCCACGGCCGGGACGGGAGGGTTGATGCGAGATGCAGGCGTTGCTGCGCGCCGAGGCGCGGGAAGCTCTCGATCCCACGGCCGGGACGGGAGGGTTGATGCCCTGCGCTCCCCGCTCGCCGTCCGGCGGTCGTCGATGGCTCGCCCGGCCGGCGAAACCGCCCCGGGCGCGACCGGCGTCCGCGTCCGCGGCGGCCGGGTGTGCTTGAATGGACCACCGGCCGCCGCACGGTTGGGCGGCCGTGCGATCGGAGGGAGAGCGAACGGGAGATGCCGGTGGCAGGGGCCGGTGCCGTGGACGTCAGGCGACGCCGTCAACTGGTTCGGGCGGTGGTCGCGTCGACGGTGGGGAGCACGATCGAGTGGTACGACTTCCTCCTCTACAGCAGCGCCGCCCCGCTCGTCTTCGGCCCGCTGTTCTTCCCCTCCAACCACCCCCTGACCGGCGTCCTGATCGCCTTCTCCACCCAGTTCGTCGGGTTCGTCGCCCGCCCCCTGGGCGGCCTGATCTTCGGCCACTTCGGGGATCGGGTGGGGCGCAAGTCCACGCTGGTCGCGACCCTGCTGACCATGGGCCTGTCCAGCGCCGCCATCGGCGTCCTCCCCGGCGACGCCACGATCGGCATCTGGGCCGGCGTCCTGCTGGCCGGGCTACGCATCCTCCAGGGGATCGGTGTGGGCGGGGAATGGGGCGGCGGCATCTTGCTCTGCATGGAGTGGGGCCAGAGCGGACGACGGGGCCTGATCACGAGCTGGCCCCAGCTGGGGGCCTCCCTGGGCGGGGGGATCCTGGCCCCCGGCGTGCTCGTCCTCATGAGCCGTCTCTTTCCCGGCGAGTTCCTGACCTGGGCCTGGCGGGTGCCCTTCCTGTTCAGCCTGGTCCTGGTGCTGGTCGGCCTCTACCTCCGGCTGGGGGTGCTGGAGACCCCGGCCTTCGTCAGGCTGCTCGAAGAGCGGCGCATCGAACGTGCCCCGGTCCTGACCGTGCTCGCCCGGCACCCCGGCGAGGTGCTGCTGAGCGCCCTGGTGGTGGTCGCCGAGCAGGGCCCGGTCTACCTCTTCACCTCGTTCGTGCTCGTCTACGGCACCGAGCACCTGCACCTGGACCCGGGGTTCCTGCTCTTCGTGGTCGTCTTCGGAACCCTGGCCGGGGTCGTCGTCTACCCGGTCGCCGGCCACCTCTCGGACCGGGGCGGGCGCAAGCCCGTGTACCTGACCGGCGTCGTCCTGATGGGGCTCTGCGCCTACCCCTACTACCTGCTCCTCGACACCCGCGTCCCCGCGCTCATCCTGGCGGCGGCGGTGATGGTCGCGGTGCCGTTCGCGATCATGTTCGCGACCGTGGGGGCGTTGATCGCGGAGACGTTCACCAGCCGGTTGCGCTACAGCGGTGCCTCGATCGGCTACAACCTCGCCGCCATCTTCGCCGGCGGCCCGGCGCCGCTGATCGCGACCTACCTGCTCGCCACCTACCACCGCTCCGGCCCCATCGCCCTCTACATCGTGATCTGCTCGGCCGTGAGCTTGGTGGCGGTGCTCCTCCTTCCCGACCGCTCGAGGCGTGACCACGACGCCGAGTACGACGTCACCGCGACCGTCCCCGAGCGCCGGTCGCGGCCCCTGGTCTGAACCGCCGCCCACGACCTCTGCGCGTATCCCTCGGGCAACCAGGGCGACCGGAACGGTGAGGCACACCGCAACCGCTGCCCCTGGCCGCGTTCCCGAAAGAAGGCCTGCACCTGACGCACCCGACCCGCCATGGTCTCCACCGGGGCGTTGGCCAGGTTAGGTCTTCATCGCCCCCCAGATCCGCTCCACCGGGTTGTGGTGGGGACAGTGGCGTGGACCAGAGATGAGCCGGACCTAGTACTACAACCGTAGTTGTGGCTCATGAGCGATCGTAACCGCTCGGGAGCGCGCGACGACGGTGGTGGCTGCGCCGGGTGTGCTGGCGCTTGGCGCGTCTCCACCACGACCACGCCAGGCCAAGCTCCGGCGAGCGCGCAGGCAGCGGCAGCGCCACCACCAGCAGCCGGCCGCTCTCGGCGACCATCGGGGCACCTCGGTCAGTGCCCCAGGAGTCGAAGGAACCAGGCCGCGGTCGTGATCTCCACGCCGCAGTAGGAGCCGATCGCGAGCAGATCCTTGTCTCCGCTGACGATCCAGGATGCCTGTCCCCCGACCGCGGTGGCGAGCAGGGTGTCGTCGTCGGGATCGCGAGCGCCCCGGGGTCCCTCGGCGGGGTCGACCACCAGAGCGATCGCCTCGAACTCCGAGACGATCGCGTGCGCCGCCGGCGCCGGACGCTGGAACTTGCGGACCAGCACCTCCTCGAGCTCGTTCAGGATCGGGGGCGAACTGACCAGTCGAACCTCACCGACCAGCGCCAGCTCCATCACCCGGCGGGGGTTGCTGCTCCGGAAGACCAGCGCCGAGATGAGGACGTTGTTGTCGAGCACCACCCGCCGCTCAGCCGCCGGCGGCGCGTTCTCCTCGCCGTTCCCGGCGGTACTCGTCGAGGAGCCGGGCCACGTCCTCCTCGGACCTGAGTCCGAGCTCGCGGCCCATGGCCTCGCCGTAGGCGAAGACCCGCTCCCAGCGCTGGCGGCGCTGCACATACTGCCGGAAGGCCTCGCGGAGCAGCTCGCTGCGGCTCCGGTTCTCGGCCGCGGCAACCCGATCGACCTCGGCGGCCAGCTCAGGCGGGAACGAGATGGTGAAGGTTCGCGAGGGCCTCGCGACAACGACCTCCCTATTCTGTAATGATCTGTGTTACAGGAAGATTCTACCCCGGTGCCGCGGACAGGCCCGGCGGTCGGCGCCCCGTGGCTTGCGGGCATCCCCTCCCGCGAGCGAGGCCCCAAGAGACGGTGCCAGCCTCCCGGAGGCGGTCCACCGGCCCACCAGCATGTCGCACCCTGGATGACCACACCCTCCTCGACTCTCCGGACTCGACCGACAGCGAGTCCTCGTCCCGCAGTCAGAGAACCACTCTGATGTCTCTCGATGAGCGGCGACGGCCTTCCAGAGGCGCCCGCGGGTGGCCCGGGCTCTCGGGCTCCGGCTCGAGGTGCGCTTCTCGGGACACGAGGAACACCCCGAAGCTACCGGCGAGGAGAAAGCGGGGAAGACCGCGTTCGCGGGCGTCGAGCAGTCACGATAGCGGTGGGCGGCCACCCCGCCTCGGTGTGGCAGAACCAAGGTTTCATGCCCTCACGAGGCCGCCGCCGGTGGGCATTGCCTCCCGGCTCGACGAGCAGCTCGTTCACCTGGCGAGCGACCTCGCGCTCTCGGCACCGGAAGATCTCGGCTTTGGCCTTCCCCTCAGCAGTCCGTTCGGCCACCTCCTCGCGCCTCGGCTGGTGAGAGCGCATCCCCACCCGGACGATCCGATGCCGGGCAACTGGACTAGATGAATGATTCCAAATCGGCGACGACGGGGAGGTGGGCCGTAACCAGCAAGGCGAGGGTGCCGAGACGTGATGTGTGCAACACGACCTCGACACCCTCATCACGGCACGCTACGTCGAGGTCGACGACCTCTTCATCGGGCTGGGCGTCCGGCAGGGCCCGGCCGACCGCCTCGCCTCACCGACGCCGAGCTGGTCTGCCTGGCCGTGGCCCAGGTCCTGCTCGGCTTCCACTCCGAGCGCCGCTGGCTGCGCTTCGCCGAGCACCGGCTCGGTCATCTCTTCCCCGACCTGCCCCAGCAACCCGCTGACAACCGACGCCGGCGCCGCCGCCAGGCTCTTGGCCCACGCCATCCGCCACCTGGCCGGCCTCACCCCCTCGTGGTGGGACCGGTTCCGCCTGCTCGACTCCACCCCGGTGCCCTGCGGCGCCTCCCGGGAGACGGTCAAGGGCTCCCCGGGGTCCCCATCGGGACCCGTATCGGGGCACCCCATCGGAGCAAGCTCCGATGGGGACCCCTCGATGGGGTGCCCCTCGAGGGCCAGCTCGGGCTCGAAGCCCACGGCGGGCGTACCCACCTGGGCGGTCCGGGTCGCCCAGCGCCTGCTCGCCCTCACCGCCGGGGTCTGGCCCCACTGGCTCATCGAGGCCCCGGACAAGCGCTCGCTGGTCGCCTACGACCACTGAGCATTCGGCATCAATCATCTGGGCGGGTACGTCAGGTGCAGGCCTTCTTCCGGGAGCACGGCCAGGGGCAGCGGTTGCGGTGTGCCTCGCCGTTCCGCTCGCCCTGGTTGCCCGAGAGGGGTACGCGCAGAAGTCGTGGGAGGCGGCTTGGAGTCTCGCCCAGTCGTGGTGATCGCCGACCGAGGTACCATCGTCGGGCCGCAGGGCATCCGGCTCGGCCGCGAAGGGTACGCGAGCGCCGGCTCTTGCGTCCGCTGCCACGCTGGCGTCGGAGGCCGGCCGCCCGGCGGAAGCGGCGCAGGCCCCCAGGCCTCTCCCCAGCGCATGGCGATGGCTGACCTCGGACGATGGCGATGATCGGCGGGGCGGGGGATGCCCGTGGCCCCGAGGGCGGGGACGAGACCTCCGGCGTCCCGACCGGGCGTCCGGCGGTCACGCTCTTCCGCCGCCGTCCCGCGTCGACCGGTCTGGTGCTCCTGCTGGGGGCGGTCGTGGCCCTGTTCCTGGCCACCTGGTGGCCGGTGCTCGACGGCCACCAGGTGCTGCTGGGGGGTGACACCCTCTATCGCTTCCCGCCCTGGAGCGGCCTCCCGGGCGCCCGCCCTCCCGAGAACGTCCTGGCCGGGGACCCCGTCCAGCAGTTCCTGCCCTGGCAGGAACTGGTCGCCCGGGCCTTCCGCGCCGGCCGCCTGCCGCTCTGGGATCCCGACGCGCTCTCGGGCAAGCCCCTGCTGGCCAACGACCAGTCGGCGCCCTTCTCACCCTTCACCTGGCTGGCGCTGCCCTTCTCCCCCGCCCGCGGGCTGAGCCTGGCCATGCTGGCCAAGCTCTGGGTGGCGGGTCTGGGCACGGCCGTCTACCTCCGGCTCTCGGGCGCTCGAGGTCTGTCCGCCCTGATCGGCGGCGTCGCCTACGCCGGCAGCAGCTTCATGGTCCTCTGGCTGGCCTGGCCGCACACGGCGGTGGCCAGCCTGCTGCCGTGGACCTTCGCCGCCGCCGAGTGGGTGCTCTCGGGCGGAGGGCCCCTGGCGGCGGCGGCCCTGGCCGTGGCCGTTGGTCTGCAGTTCCTGGGCGGCCACGCGGAGACCTCGCTCCATCTGGGTGTGGGGCTGGCCCTCTACGCCGGGGTGCGCTGGCTGGTGGGATCGCGACGCTGGTCGAGCCTGCTCGGGCTGCTCGCCGGCGTCGGGGCCGGAATCCTGCTGGGAGGCGTCCAGCTCCTGCCTTTCCTGTCCTACCTGCCGCACACGACCGTCGTCGTCGACCGAGCCCGGAGCCACGCCGGCGGTGTCCACCTGGATCCCTCCAACCTCTGGAGCTGGCTCGCCCCCAACCTGCGCGGCGGTCCCGGCCTGGACGGGCGCCCGGGCTGGCCCCCGAACGGTAACGAGGGCACCGGCTACGCCGGCGTCGTCGCCCTGTGCCTGGTCCCGCTGGGCCTGATCGGCCAGGCCCGGGTCCGCGGCTCGCGGGCCCTGGCCCTGGCCGTGATGGAGCTGGTGGCCGCCGGGGTCGTGTACGGGCCGCTCTCGGGGCTGGCGGCACGGCTGCCGGGCCTGGGGGTGGCGGCCAACACCCGCATGCTGGTGCTGCTCTGCTTCGCGGTCGCCGTTCTGGGGGGATTCGGCGCCGATCGCCTGCTCCAGTCCGCGCGGCACGGCCGGACCCGGTGGTGGCTCGCCGCCCCGGCGCTGGCGGTGGCCGGCCTGGCCGTGGCCTCGACGGCCGCCGGCGCCGTGCTCCTGGCCCTGCACGGCGGCCCCGGGGTCGACGACCTGCCCCACCTGCCCCGACTGCCCGGTGGGATGGTGGCCTTCTGGGCGCTGATGCCGGCGCTGACGCTGGTCGGGGCCCTGGCGGCGATCCTGGCCGGTCTCGTGGGAGGGGCCGCGAGGCCGGCGGCCTTCGCCCTCGGCCTGCTGGCCTTGATCGAAGGCTGGGCCTTCGCCTCGCACGGCCAGCCCATGAACCCTCCCGGTCAGGTCCCTCCGCCCTCGGCGGTGACGAGCTGGCTGCGCCAGCACCCGGGGCCGGTGGCCGGCATCGACGTCACCCTGGTCCCCGACACGCCCACCCTCTTCGGCCTGCAGGACGTCCGCACGTACGACATCACCCTGGACGTCCGCAGCCGGCTCTTCTGGTCGGCCGCCGATCCCGGCTACCACGACCGGCTCACCGCCACCCTGCTCGAGAGGCCGGGCGTGGCCTGGCTGCGCCTGGCCGGGGTGCGCTACGTGGTCGGGCCGGGGGTGGTGCCGGGCACCGTGCCGGTGCTGCGCGCGGAGGGGGTGACGGTGGCGGCGGTGCCGGACGCCCGTCCTCTGGCCTGGGCGGCGCCGTCCTGGACGGCGGCCGTCGACGCCGACCGGGACCGGGCCGCCCTCATCCGGCTCGGACCCGACGGGCCGCCGGTGCTGGAGGGGGCGGAGGCGCAGCGCTCCTCGCTCCCCGCGGGCCGGGTGACGGTGCTCTCCGAACGGGCGGGCGAGCTGCGCCTGCGGACCCGACTGCCCGGGCGTGAGGCGGTGGTCATCCTCCAGTCCTACGACTCCGGCTGGCAGGCCGAGGTCGACGGCCATCCGATCGCCGTCCACCCTGCGGACGTGAAGTTCATGGCCGTGGTGGTGCCCGGCGGCGACCACGTGGTGACCCTGAGCTACCGGCCGGACTCGGTCACCCGGGGCATCGGGGCGAGCCTCGCCGGCCTGGCGGCGGTTCTCCTCCTCGGCGCGGCTGCCCTGGTCCGCTGGCGCCGGTCCGGTCCTGATCCTCAGGCCGCCTCGGTCCTCGGCGCGGGCCATCGAGGGTCCGGTGGGCCCGCCTTCCCCGGCCCGGCCGGGCGGACGTTCAGTCGCCTCCGGCCGAGCCGGCCGGACGGGTGACGCGTCAGCTTTCGGCTGGAGCCGCCTCAGTCGGCCGTCGTGGCCCGCGAAGCAACGGCGGTGGGATCGCCTGGGGTGGCCGCCTTCACCGCGCTCCCGCCCCAGAGCCGATCCCCGGCCCCGCGCCGGCCGAGCGGCCACCGACCGCCCCGACGTACTCGACCCCCGTTCCGGCCGATCGCTTCGGCCGCCAGGTCCGGGCCGACCTGCCCGGCGTCGCGGGACGGTTGAGCGGGCGTTGATGCAGTTGGAGCGGGGCGGAGCGGCCACGGCCCTCCTCTACGGGGGCCTCGGCACCTCCTGATCGCCACCCTCGGACCGGTCGCCGGCCTCGGGTTACGCCGCCGATCCGTGCCCGACGTGCTCCGGGTGGGCAGGGACAAGGCGCTGCGGGCGCCGGGCTGAGCGCTCGCGACGCCTGACCCGCGCTATGGTGTCGACCTTCCCGGCCTGCGTTCGACGTTCTGGTCGAGATCGGGTGGACCGATCGCCGTCACCGATCAAGGGGGATTGCGATGCGATTCCTGGGGACGATCAAGCACGCCGAGGGCGCCGGACCCCGCCGCCCGCGCTGATGGAAGCGATGGGGTCCTTCCTCGAGGAGGCTTTCGCCGCCGGTGTCATCGCCGAGACCGGGGGCCTCGCGCCCACGGCCGAGGGGGTGCTGATCCGGGTCCGGGACGGCGAGGCGCGGGTCATCGACGGGCCGTTCACCGAGGCGAAGGAGGTCGTGGGCGGCTACGTCATCTACGAGGTCCCCTCGCGAGACGTGGCCCTGGAGTGGTCCAGGCGCTTCGTGGACCTGCACCTCCGGCACTGGCCTGGCTTCGAGTTCGAGTGCGAGCTGCGCGAGATGGAGCCGGTGCCCAACTCCCCGCGGTTGTGAGCGGCCCGGGCGGTGCCCCGGCGCCGCCCGCCGCCCCGGCCCACGTCCGGTCCCAGGTGGTGCCGTGGCCTATGGCCCAACCGCCCGGACCCGATCCACCAGGTCCGCCGGCCGCGCCGGGCTGGGCGAGATCAGCGGGGCCGAGGCGGTGCCTCTGGGATGGCGTTCGTCGGCGCGGTCGCGCTCTGGTGGGTCTACTTCGACCGCAGCACCGGAAAGGCTGCCTGGATGATCGCGCACCCGGCCGGTCCCGGCCGCTCGGCCTACCACTTCATCCATCGATGGTGGTCGCCGGAATCATCGTCACCGCAGCCGTCGACGATCGCGTCCTGGTCGACGACCGGGGCCGAAGGTCCTGGAAGCACAGGGGCCAGCGGCGGCGTGCGGGGGGTGGGGGAGCGAGGTAGCCTGGGGCCAGCGATGGCGTTGGATGCGACGACGAGAGAACGAAGCGGGCCCCTGCGGGTCATGCTGGTGGACGACCACGAGGTGGTGCGGAGCGGGCTGCGGGCCATGCTCGAGGCCGCGGGCGACATCCGGGTGGTGGCCGAGGCGGGCACGGTGGCGGAGGCGGTGA
>Ga0209810_1001072_pt1 | contig 46079 bp, 39 predicted proteins | sample Coa_R1_7_FD_187159 | JGI IMG/M metagenome (GOLD analysis project Ga0209810, IMG submission 187159) | Surface soil microbial communities from Centralia Pennsylvania, which are recovering from an underground coalmine fire - Coalmine... | ecosystem: Environmental > Terrestrial > Soil > Unclassified... | reverse complement strand
CTTGCCGGACCGTATCTCCTTTCTGGACCCACAGCTCCGCGACGATCCCCTGCCCCTGCGCGCCGACGGCGCTTTCGCGCCGCCCGGCCACCCGGCCGGAGGCGGCGAGGGTCTCCTGATACGTCCGCAGCTCCGGTCGCGCCACCTGCACGGAGAGCGGCCGCCCGGTCCACCATACAGTCACGGCCACGATCAGCAGCACGGCGGCCAGCAGGCCGATCCATCGCCGCCACCGCCGGGGCCGTCGCCCGCGCTCCTGTCCCTCTTCGCCTTCCCCCTGAGAAGGAGCCGGCGGTTGGGGCATGGGGCGTCGCTCTCCTTCCGGGGTAGAGCGGGGTCTATGTGTCTCTGTGGTCTGTGTCTCTAACATCCTGGCCCTCGCAGAATCTTTATCTGCCCGGCTCCCATGCGCTTACAGGCGAGGAGGGGCTTTCCAGAGCAAGATTCTCCCTTGTCCAGGAACATTGTCTCGCAACGGCGAGACAAATACATCCGCTAAACGGCGGATTGTTGCCGACAGAGCATTCGTTGAAATGGGATCGAAGGAAGGGCAGCCGCCTGGGCAAGGATCCGCTTTATCGCTGCCAGAGAATATGATTCTCTTCCAGCGGTAGGTGCGCTTCCGGGTGGAAAGGCACGATACGGGGCGTGTAGTGTTCCGCAGGGCGTGTCGCCGGCACCTTTGCCGTGTAGAGATAGCTCGATCCGGCGCCGGCGATTTTTCCCGCGCGCTTCATTTTGACCGGGGGCGCTACAAGATCGTCCAGAGGATCGGCGTAGAGCTCTACATAAACGGAATCCGGGTTGATACTCCCGAAGGCGACCTCGACGGTAAAATTCCAGGCATTGCGTTCCTGGTGGAACGTGAGCGCGCCAAAGCGCAGCGTGTTCCAGTTCTCGGCCAGATGTTGCTGCCATTTTTGCAGGGTGGCGGCCAGCGCGGCACCGTCCGCTGTGCGCCGGTGAAAAGCCGAAGCGCTGGGGAGATAGACCTGTTCCACATATTCGCGCAGCATGCGGTAGCTGCTATACTGAGGCGTCAGCTCCGACATACTGGCCCGGATGTGGCGGATCCAGCCTTCGGAGATTCTCGCCGGGTTGCGGTCATAGAATTCGGGAAGGATCTGCTGTTCGAGTAGATCGTAGAGCGCTCCCGCCTCCTTCGCATCCCAGTCCGGCTCGGTATGTTCCTGTCCGTCCCCCAGCGCCCAGCCCACTTCGGGACGATACGCTTCCGCCCACCAGCCATCCAGCTCCGATAGATTCAGCCCTCCGTTGACCAGCAGCTTCATGCCACTGGTGCCGCAAGCCTCCCAGGGACGGCGCGGCGTGTTGATCCAGACATCGATGCCGGCGGCCAACTGCTGCATGAGGGAGATGTCGTAATCCTCGATGAAGACGATGTGTCCGGACAGGTACGGCTGGGAGGCAAAATTCGCCATCTCCTGCACCAGCCGCTTGCCTTCCTCATCGTTGGGATGGGCCTTGCCGGCGACGATCAACTGCAAGGGACGCTCGGAACGGCTGAGCAGCGCGGCCAGGCGAGCGGGATCTTGCAGCAGCAGGGTGGGACGCTTGTAGCTGGCGAAACGCCGGGCGAACCCCAGCGTGAGGGCATCGGGGTTTAAGGCGCTGCCGGCGCGCTGGATGGCCTCTTCCGGGGCGGCGTGCTGGTGAGCCTGATGCACGAGCCGGCGGCGCACGTGCTCGACAAGGGAGCGGCGCGCGGCATTGCGGTAATTCCACAGGTCCGTATCGCTGATCTTCTGTAAGCCCTCGTTCGAAGCGAGCATCGCCTCCTGCCAGTTTTCCTTGCCGCACGCCTGTGTCCATAACGCTCCGGCCGCTTCCGAATCCCAGGAGGGAATATGCACGCCGTTCGTCACGTAGCCCACGGGCACTTCGCTGACGGGCCAGCGGGGAAACAGTCCCTCAAAGAGACGCCGGCTCACCAGGCGGTGCGGGCGGCTGACCGCCGTCACCTGGCCGCTCGTGTGAATGGCCAGAAAGGCCATGTTCAACGGCTCTTCCGGCCTCTCAGGCAGAGAGCGGCCCAGGTCCAGCAGACCGTCTACCGAGTTCCCGACCGTTTGGGTAAAGCTTCTGGCATACTTGCGGATCAAATCCGAATCGTACCGATCGAAACCGGCCGCAACCGCCGTATGGGTGGTGAAGACATTTCCGGCTCGGGTCGCCCACAACGCCTCCGGAAACGAACGCCCGGTCTTTTGCATGAAGCTGTACGCCCGCGCGAGAGCCACAAAGGCCGCATGCCCTTCGTTGAGATGGCAGACATCCGGCTCGATCCCCAGCGCTTCCAAAACCTTCCAGCCGCCAATGCCGAGAACGATCTCCTGCACCAGGCGCGGTTCCTGGCCGGCGGGATAGAGGGTCGCCGAAATGCCGCGGTCCCAGGGGCTATTGAGAGAGTCGTTGCTGTCCAGGAGATAGAGCGTTATCCGGCCCACGCACGCCTGCCAGACGCGAAGCTGCACCTGGTGCCCCGGCAGCCAGACGGACACCCGCAGCCATCCACCCTCCGGCTTTTCCACAGGAATGACCGGCAAAACGGTGGGGTCGTTATAAGGAAAGGCTTCCAACTGCCAGCCGTTGGCATCGAGGATCTGGCGGAAATAGCCCTGTTGATACAGCAGGCCGATTCCCACCAGCGGAACGCCCATATCCGCCGCCGTCTTCAGAAAATCCCCGGCCAGAATGCCCAATCCCCCGGAATAGATGGGCAAGGCCTCGCTCAGCCCGAACTCCATGCTGAAGTAGGTGACCGATTTCAAGTCCGAGCCGGAATAGCGCTGACCGAACCAGCCGGGCGCTTCGAGAGAGCGCCTGCGGTCGTCGAGCGCGTGGCGCAGCAGCTCTTGAAACGCCGTATCCTGTCCTACCTCTTCCAGGCGCGCCTGCGAAACGTTCTGCAGGATCATGAAGGGATTCTCGGTCTGTTCCCAGGCATCCGGGTCCAGCTTCTCCCACAGCCGGTCGCTCAACTGGCTGCCATGCCAGCGCAGATCCAGCGCCAGCTCGGCCAGCCCTTCTAAACCTTTGGGCAAGGGGCGGTGCAAAAACGAAGCAAAGGCGGTCTCGGTCAGCGATTCAGGCATGGCGGCTATCGTCCTCATCGTTTTAGAGATGACTACGCTCATTCTACGTTTGCTCACCGCTAAACGATTCAATTCACGCAGCTATCCGCTAAATGGAGGAGGATAGACAATCCCTCTCTTTTCGGGCAGGCGCTCCCCTACGACTTGCTCGATCATAATCCGCCGATTCGCGGATGTTATTTCCAGGAGGATTCTATAGAATAAGGTTATGGTTGCCGTATGCAGCCAGACAATCGACGGAGACCATGATCTTAGACACGGGTCTGCATCTGGCGACGGCACGCGATAGCCCGGAGGAGCTATCGGGAGGATGGCAACATGGACAACGACGTTTTAGATCGGAATCCCTGGCGGATCGAGGAGCAGGACTTCCCGGAGGACGGCAGCATCGAGGAGAAGATAGCGTTTCTGCTGCACTATGCGATTCTGGCGCCTTCGACCCGCAACACACAGCCCTGGAAATTCAAAATCGATGGCGAGACTGTCTCCCTCTTTGCCGATGAGAACCGCTGGCTGAAGGTATCGGACGCCAATCAGCACGATCTGTATATCAGCCTCGGATGCGCGCTGGAGAACCTGCTTTTCGCCGCGGAAAACTTCGGATTTGCCCATCGGGTGGAGTATTGCCCTAGCCCGCTCAATCTGGATCTGGCCGCTACGGTCCATCTTCATCCCGGCGAAAAAACGTCCTTCTATCGCTCTCAGGATCTGTTTGCGATGATCCCGGAGCGCCATACTAGCCACAAAGCGTATGATGGAGAGCCTATTCCGAAAGCGGTCCTGGAGCACTTTCAGCGTTGCCGCCCGGAAGAGGGAGTCTATCTGCACGTGACCGGCGATGCGGACGTCAAGCGGAAAGTGGACGATCTGACCACCCATGCCGACGCCATCGAGTTCGCTCTGCCTGCCTTCCGGGACGAGCTGGCGCACAGCATCGGATCGGGGAGTTTCGGCACTCCCTGGCTCTTTGCCGTCATCGAGCAACTGGCGATCTCCTACCTGAATATGGGCACTTCGACCGCGCGTAAGGACCATGAGCTGCTGATGAGCTCGCCGATCCTGGGCGTGCTGAGCGCCCATGACGATGACTTTAAAACCTGGCTCAAGGTCGGGCAGACGCTGGAGCGGCTCTATCTGATAGCGACGGCTCACGGACTATGCCTGCAGCCGATCAGCCAGCTTATCCAGGTACCGCAAATCCGCGCGGACCTGGCGGCCTTGCTGCCGATCGACGGATTGAAGCCCCAGCTTCCGTTTCGGCTGGGCTATGCGGAGAAGCAGGCGCGGCATACACCGCGACGGCCGCTGGAGGAGCTTCTCGTTCAAAATAGCTCCCCTCTCCTTCGCAAATAGAGGGGTGAGGTCAGGGAGAGTAAACATGACTACCTTTGATTACACGATTCCATCCGATAAGCCCTTCGACGAGGTAGTGGCTCGGATAGTGCAGAAGACGGCGGAGAAAGGCTTCCGGGTCCTGCATACGCACGACGTTGCGGCGACCCTGGCGGAGAAGGGATTTACGCGTGACCCTCTCAAGATCGTCGAAATCTGCAACGCAAAGTACGCCAGCCAGGCGCTCGACAAAGACATCAAAATCTCCCTGATGCTGCCCTGCCCGATCAGTGTTTATGTCCAGGGTGGCCGGACATATATCAGCACGATGCTGCCCACCGTTCTGGTGAAGTTCTTCCCGGAGGCAGGAATCGAAGGACTGGCATCGGAAGTGGAGAAAGTCGTTCTGGCGATCATCGAGGAGGCGCAATAAGGCTCTTCTTTCCCTGCCAGAGAGACAGCTTAAGAAAAAGTTCTTGACAAACAGGGAATATAGTAGTATCTATATATTACTATGAGCACCGTGACAACAAACAGGGAAAACATTCCCCTGATCGATATGGAGACGCTGGAGCGGGTCGCGCCGATCCTGCGCAATGTCGCGCATCCCTTGCGGCTGCGCATTCTGGACTATCTCGACCATGAAGGCGAGGCCCGAAGCGTGAGCGAGATCATAGAAGCCTCCGGCGCCTCTCAGGCGATCGTCAGCCAGCAGTTGCGCATCCTCAAAGACCAGGGCGTCTTGACCGCGCGGCGCGCGGGCAACTACGTTCTCTACGACATCGCGGATCGAAGCGTGCTGTTGCTTCTGGAATGCATCCGCCGTCATCAGAAGAAGCGATAAGCGCCAGCCCGGAGCAAAGGGTGTGTTTCTGCATCCGAGACATATAAATATTTCTATATTGCTATGCAACGATCCGCCGTTTGGCGGATGCCAGTGCCGTGCAGATTCCCTATAATCCAGGTGAACGAGTGGGAAATCCGCTTTGATTCCTGGCAGCCGCAGGAAAGATTCAGGAGGGCGCCAATGGAGGCTTTACACAAGTTCGGCATCGTCCTGCGACAAAACAGGGCTCGATGGCTCCTGGCCATCGTCGCTCTATTCCTTGTCGTGGACACCGCCGTGTGGCGGGATATTCACGCCGGCAAGAATTCAGGCACGCCGGGCGTCCAACAGACAGAGACGCCAAAGGCGCAGACCGTATCGACTCCCATCGTCTCCGTAGCGCCAGCCATGGCGCCCCAATGGCTGGAAGCGACAGGGACCGTACAGCCAGAATTAGAGTCGGCTCTCGCGGCCAAAGTCATGGGTCGCGTGCAGAGCGTTCTGGTGCGGGAAGGCGATTCCGTGCGCAAGGGGCAGCCGCTTGTCTTTCTGGATGCGCGGGATTTGGAGGCGTCCATCGCGCAATCCAACGCCAATCTGCGCGCCGCCGACGTGGGCTATGACAACGCGCGGGTCGCCGCGCACATGGAAAGAGCTCTGAGCGCGGCGCGGATCGCGAATGCAAAGGCGCGGCTCGCGCAAAGCCAGGCGGCGCTCAAAGCGGCGAACGCGAAGCTGGACCTCGTTCTGGCCGGTCCACGCCGCCAGGAGCGCGCCCAGGCGGCCCTCTCGGTCGCCCAGGCGCAGTCTTCCCTGATCCTCGCCGAGAGCAATCTCCACCGCATGACCGAGCTCTACGATGAGGGCGCCATTCCCGCGCAGCAGTACGACCAGTACAAAAGCCAGTACGAGGTCGCGAAAGCGCAGTACGCGGCGGCACAGCAGGCCCAGAGTATGACCGACGAGGGCAGCCGCGCGGAAGAGATACGCGCCGCGCAGGAGGCGGTCCGGCAGGCGCAGGCGGCCGTGCAGGAAGCCCGCGCGGGATGGCAGCAGGCACAGGCCAGCGCGCTGCAGATCGACGTGCGCCGGCAGGAGATTCAGGGCGCGCAGGCGCAGATCGGTCAGGCGCAGGCTTCGCTGCAGATCGCCCGCGTCACCCGCGGCTATGCCGTCCTCCTCAGCCCGTTCGACGGCGTGGTGACCCAAAGGCTGGTCGATCCCGGCGCGATGGCAAGCCCCGGCGTGCCGCTGCTGAAGGTGCAGGGCGGCGCTCGGCGTCTGGAAGCGGTCGTGCCGGAGACGGCGCTGGCGGCGGTCCGGCAGGGCGCCTCCGTTCCCGTTCGGCTGGATGCTTTAGGCAGTCGCGAGCGGACCGGGCGGGTGGTGGAGATCGCGCCGCAGGGGGATGCCGGCAGCCACACGTTCGTGGTCAAGATCGTCCTGCCCAAAGACAGCGGCGCTTCGTCCGGCATGTTTGGCCGGGCGCGTTTCCGCATCGGCACGGAGCGCCGCCTGCTCGTGCCGCAATCGGCGGTCTGGGAGCGGGAAGGACTGCACTATCTCTACATCGTGGATGCAAGCGACACCGCCCGCCTGCGGATGGTGACCGTCGGAGAACCGGCCGGAAATCGGCTGCCGGTGCTCTCCGGCCTGAATCCGGGGGAGCGTATCGTCGCCGGAGGCAGAGAGCGCCTTGCCGACGGCGCGCGGGTGACCGCGGAGGGTAAGTAGCCGCCATGCGTACCGAACCGGAAACCGCGTCGCTGCGGGTCGGGCTGGCCGGGCGGCTGGCCGCCGCCTTCGTCCACTCCAAGCTCACGCCTCTGCTCATCCTCGTCTCGCTGCTGCTGGGAGCCTTCGCCGTCCTCCGAACGCCGCGCGAGGAGGAGCCGCAGATCATCGTGCCGATGATGGACGTGATGGTCGCCATGCCCGGCGCGACGGCCAAAGAGGTCGAGCAGCGGGTCACCGTCCCGATGGAAAAGCTGCTCTGGGAGATACCGGGCGTCGAGTACGTCTATACCACCTCCAGCCCCGGCCAGTCGCTCGCCATCGTGCGCTTCACTGTCGGGCAGGACCAGGAGGCCAGCCTGGTGCGCCTGCGGGAGAAGCTGCAGTCCCATTACGACATCATCCCGCCCGGCGCCTCGCTGCCGATCATCAAGCCCCGCTCCATCGACGACGTGCCCATTCTGGCACTCACGCTGCACAGCGCCCATTACGACTCCTATGCCCTGCGCCAGTTCGCTTCCCGCGTAGACGACGCCATCAAGCAGGTGGACGACGTCTCCGAGACCACCATGATCGGCGGGCGCCGCCGCGAGGTGCGCGTGATTCTGGATAAAGCGCGCCTGGCGGGCTTCGGCCTGACACCGGACGGGATCGCCCAGGCGCTCTCCGGCGCGAACGCGCGGGCGCAGGCGGGCAGCTTCTCTCACGACAATACGGACATCGCCGTCAAGACCGGCGCGTTTCTGACGGATGCGAAGGAGGTCGGCGCGGTCGTCGTCGGCGCGGCGAACGGGCGCCCGATCTTCCTTAAAGATGTCGCCACCATTCGAGACGGGCCGGAAGAGCCGGCGAGCTACGTCCTGTTCGGCTACGGCCGAGCGTCGGGGCCGGCGTCCTCGCGCCCCGTCGAGCCGGCCGTGACGATCTCCGTCGCCAAGCGTCCCGGCAAGAACGCCATCGACATCGCCAACAATGTCCTGGCGAAAGTGGACAGCCTGAAAGGCACGCTCCTGCCCTCGGATGTCGCCGTCACGGTGACGCGCAACTACGGCGAGACGGCCAGCGAGAAGTCCGGCGAGCTGCTTTTCCACATGCTGCTGGCCGTGCTCTCCGTCACGCTGCTGATCGCCCTCACCCTGGGGCGGCGCGAGTCGCTGGTCGTTCTGGTCGCCATTCCGGTCACGCTGGCGCTGACGCTGCTCGTGTTCTATCTCTACGGCTACACGCTCAACCGCATCACGCTCTTTGCTTTGATCTTCTCCATCGGCATCCTGGTGGACGACGCCATCGTGGTCGTGGAGAACATCGTCCGCCACTACCGGATGCCGGAAGGCGAGCGCAAGCCGCCGCTCGCCGCCGCCATTCTTGCGGTCGACGAGGTCGGCAATCCGACCATCCTGGCGACCTTTACGGTCATCGCGGCCATCCTGCCGATGGCCTTCGTCGGCGGGCTGATGGGCCCCTACATGCGCCCGATCCCTATCGGCGCTTCGGCGGCAATGCTCTTCTCCCTGCTCATCGCCTTCATCGTCACCCCCTGGGCCGCCTACCGCCTGCTGCGCGGCGAGCATGGCAAGGCGCACGCGGCCGGGGACGACGCGCTGACTCGCCTCTATCGCCGCGTCATGACGCCGCTCTTGCGCTCCTGGAAGGTACGCGCCGGCTTTCTGGCCGGCGTGGTGGCCCTGCTCCTGGGCGCGATGGCGCTGGTCGGAATCAAAGCGGTCACGGTGAAGATGCTGCCCTTCGACAACAAGAACGAGTTTCAGATCATCGTGGACATGCCCACCGGCACGACGCTGGAGCAGACGGCGGCGGCCACCCGCGCGCTCGCCGACTATGTGGCGACCATCCCGGAAGTCACGAACTACCAGATGGTCGTCGGAGCCGCCAGTCCCTACAACTTCAACGGCCTGGTGCGCCACTACTACCTCCGCAATCAACCTTACCAGGCGGATATTCAGGTCAATCTGGTGGGCAAAGGCGAGCGCAAGGCCCAGAGCCACGACATCGTCAAGCGCATCCGTCCGGAGATCGCCCGCATCGCCCGGCAGTGGGGAATCCGCGTCAAGGTGGCCGAAGTGCCGCCGGGGCCGCCCGTGCTGGAGACCCTGGTCGCCGAGATCTACGGCCCGATCGGAGAGCGGCGTACCGAGGTCGCCCGGCAGGTCAAGCGGATTTTCGAGACGACCGAAGGCGTCACGGACGTCGACTGGTACATGGACGACGATCAGCCGACCTATCAGATCATGGTGGACAAGGAGAAGGCGGCTTTGAGCGGGGTCGATACGCAGGCGGTGAACCGCACGCTGGCGATGGCGCTCTCCGGCGCTTCCGTCGGCCTGGCGCACGATGAGTCCGCCCGCGAGGACGTGCCCATTACCGTGCGTCTGCCGCGCGGCGAGCGCAGCGGATTGGCGTCGCTGGAATCGGTCTACGTCGCCGCGCAGGACGGGCATCTCGTGCCGCTTCGGGAGCTGGCGCATCCCGTAGCCATCCCTACCGACAAAGCCATCTATCACAAGAACCTGCTGCCGGTGGTCTACGTGACCGGCGACGTGACCGGGCGGCAGGAGAGCCCGGTCTACGCTATCCTGGCGATGAACCGCAAGCTGGCGGATCTGCATTTGCCGGAGGGGTATCAACTCAACGTTCTCAGCACGCGCCTGCCGTTCACCACGGATAAGCTGGCGATGAAGTGGGACGGGGAGTGGCAGATCACCTACGAAGTCTTCCGCGACCTGGGGATCGCGTTCGCCGCCGTGCTGGTGCTCATCTATATCCTGGTGGTGGCCTGGTTCCAATCCTTGAAAACGCCGCTCATCATCATGGCCCCCATTCCGCTGACGCTGGTGGGGATTCTGCCTGCCCACGCGCTGCTGGGGGCCTTCTTCACGGCCACCTCGATGATCGGCTTCATCGCGGGCGCCGGCATCATCGTGCGCAATTCGATCATCCTGGTGGACTTCATCGAGCTTCGGCTGCGACAGGGAATGCCTCTGGAGCAGGCCGTGATCGACGCCGGGGCGACGCGCTTCCGTCCGATGCTGCTCACGGCGGCAGCGGTCATCGTCGGCTCATTCGTGATTCTCTTTGATCCCATCTTCCAGGGACTGGCGATCGCGCTGATGGCCGGCGAGATCGCCTCGACGCTGCTCTCGCGGCTGACGGTTCCGGTGCTCTACTTTATGATGAAAAGCCGCGAGCCGATGGCGGTATCTTCCGTACCGGAGGATCGTTGGCCCGAAGCCCCTCGCCAGGAGGAGCCGCGCCCCCTGGCGCATACGCCATGATAAGGAGAAAAAGACCATGTCAACCGAACGCTGGCTGCGGCTGATCGCCGGAACCTTTGTCATGCTTTCTGTCATCCTCGGCGTGCTGGTGAGCCACTGGTGGCTTGCTTTCACCACGTTTGTCGGACTGAACCAAGGCTGGTCGTCGAAGGAAGTCCAACGCCGATGAAACTGGCTTGCTTTCACCACGTTTGTCGGACTGAACCTGTTCCAATCCGCATTCACCAACTGGTGCCCGATGATGTGGCTGCTGGAGCGCCTGGGCGCCCAATCTTACGAGCCTCCGATTCCTGGACACTGAAGCCTGGGAGGGAGAAGGCAGCTCACTGCTGCCACAAGGGAAGGGGCTAATTGTCCATAGGAAGACTTTCTATCTTCAAAAGAAATGACGGATTGTGAGCCTTTAGGACTAGCGGCGGCCGAGAAAATCAGGTCTTATGGCCCATGACATGCTCGCACGTCATGCGATACCATAGAAGCGAAAGGAGGTGAGATCGATGCAACCAATAACGATGCGCTGGATCGCGCGAATACTGATTCTGGCCTGGGCATGCTGGTGGATTTTCTTCGCCATCGCGAGCTCGATCTCCGAGAGCAGCGGATGGCATAAGGCGCTGCTGCCTTGCGGGCTGGCCGCGCTAATCTTTCTCGGCAGCGCCCTGCTGGCCTGGCGCTGGGAGGCTGCGGGAGCTGTTCTGTTGATCGCCGAGGGGCTGCTGGTCTGCATGGCCTACTATCCCATCAGGTTTCTGCATGGATCTCTCAGCACAGCCTGCTTCGTGCTCCTGACGCTGGCGGCGCCGCCACTCCTGGCCGGATTGCTGTTTTTCCTGAACTGGCGCGGGATGCGAACGCCCCATCCCGTATAAGGGCGCGATCTTGTCAGGGCAAGGAGGAAATTCCTTCCCACTCGAACCACTTTTTCCGGCCCACAATCCGCCATTTAGAGGATGCGCCCGGCCCCTTCTTTCCCATATAATCAGGGTAGCATAAGCGCGCAACATTTCCCAGTTACCTAGCGCGAAGGAGGGACAGGCCATGACACAGGCAGCGGAACAGAAGACGAAGTCCGAGCATGTCGCCCGAGAGGATCATATGGTGGAAGAGATCGTCCACCAGCAGTTACAAGAGAACCCACGCACCAGCAAAATGCCTCTGTACATCAAGGTCGAGAACGGGATTGTGACCCTGGCCGGCACGGTCAACAACTATCCGGCCAAAGTGACCGCCCGTGAGATCGCCTACCATGTGCCCGGCGTGGTCGACGTACTCGATACCATCGAGGTCCGGCGCTCCAACGGGCGCTTCGTGTTCGATCAGTTTCCGGCCGATTGCGAGATCACCCGTGCCGTGCAGGAAGTCTTGAAGTGGGATGTGCTGGTGACGTCCCAGGATATTCGCTGCGTGGTCGCCAACGGCTGGGTCACGCTGACCGGCGCTGTCCCCTCGCAGAGCGACCGCCAGGAGGCCGAGCGCGCCGTTGGCTATGTGCGTGGGGTGCGCGGCATCGTCAATCACCTACGCGTCGTCCCGGAGACACGGGAGCACTAGGCGCTTCGGCTTCCGGCGAAAATACGCGCTCTGTGATGAACGTCCTGCTCTTTACCACGCTCTACCCCTCGTCGCGGCGGCCGGCGAGGGGTCTGTTTAACCTGCAGAGCTTCCGCGCGCTGGCGCAATATTGCGAGGCGCGCGTGGTCGTTCCGGTCCCCTGGTGGCAGCGGCTGCGCTGGCCGGGGGATCTGCTGCGCATCCCGCAGGAAGACGATACCGGCCTGCCGGCCTCCGTGCCGACCTACTGGCCGGTCCCCCACATGCCGGCGACACATGTGCGGGCGATGCATCGCGGCCTGGCCGCGCACCTGCGCCAGCTGCGCCGGGACTTCCCGTTCGATCTTCTCTTTGCCACCTTCGCCTATCCCGACGGCGTGGCGGCAGCCTATCTCGCCCGCGACTTGCAGTGTCCCCTGGTCATTGGCGTTCTCGGCAGCGACGTCAATCTTCTGGCCGCGCGGCCTTCCCTGCGTCCTGAAATCCAGTGGGGACTGCAGCAGGCGCAGCGAGTCCTGGCCGTCAGCAGCGCGCTGCGCGAGCGCGTCATCGAATTGGGAGTCGCTCCGGAGAAAGTGGTGGTACAGCGCAACGGCGTGGATGGCGAGCAATTTGCCCTTCGGGACCGGCGGGAGGCGCGCGTTCGCCTGGGGCTGCCTGCGGACCGCCGGATCGTCTGCTGCGTGGGGAACTTGCTTCCGGTCAAAGGGCAGGATGTGCTCGTCGAGGCGATGGGGCTTCTGCGCGACGGGCCTTGCGTAGACCTCGTGCTGATCGGCGCGGGAGAGATGCAGGAAGCTCTGCAAGCGCGTGTCCGCGCGCTGGGGTTGGAAGGGCGGATCCACCTGCCGGGCCGTCGACCGCATGGCGAGGTCCCGGACTGGATCAGCGCCTGCGATGTTTACTGCCTGCCCAGCCGCCGCGAAGGCTGCCCCAACGTGATTCTGGAGGCCCTGGCGTCCGGTCGTCCGGTCGTGGCCTCCTGCGTGGGCGGCGTGCCGGAATTGATAAACGCCGGCAACGGCATCCTGGTCCCTGCCGAGAACCCGGTCGCCCTCGCCGAGGGGCTGCGCCAGGCCCTCAGCCGCTCCTGGGATCCGGAAACCCTGCGCGGCTCCGTGGAATATCTTTCCTGGGACCAGGCCGGCAAAGGCTACTTCCACGTCCTCCAGGCCGCTCTGCGGGAGGAAAGGACGCGCGTTTCGGCATCCGGACCGCGGCCTGGACGGAGCGGTCCGGACCTCTAGCAGGATACAGCCTACGTGCTATAATATACGGGCTTAACCTGCCCGGCATAGATTACAGGAGATGGGATGATGGAGCGGACCTTATTGCTCTCGGATAGCCAGACGCCTCTCGATCGACCTCAAGAGCGCCCTCACGACCAGGTATCAGAGGAAGTCCTTATCGACAAACGGGTGGTGATCGCCGAAGACGAGGGCATCATCTGTATGCAGCTCGATCGCCTACTGAAGCGGGCGGGGCTGCAGGTGGTGGGCAAGGCGGGGAACGGCCAGCAGGCGGTCGAGATCGTCCTGCGCGAGCGCCCCGACATCGTTTTAATGGATATTCGCATGCCGCTCATGGACGGGATGCAGGCTGCCGAGCGCATTCTTCAGGAATATCGTCCCTGCATCATGTTTGTGACCGCCTTTACCCACTTTCAGGAGCAGGCCAGGCAGATCGACGCCTGCGGCTATCTAGTCAAGCCGGTCACCTCAGAGAACCTGCTTCCCGCTCTGCGGGAAGCGTACGCCTTCTGGCAGCAGCGCGCATAACCTTTAAGCATTTTCCCTGATTAAAATTCTTCTTGTATCGAGCGGGGAAAAGCTGTATAATAGCTCCTATACGTAGCCGCGATGCTCGTTTATTCTCATCGTTGTCACGAACAGAGCCTTCTCTCAAGGAGGTCTGCATGACTGCCTCTGACCCACTCAAAAGCGGCCAGGATGCGCCCGCCTATTCTATCGCCTCGGAGGGTCTGGCAGGAAAACGCGTGGTGCTCTGTACCCATAAGGGCATCGAGAACCTGCATCTGCGCCGCTCCCTGGTAAAAGGTCGTCTGCTTGTCGTCGGGGAAGCCAAGACGGCTCAGCAGTTGATCGAGATCGTCTCAAACGAGCGCCCGGACATCGTCGTCGTGGACGCCAGCATCAATACCATGCCTCTGGAAGATTTGGTCCGTCGTCTCCTGGCCGAGCACCCCGCCACCCTGATTCTGCTTACCGATCGACCCGACTTTGGGGAGCGCGCTTCCCAACTTGGGGCCGCCGCCTGTCTGGAAAGGCCTTACTCGGCTCAAGAACTCCTCTCCAGCCTGCAGCAGACCGTTACCGAAGCGTAATAGAAAATCCGCAAAGAGTTCCTCGAGCGGCCTTTCGACGCCTGAATCGCGGGCCGAGTCCCCTATGCCTTGCGGATGCGGCAGGCACAGACCTTGAACTCGGGTATCTTAGAGACCGGGTCGAGCGCGCGGATGGTAAGCAGATTCACCGACTTCTCGTCCGCCCAGTGATAGGCAATGAAGATCGTGTCCTCCCGGATGGTCTGCACGACATTCGCTTTCAAGGTCACCTGGCCCCGGCGCGTCTCTACCGTCACAAGATCGCCGGTCCGCACGCCTAAGGAGGCCGCCAGCGTGGGGTGCATCTCGACCAGCGGCTCCGGGTACTGATCGACCAGGCCGCCGATGTGCCGGGTCTGCGTGCCGCACTCGGCGCAAGCCTGGACGCACGCCTGGCAGCCGATACAGCGCGCGGGATCGATAATGAACACATTCTCCAAACCGGAAAAACCCTTCTTGGATTTGAAGTTTGGCCGCCGAAAAAGCGGCTTTCACTAAAACGTAGAGCTCGCTAAATCGACTTACGATATATTAACTAAAAAAGAGAAAAGATACATCCCCTAAATGGCGGATTATGGTTTGTGGGGCTACCGAAAAATTCAAGCGAGAATAAATTCGCGGATCACCTGATGGGCCGCTTCCTCTACGGGCCGATCGGTATCGACGGTGAGGACGCGGGCTTCCTCGGCAGAGATCGGATCGTAGCAGCGACGCTGCCCCTCGTAGACTGCCAGATCGGCATCCGAGATTCCCGGTTTGTCCGCGCGCTCCTGGAGGCGATGGCGGATGACGGCGTCCGGGCACCGGCATTCCAGCAGCCAGAGATCGGCTCCGCAGGCCGCGGCCAGGTCTCCGGCGGCAGCGCGCTCTGATCGGGAAAGGAAGGTCGCATCCAGCAGTACGTTCTCGCCGCGCTCCAGATGGACCCCCGCGCGCCTGCGCATCTCCTCATACACGGCGGTCCGCTGGGTGAGCGCGTAGCCGGCAGCCTCCAGCCGCATGGTGGCTGGAATGCCCGCCATCTCCTTGCGGACCAGGTCGGACGAGAGCAGGACGGCGGGCAGCCGGCGGCAGACCTCGGCGGCCAGCGCCGATTTGCCGGAGCCGGAAAAGCCGGCGGTGAGCAGCAGGGCCGGCCGCTCGCGCTGCCGGCTATAGCTCCAGGCCAGATCGTATGCGGTCGCAGCCATCGCGCGCTGGACTTCCCGTTCCGGCGCGGGCATCTCCGCCTCGCCGGCAGCCAGCAGCGCAATGTTGCCGCGCACGCACGCGCGGTAGGCCAGATAGAAGGGCAGAACCTGCCGCAGCGTTGTATCCCCGGAGGCGACCTCGTAATCGTCCACCAGGCTTTCACGCAGGTCCGCGCGGCCCGCCAGGTCGAGATCCATCGCCAGGTAGGCCACATCGGCGGCCGTGTCGATATAGCGCAGCGCGTCGTTGAATTCAATGCAGTCGAAGATCTGGATGCCGTCTCCGTAGCGGGGGTCCAGGCAGATATTCTGCAGACGCAGATCGCCGTGACCGTCGCGGGTACGGCCTTCCTGCATGCGCCGGCAGAGCAGATCGGTCTCTGCCTGCAGGAAACCCGCCAGATAGCGGCGGATCGCCTGGCGCGGCTCTTCGAGGGAAGGCGCGGTGGCGTTCCTGTCCATGACGTTTAAGGTCATGGTCATGGTCTGAGCGATCGCCTGCGGCGTGCCGAATGCCCGGATGCGTTCATCGGTGGCGGCCTGCGCGTGGAACGCGGCCAACCGCTGCGCGATTCGCTCGATCTGCGGACGGCCCAGCGTCCCCAATGCCAGGCGCGCGGGCAGCATGTCGCGGTCGCGCAGCCGGCGCATCTGTACCGCCCACTCCACCGGGATGTCCTTGCCGCCGGCATACAACTGCCCGTAGGAGACCGTGATTGGCACGACGTCCAGATAGACGTCCGGGCAGAGGCGGCGATTGAGCCGGATCTCCTGCTCGCAGAAAGAGCGGCGCCGGTCCAGCGCGCCGTAGTCCACAAAGCCGAAGTCCACCGGCTTTTTGATCTTATACGCGTAGTCACCTGCCAGGAAGATGCAGGAGATATGGGTCTGGAGCACGCGAACGGTATCGGCGGGGTGCGGATAGGCGGCCGGATCGGACAGATCTACGAGCAGCCGGCTCAGGCCGAGCGAGGGTTTGCAGACGACCATCTTCTTCTCCTTACCGGAAGAGCGCGACGTCGGAAAGAGGTTTAACGGACGGCGTGATGCCGCTCTCGCGCCGGCTCGATGGGCCTTACCGGCGGCGGCGTCTCATAAATATCGGCGCAGGGCGCAACGCTCGGCCGGAGCAGCCCTCCCTGCGCGGATAGGAGACTTTCCTGGCGCTCGGAAGGCCAGGCGGAGTCGCGCGCAAAGAGCCGAACGACCACGAAGGCTACCGCGCCCAGTCCGATCCCAATGAGAATTCCCGTGATCATCGCATTGCCTTTCTTGAAGTGACCCATACCCTATTATCCGGTCTGGCTCCAAAAGAAACATCCCCTAAACGGCGGATTATGCGTTCAGGGGATGACCCCGGAGAGCAAAAATAGAAAGGCTTAATGGTTTCCGGCGGGTTACCCTCGAGGAGTCCCCTGAAGTCGCGCTTCCGAGACTACTCGCCGTAGACGAACATGCCGCCCACATGGCCTGCATACGAGATGAGCAGCAGGCCGGCTGCCGCCAGGATATAGTAGACGATCCGTATCGGCACGCTCATTCTCTCATGCCGGTGGACCCGCAGCGCCACCAGAATCCAGATAATGATGGACGAGGCAATGGCGGTAATGATATGCTGGCGGATAATGCCTTTGAACGGCACGTGCATCAGCACGAGGGCCGTATAGCCGGTAATGAGACCGACGACCGCCGTCGCAGCGGCCAGCACCAGATTGAACCACCCGGCGAGCAGCAGCGACCGTTTCTTTCGGATCATGCCGACGAAGTCCAGCGCCAGCCCGCCGACGAAGAGCGCGATCGGGAAGTGGACGATGGCAGGATGGTAAGCGTAGCTGGGGAACCAGGGCTTCTTCTGCTCCGAAACGGCTGTCCCGTTTGTGCCTCCGGATTTGACTTTTGCGCCGGGAGTCGGCGCGCCGGGCGCTGCGCCGGCTTTTATCTTGGCGATCACGGCGCTGCCGTCCCCGAAGATGTCCGTGTTCTCGATCGACTGCAGAACGGCCGGCGTCAGATCCTTGGTGCCCGCCTGTTCCATCGCGATGGCGACCTGCTTACCATAAGGATTACGGGTGAAATCGGAGTTAGAGACATGGCAGTTGGCGCAGGAACGGTCTTCTAATGCTTTAGAATAGGGCTTATAGGTCTGAACCAGCACGTCCAGATACTCGGGCTTTGCCTGGACGGTCGTGAGGCTCAGCGCGCATAACAGCAGCGATAAGGCGAGAATCAATCGGGATCGCATACTCTTCTATCCTCTCTCTTCGAGGCGCGGCGGATGAAGTTTCCACCCGCCGCGTAATGCGGGCGCTTACTTGCAGGCTTTTGCCTTGACCTTGCAGGGGCATACCCAGCATTTCTTGTTCCAATCGGCGGCTGTCTTGACCGTCATCTTGATCTTGCAGTGCTTGCAAACGAACGTGACCGGCAGCTTCGGCGCGGGCTTTTTCGAGCCCTGGGCGGACGCGGGAACGATTCCCGATGCCAGCACGGCCAGTGCCGAGAGAGCCAACAGTAGATGCACGCGTTTCATCCTGATATCCTTTCTCTGTTTGCGCAGTCTCTGCTCCGACGCTCTTTATGCTCGCGCCGGCGCTAAGGTGTACGATCAATCCCATTATAGAGAGCATGGCTCGGAGGATACATCCGCGAAATGGCGGATTCTATCCCTATTGTGTTATTTTTCACAAACCCGATTTTTCGGGAACAAATCCCACAATCCGCCATTTAGGGGATGTCTTTTGTCTCTTTTGCCCCTATAATGCGTGAAATTGGTCCGCCGGCCTTGCCTCTCAAGGCCCTGGACGGACCAAAAGATACCAGGGAGAAAACAAGCATGAAAACCCGCACCAATCTCGTTCTCGCTTCCGCCCTGTTCCTGGCGCTTGGCGCTTCCGGAGCGCGCGCCGGCAACGTCGCGGGCAAGGTCGAAATCGGATCGACCGGGATCGCGAACGCCGTGGTCAGCATCGAAGGCGCGCACGGCTCCAATCCGGCGGCCCGGCACGCGGTGATCGACCAGCAGAACAAGCTCTTCATCCCCCACGTGGTCGCCGTCGAGAAGGGCGGTACGGTCGAGTTCCGCAACTCGGACGACTTCCTCCACAACACCTACTCGGTATCGAAGACCCAGACATTCGACCTGCATCAGCCGGCGAGAGGCTCTCGGTCTCTATTGAAGACGGACAAGCCAGGCGTTATCGAAGTCCGCTGCCATATCCACGGCAACATGCAAGCCTGGGTCGTGGTGACGGACGGCCCTTACTTCGCCGTGACCGACGAGCATGGGATCTTCCACATCAATGGAGTTCCGCCCGGAACGTATCGGATCAAGACCTGGACGGAGCAGCATGGGGAGCTGACCCAGACCGTGACCGTCGGCGGAGGCAACAGCACCGTCATCGTCAAGTACGCACGATAAGCAAGCGCTACTTCTAAGAAGGGGGGCAGCGTGCATGAATCTCAGGATAACACTGAGAGCTGCGATCAGATTTAGTGTGGCATCCGGAGCGGCCGTTGTGCTTTTCACGGCGTTGCTGATGGCTCTGCCTACTCCGGGACATGCCATCCCCGCGTTCGCCCGAAAGTACCATACGACGTGCGCGCGGTGCCATTCGGTGGTACCCCGGCTCAACAACTATGGCTGGAACTTCAAGCTGAGAGGGTTCCACGTTCCCGGCGATGAGGATATCGGCACCATACCCACACCGGAAGATAAAAAGCTGACCCTGCTCGATCAGATACCGTTCGCCGTGCGCCTGATGGGCAACGTATCCGGATCGACGGCGAAAGGGTCGCAGGGAGCCTCGGCGCTGGACAGCGAGATCGACCTGCTGTCGGCCGGCCGTCTAGCCCCACGCCTCGGCTACTGGGCCGAGCTGGACACGTCGAAGAATCCGGACGGCTCCTACAGTACCGAGATCGGCAACGTGCGCGGAATCTTTACGGACCTGGTTCGTCATCATCCCACGCTGCTCAACCTGGAGGTCGGCAAGTTCAACATCGACGAGTTCGGAATCTCGACCGGCCGGATCCTCACGCAGAATCCGTATGCCATCTACGACGTCGGCGATGCGCTGGGCAATTTCCCCGAATCCGATGAGGTCCAGGGATTCAACTTCTACGGCGCCATCGGCACCGGCATCGGCAAAGGTGTCGCAGCGGCCGAGCAGAAGCAGGGACAGGCCGGGGCCGTGTCCGAAGAAGAGAAGAAGGCGTTAGAGCAAGAGCTTAGCAAAGAGCAAGCTCCCACGCCTCCGCCGGAGAACCCGGAGCTCGTGGCCGCGCGAGCGGTTCTGGATGCCCTGGTCAAGAAGGGCACGCTCACGCAAGAGGAGGCGGACCAGACGCTCGCCGACCTTGCCGGCAAGCTCCCGCCGCCGGCCACGCCACCGCCTACCACGCCCCCGGCGGAAGCCGCGGCGGCTGCGGCTGCCGCGCCGGTCTCGCTGGCAAGGTCGGATTACGATGTCCGCAAGGGCCTCTTCTATCAAGCCGGCCTGGTGAATCGGGGCTTTGACAACAATAGCAAGCCGCAGGGCTATGCCCGCCTGATCTATGCCGACAAGCACGATTGGTGGATCGGTCCGGTCGCCTATATCGGCACCAACACGATCGCCAACGATCCCAATTTCACCGACAACTTCACCCGCTACGACCTGGAGGCCGCCTATAGTACCGGCCCTCGCCGGGACGTCGCCGGGGTCGCCCGAAGAGCCATCGACATCTACCTCGCGGGGCAATACGGCTCGGATAGCAACGCGGCCGGCTCCGGGGTGCGCGTCGAGCACGCGGGCGGGTTCATCGAGGGGACCTATATCCTGGACGACCAGAACCTGTTCGTCCTGCGATGGGACCGGCTCTACGCCGGGAAGATGCCTGGCATCGACGTGAGCACGCTCACGCTCAATTACACTCGATACCTCCGACGCAACCTCAAGGTCGGCGTAGAGTACGTACCGGATCTCCTGCGCAATTCCACTTACCATGTGCATGGCGATCAGTACTTCCTCTTCTACGACTTCACCTTCTGAGAAGTCCGAAAGGGCCATTTCGGGAGCGCGGGGCCTGTAAGACCCCGCGCTCCCGGCATAAGAAAGGGATCATCGTGGCTACTGGCAGGCTTAAGGACATCCTTCGATCGGGGGTCATTATCGGCGCGTGTATGGTCGTCGGCGCTCTCCTGGCCGGAGCGACCCATTCGCCGAGAGAGCGCACCTTCCATATCGTGGCAAAGAAGTATGCGTTCGACCCCCCTATTATCCATATCGATCGTGGAGATCGGGTGACGATCTATCTCACCTCGGCGGACGTCACCCACGGATTCTATCTGGACGGCTACGACCTGGACGCGAGCATCAGCCCGGACGAAAAGCCGTTTCTGCGCCATCCTTCACGGCATGACGCTTTCGTGGAGGTGCCGTCGATCCAGTTCGTTGCCAACAAGGAAGGGAAGTTCCGGTACCGCTGCTCCCAGACGTGCGGATTTATGCATCCGTTCATGATCGGAGAGATGGTGGTAGCGCCCAACCGCCCGTTCACCGCAGGCATCGGAGGCGCCATCGGCGTAGCGCTGATCGCGCTCCTGGGCGCCCTGCGCAGAGGAGGGTTAAAAAATGAGTAGGTCCATTCGCGACCTGCAGCCGCAGGCAGTGCTGGCACTTGCGGTCGCGGTCGAATCGCGGAATGCGGAGCGCTACGCGACCTTCGCGCATCTTTTCTCGACCTACAACGACGAGGCCAGCCGCCTCTTCGACGAGATGCGGGAAGAAGAGCTGGCCCATCGCGCCGTCCTCCTGAGGCTGTACCGGGACCGGTATGGCGACCAGGAATACCCCATCGACGAGGCGGACGTGGATGAAGTCGTGGAGGCGGTAGACCTCGACGAGGCAGAGCATATGGTTTTCAACGACATCACGCGCCGGCATGTTTTCGAGGCGGCTCTGCGCGCCGAACAGGGAGCGCGGGGCTTCTATGCCTCCCTTACGGGGACGGTGCAAGATCCCGCCTTGCTGGCGCTGTACCGCCAACTGGCAGAGTATGAAGAGGACCACGTGGCGGCACTGGAGGCTCGGATGAGCCTGGCCGGCATAGAGAGCGGAGGCGGCAACAATGGCCATCATCGGTGAGAAAATCGAGCTGCGCGTCATCCAACCGGAGCCGCCACACAAACAGGAGGACCTGCCCGGCCGGGTGGACCTCTTCGCGAAGGCACCGTGGCTCGCGCGGCTGGTCAAGCTGCGCAGCTTTCCGGCGATGCTTATCATTCCGAACCTGATCATGTTCTGGATCTTCCTGCTCGCCGGGATCTTCGGCTCCCCGGTAGGCAGTCGCAACATCATGATCGTGTTCATCTGGATCCTCTGGTGGTTTGCGCTCATTGCCGTTCTGGTGCCGTTCGGATCGCGCCTGTGGTGTACCATGTGCCCGCTTCCCTTCTTCGGGGATTGGGTGCAGCGCCATGCGGTCGTTACCGTTCGCAAAGGAAACTCGGCCGGCACGCGCAATCAACTGTTTGGCCGCCTCCAGGTGTGGCCCAAGAAGCTGAGCAACATCTGGGCGCAGAACATCGGCTTTCTGTGTCTGGCCTCGTTCAGCGCGCATCTGGTCACGCGTCCGATGGCCACGGTCATCATGCTGGGCAGCCTCATCGTGATCGCGGCGGGCCTGGGGATTCTGTATCGGCAGCGTGTCTTCTGCAACTATGTCTGTCCGGTAAGCGGCTTTCTGAGCCTGTACTCGATGACCTCTACGCTGGAGCTGCGCTCCCGCGATAAGAACGTCTGCAAAAAATGCACCACCAAATCCTGCGCGGCAGGCAGCGATAAAGGCTGGGCGTGCCCGTGGATCATCTACATGGGCCAGCTCGAGCGCAACAACTACTGCGGGATGTGCATGGAGTGCGTGAAGTCGTGCCCCAACGACAACATCTCCCTATTCTGGCGCCCGTTCTGCAGCGACAAGGTCCTCAAGGGCTACGACGAGATCTGGAAGGCCTTCATCATGCTCGTGCTGGCGATGTCCTATTCGGTCGTCCTGCTGGGACCCTGGGGCAAGCTGAAAGATCTTGCCAACGTTGCCGAAGTGGGCAACTGGCGCGGCTTCTTCGCCTATCTTTCCGTCCTGTGGTTCTCGGCCCTCATCGCCCTGCCCGCCGTCTACTACGTGGCGATCCGGCTCGGACGCGCGCTCGCGGCAAGACGCATGAAAGCAGGCCAAGAGGGGTCCATTCCCTCCATGAAGGACCTGTTCATCCGCTACGGCTACACGCTGGTCCCGCTCGGCCTGATGGCCTGGCTCGCGTTCAGCGTTCCGCTCATCATGGTGAGCTGGGCCTACATCGTCTCCGTGATCTCGGACCCGATGGGACGCGGCTGGAACCTGTTCGGCACGGCCAACTTCCCGTGGAGCCCCTATCACCCGGACTGGATCGGTTATATCCAGATCCCGCTGCTGATGATGGGTCTCTACTACGCGCTGATTCGCGGCCATGAGCTGGCTCTCAAGCTCTGGGGGGACAATCGCCGCGCCGTGCTCAGCCTGATCCCGCTGGCCGTGCTTCTGACGGCGATAACGATCGCGTTTATGCGGATGTTTACCGGATAGCAGCGAGATGGCTCAAGGAGAAAGCCAATGAATGTACCACGCGCAGAGCTGATCGGCGTCACGGCCATCGTTTTAGGGTTCGTCGGCGCGCCGGTGTTCAGCCACTATTACGAGTCGCACCTGGAGTCGCGCGCCATCGCGAACGCGCCCAAATCCGGCAAGCTCCATGTCTACCATATCACCGGCATGGCCAAGCCCGGCATGTGGACGCTGGACGCCGTAGAGGGCTGGAACTACTGGTGGCGAAAACCGCGCCGCCTGTCGGAGATCGCGGTCAACAAGGGAGATACGGTGCTCATCACCCTGGAAAGCGTGGATGTCCGGCACGCCTTCACGATTCCAGCCCTCAACATCGGGCACATCGAGGTCGATCCCGGACACCGCAAGATCCTCAGCTTCGTGGCCGACCGCGCCGGCTCCTTCCCGTTCATGTGCGCCACCGTGTGCAGCTGCACCGGACACGGCTTTGCCTGCACGCTGACCAAGAAGCAAGGGCATGAGGGAATGACCGGGATTTTGACGGTGACGGAGCCTCTCGGCCCGCCGGACGCGCGCCTGGCCGTGACCATCTCCGAAGAGAAAGGCTTCCAGCCGAGTACCCTTCACGTCAAGGAAGGGGACGTGGTCGAGCTGACGGTCACGTCGGCCAGCAATGGGGTCGGCCAGGGCGTCGGATTCTGCATCAGCGAATACGAGTCGAAGGTGGACCTGCAGGGTATCGCTAAGGGAGATTCCCGGACCTTCAAATTCAAAGCGGATAAGGCCGGCTCGTTCACCATCTACAGCAGCACGAACGCAGGCGACAAGATCAACGCCGCGAACGGAACATTCGTCGTCTCCGGCACATCCGGCGCGAATCACTGAGGCCTACTATCCAGGGGAAAAGAAGATTATGGACATATCACGCCACCCGATCAAGATCGGAGAGCCCGACTATTGGAAAGGGCAAATCCGCTGTCAGGCCGCCTGCCCCGTCCATACGGACGTGCGAGGCTACGTCCGCGCCATCGCCGAAGGCGATCTGGAGCGGGCCTACCTGATCGCGCGCGGCCCCAACCCCCTCGCTTCGATCTGCGGGCGCATCTGTGGCGCGCCGTGTGAGACCAACTGCCGGCGCGGAATGATCGATCAGCCCGTCGCCATCCGGGCGCTGAAGCGCGTGGTGACGGAGCGGTTCGGTCCCTACCGCGCCGCGCAGAACGGGTCGTCCTCCAGCACGGTCTCCGGCAAGGAGCATCTTAACTACCTGCTGGACCACACGACGGAGCAGACTTGCGACGGGCCGGACGAGCTCGTCCATCTCATGCGCCTTGCGGCCGAGCGCCGGCCGCGCCCGGACGGACCGCGCGTCGCGATCATCGGCGCCGGGCCGGCCGGCCTGGCGTGCGCGCACGACCTGGCCCTGCTCGGCCTACGCCCCACCCTACTGGAGGCGGAGTCGCTTCCTGCCGGAATGCTCTATTTCGGCGTGCCGGAGTATCGCCTGCCCCGCGAGCTGATTAAGGCGGAGATCGAAGTGATCGAGGCGCTGGGCGTCGAGATCCGCTGCGGCGTGGAAGTGGGAAAAGATGTCACGCTGACCCAGTTGCGGGAAGAGTACGCGGCGGTGGTCATCGCCGTGGGCTGCAAGCGTTCCCGCGGCCTTCCCATTCCCGGCGCGGACGCGCAGGGCATGCACGGAGGCGTCGAGTTTCTGCGCTCCGTCGCGTTGCGGAACCCTCTGCCGCTCGGCGAGCGCGTGGTGGTGATCGGCGGCGGCAGCGTGGCTTACGACGTGTCGCGCGCGGTCATCCGGCAGGAGGAGATCGACGTGTCGCGCCAGGCGCTGCGGCAGCCGGGCAAGCGGGAAGTACAGCTCGTCTGCCTGGAGTCGCGCGCGGAGATGCCGGCCGATGAGACCGACATCCGCGAAGGCGAGGAAGAAGGCATCCAGCGCCGCAACGGCTGGGGACCCGTAGAGATCCTGACGGAGCCCGGCCCGGATGGCCCTAAAGTCAGTGGCGTCCGCTTCCGGCGCTGCCTGCGCGTTCTCGATTCGGAGGGCCGCTTCAATCCCGTCTACGACGACTCGGCGCGCATCGACCTGCCGGCGGATACGGTCATCCTCTCCGTTGGCCAGGCCGTCGATCTCTCGTTCTTCAATCCGGACGAGGATAAGCTGGCGCTCACCGAGCAGCGGCAGATCGCCTGGGACCCGCAGACGCAGTTGACCTCGGGGGAAAACGTCTTCATCGCCGGCGACGTGGCCACCGGTCCCAAGCTGGTGATTCACGCCATTGCCAGCGGCAAGCGGGCCGCGCGCACCGTCTACGAGCGCCTCACCGGCGTCAAGCTCCATCCGGATGCCGTCCAGTTCCACGTCGATCTCGGAGAGTTCCGCCGCGAGCCGGATCTGGATAAGCGCACCCGCGTCGATCTGCCGATCCTGCCGGCCGAAGCGCGTCTGCGCGATCCGCGCGCCATTGTGGAGCTCGGCTACAGCCTGGAAGAGGCCAAAGCCGAGGCCAGCCGCTGCCTCGACTGCGGGGTCGATACGGTCTTCAACGGGGAGACGTGCATTCTCTGCGGCGCCTGCACGGAGGTCTGCCCGACGGTGTGTCTCACTCTCCGTCCGGTGCGCGAGGTGGCGAAGGAGGAGCCGTTCCAGAGCCAGGCCGCCGCAGGACATTACCACGTGCAGAAGAACTCGATCGTCCTCAGGGATAAGGACCGCTCCATAGAGCAGTACCCCCAGGCCCGTATTGAGGCGAACGAGGACTTCCTGCTCTTCAAGGACGAGGACACGTGCATCCGCTGCGGGCGCTGCGCCCAGGTCTGCCCGACGCACACCATCACGATGGAGCGCTGCGAGTTCCAGGAGGGGTGGAGGCCCTGTCTTGAATCGGAATAAGACGAAACTTCGGTAAGAGATGAACATGCAAAAACCGCCTCGCTCCTTCCCTGGAGCGAGGCGGTTTTCCTATTATCCGTGCGTCTGGAAATCCAGCGCGGCGAACCGCGTTCAGAGCTACGGATTCGGTTGGGCCGGCGGCGCCGGATTCGGGGCTGCGGTGACATCGACGATCTTGCCGCCCGCCCTGGTCAGCGCCTGCTCGAACTTGGTCTCCTTCTCTGCCGACCATTCGTCCTTGACGCTGAACTGCAACTGCTTTCCCTCGGCAAGGAGCGCGGCCTTGGAGCCGCCAAAGGGCTTGACCAGAGCCTGCAGTTGGTCCGGCGTCTGGCCGCTCAGGCCGTCCACCGGCACGAGAATGGTATGCAGGTCGACCGTCAGGCACTTCAGACCGGATTCCGGCTTGTCGGCGGTGTTATAGATCGCCTTCAGGCCCGTGTATTTGGGCAGTGAGCGGAACAGCTCCTGCCAGGTGGACTGCTTGATGTCCTTCCAGGCGATGCAGCGCGCATTCGTCTGGCCGCAGCCGCACATCTCGCAGGGTTTCGACGAGGCGGCGGCCTTGAACATCTGATTGAGCAGGCAGTGCTCGCAGACGCCGCCGATCGTCGTATCCCCCGATAGCGCGGCGGTGATCGGCTTGGCCTGGCCCGCCACCAGCAGCGTCACCGGGCCATCTTCCTTGGGCACCGTGATCATGGTGGTCAGCGTACCGGTTGCCTTCTTATCCGTCCCATCGGCGCGCGCCGGGCTGCCGATACCGGCCGCTACGAACGTCAGCGCCAGGCACCCCAGCCCTACCTTAAACAGTGTTTTCATCTTTCTCTCCTCCGGCGGCCTGCCGTGCCGGCCACCCTGAAAATCGTTTCGTTATAAGAACCACCGCGATGCTCTGCGTGGGATCTCTTTGCTTGTGATTTATTGTACAGACGGGAAGGCCCGGTACACATCCGCGAAATGGCGGATTGTGGGGTGCCGGGATCAAGAAATATATGGCTGGAGAAGGGCCGGCAGCCAAACAGCCAAGATTTTTGGCCTGCGGTATTTGCCGAGCTTATCAATAAGGTATGATGAGGGCAGTGGAAGACCGTTGCCTGGCAGGCAGCGTATGGAGGATCGAACGGACGAAAGGAGAAGGGATATGAACGCTACGCACCACCGAAAGGCCGCGCTACGGGTCGCCGGATGGCTGGCCGTCGGGGCGCTGCTGGGAACGGCCGCTTTGGCGGCCCCGCCCAAAGGTCACAAAGCAAAGCCGCCGGCCAAAGGCGGGGGAAATGCGGCCCTGATCGCGCAGGGCAAGAAGGTCTATGCGGACAACCACTGCTCCGGCTGCCATGCGATCGCCGGCAAGGGAGGCAAGTCCGGTCCCGATCTCACCCATACCGGCAAGGCGCACAACGCCGCCTGGATAGAAGCGGAAGTCAAGGACCCCAAATCGCACAATCCCAAGTCTCGCATGCCTGCATATGCCTCCAAGATCCAGGGAAGCAATCTGAAGGCGCTCGCGACCTACCTGGCCAGCCTGAAATAGGCGGCCTCGGTGGACGCGATTCTGAACCGTCACTTAACAGCCAGTAACGGCCGCGACCGGACCTTAAGTGACGGTTTTTATCTATAGTATATTGCCAATAAATTTTACTTGACTGGCGGACTCTTCTGTATTATAATCATCTTGTCTAACGTACCCTTCCATGATTTTCTCTCTCACTAGGGGCAGGAGGCCCTTCTACACTTCAAGGAATTTTACCCTCCCCGGCCATTTGTAAAATTTTTCACAATCCAGCCCAAAATACGCCATTTAGGGGATACATTCCTGCTTCAATAGGCTTTAGAATGATATTACCATCTTCGTGAAAAGGCAGGCGGCCCGGTCGATTTGGCCGGACGGTACTGCTCACCGGATGGAAGCGATAGGGAACCGTTTAGGCGCTCGTGGATCGACCATTCTCGGACCCAGGCGAGCCCGCCGGCTTTCCAGGGTAGGGCTGCACGCAGGAGACAGCAATGAGGCGAAGAGAGACCTTGCGCTTGATCTTACTCATGGCACTCCCACTCTTACTCTTGAGCGGGCTGCTGGTGGCATCCATCGCAACGGCGGGACCGAAGAAGAAACCGCCCTCCTTCCCTCTCATCCTGTTCAGTCAAGCCACCCCGGACGACTATATCGACGAGCGAGCCTGCGCCCGGTGCCATGCCGCGTCGGCGGCCTCCATGGCGAACTCGCCCCACGCGCCCTACATGCAGGACCCGCACCTGGCCCTCGGCTTTCAGGGCTGCCAGGCGTGCCACGGGCCGGGCGGGCCCCACGTCGCCCACCGCGCCGAGGCCGACCATCCCTATCAATACGTCATCAGCTACACGCGCGCCAAACCGGCAGAGATCGCCCAGGCCTGCCTGCGCTGCCATAACGACACCCTGACCCTCGACCACTGGCGGCGCACCGGCCATGCCCGCGCCAATGTCACCTGCACGGACTGCCATCAGATCCACTGGCGGGACCGCCTGGGCAAAGACCAGGCAGGAACCCAGGGCCAAAAGGACCCGGCGGGAATCCTGGACCCGGCCGGCAAGCTCGCCCGAACGCCCGTCTTCCCCGCCCAGCCGGAGCCGAAGGCCCTGCTCAAAGCGGACGAGCCCACGCTATGCGGCCGGTGCCATCAGGCCGAGGCCAACGAGTTCCGGCATAACTTCCACCATCCGGTTCCGGAAGGGCGCATGGTCTGCAGCGACTGTCACGACCCCCATCCCACCAAAGACCTGCGCAAGCGCTTCCACACGTTCAAGCAGAACTGTATCACCTGCCATCCGGAGGTCGCCGGGCCGTTCGTCTACGAGCACGACCCGGTCTCCGATCTGACCGGCGACGGGTGCCTGGAGTGTCACCGGCCGCACGGCTCGTCCAACCCCAGGCTGCTCAACGCGTTCTCCCGCGGACTCTGCCTGCAGTGCCACTCCGATAAGGCCACGCACTTTACGGGACGCACCTGCTGGCAGGCCGGCTGTCATGCCTCGCCGCATGGCTCCAATCACGATGTGCTCTTCTTCCGGCCCTGACGCGCGGCCTCCGCGTGCCGGAGCGGTCCGCAAGAAGAGCGAGCAACGTAAGCCCAGAAGGCTGAGACAATGCGCACCTTGACTACGATGGGTCTCTGGATATGGCTGGCGGTCGCCTGCGGGGCGCAGCAAGCGCCTGCGCCGCAGACCGCTCCGCCGGCCTCGCAGACGCCCTCCAAAACCGACTCGTCTTCGGCCGGGCAGGCCGGCTCCCAGCAATCCGGGGACCAGGCGGCGTCCGGAAACCAGACGGGCCTGCCGCCCGCGCCAGGCGGCGGACCGGTCAAAGACAGGCCCTTGCATCCGTTCCTGCTCCTCGACGGCGGGTGGTCGAACTGGAACCTGACCGGCAACGAGCGCAAGTTCCGCCAGTACGCCACGCCTCCCCAGGACTGGTTTCTGAAGGACTTGCGTTACCGGCCCCTCATCACGCCGCAGAAGGAAGACCTGTTCGTCTCCCTCAAGGACATCGGCCAGACGGACTATCGCGGCGATGCCCGGCTCGCGCTGGAATATGGCCGGCTCTACGGGCGCGGCTTTCTCTCGGAAAACAAGTTTTTCGATCCTACCACCTTCGTCATCGATCCCAGCGAATGGCGCGGCTACGGCCTTCTGGCCAGCCAGGCGCTCACGCGCGATTTTTCGATCTCCCTGGACTATCGCGACGATGAGGAACGCCTGCGCTTTGCGCCGCCCGGCACCGCCGGCGGCCCCGCATTTCCCGATCTGAGCCAGAGCAACCACTATTGGGACCTGCTCGCCTCCGGGAAGCTGGGCGGGCGCGGCTATGCCGGCCTGAGCTTTGTCGATAATCGCTATTCCGATCATACCGGCACGTTCCCGGACGTCAGCACCCAGTCCGTCGGGCTGAGCTATCTCTGGACGCCGCTGGATACGGTGGGGGTCGACGCGGGCGTGTCCCGCATGTGGATCAGCGAGCCGGACCTGCCGGCCAACCGCATCGATCGGAGCGCGATTTCCGGCGACGTGGAGATCGGACCGGATACGAATCTGCAGCTCGCCTTTCAGCGGCAGCATCTCGATCTGCCGGAAGTGCGCAACGCCTGGGTGCGCGATAATCAAGAGGGCAGTTTCCTTCTGTCCCACCACCTTCCTGGCTGGAATCTACAGGTAGGCATGCGCTTCCGGCAGGCCTATCGCATTCGGGGAGACCAGTCTTTTGTCGATACGCCGCACTGGACCACGCTGCAAGGACGGCTTACCGGCCGGATCTACTCGCATCTGCGCCTGAACGTGCGCGGCTTTTACGAGAGCCTGGGCAACTCGCCGCCCTCGGTGCTCAGCGATCCGCAGTCCCTCTACTGGAATCTGCGCGACTCCGTATCCGCCCGCCTGGATGGCAATTGGCCGAACGTGAGCGGCTACGTGACCTATACGCACCAGCACGAGCGCAACAGCGGCCGCCAGACCGAGGTCAGCGGCGATCTCTACACGGTAGGCGGCGTCTGGCAGATGACCCCGGCGCTCAGCCTGTTCGGCGAATTCGCGCATGAGTCGTGGTATGGCCGGACGCTGGATACCAGCTTTCCAACGTTGGGCAACTTCCTGCCGGACAGCCGCATCGGCGTGGTGGAGCTGGCCTGGAACCTGCCCCGGCGGCTGCAGGTGTCGTTCAACTATACGGATTTCGCCACGTACAACGACAACCCGCTGCTGCTGCCGGACGGCAATACCCACGGCGAGTTTTTCACCCTCAGCGGCAGCTACCAGTTCCGGCACGGCGAGTCGATCGGATTAGTCTTTTCCCCCTGGGCCTACAGCGATGCGGTTGTAGGCACGATGGATTACAACACCGCGGTGATCATGGTGACGGGCAGCGCCCGGTTCTAAGCGGGGCGCCAGGCCGCCTTGACTCATCTCATAGAAAGGAGCATCGAGCATGCGGCGAATCCATTTCTATATGTTTGCCGGCGGCGCTGCGGCCCTGTCGATCAGCTTGCTGGTCCTGGCAGGCTGCGGCGGAGGCGGCGGACCTATTCAGCCGCCCCAAAACAGCCCACCGCCCTCGAACTCGGCCTCGACGGCGTTCCTGCAGTTGCTGCCGGCCGCCCAGAAATCGGCGACGACGGTAGGCTCCCAGAAGTGCGGGACCTGCCACACGTCCAAGCTTTCCGGCTGGGTGCATACCAAGCACGCCGCCGTCAACGTCGGCTGCGAGAACTGCCACGGTCCGGGAAGCGCTCACGCCGCCGGGCCGGCGGCCACCAACATCCTGGGCTTCCCTAAAGCGGTCAGCCCGGTCGTTTGCGGGCAGTGCCATGGACCGCTTATGGCCGACTATGAGGCCTCCGCGCACGCGGCGCCCGTTCCCGATCCGGTCGAATCGGGAAGCAGCCGGTGCCTGCGGTGTCACAGCGCAGAGTTCCGCGCGCAGTACATCGACGAGCCGCTGGCGCACAATCAGACGCCGGATCAGGTCAATGCCAATATCCTGAGCCTGTCCTCGGCGACGCTGCAATCGTTCGCTACGACAACCGGCGAGACGGCCTCCTGTACCAACTGCCACGACCCGCATGAGGTCACGGCCAACATACCCTCGAACGGAGAGCAGGTCCAGCTGCGCCGTCTCACGTTCAATCTGGACCCGACACCAATTGCGCCGGGCGCGACGCTCGAGAGCTACACGCTCCAGACGAATCAAGTCTGCGGCACCTGCCATAACGGGTGGGGGGCCAATCCGACCGATACCGTTCTGCAAGCCTCCACTTCGCGTCCGCCCTTCCATGAAGGACCTCAGTACAGTATGCTGCTGGGCGTCAGCGGCTATGAGGCAGCGGGCGGACCGCCCCAGAGGACGAGCTCCCACGCGGGGGCGCCTGACCAGTGTACGCACTGCCACATGCCCAATGGCAGCCATACCTTCACCGTCAATCTCGACAGCAGCTGCGCTCCGTGTCATTCGGCTGCCGACGCAGCGGCCCGCGAGTCCTCGGTGCAGTCTGAGATCGAGGGCGATCTGCTGGCGCTGCGGAGCCGCATGCAGCTCTGGGCGAAGCAGAACCTCGGTAATCAGGACTGGTGGGACTATACGACGAACCTGACCACGCCGCCCAGCGCTTCGCAGGAGGCGGCGATTCCCATCCAGCTCAAGAGGGCGCGCTACAACTACTACTTCATCATCAACGATCGCAGCTATGGCATCCACAACGTGTTCTATACACGTTATCTGATCGAAGTAGCTAATCAGCAACTGGATGCGATCAATGCGCCGCCCGCGCCGGCACAGAAATTGAGCCGGCGAGAGATGGTCGCTCTGCTGCAAGACGACTACCGCCGATCTCGCATCGGCGCTCACGGTCAACGGTAAGCAGCCCAACCGCTCGCAAAAACGATGAAGTCGTCTCAACAATCAGCCTGTTCCCTCTTGAGAGGGAACAGGCTTTTTCTTCATCGGGCCGCGATGGCGATTGGAAAGGGAGTGGACTAAATGCGCTGGCGGATCGGGACGAGATCGCGCTTTCCGCAGCCCAGATAGATCTGGCGGGGACGCGCGATCTTCTGCTCTGAATCCGCCAGCATCTCTTGCCACTGCGCCAGCCAGCCGCTGGTGCGTGGGATAGCGAACAGCACCGGGAACATGTCCGTAGGAAATCCCATCGCCTGATAGATGATCCCCGAATAGAAATCTACATTCGGGTAGAGCTTACGGGAGACGAAGAACTCGTCCTCCAGGGCGATCCGCTCCAGCTCCAGCGCGATCTCCAGCAGCGGATTCTTGCCGGTGACCTCAAAGACCTGCTCGGCGATCCGCTTGATGATGCGAGCGCGGGGATCGTAGTTCTTGTAGACGCGATGCCCGAATCCCATCAGCAGCACGTCGCGATCTTTGACGCGCCGGATATATTCGGGGACCTTCTCTTTCGCGCCGATCTCCTCTAACATGCGGATCACCTCTTCGTTGGCGCCACCATGCAGAGGACCATAGAGCGCGGCTGCCGCCGCGGCGGTGCAGACGTAGGGATCGGCGTGCGCGCTGCCGACACAGCGCATGGCGTTGGCGCTGCAGTTCTGCTCGTGGTCGGCGTGCAGAATAAACAGCACGTCCAGCGCTCTCTCCAGCGCCGGATGCGGTGAATACTTCGCCGCCGCCATCTTAAAGATCATGCTGAGCAGGTTGCCGGTATAACTCAGGTCGTTGTCCGGATAGACGTAAGGCTGGCCCAGGCTGTGCCGGTAGGCGTATGCGGCGATGGTCGGCATCTTGCCGATCAGCCGATAGATCTGCCGCTGCCGAATCTCGGCATCGCCAATGTTCCTGGACTCCGGATAGAAGGTCGAGAGGGCGGCGACGGTACTGATCAGCATCCCCATGGGGTGGGCGTCGTAGTGGAAACCCTCCATCAGCTTCTTGGTGTTCTCATGGAGCATCGTATGATTGGTGATCCGATGCGTCCACGTGTCCAGTTGAGGTTTCGTAGGAAGCTCGCCCTGTAGGAGCAGATAGGCCACTTCCAGGTAGCTGCACTGCTCGGCCAACTGCTCGATAGGATAGCCCCGGTAGCGGAGAATGCCCCGCTCGCCGTCGATATAAGTGATGGCGCTCCGGCACGAGGCGGTATTGAGAAAGGCCGGGTCGTAGCTAACCAGGCCGCCTTCCTCGCCATCGGCCTGTATCTGCTTGAGATCGGCGGCGCGAAGGGCATTGTGCTGGATGGGAAGCTCGTAACTCTTCCCATTGCGATTGTCCCTGACACTCAGACTGTCTGCTGTCATCGTCGACTGCCTCCTACTCTATAGCGCAAGAATGCCGGTTTGGTATCGATCAGTATCTCCAATACGGCGTTGCGATCTGCCGGCGACAGATGCGCGAACGCCTTACTGTGATCTTTGCCGCTCAGGACTTCCCACAACCGGCGATAGACGTAAGCCTGGGCCGGCTGCGGCAGCGCGTCGAACGCTTCGGAATAGATGGTAAAACTGCAGGGATAGCGCAGCAGCCGGCGCTGGAGGTCCAGTTGATAGAGCGAGCGGTGATGGCGATCGAAGGGACCGCAGGCGGAAAACTGCGCCGCAAAGCCGGAGGTCCCTACAACGGGGTCTGTTAGAGGGGCTTCGTTCACGAAAAGGAACGCTTTCACCAGCGGCTCGCAAGCCGCCGCGACCTGCTGCCGCACGCCGCCAGAGGTTAAAAACCTCTGTCTGGGCAAAAAGAGCGTCTGATAGCCCGCCTTGACGATCAGATTCTGCACGTGCGTCTGGTGTTCCAGGACCATCAGCGCGGCGATGTCGCTGTGCCGGCTCAGATAGGGAGTCGTGTCCACCAGCCGGCTCAAATCGGTCCGGTTCGCACCGGCTTCCGTATCCAGGATGACCTTGTTCCCCTGCATACCGGCAAAACTATTGCCCATGTGCCGCTGCCGGCCGTGCGTGCCCGTCACGTACCAGCCGCCCCACCGCTCACCGAAGGGGCTGGCATCGGTGGTCAGATAGGCCGGCGTGTCGGAGAGAGGGTAGCCCTCGTCATCCGTATAGACCGAGCGCACGAGCAAGCCGGGGATGTGATCCGTCATGCCGCTCAGATGACAGGACAGACAGTCGCGGGTCTGGCGGAGGAAATGCGGTTTCGCCTTCTGCTTTTGAGGCAGGATGTAGAAGACCGCCCCAAGCCTGGGATCCAGGGTGACAAACTCCAGCGCGCCGGCCTGCTGCTCGCTGCCTACGTACGTGGTATCGTTGAAATAGAGCGCGCGGGGCGTTTTGGGAGAGATAAGGCGGCGCCGGAAGCTTGTTTTGGAGAAGACGAGCGCCTGCGAGGAAACGGGAATGTGCAATAGCTTCAGAACGCCTGGCAGATAGCCCCGGCGGCTGTCGTAAGGCAGAGTCACCTCGCCCCGGTCGATCCGGCTCTGCAGCCGGGTGATCGCGTCGTTGGCCGGCGTGCGCTCGTATCGGTCCTGCGCGTCTTTCCATTCCTGTGGAAACTGGCCGACGCCTGCTCCGGACGCAGAAACGAGCAGCATCGCCGTAGAAATGGCGATGCATGCCCCATAGGGAAATCGAGAAAGCGCCCTCCGCCGTAGAAACCTCATATTACGTTCGATGTCTTCCCGTCGCGCATCTATTCCCTCGCGTTTGCATCAGGGTGAATTCTCGGATCGGCTGCCTTCATAGGCGTAATGGTGCGACCAGGCATCGCCCTCGGCAGGGTAGGCGAGCCTGCCGCCCGCCCGGACCAGCTCTTTCTCGAACTGGGCCTCTCGCTCCGTCGTCCAATCGTCTTTCACGAAGAAGAGCAGTTGCCTGTCGCCGGCAAGCAGCGCGGCATCGGTCCCGCCCACCGGCAGAACCAGCGCCAGCAACCGCTCCGGCGTCCAGCCGCGCAATCCCTCGACGGGCAGCAGGACGCTATGCCGGTCGATGCCCAGATGCTTCACACCCGATTCGGGGTTCTCCGCCTGGTTATAGATCACCCAGAGCCCGACACCCGGCGGCAGAGCGCGCAGGGTCTCCTGCCAGGTATTGTGCTTGAGCGGCTTCCAGGCCACGCACTGCGTATTGGGGGCGCCGCAGCCACACATGCTGCACGCCCTGCCGGCATCCCGAATGGAGAAAGGGAGATACTGAAGGCAGTCGTGGCAGGTACCGGCCAGCACCGTGTCGGCGGACAGCCGGGCACGCGCCGGTTCTGTCTGTCCGGCCACCAGCAGCGCGACCGCGTCGCCTTTCTTCGGCAGCGACCAGAAGGAGGTCAGTATCCCCTTCGGCGCGCCCTTCCTGCCGTCTCCCTTACCGATTTTTGGCGGCGTGCCCGGATTCCCGGAGGCCAGGGTCAATGCCAGACACGCGACGCCGAGCAGCCAGAAAGCTTTCATGTTTTGCCTCCTTCTCACCCGCTTGCACCGCCGGTGAGAAAAGCGCTTCCTTCCCTGGAAGGCATAGGCATCCTTGCCTTCGCTTGACCGAATGTCACCTTGATTGTATAGAATGCGGAAGAAATATACATCCGCGATTTGGCGGATTTTATCGCAAGGCTCTCTCCCGCTGCGAGCAAAACGGGCCGCCGGCATTCATAAGACCGGCGGCCCGTCTGCAGCATATCCGCCTATCCGTTAAAGCAACCTTCTCAAGATATCAAGTGGCGCTTACAAGGGAGGCGTCTGTTTTTATGGCTGGAGCGCCGCGAGCGAGAAAGAGCCTGCAGGAGTGCGCGTTCTCTGCGCGTGAGTTTCGTCAGGAGCGGCCTTCTGGAAAGGAAGGCGGAAAGCTTGACGATAGGTTGTCGCAAGTCCTCTTTGTCTCTCGTTTGCCTCCAGCAGAAAAGCCCGGTGGGGTCAGATCGCGCCTCCTTTCTTCAGACATCGGCGATTCGGAATGTGCATGGTCATCGCCTATCCTCTATGTTCGTCAGAAGCCAGGAAGATCGTGCCGCGTGAGTCCTCGCTGGTCGGTTTTCGGTACGGCTCGTTTCCTGGCCTCTGTCACTCTCATTATAGTCCCCGGCGCTCCGGGGTGCATCCCCTTTTTGACGGATTGTGGAAACGGATTTTAAACCTACACCGCGCTTCCGGACAGCGGCGCGATCTCGGCGTCGGTCAGGTAGCAGCTCGGATCGTTGCCGAGCCAGTAGCCGGTCGCCGCCTCGGCGCGCGTGCGCAGGTTGCCGTTGCAGACCGAAAGGAAGCGGCAGGACTGGCAGCGCTCCGGCAGGAACTGTTTGCGGTCACGCAGGATCGCCAGACGAGGGTCCGTCACGCTCGACCAGGTCGCGCTGAAGGGCCGCTCCCGGATGTTGCCGCAGTCATAGTGCCAACTGAACTGATCGTAATGGACGTTGCCGATCGGGTCGATGGCGGCGATGTTGCAGCCGGAGCGGTTGCCTCCCGTTCCCTCCAGGCGCTCCCGCACGACGGCGGCGCGGGCCGGGTCGCTCTGCTCCAACTGCAGCAACAGATAGGCCGCATCCGTGTGGTTGTCTACCGTCAGCACTTCCAGCGGGGTGCCCTCTTCGTGACAGCGGCGCGTGCGCGCGAAGATGCGGTCCACGATGGCGCGCGTCTGGCCTGCCGTCAGGTCTACCTTCTGCATCTTGCCGCCCCGGCCCGCGTAGGCCAGGTGATAGACGCAGAGCCGCTGCACGTTGTGCTCCAGGCAGAGATCGAAAATGGAGTCCAGGTCCGCCTGATTGAGGGCGTGGACCGTGAAGCGCACGCCGACCTTGATGCCGCGCGCGCGGCAGCGGTCGATGGCAGCCACGGTCTGCGTGAAGGCCCCGCGCATGCCCCGCAGCTTGTCGTGGCGGGCCGGCACGCCGTCCACGCTGATGCCCACGTACTTCAGGCCGAGCGCGGCCAGCCGGTCGGCCATCGGATCGTCGATGAGCAGGCCGTTGGTCGAGAGCGTGCAGGTCAGCCCGATGGACTGCGCGTGGGCGATCAGATCGGGGCAGTCCGGGCGCGCAAGCGGCTCGCCGCCGCTGAAGAGGACGGCGGGCACGTCGAAGGCGCGCAGGTCGTCGAGCAGGGCGATGCCCTCCGCATGGGTCAGCTCGCCGAGCGCCGGGCCGGGCGTCGCGGAGGCGTAGCAGTGGACGCAGCGCAGGTTGCACGCCCGCGTCACGGCCCAGACCACCACCGGGCGCGGCGCTCCGTGAAAGGGGTCCGTTTCCGCCTCGTTCCGGGCGCGAATATGCCCGTAGCGCAGCCGCTCGTTGCCTGCTTGATGGTCACACAGATGATTGCTTACACTGAACACAGCGCCGGCTCCTTCCCTGCGGTCGGTTGATAGAGGCAGTCTGGCTCCGCAGCCAGCGGATCGCGGGTCAGCGCGTAGGCGCGCGCCCGGCTGCCGCCGCAGAGGCGCCGGTACTCGCAGACGCCGCACTTGCCTTTGAGCCGGTCGCCGTCGCGCAGCGCCTGGAACACCTCGGAGTTCTGATAGACGTCGATGATCGAATCTTTCGGGAATTTACCGCAGGTGACCGGCATGAAGCCGCTGGGATAGACGCTGCCGGTGTGGCTGACGAACATCACGCCTTTACCGTCGTTGACGCCGATGGGCGCGCGCTGGATGCGGCCCGGCGGCGGCCCGCCCGGTTGGCGCTGCGGATCGCCCTGCCGCTGCAGCACGAAGCGGCGATAGTGATGCGCCTCGGTGGTCTTGATGCCGTAGGGCTGGCGCTTCGCCTGCTCCCACAGCTTCTCGAACACCTCTTCATACTGTTGCGGCGCGATGCGCTGCTCGGCCAGCCCGCGCCCCACGGGAATCAGGAAAAAGACCGACCAGAGCACGATCCCCAGGCCGGCCAGCATCTCCGCCATCGCATCCACCTGATCGACGTTGCGGCGCGTGATGGTCGTATTGACCTGCACCGGCAGGCCGATCTTATGGGCGTAAGCCAGGATTTCAAGCGTTCGCTCGTAGCTGCCCGGCACGCCCCGAAAGCCGTCGTGTGTTTCGGCATCGACGGCGTCCAGGCTCAGCGCCAGCCGGCTCAGGCCAGCCTCTTTCAGCCTGCGAAGGGCTTCGGCGGTCACCAGCGGCGTAGCCGACGGGGTCATGGCGGTCGAGAGGCCCGCGTTGACGGCGTGCGAGACCAGCTCATAGATGTCGTCGCGCTTCATCGGGTCGCCGCCCGTAAAGACCAGGACCGGCGGCTTGGGAAAGGCGGCGATCTGGTCGAGCAGGGCTTTCGATTGGGCCGTGGTCAATTCGTTGGGGTGCCGGTGGGGCTGGGCGCAGGCGCGGCAGTGCAGGCAGAGCAGGTCACAGGCGCGCGTGACTTCATAGAACATGACGAAGGGGCTGTGCGCGAAGTCCTCCGCCGTGTAAACCGGTGGTCTGTTCATGTTCTCTCCCTGGAGACTCCCCCGTAGATCGTCGCTCCGCGCTCGGCTTCCATCGCGATGGCGCGCGGAAAGAGGATGTTATTCTCTTTGTGAATATGCCGGTGGAGATCCGCTTCCAGCTCGGCCAGGCCGTCGAGCATGACCCGATAGGTCGGGCAGGCGTCGGACGGCGGCTGATAATCATGCGTCAGCGCACGAATCGTAGCCAGCACCTGTCCGACGTGGTCGTGCTCGCTCTCCATGACAAAGACGATGTTGTGCAGGGGAATAGGCCCCACGCCGTCCCGGTGGATGCCGGCTTCGATCTCCTTGCAGAGCGGAAAGAGGATCTGTTCTTCCTTCTGGGAATGGGTCTCCATCTCCGCGCGAATGTCGGCGAACAGGACGGCGAGGCGCCCCAGCTCCGGATGCCGCTTGCCGTGCACGTTTTCCACTTTGCCGATCAGGAAAGAGAGGCGGGGCAGCGCCGCGCGCAGGTAGGCATGGTGGGTCAGAACGATATGGTCGGCCAGCTCCGCCAGCGGCCTCTTCCGCCAGTCCTCGCTATCCGAAGTGGGATCCGCGTCGGCAGCCTCCAGCTCCGCGAGAATCGTCTGCGGTTCCAGATTCTGCTCCCGGCACGCCTCCGCCAGCGTCTTTTTGCCGCCGCAGCAGTAGTCGATACCGTACTTTTCGAAGACGCCCGCGCGTCCCGAGCGCTCCGCGACCAGTTGCCCTATCGTCGTTTCCATGCAGATGCTGCTCCTCCGGCTCTTGGCGGTCGATCCTGCGGGAAGCGCCGGCTCGCGTTTGCCCTCCGAAAGCGTCAGCAGATAGCTGCGGGAGCAGCGCGGACAGTAGTGCCGCTGGCTGCCTCCCTGGCGCGCGAACAGCCAGCCCACGCCGGACGGCCCCGTAGATCCCGTCCGGGAGGACGGCGCAGGGTTCAGCGCGACCGGCAGCGGGCAGGTTGCGTCGCAACCCGGTCCATCGCACACGATGAAATGCTTATCTGCGGACAAACTCATCCAGCTTCCCCATGCCAGGCAGGATATCTATTACTGCCTATTATCCAAGATGCGCGGTGAAATAACATCCGCGAAATGGCGGATTGTGGAAAGCACTCCGGCAGGGTCTTTCTATCGGGCTTTCAGCCGGCAGCCCCCTGCAGGAAGTCGATCCATCGATTATAAAGGGCTTTGGGAAAGAAAGCATCCCCTAAATGGCGGATTTTGGAGACGTAAACAGAGGAGGGAGCGGCTTGCCAGCCTGGCAAGCCGCTCCCCGGACACGCGACAAAAGAAGGAAGCGTTTGAGAAGATCAGGAGGGATCCGTCTCGGAGGGAGAGACCAGACCGTGACGGGCCGCCCAGACGGCCGCCTGCACCCTATCGGAGACGCCCAGCTTGCCGATGATGTGCTCCACGTGCGTCTTGACCGTGCTCTCCGCCACAAACAGCAGCGCGGCGATGTCCCGGTTGGAAAGCCCGGTCGCCAATAGCCGCAGCACCTCGTGCTCCCGCTCGGTCAGCGGCTCGATCAGGTCCTCCGCGCCGGCCGCCTGCTCGCTGATGCCGCGCAGCGAACGAACCAGATCCTGAGGCGCCAGCAGCATCTCCCCTTCGGCTACCGCCCGCAACGCGCCGATCAGCTCCTCCCGCTCGACCCCCTTCAACAGGTAGCCTGCCGCGCCCCCGGCCACGGCGCGGGCCATATAGGTGGGGTTGTCGTAGGTCGTCAGCATCACCACGGCCATGCGGGGATGCTCCTCCTTTAAGCTCACTAAAGCATCCAGGCCGTCGCCGCCGGCCATGCGGATGTCGAGCAGGGTCATCTGGGGCCTGGCCTGGCGGGCGACCTCGATAGCCTCCTTGCCGGAAGAGGCTTCGGCCACGACCATAAACTCGGTGTCCTCCAGCATGCTCTTGACGCCGCCCCGCCAGATGGCGTGGTCATCCACGAGCATCACGGTCACTTCCGGGGCATTGCCCGCACCGGCAGAGGGTCTCTCACGCATGCCTGTCTCCTTCCTCCTCGTGGACTGTCTCCAGCAGCGGGAAGGTGGCCCGAACGACCGTTCCCGCCTCCGGCGCGCTCTCGATGGCGTAGGCGCCTCCCAGCAGGCTTACCCGCTCGGCCATGCCCTGCAAGCCCACATGCCCTTCCAGCCCCATCTTCTCCTCCGGAACAAACCCCTTGCCTTCGTCATGTACCTCCAGGCTCAACTGAGGCACGCCCGTCTGCTCCTCCTGGCAGGCCAGAAGCGTCACGCGCACCCCGCTCGTATCGGCGTGCTTGCGGGCATTGGTGATGGCCTCCTGGATCACGCGATAGGCCGCCGTCTCCAGCGTCGGATCGAAACGCCGCCCCGCAATATTATGCACCAGATCCGCTTCCTGCCAGCCCGCTCTTACCTTCTCATCGGCCAATAACTGCTCCACTGCCCCGGCCAGCCCCAGATCGTCTAAGGCCAGCGAGCGCAACCCGTTGACCAGCCTTCTCGACTCGACGACCGCCTCCTTGAGATAGCGCAAGCCCTGCTCCAGCTCCCGCGCGGCTTTGTCCTCGTTGCCGGCTTGATGGGCACGTTTAAAGGCTTCCAGGTGGGCATGCGACGCCATCACGTACTGAGTCAAGCCGTCGTGCAGGTCGTAAGCCACCGCCCGCCGCTCCTCTTCCTGGGCAGCGATCAGCCCGCTGACCAGGGCGCGCTGCCGGGTGAGCATGTGCAGGTTGTGAATGGCGACCGCGGCGTAGTCTCCTAAAGCCTGCACGGCCACTTCATCTTCTTCGGTGAAGGAGCCTCCGCCCTCCTTGTCGGTCAGATACAGGCTGCCCAGCGTCACCTCTCCGCGCCGGATGGGAACTCCCAGAAAGCTTTGCATGGGCGGATGCTGGGCAGGAAAGCCGGCAGAAGCGGGATGATCGGAGAGCTTATCGATGCGCAGCGGCTCGGTGCGCTTAAGGAGCAGGCCCAGGATGCCGGCGCCTTTAGGGCGGGGACCGATGGCGGTCTCTTCGGCGGGCGCGAGTCCGACGGTAGCGAACTCGATAAGCCCCTGCCCGTCCGGTCGCGCCACCCCCAGAGCGGCGTAGCGGGCATGGGCTAAGGTGCGAGCGGCATCGGCGATATGGCGCAAGGCTTCCACGCCGGTGCGGCTGGCCAGGATGTCCAGGGCCACGCGGCTGGCAGCCTCCAGAACCACGGCGCGGTTGTCCGCCATCGCGCGCATCTGCTTCTGCTCGGTAATATCGCGGGCGATCGTGGAGGCGCCGACGATCTCGCCGGCGGTATCCTTGATGGGAGAAATGCTCAACGCGACGTGAATTCGCCGGCCGTCCTTTGCCACCCGAACCGTCTCGAAATGCTCGATGGGCTCTCCGCGCCGCAGCCGCTCCATGATCGCCTTCAGCTCCCCCAAAAGGTCGGGTGGGACGAGCAAAGAGATCGGCCGGCCGAGTACCTCTTCGGTCGTGTAGCCGTACAGACGCTCCGCGCCGCGGTTCCAACTGGTGATCGTGCCGTCGAGGGTCTTGCCAATGATCGCGTCGTCGGAGGATTCGACAATGGAGGCCAGCAGCGCCATCCGCTGCTCCTCGTCTTTGGAGGCCAGCGCGTCCTCGCCGGAAGGTTCTTGCTTGTTTTTGGAGATGTCGGGCATGTCCCTGTCCATAGAGAGCTCGATCGAACAGAAAAAGTATATCGTCAATAGAGTATTCTTGGCAAGGTGTGACGCATATATGTGTGGCAGCCATACGCTGAGGTGACCTATGCTTGGGAGCAGGAATAGAGTCGGGCTAACGCCGCAACAGATCGATTACTGCCGACGCGCGTGGGAGTTTTTTAGCGGCAATCAAAGGTGGCGATGTCGTACTTCAGACAGCGTCATCTCAAAGTCCTCGTTTAGCCCAGGCATCCTAACATTCTCCACGATCGGACTGCGATCATGTTTCCTAGACAAGGCTCGTTTTCCCTGATCGGGCCGCAAGCACCAGGCTGTCAATAAGAAATGGAATGGCCCGGTGGGTGCTGGGAAGGCGCGAAATTCAGCGCAAGGTGGCAGGTGTCCTGATCGCTTTTTGCCGTGGTGACGAAGCCGTTTCTCAAGAGCAGATCGATCATAGGCGTGTTGTCTGTCTGCACGTAGGCCTCGAAGCCCGAAAGCCCCTTCGCACGACCGACCTCCAGCAGCTTGCGCATCAGCAGCGTGCCGATGCCTCGATTGTGCCAGTCGTCGCGCACGGTGAAGGCCAGCTCCGCCATGCGGGTGGCCTCATCCACGAAGTAGCGCCCCACGCCCAACATCTCGCAGACCGGCTCCGTACCCTGAATGACCACCAGCGCCATCTCCCGCTCGTAGTCGATGTTGACCAGCTTCAGCCGCTCGCTATAGGGCAGCGATTTGAGCACGTGCCGGTAGCGGCGGAAGACGGTCTCCGGCGAAAGCCGATAGTGGAAGACGCGCAGCATCTCCTCGTCGGTAGGACGGATGGGGCGCACGAGCACGGGCGTGCCGTCGTTGAGCAGGGCCGGCTCCTCGAGCAATTCGGGATAGCGCGGCGTGAGGGCGCTTTCGTCGATGTCCGGCTGGACCAGACAACGCTCTCTGGCGGCGGCAAGCAGCTCACGGCGAAAGTCCGGATGGGCGATGGAGATGAGAGCCAGGGCGCGCTCCCGAATGCTCTTGCCGTGCAGATAAGCCACGCCCCACTCCGTGACGACATAATGCACGTCCCCGCGCGACGTGACCACGCCTGCGCCGGGCTTCAGCTCCGGTACAATGCGCGAGAGGGTCTTTCCGTCTTTGAGCGTTGCGGTCGAGGGCAGAGCGATGATGGGCTTGCCGCCCCGGCTGCGCGCCGCGCCGCGCACGAAGTCCACCTGGCCTCCGATGCCGCTGTAGAACTGCGAGCCGATGGAATCGGCGCAGACCTGGCCGGTCAGATCCACCTCGATGGCCGCGTTGATGGCCACCATCTTCTCGTTCTGCGCGATGACGAACGGATCGTTGACGTACTCGGTCGGATGGAACTCGATGGAGGGATTGTTGTCCACGAAATCGTAGAGGGCGCGCGTGCCCATGCAGAAGGTGGCTACGATCTTGCCGGGATGCAGGCTCTTGCTCCGGCCGTTGATGATGCCCGCCTCGACGAGCGGCAGGATGCCGTCGCTGAACATCTCCGTATGGATGCCCAGATCACGTTTGTGGGTCAGGGCGGCCAGGACCGCGTCGGGGATAGCGCCGATGCCCATCTGCAGCGTGGACCCGTCCTCGATCAGGTCGGCGATATAGCGGCCGATGCGGGACGTGACTTCCGTCTGCGGCACGGGCGCCAGCTCCAGCAGCGGCCGGTCGCTCTCGACAAAGGCTTGAATCCGGCTGACATGCAGGAAGCAATCGCCCAGGGTCCGGGGCATCCGAGGATTGACCTCCGCGATGAGGACGCGGGCGCTCTCCACGGCCGCTTTGACCACGTCCACCGAGATTCCCAGGCTGCAGTAGCCGTGCGCGTCGGGTGGCGAGACCGACACCAGCGCGTAGTCGAGCGGGATCTGGCCGTTGCGGAACAGGGCCGGCACTTCGGAAAGAAAGATGGGCGTGTAGTCGGCGCGGCAGGTGTTGACGGCCTCGCGGACGTTGGCTCCGATAAAGAAGGCGTTGTGCCGGAACGTGTTGAGGAATCGCGCGTTGGAGTAGGGCGCGGTGCCGAGCGTCAGAATATGGACGATCTCCGTGTCGGCGATGTGGTCGCCGCGCTCGGTCAGCGCGTCCACGAGGGTCTGCGGCTCGGCGCCGTTGCTGCCGACAAAGACCCGCTGCCCGGATCGGATCGGCGCGACCGCCCGTGCGGCGCTTACCAGCCGTTGCCTGTAAAGCTCCTGCCAGGAGGTTCGATCCTTTCCATTCTTAGAAGCGACTCCAGATGGATTCCCCGTAACCGTTACGTTCATGCGTTTCTCCGCCTTAAAATCTATGGAGCGTCATGCCTTGTTGATCAGGATTTTGCCCATTCTTAATATAGCCATGACTGCCTCCTGGAGTCATCCGCTAATCGGCGTATTATGGAAGGGTATGCTGATTCATAAGCGACGGATAACCATCAAGACCGTTTGTTCGGGTTGGCAGGATCGAAAGGCAGTCTCTTCTCATCAGGGTACAATAAAAAGAATCGAAAAATGACCGTTCGATTTCTTATGCGTGCAACGTTTCTGGCCCGTGATCCAGACAGGGCAGAAGCCCGACGCCGCTTTGGTGAAGCTTACCAGGCCAATGAAATCCAATAAGCCTGTTACTTTCTTCTGCTGGATCGAAGGCGTGTAGGCGACCCAACGCGAGCCGGTTAAGCAGGAAAGGTTTTGTATAGGTCGTCCCTGTCTGTTATCGACCGTGAGCAAGCCGTTTTAGGGTCTACATTGGGGAGATATTTCTATGCCCTACGCGCTAACGCTTCGCCTGCTGCCGTCTGCTGCAGCGCCTTTGCCTGGAGCAGCCAGTGAGTACGCCCACTCCGCCCTCTTTCATCTGCTTGCCAGGGCCAATAAGAATCTGGCCGATTGGCTGCACGCCAACGCCGACCGCAAGCCTTTCACCGTGGATGTCCAGAACGGGCTGCAGGAGGGGACGGCGGCGCTGCGGCTGACTCTGCTGGATGACGCGCTGTTTCCCCTCTTTGTCGCCGCAATGCAGGCGATCGGGCCGCAGCCAGGGTTAAGGCTGGGGCCGGCGCACTTTCGGATCGCGAATCTGCCGGCAAGCATGGAAGCCTCCCCCCGGACGTATGCGGCGCTCTGGGAGCAGGCCACGCCGGCGGAAGCGATGGCCATCCGCTTTGTGACGCCGACCGTTTTCCGGTCTCAGAAGCGCGATGTTCTCTGGCCGGAGCCACGTCTGGTCTGGCAGTCCTGGGCGCGGGCGTGGAACCAGCACGCGGCTACCGACGATCCGCACCCGGAGGAGGAGCGGCTGGTCCAACTGGCAGAGACCCGGATAACGGTCGAGCGTTACCATCTGCAGACGCGGCACGTACCCTTTTCCGATGGGGGGCAGGTCGGTTTTGTGGGCCTGTGCGTCTATGGCCTGCGCGGTCTGGCGGAGGCGGACCGCCGGGCGTTGGGCGCGCTGGCGGATTTTGCTTTCTATGCGGGCACGGGTCGCAAGACGGCCATGGGCATGGGACAGACCCGCCGCGCTAACCTCCCCGCAGGTCAGAAACAACAAAGAAGTGGATAGTCGAAATCAGATCGTCAGACAGTCTGGGATTCCGCGCTAACCTCAAAAAAGCCGAATTTGCCGGCAGGTTAGCGCGGAAAAATCGTGCGAAGAAAGCCTTGACAGAGGGGTATAAAAGCCTTAT
>Ga0209810_1001069_pt1 | contig 46138 bp, 34 predicted proteins | sample Coa_R1_7_FD_187159 | JGI IMG/M metagenome (GOLD analysis project Ga0209810, IMG submission 187159) | Surface soil microbial communities from Centralia Pennsylvania, which are recovering from an underground coalmine fire - Coalmine... | ecosystem: Environmental > Terrestrial > Soil > Unclassified... | reverse complement strand
GTTGACCACGCTCGCCGACGAGCCGACGTTGCCGATCTCGCCGATCGCCTTCGCGCCGAGCGGGTTGACGTACGGATCGTCGCCGTCGACGAACGCGACTTCGAGCGCGGGGACGTCGGCGTTCGTGGACACGTGATACTCGGCGAGATCCGTGTTCACGAACGTGCCGCAGCGCGGATCGATCGCCGTCCCTTCGTGGAGCGCCATCGAGAGCCCCCACACGACGCCGCCTTCGACCTGCGAGCGCGCGAGCGTCTCGTTGACCCGGCGCCCGACGTCCATCACCGCGACGTGCCGGCGGATCCGCACCTCGCCCGTGTCTTCGTCGACACCCACCTCCGTGAAGTGCGCGCCGAACGAGTAGTAGGTGAACCGTTCGTCGCGCGCCGTCCCGCCTTCGCCGTCGGCGCTCAGCGGCGCGGCGGCGCCGGCGTCGAGCGCGGCGCGCAGCTTCCGGCACGCGTCGGCGACCGCCGGCCCCACGCTGCCCATCGTGCGCGAGCCCGCCGAGATCGGCGCCTGCGGCATCGCGGTGTCGCCCAGCTCGAAACGGATGCGCTCGAACGGCATCTCGAGGATCTCCGCGGCGATCTGGCGGTAGACGGTGTACGAGCCGGTCCCCTGCTCGCACGTGGCGCTGCGCACGACCACGCTGCCGTCGATGCGCAGCTCGGCGCGCGCGTGCGCCGGTGAGACGCCCGAGTCATAGGCCATCGTCGCGACCCCGAGCCCGACCAGGAAACGTCCGTCGCGCAGCGTGCGCGGCGCGGCGCTGCGGCGCTCCCAGCCGATCCGCCGCGCTCCTTCGTCGTAGCAGCGGAGCAGGTTGTTGCTCGACCAGGGCTTCCCGCGATCGGCGTCGACCGCGGCGGCGTTCCGTCGCCGCAGCTCGAGCGGATCGACGCGCAGCGCTTCGGCGAGCTCGTCGAGCGCGCACTCGAGCGCGTGCACGCCGGGCATCTCGCCGGGCCCGCGAAAGGTGAACGGACCGGGGAGATCGAGCCGCACCATGCGGTACGTCGACATCGCGTTCGGGATCGCGTAGATCTTGCGCGGCGTCTTCGTCACCGGTGCGACGACGCGCAGGTCGAACGACGAGGACTGCGAGCGCGCGTCGTGGAGGAACGCCGCGATCGTGCCGTCGCGCCGCGCGCCGAAGCGTATGCGCTGCTCGAGCCGCGGGCGGTGGCCGTTCGAAACGAACGTCTCGCGGCGCGAGAGCACGAGCTTCACCGCGGCGCGCAAGCGCCGCGCCGCCGCCGCGACGAGAAACACGTGGGGCCAGATCGGCCCCTTGCAGCCGAACGACCCGCCGACGAAAGTGTTGCGCACGCGCACCCGCTCCGGCGGGAGGCCGAACGCCTTCGCGAGCGTCGCGCGCGCACCGTACACGTACGTCGTCGGCTCGTCGATGACGAGCGTCTCGCCGTCCCAGGCGGCGACCGTCGCGTGCGGCTCCATCGTGACGTGGTGCTGCACCGGCGTCCGATACGTGACGTCGATCGTCACGTCGCTCTCCGCGAGCGCGCGCGCCGGCTCGCCGCGCGAGTGCTCGGCCGGGTCCTCCCAGAAGTTCTCCGGCGGCTCGTCGAGCGCGCGCGGATCGTCCATGTCCGTGTGGAACGGCTCCGGCTCTTCGTCGACGCGCACGAGCGCGGCCGCCGTGCGCGCGGTCAGCGCGTCGCGCGCCACGACGAGCGCGACGGCCTGTCCGGCGTAGCGGATGGCGTCGTCCTGCAGCGGCAGCCGGCTCTCGCCGGCGGTGTTCGCCAGCCGTCCGGGCCCGAGCGCGATCGTCACCGGCCGCATCCGCTCGACGTTCGCGTGCGTGATGACCTCGACGACGCCGGGAAGCGCGCGCGCCGCCGCGTCGTCGATCCCGCGCACGCGCCCGCGCGGGACCGTTGCGTGAACGAGGGCCGCGTGCAGCGGCGTCTCGAGATCGCCCACGTAGCGCGCCGCGCCGGTGACCTTCGCCTCGCCGTCGACACGCACGGGAGCGCGGGGTTCGCTGACCGCGACTGCCATCGCGTCCCATCGTACCCCGCCGGGAAGCCGGCCTTCAACGGCGCGCGATGCGGCGTTGCGGCGCCGCGCGAGCGTCAGGTCGTCGCGGGAACCTTCTCCGCCGTCGTCGGATCGATGCGGCTCCGGACGACGCTCACGGCATCGGCGGGGAATCCGCCGCGCTGCGCGTGCTCGCGGATCTGCTGCTCGCTTTCCGCGTTGTAGATGCAATAGAGCTTGTCGGGCGTGACGTAGCTCTCGACCCATTGGATCGTCGGCCCCATCGAACGGAGAACGTCGCAGCTCTTCTCGGAGATGCCTTGCAACGCGTCGGGGCTGAGCGCGCCGGCGCCCGGCAGCGTGCGCTCGATGATGAATTTCGGCATGCGGTCCGGCTCCTCGTCCGGCACCCCGGGCGCGCACGGTTCTGCATCGCCGGACGGAGCACCCGCTCGCCGTCGCTTCCCTACGAAGCTTTCGAACGGTCTGCACCGTCCCCGCGACGCGCCGCGCGCGTCGGAGGGAAGCGGCGCCGCGCGCGGGATACGCTACCGCTCTGGCCGCTCGGAAGGTGCCGAACATGCACGATGCCGCGCCGCTCGCGGGGTGGGCGAACTTCTACGTGATCGTCGGATCGTCGGCCGGCGCGCTCACGGGGCTGACGTTCGTCGTCGTCACGATCGTCGCCGGGCGGCCGTCGGGGCCGGCGACGGAAACGGGGCTGAACTCCGTCTTCACGGCGCCGATGGTCGTGCTGTTCTGCACGCCGCTGCTCCTGGCGGGGATCCTGACCGCGCCGTGGCCGTCGCTCTCGCTTCCGGCGGGGCTGCTCGCCGCGACGGGTCTGGCGGGGAGCGCCTACGCCGTGTGGATCGGCGTGCGCGCCGCGCGGCTGCGAACGTATCAGGCCGATCGATCGGACTGGCTGTGGTACGTGATCGTGCCGCTCGCGGGATACGCGGCGATCCTGATCGACGGGCTGCTGCTGACGCGCGCGCCGCAGACCGCGCTCGCCGCGATCGCCGCGGCGGTGATGCTGCTCCTGTTCACCGGCATCCACAACGCCTGGGACGTCGTCACGTTCGTCGCCTTCGATCGCGACGGGCGCGATGCGACGACCGGTCGCGCGCCCGATGCGGCGGCCGATCGCACGCACGACGCGGCGGCCGGCCGTCCGCGCGACGCGGCTCCGGCCGACCGTGCGCGCGACGCGGCTCCCGCCGACTGATGCGAGCGCGGCACGGTTCCTTTCCCGCGCGGGGGATTGCGGCGCTGCTCGCGGTCACCTGCACGTTGACGACCGGCGCAGACGGCGTAGGCGCACGCACGCCCGCCGCGTCGTTTCGGGTCGATGCGGCGCACACGGGCGTCTATCGCGGCCCGGCGCCGCGCCTCGACGCCGTCGCGTGGCGCCGCCGCATGCGCGGCCGCGTGTTCGGCTCGGCCACGATCGCCGGCGGCGTCGCGTACGTCGGCGATACGAGCGGAACGCTCGTCGCCCTGCGCCTGACGGACGGATCGCTTGTGTGGCGAGCGCGCACGCGCGGCGGCATCGCCTCGACGCCCGCCGTGGCGGCCGGTCGCGTCTTCGTCGTCGCCGCCGACGGGCTGTACGCGCTGCGAGCCCGCGACGGCCGCGTGCTGTGGCGGCATGCGACGCCGGGCGAGCGGCGCCACACCGCATCCGGGTTCGTAATGCCGGCACGCCGCGTCGTCCCCGATCCGTGGGATGTCTTTCTTTCTTCGCCGGCGGTGGTCGACGGCGTCGTCTACGCCGGCAGCGGCGACGGCTCGGTGTACGCGCTCGACGCACGGACCGGCACGCTGCGCTGGCGGTTCCGCACGCGCGACGTGGTGCACACCTCACCGGCCGTCGCGAACGGCGTGGTGTACGCAGGGAGCTTCGACCGTTCGCTGTACGCGCTCGACGCGCGAACCGGCGCGCTGCGCTGGCGCTTCGCGACGCTGCCGAACGCGAGTCCGGTGCTGGAAGGGATCGCGTCGTCGGCGGCCGTCGCGGACGGCACCGTCTACGTCGGCGCGCGCGACGGGCATCTGTACGCGCTGCGCGCGAGCGACGGCGCGCTGCGCTGGCGGCACGACGATCGCGGGAGCTGGGTCATCGCGTCGCCCGCGGTGATGCCTCGCGCCGTCTGCTTCACGACCTCCGACGAGCTGCGCTTCTTCTGCCTCGATCGCCCGAACGGCGCGACGCGTTCGACCTTCCGCTACGCGACGTACGGCTTCTCCTCGCCCGCGATCGCCGGCGGGATCGCGTACTTCGGAACGTTCGACGGGATTTTGCACGCCGTCGACGTCCGGACCGGCCGGGAGGTCGCGCGCTTCCGCACCGAGGCGTCACGGCGCAACGCGGGCCGGGTGCTCGGCCCGGACGGCAGGATCCGCGCCGATCTCTACGGCGACGGAAGCCTCGCCGCCGTCGAGCGCGCGCTGAGGCAGCTGTTCTCGCTGGGTGCGATCGTCGCGTCGCCGGCGATCGCGAACGGCACGCTGGTCGTCGGCACCGCGGACGGCGTCGTCTACGCCCTGCGCTGAGCGCGCGGCGCATCACGGTTCGGCCGCCCGGGGGGAGGGGGGCGGCGCCGGCGCGGAATCGTCGTGGGGAGACGGCGATGGCGGTTGCGGTCGTGGAGAACGAACGGCAGGAGCGGCGCGGCGGGCGCGTCCGCTTCCGCCTGCTCGGACGCTTCGGCCTCGAGATCGACCGACAGCCCGCGCCCTTCCGCGGCCCGCCGAAGACCGTCCCGCTGCTCGCGTACCTGCTGCTCCGCCGCGGGCTCGTCATTCCGCGCGCCGACGTCGCCTTCGCCCTGTGGCCCGACGCGCCGAACGACACCGCACGCGCGAACCTGCGCCGGCATCTCCGCTACCTGCAGGCGGCGCTTCCGCCGGGGGCGTGGATCGACGGCGATGCGAAGCACGTGCGCTGGCACGGCGAGGCGGCCGTCGACGTCGCGGAGTTCGAAGCGCTCAGCGCCGACGAGCACGGACGCGCCGCCGCCGTCGAGCTGTACGGCGGCGACCTGCTCGCGTCGTGCGAGGACGAAGAGTGGCTCGTCGCCGAGCGCGAGCGGCTGCGCGCGATCCAGCTCGCGAACCTCTCGGCGCTGATCGTGGCGCGGCGCATCGACCGCGACCTCGCCGGCGCGGTCGACTACGCGCGCCGTCTGCTCGCGCTCGAGCCGGCGCGCGAGGACGCGCTGCGGCACGTCATGGCGCTGCGGACGCAGCTCGGCGACCGCGCCGGCGCGCTCGCATCGTACGAAGCGTTCGTGCGGCGCGTCGCCGACGAGCTCGGCGTCGAACCGATGCCCGAGACGCGCGAGCTCGCCGACGCGATCCGGCGCGGCGACGCGCTCGATCCGTTCGACATGCCGGCACGGGACGCCGAGCCCGCGCTGCGAGGACGCGGCGACAGCCTGCCGTTCGTCGGGCGCGACGCCGAGCTGACGCGGCTGCGCGCCGCGTGGCGCGCCGCGATGCGCGGCCGAACCCTCACCGCGACGATCTCGGGCGAGCCGGGGATCGGGAAGACGCGGCTGGCCCGCGCGCTCGCCGAGATCGCAGCCGCCGACGGCGGCCTGGTGCTCACGGGCGTCGCGTCGGCCGAAGGGAATCCGTACGGCGCGATCGTGGACGCGCTGCGCCCGCACGTGCTGCGCGCGCGCGACGAACGCCCGCCGGTCTCGCTCGCGGCGCTCTTTCCGGAGCTCGACGTGCGCGGCGCCGACCCGGGCGATGCGTCGGCCGTCGACGCCGAACGCGGCGGCGCGCGGCTGTTCGAGGCGGTCGGCGCCGAGCTCGCCCGGCTGGCGGCGGCGCGTCCCGTCCTGCTCGTCGTCGAGGATGCGCATTGGGCCAGCCGCGCCCTTTGCGCGCTCCTGGCGTCGCTGTCCCGGCGCGCGACCGAGACCGCGCTCCTGCTCGCGATCACGCACCGCGACGAAGAGATGCTGCGCACGCACCCGCTCGCCCAGCTCCGGCGCGACCTCGCCGCGAGCGGCGAGCATGTCCGCATCGCGCTGCGCCCGCTCGCGCGCGACGCGATCGAACAGCTCGCGCGCGGGCTCGACATCGTCGACGGCGCGCAGCGCGCGCGCTTCGTGGAGTGGATCGACGAAAGCGCCGACGGCAACCCGTTCTTCGTCGGCGAGCTCGTTCGCGAAGCGGCCGAGCGCGGGGCGCTGCGCCGGCTTCCCGGCGGCGGTGCGGCGTTCGACGCGCCGCCGCAGGCGATCGTCGGCGAGGACGTCCGCGCCTGGGTGGCCGCGCGCCTCGGACGGCTCTCGCCGCCGGCGCGCACGCTCGCCGCGCTGGCCGCCGTCGCCGGCCGCGCGTTCGACGTCGAAGTGCTGCGGCGCGCAAGCGGCTGGACCGAGAACCGGGTGCTCGAGGCGCTCGACGAGCTGCTCGACCGCAGCGTCGTCCGCGATGCGTCGGACAACGGTCTCGATTATGCGTTCTCGCATCACCTCGTGCACGCGGCGTGCTACGACGACGCGCCCGCCGACGCGACGCGGCGCCGGCATCGCCGCGTCGCCGGCGCGCTCGCGCTGCGGTATGCGGGGCGCGGCGACGAGTGCGCCGCCGAGCTGGCGTTTCATTGGGAGCGCGGCGGCGAGGACGCCCGCGCGGCGGCGGAGTACGTGCGCGCGGCGCGCGCGGCGCTCGCCACGTTCGCGAACGCCGAAGCCGACGCGTACGCGACGCGCGCGCTCGCGCTCGCGCGCGACGACGCGACGCGTCTGGCCGCGCTGCTCGCGCGCGAGGAGGCGCGCCGTCGGGCCGGCGACCGCGCCGGACAGCGCGCCGACCTCGACGCGGCGCGCGCGCTCGCGCGCGAGAGCGACGATCGGAACGAAGTGGACCTGCGACGCGTCGCGCTCGCGCACGCGGTCGGTGCGCGCGAGGACGAGTCCGCGCTGGTCGAGGAGCTCGACGCGCGCGCCGTCGCGCCGGCCTGGCGCACCCGCATCCTGCGCGCGAAAGGCGCGCTGCTCTTCGCGCGCGGCGACTACGACGCGGCGCGCGACGCGCTCGAAGAGGCGCTGCAGCTCGCCGGCGACGAGCCGCACGCGGCCGTCGCGGCGGCGTGCGCGCTCGCCGAGATCGCGCTCCATCAGGCGCGCTACGCCGAGATCGACCGCGTCCTCGAGCGTGCCGGCGAGCTCGCGCGAACCGTGCGCGATCCCGAGTTGCGCTACCGCGTGCTCGACGCCCGCTACGGCGTCGCCTACTATCGCGAGCGGACCGACGTGCTCGCGCCGCTCGCGCGCGAGCTGCTCGACATGGCGCGCGCCCTAGGCGACCGCGCCGGCGAAGCGCTCGCCCACCGCCGCATCGGAAACGCGCTCCTCTTCGTGTTCGAGGTCGAGGACGCGATGCGGCACTTCGCGCGCGCGCTCGAGCTGGACGCCGTCGCCGGCCGCCCGGACGCGCGATGCTCGACCGCCGTGAGCGCCGGCATCTGCGCGATGGCGATGGGGCTGCTGGACGACGCCGAGCGGCTGCTGCGCGACGCGCGCGACGCGGCGCACGCCGGCGGCGGACGCTTCGGAGCCGCGCTCGCCGACGCGAACCTCGCCTGGCTCGCGGTCCTTCGCGGCGACTACGAAGGCGCACGGGCGATCGTCGCACCGCTGATCGAACACGCGCGCGCGCTCGGCGCGCCGACGCTGGAAGTCGGCGCGATGTGCACGCTCGGCACGGCGCTGCGCGGCTTGGGGCGTCTGGACGAAGCAATCGCGAGCCTCGAGACGGGCGTCGCGCTGCAGCGCACGATCGGACACGGCAGCGTGGTCGCGCAGGATCTCGCCGAGCTGACGCGCGCGTATCTGGACGCGGGCGACGTCCCGGCGGCGAGCGCGCACGCGGACGAGCTCTCGCGGCTGGGCCGGGCGACGTGCTCGGCCGTCGTCAACGAGCAGTACGTGCTGCTGATCGCCGCACGCGCGTTCGCGGCGGCGGGCGACGAGGCGCGCGCGCACGCCGAGCTCGTGCGCGCGCGCGAGACGCTGCGCGAGAAAACCTCGCGGCTCCGAGACGAACGAGTCCGCGCCGGGTTCGAAGCGCTCCCGTTCAACCGCGAGGTGCTCGCGAGCGCCGCTCCGGCCTAGGCCTCGGCGCGCTGCGCCGCCGTGGGGACGGCGGCGCGCGGCCGGATCGCGGCCGCACCGGCGAACGCGCCGCAGGCGGCTCCGACGACGAGCGCGACGATCCCGCCGGCGAGTGCGGGCTTCACCACCATCACGAACATGACGGCGACGACGAGCCCGATGTTCGCGACGTTGCCGACCACGAACAGCGGGTCGGCGAGAAGCCGCGCCGTGGCCGCATCGACGCCCCCGGAGCGCGCTTCGGTCAGCGCCCGCTGCAGCGAACGCGCACGCCCGCCGAGCACGCCGCCGCCGAAGATCGTGACCGCGATGAGGCCGGCGATCGCGACGTCGATCCACGGCGTGGTCCACGTCCAGCGCGCATGCGTGAGGTAGCCGCCGGTCACGAGCAGCAGCACGGTCGCGGCCGGCATCACCTTCTCGATCCCGGCGAGCGCGGCGCAGGTTGCGCGAGCGCTCGAGACGTCGGTCGCGGCGCGCAAGCGCATCACGCAGTTCAGCATGACGCCCATCGCGAGAAACGCGGCCGCGAGGGTGACCAGATGGAGGAACAGCACGAATTCGTACACGATGGTCTCCGAGGCGAGTGAGAAGCGATCGAGGACGCGGCGTCCGTCAGTGGACGGTGACCGTCGCGACCATCCCGTCGTCGTCGTGGAAGAGACAGTAGTACGTGTAGGTTCCGGCCTTCGTGAAGGTGAGCGAGAAGCTCGCACCGGGCGGCATGACGCCCGAGTTCACGAGGGTCGTTCCGTCGTACGTCGTTCCGCCGCTCGGCGGCGAGAACGGTGAGAGACTCGGCGGCGGCGTCTGCCCGGCGACCGGGAAGACGACGTCGTGCGGCTCGTTGTTCGCGAGGTTCGTCCACGTCACCGTGCTGCCGACGGCCACGTCGACGTTCGAGTCGGACATCGTCGTCGTATCGAGGAAGCGCAGAACGGTCGACGTGGCGGACGGCCCGGCCAGCAAGCCGGGAGCGATCCCCGCCGCGATGTGCGCGCCGCCCGCCGTGTAGGGGAACAGCGAGACGGACGCGGCCCCGGCGGAGAGGTCGGCGGCTTCGGCGGTCTGCGCCTGCGCGTCGTACGCCGACTGATCCTTCGGATACGCCGTGCCGGCCGGCTGCACGACGATCGTCCCGACCATCTCCGGCGTGTGCACGACGCAATAGTAGACGTAGGTGCCGGGCTTGGTGAACGTCAGCGTGTACGTCTTCCCGCCCGCGACGAAGCCGGAGCTGGTGTAGACGGAGCCGTCGTACGTGCTGCCGCCGGCCGGCGCGGCGTTGTTCGGGTCCATCGCGGGCGGCGGCGTCGATTGCCCGGCGCCGAGGAACGTCACGGTGTGGACCTCCGCGGTCGGGAAGCTCCACGTGATCGTGTCCCCGGCGTCGATCGTGAGCTTCGCCGGGTAGAATTCGAGGCCCTGAACCGCTTCCTGCGAGGCCGACGCCCCGGCCGTGACCTTCCACAAGTGCGCGAACGGCGTGCGGACGGGCGGGGAGCTCGAAGAGGACGAGCTGCAGCCCATGGCCGCGACGGCCGCTGCAGCACCGAAGACCGTGAAGAACGCCAGACGAGCCGACATGCCCGCACCGTAGCATCCGAAGCGTCTGGAAAGCGTCCGACGCGTCCGCGGCGGCACGGCGCGGTCTCACATGACCGGCGACGCCGATCGGGAGAGGGGCGCCCAGGCCGGGGCCGGCGCCGCGGTGCAGACGTCGTGCGCGTAGGGACAGGTGCGGCACGCCGGGCCCGGCCGCGGCTCGTCGCTCTCCATCGTGCGGCCGGCCGCGATCGCCGCCCGCAACGCCGCCTCGGACGCCGGCATGACGCTTTCGACCCGCACCGCGGTCCCGTCGATGCGGACGAGCGCGCAGCCGGGCGACTCGCCGAGCTCCTCGCGGACGGCGTGCGCGTACAGCGCGAACTGGAGCGCGTAGTGCTCGGCCGCCGCCGTCCCCGTCTTGTAATCGACGACGACGAGCCGGCCGTCCGGGTCGCGCGCCAGCAGGTCGATGAAGCCGGCGAGCGCGACGCCGTCGATCGTGACGGCGAAGCGCCGTTCCGCATCGACCGGAACGTAGGCGTCGAGCACGGCGCGCGCGGCGACGACGGCCTCGCGCGCGCGCCGCCGGTCCTCGTCGCCGCCCTCGTACTCCTCGACCGCGTCGTCGACGAACCGCTCGGCGTCGCGCTCGAGGCCGTCGATCCGCGCCCGCGCGTCGTCTTCCAGCGCGCGGTGGACGATCCGCCCGTAGCGGGCCGGATCGCGCGGCTCCCGCACCGGCGCGTCCGGGTCGGTGCTCCCGCTCGCGACGCCGCCCGCGTCGTCGGCGAGATCCGGAAGACCGAGGACGTAGTGATACCGCGCCCGCCGCGGGCAGCGCTCCTCCAAGTCGATCGCGCTGTAGGAGAGCGCTCCGCGCCGCTCGGGACGGATCGCGCGCTCGGCGGCGATGCGTTCCAGCCGCGCGAAGAGCGATGTCTGCACCGGTCCGTCGTCGTGCGCGTCCGCCTTCGCAGCGACCGGGCTCGCCGGTACGGACGAGAATCGATGCGCCGTCATGTCGAACCCCGACGCTTCCAGCCATGTGCGGACCACGCCGGCGCATTGGCTCTCGCCGCCGGCCGCGGAGCGCCGGCCGCTGACGTAGACGGCGTCGCGGGCGCGGGTGAGCGCGACGTACAGCAGCCGGAACTCCTCGTCGAGCGCGTTCGGGGCCTTTCCGGTGACGACGCCGTGCTCGTCGTGCGGACGGCGGGTCATGTACCAGCGCAGCGTCGCGCGGCCGTCGACCGCGTGCTTCAGCGCGAACGCGCCGTCACGCTGGTCGTAGGCCGCGACGACGTCGTTGACCCCGCCGGTCGCGGGAAACGCCGACGGCGAGCAGTTCGCGACGAAGACGTACGGCCATTCGAGCCCTTTCGCGCGATGGATCGTCATGATCGCGACGCGGTCGCCCTCGAGCTCGGCGGGCGGCAGATCGAGCTCGAGCTCGTCGCGCACGCGCAACTCTTCGACGAGATCCCGCACGCGCGCGAACGGCCGGTCCGCGCTGATGTCCGCGGCGAAGCGAACCAGCTTTTCCAAGTTCGCGCGGGTCTGGTCGAGCGCCGCCGGATCGCCCGCCCGCGCGATCTCGGCACCCGAGGCGACGACGCACGTGCGAACCGCGTCGACCAGCGGGACGTCGCCGAGCGCCGCGACGACGCGCGCGATCGCCCGGAATCGCTCGAGCCGCTTTCGCTCGCCGGCCGAGAGCTCCGGCGAGGGCGGCGCCAGCAGCGCCGTGCGCGCCAGTTCGCCGCCGGCGGCGAGGAACGCGACGGTGCCGTCGCTGAGCCCGATCGCCGCGCTCTGCAGCGCCGCGACGATCGCGAACGCATCGTCCGGCGTCTCGACGAGCTTCAGCCACGCGACGACCTCGCGGACCTCGGGCGCGTCGAAGAAGCCGACGCCGCCGTCGAGCTGGACGGACAGCCCGGCGCCGCGCAGCGCCTCGGCATAGACGCCCGCACGGCGCCGGCCGCGCAGCAGGATCGCGCAGTCGCTCGGGCGCGCCGCGCCCGAGGCGACGAGACGCCGGATCTCCGCGGCGATCGCCGCCGCCTCGCATTCGAGCGGGTCGTCACCCTCGAACAGCTCGAAGCGGACGGCGAGCGGGGCAGCGTCGCCGCGCTGCGCGGTAAGCCGGTGGCGCAGCTCCGGTGCGATGTTTCCACGCTCGGCGATCGCGGCGTGCGCCGCGTCGAGGATCGGCTGCAGCGAGCGGCGGTTCTCGGTGAGCGGATGGACCGTGCACGCGCGCAATTCCCCGAAGCGCACGATCCCGTTCGGGTCGGCGCCGTTCCACTCGTAGATCGCCTGCCGTACGTCGCCCACCGCGAGCACGGGGCGCAGGTCGTCGCCGAAGATCGCGCGCAGGAACGCGACCTGCGCCGGGTTCGTGTCCTGGAACTCGTCGACGATCGCGTGCCGCCACCGCCGGCGCACCGCGGCGGCGATGGCCGGATGCTCGAGGAGCATCCGCGACGCGCGGTTGAGCACGTCGCCGAACGTCACGAGATGCTCGGCGGAAAGCAGCGCGTCGAACCGGCGCAGCATCGCGGCGAAGACGCGCACGTTCGCGCGCTCGCGCGCGGCCTCGTCGCGCCGCTCCTCGGCGGTGCGCGGCGGGTCGGGGAAGATCTTGTTCTTGAGCGGCTGACCGCTCTTCCCGAGCTCGACGATCGCACCGAAGCCGACGCGTTCGAGCTCGCCCGCGGCCGCGAGCGCGCGCCGTTCGAAGACGTCCGGGTCGACCGCGAGCTCTTTGAGCCGCAGCGCGAGGTAGGCGAGATCGCGCTCCAGCACGTTCGCCCGCTCGAGCAGCGGGAAGACGCTCGCATCGACCCCGAGCGTTCCGTCGCGCAGCTCGGCGAAGACGCGCGCGAAGATCGCGCGCGCGCGGCCGTCGTCGACGACCCGAACGTCGGGCGAGGTTCCGGCCGCGTACGCGAACTCGCGCAGCAGGCCGGCGGCGATCCCGTGGAAGGTCCCGCACGCCGGACGACCCGGGATCGCGGCACCGAAGGCGGCGTCGATGCGCGCCGAGATCTCGGCCGCTGCGGCGTTGGTGAACGTGATCAGCAGCAGGTTCTCGGGCGCGAGCGCGCCCGACTCGATGAGCCGCAGCGCCCGCGCGACGAGCGTGAACGTCTTGCCGGTCCCGGCGCCCGCGTTGACGAGGTGCGGACCGTCGAGCGGCGCGTCGACGATGCGGCGCTGCTCCTCGGTGAGCGTGAATGCCGTCATCGCTCCTCCGGTCCGGGGCAGACGCGCGTGTACGGACAGAACGTGCACGTCTCGGCCTTCGCCGCGACGCCGAGCGTCGTCAGGCGTCCCTCGGCGAGCGGGTCGAGGAGATCGCTCCGCAGCTCGGCGACGAGCCGTTCGACGAACCGCCGCGCCTCGTCCCCGAACGGCGTGACGTCGAGCACCGCGCCGTCGCGCCGCTCCACCGCCTTCTCGCCGCCGAGATAGACGTACGCGACCGCGCCGGCGTCCTCGAACGCCGTCGCGTAGAGCGGAAGCTGCGCGACCAGCTCCGACGGCGACGTGCCCGCGAGCCGCGGTTCGTCGAGCGCATCGCGCATCGCGCCCAGCAGCGCCGGTTTCTTCGCCGCGCCTTTCTTGTAGTCGACGATCGTGCGCGATCCGCCCGCATCCCGGTCGACGCGGTCGATCCGGCCGCTGAGCTCGTGCGGACCGACGCGGACGACGACCCGCACCTCGCGCTCCTCGACGACGAACCGGCGCGCCGCGGCATCCTTGGCGAGGAGCCGCGCGTACCCGGCGAGCAGCATGCCGGCGGCGCGCGCGGCCGCCGTCGCCACGACCGGGCTCGCGAAGTCGTCCGGGTTCCACAGCTCGTCGCGGAGCGCGTGCAGCTCGCGCGTCCAGCCGTCGACGTCGACGGCGCCGCTGCGGAAGTCCGCGTGCTTTTCGTGGAAGCGCTGCAGCACGGCGTGGACGAGCGAGCCGATCTCGAGCGCCTCGGACTCCGGTCCGTCGAGCCCGGCGAAGCGCTGGTAGAACACGCGCCTCGGACAGCGCAGCCACCGCTCGACGTCGCCGACGCGCAGCCGCCCCTCGAGGCGCAGCGGACGCGGCTCGAGCGGCGCGAACGCGTCCGCGCCTTCTTCGGCGTACGCCGCCAGCGCGGGCGCCGCCGCGAGCGCGCCCGAGGCGAGCAGTCGCGCGCGCACGGTGCGGTCACCGGTGCGCAGCGCGCGGGAGACGAGCGATTCGCGCTGGACGCCGCGCGTGCCGGACGGCAGCCGCTCGGGCGGTATGAAGCGGGACGGCGCGGCCGGCGTTCCGTCGAGCGTCTCGCCGGAGAAGGTGATCGTCAGCAGCGTCTTCGCGCGCGTCACCGCGACGTACCAGAGCGACGCCTCTTCGAGCGCCGCGTCGCCGGTGATCCCGACGCCGTCGGCGCCGCGGGCGGCGAGCCAGGCGCGCTCGTCGTCGTCGAGGAGCGTCGACGGACGCGGCGCTTGCGGGAAGCGGCCGTTGACCGCATCGGCCACGAAGACGCGCTCGAACTCCAGCCCTTTCGCGGCGTGCACGGTGAGGACGCGCACGCCGGGCGCCGCCGGATCGAGGCCGGCGTCGTCGAGCGCGAGCGCGGGGAACAGGTCGTCGAAACGCCGCACGACCGCGCGGCACGAGGCGTCGACCCCGAGCGCGCGCGCGGTTCGCTGCACGTCGCGCAACGCATCGCACACGAGCTTGAGCCGTGCACCGGCCGCGCGCACCGCGAGCGGCGGCTCGTCGCGCAGGATCGCGGCGACGAGGCCGAGCCGGCGCGCTAGGCGCCGCGCGGCCGCGCCGAGCTCGCCGGCGTCCCACGACTGCGCCGCGGCGAGGAGCGCTTCGCCGGCGGCGCGGCCCGTGACGACGCCTCCCGCGCAGATGCGCTCCAGCGTCGCGGGGAGCGCCTCGTCGAGCCGCAGGGCGGCGGCCGGCTCGCGCGGGCCGAACCGCAGCGCGAGCGCGTCGTACCCGAGCGCGGGCGCGGTGAGGAATCGCGTCCACCGCTGCGGGTTCGACGGTTCGTCCAGCACGTCGAGCGCGGCGCGCAGCGCGCCGACGCGCGGGTCGGCGAGCAGCTCTTCGCGCCCGGTCGATGCGACCGGGACGCCGCGCCGCCGCAGCTCGTCGACGAGCAGCGGGCCGATCGGGCGGAACGCGCGCAGCAGCACCGCGATCTCGCGCGGCTCGACCCCGCCGTCGATGGACGCTTCGATCTCGTCGGCGAGGAACGTCACTTCGTCGTCGGGGCGCCGGAGACGTACGACGCGCACCGGTTCGCCGACGGTTTGCGACGAGACGAGCCGGCGCAGCGCGGGGATCGGTGCGGCGGAGGCGAGCGCGCACACGTCCGGCGGACAGCGCCGGCTCACGTCGAGCGCGAACGTCTCCATGCCGAAGCGCCGCACCGCGTCGGCCACGATCCCGAAACCGGCGCCGCGGAAGCGGTAGATCGACTGCGCTTCGTCGCCGACGGCGAACAGCGTCGCGCCGTGCTCGCGCAACAGCGCGAGCAGCTCGAGCTGCGGGCGGTCGGTGTCCTGGAACTCGTCGATGAGGACGTGCGCGTAGCGGTTCGCCGTCCAGCGCTGCGCCGGCGAGCCGGAGCGGCGCAGCTCGGCGACGGCGCGGCCGACGAGATCGCCGAGATCGCGGCCGCCGGCCGCGGCGCGCTCGGCGCGCAGCCGGTCGAGGATTGCGAGCAGATCGCGCACGCGGGGCGAGGCATCCTCACGATCGGTGAAGTGCGGGACGCGCCCGAGATCGTCGAGCAGCCGGCTCAGCTCATCGCGGAAGCGCTCGCTCGTGCGGACGACGTCGGGGAGGGTCGGCGTCGCCGTCGCCTCGAGCGCCGTCTCGAGCAGCAGCGTGCGCGAGAACCCGTCGAGGAGGCGGCCGTCGCGAAACCGCGCGAGGCCGCCGCCGGCGACGCGCGCGGCGAACCCGTGGAACGTTCGTACGTCGAGCTCGTGCGGCGGCACGCCGGCCGCGACGAGGCGCTCGCGCAGCTCCTGGACCGCCCGGCGCGAGAAGGTGAGCACGAGGATCTGCGCCGCCGCGACGCCGGCCGCGCGAAGCACGCAATAGCGCTCGACCAGCAGCCGCGTCTTGCCGGTTCCCGGCCCCGCCGCCACGTACGCGCTCGACGCCGCATCGACGATCGCGGAACGCTCCACCGCCGCGGTCACCCCGTCGCGACCCTCGCCATCGAACGCTCGGATACCGGCACCCTCCGCACGGTCCCTTGTGGACAGGATCATGGCGACACCGTACCGCCCCGCGATGTCAGCTGTATGGCATAGCGCGCGCGAAAACCGGCGCGCCGCCGCGCGTCAGCGGCCGAAGAGCGCCAAGGCGACCGCCATCGCGAGCAGCGCGACGCCCCACAGGCATCCGCAGCCGCGGCGAGGCCCGCCGCCCGAACTTCCCGCGCCGCCGGACGGATGCGTGATCTGATAGGTCTGAAAGGACGACGGATCGTTCACGTGCTCGTACGCGACGGGCCGCGGCGCGCCGCGCTACCGGCGAGAGCTACGCGCCGCCGCAGCCGTGCTCGGTGTCCGGTCCGAAGAACGCCTTGTGCCGGCGGTAGTCGTACATGCGAAACCACCAGCCGCGCGGATCGGCGTCCGGATTGCAGATGTACTGCTTGCGCGCCGCGTCGTACGTCGGCGTCGGAAAACCCATCAGGCAGACTTGCACGCGATCGCCGCGCTTCTCGCCGCCGATGAACGCGTTGTCGTAGTCGTCCTGATAGTGGACGACCGCCGCGGTGCCGCGCACCATCCCGGGCAGAAACGCCGTCGGACGCGCGAGCCGCACCTCGATCTCGACGCCCGAATTCTTGTAGTCCTGGGCGGTGAACCTCGTCTGCCCGGGGTTCGCCAGGCGCGGCCCGACCGCGGTCACCGTGCCGTCGACGCACGGGACCGAGCGGAAATGCCACGGTCCCCCGGCGACGGTCCAGTCGTGCATCGTGCGGTCCACCGGCGCCGTCCCGAACGGCTGCGCCGCCGCGACGCACGGCGCCGCCGCGACGGCCGCGATCGCGAACACGGCTGCGCGCATCCGCTTCATCATCGAACGGCGCGTCAGCTCGCGGCGGTTTCGAGCTCGATCTCGACGCTGCCGCGCAGCGCGTTCGAGACCGGACATCCCTTCTCGGCGGCACGCGCCAGCTCGGCGAAGTGCGCCGCGTCCACGCCCGGAACGTCGCCGCTCACCGTCAGCCGCATCTTCGCGATCTTGAAGCCGCCGCTGTCGAGCGGTTCCAGCACGCACAGCGCTTTCGTCTCGATGCGGTTCGGCGTGATTCCCTGGCCGCCGAGATACGCGCTGAACGCCATGCTGAAGCATCCGGCGTGCGCCGCCGCGATCAGCTCTTCGGGATTCGTCCCCGGAACGTCGCCGAAACGGGTGCCGAAGGTGAACGGAAGGTTGTCGAGCGCGCCGCTCTGCGTCGAGACGGTGCCGTTGCCGGACTTCAGATCGCCGGTCCAGCTGCCGCTCGCGCGTCGATGAATCGCCATGCACGACGCTTCGTCCGCGTCGCCGAAAACCTTTCGCTCCGGGCGGTGGCTCAGGACGCGCGGCAGGCGGCGCAGCGGCCTTCGAACGTGACGCGCTCGCTCGCGATCTCGACGTCGTGCTCGAGCGCGAGCGCTTTGATCGTCCGCGCCGGGATCGCGAAGCGCACGTCTTCGACCGTACCGCAATCGCTGCAGCGGAAATGCGCGTGTCGCGGACCCGCCGGCTCGTAGGTTGCGGCGCCCGCGCCGGGGACGACGAGCTCGGACACCAAGCCGAGATCGCGCAAGCGCTCCAGCGCGCGATAGACGGTGGCATAACCGATCCCCGGCCGGCGCGCGAGCGCCTTCGCGTAGATCTCCGCGTGGCTCAGGTGGCAGCCGATCCCGCTCTCTTCGACGATCTCGTAGACGAGCTGATAGTTCTTGGGCAGGTCCGGCCGCTCGGACGGTGCCATGTTCGGTACATCATATCGCGCGGCAGGTCCGGCGCGCTAGTCGTCGACTGGACGCAGACCGGAAAGCGTAGGGAACCGCTCCGCCGAATCCGGTGGACCCGCCCTCTTGACCGTGGCCGTTCGCGGCGGTACCCTCACCGATATGAGAGTGACAGTCACTCTCAGGAATAGCTGGATGCGCCCGTTTGCTCGTTCGCGCCCGCGCCTGCTCGCCCGCTCGAGCGCGCGTCGTCACGGCTCGCGAGCCTTCGCGTCCGAACGCCGGCGCACGTAGGTCCCATCTCACGACGATCGGAGAAGACGATGCTCGAAGCCGAACGCGAACAGAGTGAGTGCCCGGTGCCGCACGGCACGCCGACCGGGACGCATCTCGACGCCGGCATGATGACGAACCAAGACTGGTGGCCGGGCCAGTTGAACCTGCGGGTCCTTCATCAGAATTCGTCGCTGTGCGACCCGATGGGTCCGGCGTTCCGCTACGCGGACGCGTTCAAGAAGCTCGATCTCGCCGCGGTGAAAGCGGACCTGCGCGCGATGATGACGCAGTCGCAGGACTGGTGGCCCGCCGACTACGGGCATTACGGCGGGCTGATGATTCGCATGGCTTGGCACAGCGCCGGCACGTATCGCATCCACGACGGCCGCGGCGGAGCCGGCACCGGGACGCAGCGTTTCGCACCGCTCAACAGCTGGCCCGACAACGCGAACCTCGACAAGGCGCGCCGGCTCCTGTGGCCGATCAAGCAGAAATACGGCGCGTCGATCTCGTGGGCCGACCTGATGGTGCTGGCCGGCAACGTGGCGCTCGAGTCGATGGGATTCAAGACGTTCGGTTTCGCCGGCGGGCGGTACGACATTTGGGAGCCCGACGAATCCGTCAACTGGGGCTTCGAGCGCGAGTGGCTCGGCGACAACCGTTATTCCGGCGAACGCGAGCTCGCGCAGCCGTTCGGCGCGGTGCAGATGGGCTTGATCTACGTGAACCCGGAAGGCCCGAACGGGAAGCCGGATCCGGTCGCGTCGGCGCACGACATTCGCGAGACGTTCGCGCGCATGGCGATGAACGATGAAGAGACGGTCGCGCTGATCGCCGGCGGACACACCTTCGGCAAAGTCCACGGCGCGGCCGACCCGAAGAAGTACGTCGGCCCCGAGCCCGAGGGCGCGCCGATCGAAGAGCAGGGCCTCGGCTGGAAGAACAGCTTCGGCAGCGGCAACGGCGACGCGACGATCACGAGCGGCCTCGAAGGCGCGTGGACGCAGAATCCGATCGCCTGGGACAACAGCTACCTCGACAACCTCTTCAACTACGAATGGGAGCTGACGAGCAGCCCGGCCGGCGCGGCGCAGTGGCGGCCGAAAGACGCGGCGGCCGACGGCACCGTGCCCGACGCGCACGATCCCTCGAAGCGGCACGCGCCGATGATGCTGACGACGGACCTCGCGCTGCGGTTCGACCCGTCGTACGGGCCGATCGCGAAGCGCTATCAGGAGAATCCGGCCGAGTTCGCCGACGCGTTCGCGCGCGCGTGGTACAAGCTCACGCACCGCGACATGGGGCCGCTCTCGCGCTACCTCGGCCCGGAGGTCCCGCAGGAAGAGCTGCTCTGGCAAGACCCGATCCCCGAGGTGAAGCACGCGCTCATCGACGACGCCGACATCGCGGCGCTCAAAGAGAAGCTCCTCGCGTCGGGGCTGACGGTTCAGCAGCTCGTCACGACGGCGTGGGCGGCGGCGAGCATCTTCCGCGGCACGGACAAGCGCGGCGGCGCGAACGGCGGACGCCTGCGCCTGGCCCCGCAAAAGGATTGGGAGGTCAATCAGCCCGCGCAGCTCGCGACGGTGCTGCAGACGCTGGAGCAGATCCAGAACGGCTTCAACGTCGAACGCACCGACGGCAAGCGCGTGTCGATGGCCGACCTGATCGTCCTCGGCGGCTGCGCCGCGATCGAGAAGGCGGCGAAGGACGCCGGCCACGACGTGACCGTGCCGTTCGCGCCGGGCCGCGCCGACGCGTCGCAAGAGCAAACCGACGTCGAGGCGTTCGCGGTGCTCGAGCCGCTGTGGGACGGCTTCCGGAACTACCTGAAAGCCGCGCCGTACGGCGTCACGACGGAAGAGCTGCTGGTCGAGAAGGCGGCGCTGCTGACGCTCACCGCGCCCGAGATGACGGTGCTGGTCGGCGGGATGCGCGCGCTCGGCGCGAACGCCGGCGGCACGAAGCACGGCGTGTTCACCGACCGTCCGGGCACGCTCACCAACGACTTCTTCGTCAACCTGCTCGACATGGGCACGACGTGGAAGAAGGTCTCCGAGTCGGAAGAGCTCTACGAAGGCAGCGACCGCGCGAGCGGCACCGCGAAGTGGACCGCGACGCGCGCCGACTTGATCTTCGGCTCGAACTCGCAGCTCCGCGCGCTCGCCGAAGTCTACGCCTGCAACGACGCGAAAGAGAAGTTCGTGACGGACTTCATCGCCGCATGGACCAAGGTGATGAACGCCGACCGCTTCGATCTCGTCGCCTGACCGCCGCGCCGGAAGCGGGAAAAGCAGCGAAGCCTCGGCGTGTGCCGGGGCTTCGTTCGTTCTCGGCCCGTGGGCTTCGTCGTTCTCGCCCCGTTCCGGCCTTCGTTCGTTCTCGACGTCGGATCGACGCCGACGGGCGGCGGCTACTCGACGTCGACGCGGTCCACGACTGCGTCGCCGTCGCGGTCGATCGTCACGGCGAACGCGAGCGGGCGACAGCACACCGGGCAGTCCTCGACGAAGCGCTGCCGGCTCCCGCCGCTCGGGTCGACGCCCACCGCGTTGACTTCGCCGCAGCTCGGACAGACGTACGTCACGTCGAGTTCGAGCGGCATCCTACGTCGTCGCGACGCTCGTCGCCGGCGCCGGCGACTCCGTCGTCCAGGCGAGAAGCAGCTCCACTTTGCCCCAGGTGTTGCGCACGATCCGATTCGTCGCCTCGTCGAGCGTGAAGTCGGCGTGCAGCGTCAACGTGCCGTTCGCGGCGAGCCGGCCGGTGCCGCCGATCGCGAACGGAAAGGCGTGTTCGACCGAGATCGTGCCGATCGGCGAGCGAACCGCGGGGTCGCCCGAGGCGAAGCGCGCGAGCTGCGTCGCGACGTGGACGTCTCCGACGATGACGCCGTGCGCGTCGATCACGTCGACGCATTGTCCGATCAGCGCGTGCGCGTACGCCGCCGCGGCGGAATCAGCGAGCTCGGCGGCGCCCCGTGTGCCGCACGATCGCAGGGACGTCAGCGCGACTTCGCCGAGCGAGGCGGTCGCCGCACCGGCGAACTCGTCGATCGTCGACTTCGCCGTATCGAGAAGCGCGCTGCGCACGCTCTCCGCGACGGTTTGCGCGTTCAGCGTCATCGTCTAGGCTCCGAAGGAAGACCGGTAGCGCCGGAACGCCGTGACGTCCCGCGCGATCGGAGGCGGTTCGCTGCGCAGCAGATCGGCCAACGTTGATCCGCCTTCAGGGGTTTTGAAGACGTAGACGATCGCGTCGCACGCCAGTCCCGCGTGATCGACGCGCGCGACGACCTGTTCGACGCCCGTCGTGTCGAACGTCACCGTGAACGTCGGTCCGATTTTCGGCGGGATCGCCGGCTGCGATTCGACGACCCATCGAATCGATGCGGCGAGGTCCGGCGGTTCCGCCTTCGCCGCGAAGGTGACGGCGTGCCCCGCGATCACGATGCTGCGGTCGAGCGGAGCAAGGATGTCCAGCGACGGCGGCTTCGCGTTGTGCTGCGGTTCGCCGTCATCCGTGGCAGCGGGATCCGGAGCGATCGGCCGCGGCCGTCTCAACACGAAGCCCGCGAGGAGACCGATCGCGGCGGCCGCTCCCGCGATGACGGCAGTCGTCGTCACGGCGGGACCGCTCGCGGGCGGAATCGGCGCAACGGGGATCGGTGAGGCGGCGATCGTCGGAGGCGCGGACGGGAACGCCGTCGGGAGAGCCGCCGCCGGAGAAGCGTCCTCCGTTGCCGTCGCGGTCGGTGGAGCGGCCGTGGCCGGAGGTTCGGTCGACGGCACAGCGGTGGGTAGCCCGTCCGTCGGCAAAGCGTTCGTCGAGGGGGCAGACGTGGGAGCTCCGTCGCTCGACGGCGTCGCGGTCGCCGGAGCAGCGGTCTCCGGAGCGGTGGTCGGCGGCGTCGTTTCGGGCGGCGCGGCAGTCACCGGAGCGGCCGTGGGCGGCGCGCGGGTCGGGCGCGCGAAGGCCGCGGCGACGCAGTTCCAAACGTTCGCTTCCGATGCGCAGGCGATCAGCTTCGGGCGGATTTCCGCGGGCGCGCGGTCCGCGCACTCGCGGAATACCAGCGGAAGCCGGCGCTCCGGCGTCTCCCTGACACACGCGACCATCTCGTCGTAGGACGTGATCGGCGCGGGCTGTGCTTCGCTGCGCTGCGGCAGCAGCGCGAGCGATCCGCACACGCAGATCGCCCAGCACGTCGGTCCGCAAGCCCCGAGCCGCATGCCGAACGCTTATCCAGGAGGACGATGAGACCTCTCGCGGTCGAACCGCATCCCATTCCTCCCCGCGTCCCAACGCCAATTCTGACCGTCGTCCTGAGGCGATGCGCCGCGCATGCACCGCGGCGCTGAGGCGGCCGCACCTGCGCGGGCCGCGAATCGGGCGACATCGCAGCGATCCAGCGATCCGGCGATCGCGCGCGCAGGCTGTGCTCCCGGATACCACGTGCGCGCGCCGCTCCCGCTGCGCAAGGCCGCTCGTCGGCGTGCCTCGTATCGCTCGTTCATGAAGGGCCCCGCGCTTCCGCGGTGATTCACGTCGAGCCGGTGACGCTGCGTGGTTTCGGCGTCGTCCTCGAGCCGCTGCAGCTCGCGCACGCGTCCGCGCTCGCGGATGCCGCGCGAGACGGTGAGCTCTGGAACCTGCACTTCACCTTCGTCCCGCGTCCGGAGCACGTCGAGCAGTACGTTCGCGAGGCGAACGCGGAGCGTCTGAGGGGCTCGATGCTGCCGTGGGCGGTACGCCGCGAATCGGACGGCCGCGTCATCGGAAGCACGCGGTATCACGACATCATCGCGCCGATCGATCGCGTCGAGATCGGCTATACCTGGTACGCGAAGAGCGCTCAAGGAACGTTCGTCAATCCGGCGTGCAAGATGCTGCTGCTTTCTCACGCCTTCGACGGTCTGGGCTGCGCGGTGGTCGGGCTTCGCACCGACGGCGACAACGCTCGCTCCCAAGCGGCGATCGCGAAGCTCGGCGCAAAGAGAGACGGGACGATTCGCCACTCGGCGATGCGTCGCGACGGCTCGGCCCGGGACAACGTCATGTACAGCATACTTCGCGAGGAATGGCCTGCGGTGAAGGCCGGGCTCGAGGAGCGGCTGGCGCACGCGCGCTGAAGAACCGCGGTCGACGCCTTCCCGACGCGCAGCATGTCGCGCCGCATGCGATCGGCGCCGGGGAGCACGCGCAGGAACGCGCGGGTTGGGCGGACAAGCGACGCGAAGCACCGACGGCGCTCCGGTCGTGCAAGAAGCGCCGGCGTTTTTCATGCGAAGGGTGTCGACGACGAAGACGCATGTGAGTCCGGTGATGACGCGGTCGCGCGGCGCTCGCGCGGCGTTCTCGACGTTTCGTCCGCACGACGCAATGCGGCTCGACCGCAGAAGGGTGTCCTCTCCGTGCGAATTCCTGCGCAAGCCCTGGTCTTTTTCGCTGTGATCTCCGGCGTGTCGCTCGCCGCATGCGGCGGCGGGGGAGGCGGAGGCGGGAGCGCCGCCGCAGGCGGCGGTAGCGGCGTCACGCCGCAGTCGTCGACGGTGTCCGGCGACATGATCGGCTATCAGACGTCGCGCGGCTGGACCTACCACGGCAGCGCGCCGGGGCTGGGCGGCGCGGTGACGATCTCGGTCTATGCCGACCCCGTGCAGAACGGCGTCGAACCGCTGATCGGATTCGCCGTGGCCGGAACGACGGCGACGGCATTCTCCGGCGAGAAAGTCGGCGGCGTGGGGCTCGAGTCGACTTCGAACGGGACGCTGGCTGCCTCGTACGTTCTTCTCAACGCGGACGGTTCGCTCTATGCGGACGGCGCCGTTCCCGGCACGCCGATGCTGGTGCCGAGCAGCCTGACGCAGGGACAGTCCTTTTCGACCTATCCCGGAGTCACCGCGCTCGTCGAGAGCGTCGGAACCGTACCGGGCGAGTCGGCGTGCCCGTCACCGACGAACGGCGCGACCGTGAGTTACACGTACCAGGGGCAGGCGTACCACGTCTCCTACGTCCCCGGCTGCGGGATCACGAACTACGTCGGCAACCACGGCGAGACGTTCACCCTCGTGACGGTCGGCACGTACGCTCTCGGAACGCAGAGCGTGCACCACCTGGGATCGCTTTCGCTCATCGACGACCTCAAGAGTGCGGCGCATCTCCTCGTGCATCCCGTGAAGTGGACGCCGTTCCCGGTCCGCGTGCCGTAACGACCGACGCCTCGCGCAGGCATGTTTCTCCACGCCGTATCGCCGCCGGCGCCGGTGACCTTCCTCATGGGCGAGAACGGCTGCCGAAAATCGACGCTCTTGGAAGCGACGCGACGTCGATCGAAGCCGATGCGGTCGGCGCTACCTGAACCAGCTGTCGAAAGGATCCCCGGAGCTTCTTGACGTCTCGTCGGAGGCGCGTCGGGGTTTTCTGATGCTGCCGGGCCGCGACGTGGCGATCTGGGGCGGAGTGACACCCTTCGGGCGATACCGCGACGGCGGCGGGTGAACGTCGCGGCTTCCGGCTCCGGCATCGCCTGGATGCCGGGGACGGTGGGCCGCGGGAGCACCCTCGCCTGCTGGTCGACGATGCGCAGCGCATCGGCCGTCGGCGGGAGCGCCGGGAAGCTCGTTTGCGGCGGTTCGCCGAAGCCGAAGGCAGCGGTGAGGTCGCCGCACGTTTCGCGCCGCCACGTCGTCAGGTTGGGGACTTCGACGCCGAACCGCGTCTCGATCAGGCGCAGGGTCGACGTGTGGTCGAACGTGTCGCCGCTTTCCGCGGCGACAATATTCGTGTGAAAGGCGTTGACATGAATGCTGACTTCGTGTTAGTGTCGTTAATGTGAAACGGAAGCGCCGGCCTTACGACATGACGGCGCGCACCGCCAAAGCGGAGGCGACGAAGGCGCGGATCCGCGAGAGCGCCGCATGGCTCTATCGCGAACGGTCCATGGATGAGCTGACCCTCGAACGTATCGCGGAGCGCGCCGGCGTGACCGTGCAGACGGTGCTGCGCGCGTTCGGCAGCAAGGACGAGCTCATGCACGCCGCCCTCACCGACCTCGCGCAAACGGGGATGCCGGTGAAGCCGACGACGCCCGGCGACGTTCCGGCCGCCGTCGCGGCGGTCTTCGAAATCTACGAAACGATCGGCGATCTCGTCATCCGCCAGCTCTCGGACGAGGAGCGCCGCCCGGCCCTGCGTCCGATCCTGGACCTCGGACGCGAGCATCATCGCGAGTCGGTGCGACGCGCGTTCGCGCCGCAGCTCGCTGCGCGCGACGGCGACGCACGCGCGCAGCTCTTCTCCATCCTGCTCGTCGCAACCGACGTCTACGTCTGGAAGCTGCTGCGCCGCGATTGCGGTCTCGACCGGGCGGCCGCGGAGGCCGCCGTCATCACGATCATCACGAGCGTCATCAACGAGGAATCTTCACATGGCCGACATCCTCTGGCTGAACTGGTCGGGAGGCGGTAACCTTCCGCCGAGCCTCGGCATCGCACGCGTCCTCACGGAGCGCGGACACCGCGTCGCCTTCGCCGGCCGCCCCGAGATGGTGCCGCGCGTCGAGGCCGCCGGCTTTCGCGCGATCGAGCTGACCGACGCGTACGCGCAGGTCGAGCGCTATCCGCAGGGCAGCTTCCTCACGCGAGCCGCATGCTATCTCACCTCGCCGGCGACCGCGGCGCAAGTGCGCGACGTCGTCGCGAGCGAGCGTCCGGACGTCATCCTCATCGACGCGATGTTCCCGGCCGCGCTGGCCGAGGCGCCGGCGTTCGACGTGCCGACGGCCGTCGTCTGCCACACGTTCGTCTTTCGCCAGCTCGACATGTGGCGAACGATCTTCGCGCGGTTCGACGGAATGCGCACGCAGGCGGGTTTCTCGAGCCTGCCGTCCCTCGACGAGCTGTGGCGCTCGCGCGATCGTCTCATCGCGACGACGCTCCCCGAGTTCGACGCGGATCCGGTTTCGGGCTGGGAGCACGTTCGTCACGTCGGTCCCGTGCTCGAAGACGAACCGTGCGCGGTCCCGATCGCGCTGCCGTGGCAGAGCAGCGACACGACGCCGCTCGCGCTCGTCAGCTTCAGCACCGCGTTCGAACAGCGTTCCGTCGAAAAGCTGCAGCGCGCGCTCGACGCGCTCGCCGAGCTCGACGTTCACGTCGTCGCGACCACCGGCGGGATCGTCGCCCCGGACGAGCTCGCGATCCCCGCGAACGCCGTCGTCGTGCCGTACGCGGCGCACGATCCGATCCTTCGGCGCGCCGCCCTTTCGGTGACGCACGGCGGCCACGGCACCGCGATGCGCTCGCTGCGGCACGGCGTTCCGATGGTCGTGATCCCCGGGCTCGCCGGCGATCAGCCGTTCGTCGCGGCGGCCGTGCAGGAGTGGGGCGCCGGTCGTGCCGTGCCGGGCGACGCCGATGCGGCGACGATCCGCGACGCGGCTCGCGAGGTGCTGTCGACTGCGTCGTATGCCGCCAACGCCGGCGCTCGCGCACGGTCGCTGGCCGGCGTCGACGGCGCGGTGAGCGCCGCAACCGAGGTCGAAGCGCTTCTCGCGACGGCGGCTTCTTCGGCGGTCGCTCCGTAACGCCGCTGAAGGCGTCGCTCCGGGACGGGAGAAAGCCGAGAGCGGTGAACGGGCGGATCGCGTTCGCAATGCGCGGCTAGTGGACGTCTACCTCGTCGACGGCACGTACGAGCTGTTCCGGCACTACTACGCGCTGCCGTCGCGACGGGACGAACGCGGCCGCGAGATCGCCGCGGTGCGCGGGGTGATGGCGTCGCTTCGCGGCATGTTCCGCGACGGCGCGACGCACGTCGGCGTCGCGACCGACAAGGTCATCGAGTCCTTTCGCAATCGGTTGTGGCCCGGCTACAAGACGGGCGAGGGCGTCGATCCCGATCTGCTCGCGCAGTTTCCGCTCCTCGAGGAAGCGCTCGAGGTGGCGGGGATCGTCGTGTGGCCGATGGTCGAGTTCGAGGCCGACGACGCGCTGGCATCCGCCGCCGCCCTCGCGTCCGCCGACGCGCGCGTCGAGCGCGTGTTCATCTGCACGCCCGACAAGGACCTCGCGCAATGCGTGCGCGACGCGCGCGTCGTGCAGCTGCACCGGCGCACGCGCGCGGTGGTCGACGAAGCCGGCGTCGTCGCGAAGTTCGGCGTCCCGCCGGCCAGCATCCCGGATTACTTGGCCTTGGTCGGCGACGCCGCGGACGGCTATCCCGGCCTCCCCGGCTGGGGCGCGAAGTCGGCCGCCGCCGTGCTGCGAGCGTTCGCGCACATCGACGCGATCCCGGACGACCCGCGAACCTGGAACGTCAACGTCAACGCCGCGCGCCTGAGCGAGGTCCTGCGCCGCGACCGCGAGCTGGCGCTTCTCTTTCGCGACCTGGCGACGCTGCGAACCGGCATTCCGCTGTTCGAGAACGTCGACGCGCTGCGCTGGGCCGGCGACATGCGTGCGCTGCCCGACTTCGAGCGCACCGAGCCGTCGGCGCCGCAGCCGCAGCACGCGCAAAACCGCGGCCGCGGGCGCGCATGATCGCACGACCTTCTTGAAGGCCGAGCGGTGCCGTCGCCACGACCACAGGCGCATCGCGCCGTGCAGGAGGTCAATCCGTCGCGAGAAAGGGCGACGCGGTGTCCGGACGGATTCTCTTCGGAGCCTCGGCCGTGCTCTTCGCCGTCGTCGCGCTGCTGTGGCACGGCTCCGACGTCTGGCAGCACGCCGCTCCGATCCCCGACCCCGGCCGGACGACCGCGGTCTGGTGGCTCACGCTGGCGGAGATCGTCGGCGGCGTCGGGATCATGGTTCCGCGAACCGCGCGCGCCGGAGCCGTCGTCCTCGCGCTCGTCTGGGCGCTGCTTTCGGCGGCGTGTCTCCCGGCGATCGCCGGCGCTCCGAGGGAGTACGACCGATACGGTGACTTTTTCGAGACGTTCGCGCCGGTGTGCGGCGCGATCGCGGTGTACGCGACGTCGGGCAGCCGCGCCGCCCGCACCACCGCGCTTCGCGCAACCGCGCGCATCGGCTTCGCCTGCTGCGCGTTCTCGTTCGGCACGGCGCAGATCGTCTACCTGAAGTTCACGGCGAGCTTGGTGCCGGCGTGGATTCCGCCGAGCGGCACGTTCTGGGCCGTGGTCACGACGGTCGCGTTCGCGCTCGGCGCGGTCGCGACGGCGTTCAACGTTCGCGCCCGGCTCGCGATGCGTCTGACCGCTGTGATGATCGGCCTCTTCGGCATCCTCGTCTGGATACCGCAGCTCGTCGCGCACCCGCGCGCGTTCGCCGACTGGAGCGAGTTCGCCGAAACGTTCCTCATCGCCGGCGCCGCGTCGGCGGCCGCAGCGGCACAGCGTTCGTGAGACGCTCGCCTCGCCCGCGCTGCGCGGTCCGCGAGGCCGGCGTGCCCGCCTAGTCTTCGGAACCGACGCGCTCGCCGAGCGCGTGCAGCAGCGATCCCGAGAACGGCACGTCGTGCACGTTGACGAGCTGGCGGCGCTTCATGCGAAGCACCGCACGCGCGTGGCTCCCTCCCTGCGCGCGCTTCGAGACGCGGAAATCGTTGGTCAGGGCCGAGACGATGAACAGCCCGCGTCCCGACTCGCTCATGAGGTCCGGCGGCAGGATCGCGATGTGACGGAATCCGGGGCCGGCGTCCAGCACGTGCAGGACCGGTTCGGGGGCGCTCCAGTCGACGATCACCTCACCGCTGCCGCCCGCATAGCGAACGACGTTCCCGACCAGCTCGCCCAGCACGATCTCCGCCATCGCGACGTCTTCGACCGCGGCGCCGCGCTCGGCGAACGCTTCGCGAAACGCGTGGCGCACGGCGGTCACCGACCGCCAGTCGCCCGTGCGGAAGCTCCAGCGCTGCACGACGTCGCGCCCGTCCGCGTCGCGCCGGTTTGCGCCGCCGACCTCCGCGACGAGCAGCGCGATGTCGTCGCGCGCGCCGTTTCCGCGCATCATGCGTTCGACGATCGCTCTCGCCGAGCGCTCGCGCGCGGAGCGCAGCTCGTGCAGCACGGAGCGGAGGCGCCGTTCACCCTCCTCGGGCGCTCGCTCGGCCTCGATCAGCCCGTCGGTATACAGAACGAGACACGATCCCTCCTCGAGCCGCAGCATCGAGCTGCCCGTCTGTTCGGCGTTCGAGCGAAGCCCGAGCGGCAAACCGCTTCCGGCGAGCGTGTCGACCGTGCCGTCCGCACGGCGCAGCAGCGGCGGCGGATGTCCCGCCGACGCGTAGGTGAACGTGCCGGTGATCGGGTCGAAGACGCCGACGAACGCGGTGACGAACTTTTCGGGATGTTCGAGGCGGAGCGCGCGGTCGGCGGCGTCGAGCATGAGCGCCGGATCGGCGTGCACTTGCGCGATCCCGCGGATGATCTGTCGCATGTTCCCCATCGTCACGGCCGCGTCGAGGCCGCTGCCGGCCACGTCGCCGATCGAAACGACGACGCGTCCGTCGAGCAGGCGCAGCGCATCGTACCAGTCGCCGCCGACCTGCGCCTCCGCGCGTCCGGGCGCATAGTATGCGTCGAGGACGAATCCGGGCGCCTGCGCGAGACTTCCGGGAAGCGACGCCTCTTGAAACGACTCGGCGGCGCGGTGCTCGCGCTCGAACAGCCGCACCTTGTGAATCGCGAGCCCCGCGCGCCGGCCCAGCTCCTCGAGCAGCGGCACGTCGCGTTCGGTGTAGCGCCGGCCCGAAGCACCGTACGCGACCGCGAGCATTCCGAGCGTCTCGCTCTCGGCCAGAAGCGGGACCGCGATGGAGGACGAGACGCCGAGCGAGTGATACAGCGCGGCCTCGGCGGGATCGTCGATGAGGGAATCGACGAGCTTCGGCGCGATGTCCGTGAGGAGCTGCGAGCGTCCGCTGCGGATCACGTACGGACTGCCGTAACCGGCGTCCACGTTGGGGCGGGTTCGTCCGACGAGCTGCTGCGCCATCGCATCTTTCTCGGCGTCGCCGTGCACCAGCGTGACGGTTCGGATGCCGCCGTCGTCGCTCGACAAATCGATGCGGCACCAATCGGCCAGGTCCGGCACGGTGAGCTCCGCCAGCGCCTTGAGCATCGCCTCGAGGTCCGACGGCTTCGCCAAGATCTCCGACGCGCGCGCGAGGAAGTCGCGCTCCTTCGCCGCCTGGCGCTGCTCGTGGACGTCGGCCAGCGTCCCGATCCATCGCGAGACCGCGCCGCCGGCGTCGAGCTGCGGCAGCACGTGCGCCGAGAACCAGCGATAGACGCCGTCGTGCCGGCGCATTCGAAGCGCCGCCGAGAACGCCGTGCCGCTGCGGCGGGCCTCGCCCCATGCGCGCAGCGCGTTCGCCGCATCGTTCGGATGAATGAGCGCCGTCCATCCGGCGCCGTAGCCCGACTCCGGCGAGAGCCCGGAGTACGCCGCGTATTCGTCGCTCAAGAACGTCACCGCACCCGACGCGTCGGCCTCGAGCACGACGTACGGCAGCGAGGCGGCAAGCGTGCGGAAGCGCTCCTCGCTGGCGCGAAGCTCGCGCGTCGCGTGCTCGCGAATCGCGGTCGCGTTGATCTGCGCGTAGACGCGCGCCAGCAGCTCCTCGGCGGAGAACGGCTTGACGATGTAGTCGTCGGCGCCTTCGTGCAGGCCCTCGATCGCCGATTCTTCGCCGGCGCGCGCCGAGAGCATCACGAAGGGGATCGGCGCCGTTCGTTCGTCGCTGCGAATCGCGCGAAGCAGCTCGAAGCCGTCCATCTCCGGCATCATCACGTCGCTGATGATCAGGTCGAACGCGCCGTTCCGTGCGGCCTCGAGCGCCTCGCGCCCGTTGGCGACCGCCGTGACGTCGTAGCGGCCGGCGAGGATGCCGCCGACGTACTCGCGCAGATCGGCGTTGTCGTCGGCGAGAAGCACCCGCGCGTGCTTCCCGTCGCTCGCCGGCGCCGAGAGCGGCGCGGTGCCGATCCGCATGACGGTGGCGTCGATGTCGGCGAGGTACTGGTCGACGGCGCTGCTGAAGGTCGCCGTCTCGTTGGAGACGACTTTCGCCGGGTCGAGATGCGCCGTCCCGAGCGGGATGCGCACCCGGAACGTCGTGCCCTTGCCGACCGTGCTCTCCGCTTCGACGCGGCCCGCGTGGACGCCGGCGAGATCCTGCACGAGCGCGAGTCCGATCCCGGTTCCTTCGTGCGTCCGCGAGCGCGCGCCGCGAACGCGATGAAAGCGCCGGAACAGCTGCGGGAGCTCGTCGGCCGCGATGCCGACCCCGGTGTCGCTGACCGACAGCTCGGCGTCGTCGCCGACGCGCCGCAGACGCACGGCGATTTCGCCCTCGAACGTGAACTTCAGCGCGTTGGAGAGCAGGTTGAGGAGGATACGCTCCCACATCGAGCGGTCGACGAAGACCGGCTCCGACAGGTCGGTGTCGACCGAAAAGCCCAGGCCGGCGCTTTCGATCGCCGAGCGAAAGCTGCTCGCGACGTCGCGCGTCAGCGCGGCCAGGTCCGTCCGCGCGAACGCGGCGTCGCTTCGCCCGGCTTCGAGCCGCGAGAACTCGAGCAGCGTGTTCACGAGCTTCAGCAGCCGCAGCGCGTTGCGGCGCGCCGTCTGCGCGAGCGAGCGCGCCCGGTCGTCGTCGATGTCCGCCAACTGCTGGAGCGGTCCGAGCATCAGCGTGAGCGGCGTACGAAACTCGTGGCTCACGTTCGAGAAGAACGCCGTCTTCGCGCGGTCCATCTCGGCGAGCAGCTCGATGCGCTTCTGCTCTTCCTCCGTCGCGCGCGCGTTCTTGATCGCCGTGCCGATGTTCGAGGTGAGCAGCTCGAAGAAGGCCGCGTACTCTTCGTCGAGCGGGCACGTCGGGTTGACGCCGGCGATCAGCACGCCGAGCGGGCTCGCGTCCGCGCGGCCGGTGATCGGCACCGCGATCGCATCGACGACGGGACGATCCGCCGGCCCGAGCGGCGCCGAGGGAAGGTCGCGAATCGAAAAGCGCTCGGCTCGCCCGCGCTGCAGAACGCGCGCGACGTGCGGCGCGAGCGCGCCGCCGTCGTCCGCGAGCCCGACGGCCTGCCGGAGCGTGCACGCGTCGCCGTCCGCGAGCGCGATCAGCGCGAACGGAACGTCGACCGGGTTCTTCGCGAGCGTCGCCGTCGCCGACGCGCACGCGGCTTCCGGCGACTTCTGGATCAGCGCGTTCGCGACGAGCTCCGAAAGCGTCGCCAGCCGCCGCGCGCCGACCACCTTCGCCGTGACGTCGTTGGACGGACAGAACAGCCCGGCCACCTCGCCCGACTCGCCGCGGATCGGGCTGTACGAGAACGAGTAGAACGTCTCTTCCAGATAGTCGCCGCGGCTCATGAAGAGCCGGACGTCGTCGACGAAGCTCGCCTCCCCGTCGCGAAACACTTTGTCGGCGAGCGGGCCGCAGACGTCCCAGATCTCGGCCCATACCTCCCACGCCGGACGACCGAGCGCCCACGGGTGCTTCGCGAGCCCGAGCACGTGCAGGTACGCGTCGTTGTAGAGGAACGACATCTCCGCGCCCCAGCCGATCCACATCGGATGCCGCGAGTTCAAGATCAGGCTGACGGCCGTCTTGAGGCTCTGCGGCCACTGTGCAATCGGGCCGAGCGGGTGCGCCGACCACGAATGTCGCGCGATGCGATCGGCCATCTCGCCGTGCGCGCGAAGGAAGGACGGAACCGTCGCGGCGTGCTGCGGCGACGTCGGGAGCGGATCCATCAAGGCTCGAGCCGGCGAAAAACGATGATCGGGCGTCCGAAAGGCGGGTGCGCTTTGACGCGTCGTACCCGCGGCGGCCTCTCGCCAAGCGCGGACGCGCATCTTCCGGACCGCGACGCGGCGGACGCAGGCGCGTCAGCGAGGAGGACGGTCCTCGCTTGGCTCCGGAGCGACCCGGCTCACGCGCGCCTGGGGATCGTCTCGTGCGCCGGTGCGCGCGCCGCGCTCGATTTGGCGCACCGACCGGCAAGTCGGTGCCGGCGGCGCGCCCTTGGGTCGGGCCGGCCGCTACGAAACGAAGGCGGCCCGCGTCACGCGCTTGTCGGCGGCGGGCGCATCGCGCTCGGCTCTCGCGGTCGCTTTGGGGGCACCGATGCGTACGCAGTCCTCGTTGCCGCCGCCGGGGCGCGCAGTGACCACGTCCGCGTCGAGACCGTGCTGCCGAACGGGCGCGACGACGCGCTTCGCGCGTGCTCGGCGCTGCTCGCATCGTCCGCCTGGAAGCGCCACGACGGCTGCGCCGGCGGAGCGACCAGCGAAAACACGAGGACGGCGACGTCGTCGTGGCGTTCGTTCTCGGTCATCCGCGTGACGATCTCGTCGGCGTCCAGCGATTCGGCCGTCAAGACGTGCATCAGCCGGCGCTCGCCGTCGATCGGATCGCGTTTGGTTTCCACCAAGCCGTCGGTGTACATGACGAGCGAGTCGCCCTTGCTCAAGACCGTCTCGTGCACGCGGAAGGTGCTGTCCGGGACGACGCCGACCGGCGCGTCGCCGTACGGCAGCGTGATGGTCGAGCCGTCGCGCACGACGACGGCCGGCGGATGACCGGCGTTCGCGGTGAGCAGCCGTCGCGTGCTCGGATCGTAGATCGCGAACACCGCGCTCGCGATGCCGCCGGGGTGCGAGGCCTGAAACGCGCGATCCGCCAGCTGCAGGATCAGTCCGGGATCGTCGTCGGTGAATCCGGTGACGGCGCGCAGCGTCTCGCGCAGCCGCACCATCGCGCCCGCCGCTTCGAGCCCGTGACCGAAGACGTCGCCGATCGAGAGCGCGATGCGTCCGTCGCGAAGCACGAAAACGTCGTACCAGTCGCCTCCGAGCTGCGCCTCGCGCTCGGCGGGACGATAGCACGCCTGGATGGTCGCGCCTTCGACTTCGGGGAGATACGGCGGTAAGAAGGCCGCCTGCAGCGTCCGCGTGATGCGGCGCTCGCGTTCCAGCGACTGGGCCAGCTCATCGTTGGCGCGCTGCTGATCCGTGATGTCGAGGCAACACCCGATGTAGCCGGCGAACGCGCCGCTTTCGTCGTGCAGCGGGGTGCCTTCGTCGAGGATCCAGCGGAACACGCCGTCGTGACGACGGAGCCGGTACTCCATGCGAAACGGGATGCGCGCGTCGAACGACGAGACGTAGACGTCGAGGCAGCGATCGAAATCGTCGGGGTGGACGTTCTCGGCCCAGCCGTTGCCGATCTCTTGTTCCATCGTGCGCCCGACGAAGTCGAGCCAGCCACGGTTGAACCACGTGCACAGCTTATCGGTGCCCGAGATCCAGATCAGCACGGGCAGGTGATCTGCCGTCGGGCGGAAGCGCTCCGCGGCGTCCGGGTCGGGCACGACCCCGCTATCGGCCATGGGCTACCGCTCGGCCGTCGGACCCGCCAGGTCCTCCCGCCGCGAAGCTCGCCTGCCGAAAACATGCCGTGCCGCCGGGGCCCGCGTGCGAAACTGAACTATACGGGCCAGAGCCTGACCGGCGTGAGCGTGACGTTGCCCATCAGCCGCGACGACGCGCAGCGGTAGCGACCGAGTCCGATCGGGCGCTGTTCCTATCGCAGCTCGGACGTAAAATCGTAGAAGACGCGCAGCCGGTTGTCGTCCGGGTCGGCGACGATGAACTCGCGCAGATTCCACGGCTTGTCCTCGGGTGGCGAGACGATGGTCGCTCCGGCACGGTGCCACCGTCGGTACAGCTCGTCGACTTCATCTCGGCTGTTGACGTTCAGCCACACCATGGCCGGGCCGCCGGTGCCGTAGCGTTCGTGGAACGGCGCGTTGGTCAAGAACATGCGGCACGCGCCTTGCGAGATGCCGCCGATCCCGCCCTCGTCGTCCCCCCAATCGAAGCGAAACCCGAGCACATCGACGTAGTACTTCGCCGCGGTGTCGACGTTGCTGACCGGCAGTTCGGGAACCGCGGCGGGAAGCGATGCGACCATCGGTCGAGCTTCTCTTCTCGTCCGCGAAGCCCCCTGACGGCAGGCTCCCGGAACGCTGGCGGGAAGCGCCGGGCGATGACTTCGGATTCGGGCACGCCGTCGCCGACGGAACGCGATGCAGAGGCGGCGCCGCGTCGTGAAGCGCCGGCGCGCATCGTCACCGCGCGCCTCGTGTGCGAGCGGTTCACGATGGATCACGTCGCCGAGCTCGCTGCCGTCGACACGGACTGGGACGTTCAGCGATGGCTCTTCGGCAAGCTCTACACGCCTGAGGAGACGCGGGCGCGCGCGCAGCGGCGTGTCGATTTTTGGGCCGAACACGGCGCCGGCGACTACCTCGTGCGGACGGCGGACGGCGAGTTCGTCGGCTTCGCGGGATTTTTCCCGTCGCCGCGGCCGGACGCGATCGCGATCGGCTACGCGCTCCGGCCCCCGTATTGGCGCCGCGGATACGGGTCGGAGCTTGCGGAGATGCTCACCGCCGTCGGTTCGACGCTCGGGCGCGCGGAGATCGTCGCGACCGTACGCGCCACGAACGTCGGCTCACGCCGCATCCTCGAGAAGGCCGGGTTTGTGCCGATCGAGACGGTCGACGGCGAAGAAGAGACGCTGCTGTATCGGCTCGAGAAGAGCGCCCGCCCGGTCGAGATCTCGACGGCCGGAGGGTAGGCCTCTCTCGGACGCGGCGGCACGAGGTCGGAGTTCCGGCGATCGCGTGCGGGCGGGCGCCGTAAACGAGCCGGCTACGCCGGATCGTTGCTCAGTGCGGGTAGAACGCGAGCCCCCAGTTCGCCGGGCCGCTGACGCCGTTCGTGATGGTGACGACCGGCGAACCCGTGTACGGCGGCGCGTACTCGGTGACTGAGTTGTTGCCGAAGTTCGCCACGAACAGATCGCCCGCGTCGTCGAACGCGAGCGCGTCCGGGTCGTTGATGCCGTTCGTAATGGTGACGGTCGGCGAGCCGGTGTACGGCTTGGCGTAGACCGACACGCTGTTGGTGAAGTAGCCGATGAAGAGGTTGGCGTCGCTGTCCATCGCCATAACGCTGGCATACGGGCTCGTCGAGCCGACGAGCGTCGGGCTGCCGGTGTACGGCGGCGCGTACTCGGTGACTTGCGCGTTGTTGTTGAGAACGAAGAGGTTGCCCGACGGATCGATGAGCGTCTGCTGCGGCGCGGTGACGCCGTTCGTGATCGTCAGCGCCGGACCGGACGTATACGGCGGCGCGTACTCCTGCACATTATTGTGGTTCTGGTCGGGAATGAACAGGTTGCCGTTCGCGTCGAGCGACGGCTGCCTCAGCCCGCCGCCGGAACCGGTGATGGTCGAAGCCGTCTGCGTGTACGGCGGCGTGACGGTGACCGCATAGATGCCGCCGACGATGAACAGCCTATTATCGGGGCCGACCAGCACGCTTTGCGTCGAGTAGTATCCGTTCGGGCCGGCGTGGATCGGATTGCCGGTATACGGCGGCGCGTACACCCCGGCGTACGCGATCGAGTTCAGCGCAACGAACAGATCGCCCGAGGAGTCGGTCGCAAGACCCTCTGGGGCGTTCGTCCCGTTCGTGATGGTCGTCGTCGGCGTTCCGTACGGTCCGGCGTACACGGTCACCGAGTTGCCGGTGTTGTTCGAGACGAAGAGCGTCTGCACCACGTTGGTGACGGAGAACGTCGTGCTGCACACCGCGCCCGCGGTCGAGCACGTGCTGTCGGAATACGCCGCCGTCGCGGTGAACGACTCGGTGTTCCCGGACGTCCCGAGCCCGGCCAGCGAGAACGTGTTGGGCGACGTCGTCGTGGGATTGGTGATCGTGAAGCCGCTGCCGGACGCCTGCGCGATCGTGAACGTCGGCGCGCCCGGGCCGATGATGATGTTCTGATCCGCGTCGAGCGCGGCGACGGTGAATTTCTGCGCGGGCGTCGCGTACTGGGTGAAGCCGCTGTTCTGCGTGCCGCGCACCCCCTTCGCGTTGCTCCACACCGCGATCGACGCCGGGATGCCGGACAGCGTGACGGAGATCGCGTTCGCCTGACCGGCGACGACCGTAAAATCGATCGTCTGTCCGCTCGAGAGCACGTTGCCTGTCGCTGTGCCGTTCGCCGCGTTGTATCCGTCGTACGTCGAGAGCGTCACGTCGTACGTGCCCGGTCCGAGCGGAAGCTGCAAGGTGCAGTTCGTCGACGTGAGCGTCGACGTGCAGCCGGTCGACGTGGGCGTCAGCCCGACGGTTTCGTTGAGTACGGTCGCGCCGCCGGTGTGCTGGGTGACGAGGACCGTCATGCTCTGCGTCGCCGGCGACACGTATCGTGGCGCACGTCGCGTAGCCAGCGTCGCCTTCGTCTTCGGGATGACGATCTTCAGCGTCGCGGTCGTCTTGCCGGATGGCGTTCGTCCACTCGCCGGGATCTGCGCCGCACCGTGCCCCGCGCACGCGGACAGCACAGCCGGAATCAACGCGAACGCGAAGCCTTTGCAAAGGCGACCGGCGTACGGCATGGACAGAATTTCCAGGGTCGCGGGCACCGCCCTTCCGCCGGGCGACGCGGGCGTGCCGCCCCGCGGCCCCGGTGACGCGGTTCTGCGCCGTCCGCGCCGAGCGGCCGGGCTGTGTGCCGGCCGCGCAGCGCGGCCCGTTGTCTGCCGGCCGCCCACCGTGCGAGTGCAGGCGAGCACAATGCCGCCTGGGGTCAGCGCATCACGCGGGGGCGGCGAAGAGAATGAGGTTCTCGTCCGGGTCGGCGACGACGAACGTTCTCGCGCCCCACGGCTCCTTCTTCAGCCTCTGCTGGATTATCACGCCCGCGGCGTGATAATCCAGGTACAGCTGCTTCAGCTCGCTCGCCGCCGCGACCGTGATCGTTGCGGACAGCAGACCTTCGCGCTTGCGAACGTCGCCGACGAACACCGGCTCGAGAACCAGCCGGAGATTCAAGCGCGCCTTGTCGCGGACGACTTGGCCGTAGAACGGCGGATCGCCGTAGACGAACTCCACCGCGAAGCCGAGCTTGGTCGTGTAGAACTCGCACGAGCGCGTGACGTCGCGGACGAAGAGCTGCGCCTCGACGGCGGTGAAGACTGCGCGCGGTGCGGTGGGTTTGCGTGTAGCGGCCATGGCATCTGCTCCTGACGTGAGCGCCTGCCACCCGTCGAACCCCAACTGCCTTGCGACGAGCTCCTGCGCATCCGCGAGCGTGAAGCGTGATTCCAGGATCTGCACGTCGCCGACGTCGCGAAAGCGCGGCAGCACGGCGCGGATCTGCGCCGCGACCGGATAGTACCGCTCGCGGTGCCAACGCAGATACTGTTTGGCTTGTTTCTTGAGGTTCTCGATGTTCGGCATAGGCGCAGCGGTGTGTATTCACATGCCGTAGGCGGGCGTCGCCCTTTCGGTCTGCACCGATGCGCCCTACGCAGCACCAAAAGATTGCCCCGAGCGGCGCCACCGTGTCAAGAGCCCGACCGTATCCTCACGGCGTTAGACGCCTTGCGGCGTCTGCGGGGCAGGCGCGCCGACCGCCGTTTGCAGGGCAGGTGTGTCGAACCAGGTGCACAGTGCGTCTCGCAGCGCGGGAACGGCGGTTTCGGCGGGCTCGTCGTTGCCTGCGGCCCAGGCGACGAAGGCATCGGGTCGGATCAGGAGCGCATCCGCCGGACGGCGGTCGGTTTCCGCGACGTGCACGTCGATGCGATGTGTCCACTCCTGCGCGCATGCGCGGAGATCCGGGCGGTCGACGAGTTCGAGGAACACCGGCCGCGCGGCGTGCATCAGCGCTCCGACGGTGGTGGTGCCCCGCTCGGTGCGCAAGGTGAGGTCGGGTGCGAACGTGCCGGTCAGCGCGTGGTGACTCGGGCCGGGCGGCACATACCGAATGTCGCTGCTGGCGATGAACGCGCCGATGCGGCGCAACGGCTGCTCATCGGCGAGCAGCTCCCCGAAGAGCGTGCGCAGCGCCTCGGCGGCCGGGTCGTGTCCGCGACGCAACGCCACCTGCGCGCGCGTGTGCAGCAGCGTCCGTTCGCCGGCGTGATGCCGCTCGCGGTGATACGTGTCGAGCAGCCCCTCCGGCGCCCAGCCGTGAACCGCGGCGCCCAGCTTCCAGCCGAGGTTCACGCTGTCGATCATGCCGGCGTTTAGCGCCACGCCGGGCGCGGGGAACAGATGCGCGGCATCGCCGGCGAGCAGAACGCGCCCGTCGCGGTAGCGCTCGACGTGCCGCGCGTGAAACGTGAAGCGCGTCAGCCGAAGCGGTTCACCCAACGGCAGATCGACGCCCAGCACGCGCCGAATGCTGTCGCGAAGCTCCGCCAGCGTCATCGGCTCGTCGTCGTCGTAGCCGCCGCACTCGTCCTCGCTGGTGAAGAGCCCCATGCGCCCACGATCGGTCGACCCGAGCGCGAACGTACCGCGCTCGGTTTGCTTGAACCCAAAACCAATCGTGCCGACGCCCGCCACGTCGATGTCCCCGTTCTCGAGGACGGTGACCGATTCGGGCACGGTGACCGAGGCGAGCCGGTTGACCTCCGGATAGGTGATCCCCGGGAAGGGAATCTTGGCGAGGTCTCGCACGCGGCTGCGCGCGCCGTCGCAGCCGACGAGATATCGCGCGGTGACGCGATACGGGGCATCCGACGCGCGCACGTCTGCGCTCACGGCGTCGTGATCCTCGTTCAGCCCGACCACCTCGTGCCCGCGACGAATCTCGGCGCCGAGCTCACGCGCGATCTCGTCGAGCACGCGCTCGAGCTGCGGTTGCCGGAGCGGCAGCAACGACATAGGCGGAACCGCGAGCGGCGTGAAGTCGACGTGCAAACTGCCGAACGGCAATTGCACAGCCGGGATGGTGTCGGTGCCGGCTGCGGCTTCGAATCGCTCCAAGAGGCCCCGATAGCGCAACAGCTCCACGATCTGCCCGCTGAGGCCACCGGCTTTCGGGGTGTCTCGCGGTTGCGGATACCGCTCCAGCACGAGCGTTCGCACGCCGGCCAGGCGCAGCTCGATCGCCAGCATCAAGCCGGTCGGCCCCGCGCCCACCACGATCACGTCGACGTCCGTCACTCGCCCGCCTTTCGCGCGCTCGTCGCATCGCTGCGACTCCGGAAGCGCGTCCGGCGATTATGCGCCGAGACCGGGGGCTTGTCGCAAGCCCCCGGGTGCGGTGTATACTGGGAGTGGAGGGGGCACGTCATGCCGCCACCGCGGCGTCCGTTCTTGGAAGCCTGCGATCGTACGCGCGTCGCGCGAACGAATCAGCGTGGCGCCCGACGCGGCGCGAGCGGCCACGCTGGACTTGAGCTGCGGCCGAAAGGGCGAGGCTGCGCGCAATCCAAGGCGTACCGATGGCCAACAAGATCACGCGGCGAAGGTCACGCGCGCGATTGTACGCGCGCAAGCGCGGCACCAACATCACCACGAAGGCGCAGAACGCCAAGCTTCAATGGGGGCGCGCAATTGTACGCACGCAAGCGCCACCCTTCGCCGCCGTGTACCACGACCTCTGCGAGCTTCAATGGGGGCGCGCGATTGTACGCGCGCAAGCGCAGAAAGCCGCCGCCGAGGGTCTGCCGCAGGGCTTCGCTTCAATGGGGGCGCGCGATTGTACGCGCGCAAGCTTGCCACGTCACGTCCCTCCGAAGAAACGGGCGAGGCTTCAATGGGGGCGCGCGATTGTACGCGCGCAAGCACGACCGAAGAGTGAACGAGACGTACGCGCCGGGCATGCTTCAATGGGGGCGCGCGATTGTACGCGCGCAAGCCCGTCCCGGTCGCATCGCTTACCGGCCTCGTATCGGCGCTTCAATGGGGGCGCGCGATTGTACGCGCGCAAGCGCGGGTATCGACACGACCGGCGACGCCTACGACGACGTGCTTCAATGGGGGCGCGCGATTGTACGCGCGCAAGCGCTTCGCGACGTCGAGCGGGTCCGTATCGGGATCGAAGCTTCAATGGGGCGCGCGATTGTACGCGCGCAAGCCGTACGTGACCGCGACGACGGGCTCGACGGGCACGATGCTTCAATGGGGGCGCGCGATTGTACGCGCGCAAGCTCGACGACGTGCGCGGCGGCGGTGACGGTGCGGTTGCGCTTCAATGGGGGCGCGCGATTGTACGCGCGCAAGCGTCGCGCTGCGCTGGAACACGCCGACGGCGGCCAACGGCGTGCTTCAATGGGGGCGCCCGATTGTACGCGCGCAAGCTTTTCTTCTCGCTGATCGCCAGGTCGACGATCTGGCTTCAATGGGGGCGCGCGATTGTACGCGCGCAAGCGTCGCGCGCGCGATCGCGCCCGGGATCTTCGTGTGGCTTCAATGGGGGCGCGCGATTGTACGCGCGCAAGCTCGGCGACCTGCGCGAGGTCGCCGCGCGTGCGACGGCTTCAATGGGGGCGCGCGATTGTACGCGCGCAAGCGCGGCGTCGAACTGGGCGTCGGCGCGGCGCCAACGGTAGCTTCAATGGGGGCGCGCGATTGTACGCGCGCAAGCGCCGACGTGCGAGAATCCGTCGTGCTTCCTCTACAAGCTTCAATGGGGGCGCGCGATTGTACGCGCGCAAGCCGCTCCGTCTCGGTCGCGATGGCCTTGGGCGACACGCTTCAATGGGGGCGCGCGATTGTACGCGCGCAAGCGCGGCGAAGGCATGGGTCGCGGCACGACGAGCAGCGAAGCTTCAATGGAGGCGCGCGATTGTACGCGCGCAAGCGCAGAACTGGTGCCCGCAACTGCACCGCGCTCTCGTAAGCTTCAATGGGGGCGCGCGATTGTACGCGCGCAAGCGGCGGTGTCGTTGGCGCACACCTGGGCCTGCTGGTTGGGGCTTCAATGGGGGCGCGCGATTGTACGCGCGCAAGCGTCTTGCCGCTGCCGACGCCGCCGTACGCGGCGAGGCTTCAATGGGGGCGCGCGATTGTACGCGCGCAAGCAGGGCCAAGACGCCGAAACGCCCGCCCCCTTGCGGGCTTCAATGGGGGCGCGCGATTGTACGCGCGCAAGCCCGCAGGATCGCACCGGGCAGCTTCGAGCGGTAGGTGGCGCTTCAATGGGGGCGCGCGATTGTACGCGCGCAAGCGGTCGTCAGCAAGGCCCTTGCGGAGCCCGGCGATAGAGCTTCAATGGGGGCGCGCGATTGTACGCGCGCAAGCGTCGCCGAACGCGGACGGCGAGATCCCGGCGAGCGTGCTTCAATGGGGGCGCGCGATTGTATGCGCGCAAGCATCGACGACCGCGTCACGACGCTGCGCGCGCTCGCGCTTCAATGGGGGCGCGCGATTGTACGCGCGCAAGCCGATGATGGTGCGCTTGCGCCGTGACCTCAAGATCGTGCTTCAATGGGGGCGCGCGATTGTACGCGCGCAAGCGCGGCACAGTCCGACGACGAGCACCGCGCGACGAATGCTTCAATGGGGGCGCGCGATTGTACGCGCGCAAGCACGTCTGGTACGACGACGACACGGACGTGGAGTGGCACGCTTCAATGGGGGCGCGCGATTGTACGCGCGCAAGCGCGGCTTCTTCGGCTACCAGGGCGAACCGTGGGCGTATGCTTCAATGGGGCGCGCGATTGTACGCGCGCAAGCGTGACGTGCGAGCCGGCGTTGCTCCACCACTCCTCGCTTCAATGGGGGCGCGCGATTGTACGCGCGCAAGCGAGCCCATCGTGCTCCCCGAAGACGTGCGCGAAAGCGCGCTTCAATGGGGGCGCGCGATTGTACGCGCGCAAGCTCGATCAGTCGTCGCTCTCGTCGTCCGGGGCTTCCTCGCTTCAATGGGGGCGCGCGATTGTACGCGCGCAAGCTCGGCGGCATCGAGGTCTACGTCGCGAAGGCGCCCGAGCTTCAATGGGGGCGCGCGATTGTACGCGCGCAAGCGCGAACCCGCGCGCGCTCGTCGCCTGGGAGATCGTGCTTCAATGGGGGCGCGCGATTGTACGCGCGCAAGCATCTGATCGGACGGCTCGCCGCCGAGCCACCACGCCGGGCTTCAATGGGGGCGCGCGATTGTACGCGCGCAAGCCCCGGCAGTGACGCTTCCCGCGCTCGGCACCGGATTGCTTCAATGGGGGCGCGCGATTGTACGCGCGCAAGCGAAACGAACCTTTGAAACAGGAGACAAGGAACGAAGCTTCAATGGGGGCGCGCGATTGTACGCGCGCAAGCATGCGGGCCGCGGACGCGCTGATCGTCAGCACCCCGGAGGCTTCAATGGGGCGCGCGATTGTACGCGCGCAAGCGCATGCCGTGAATCGGCGTCGCGAGCGCGTAGCGCGGGCTTCAATGGGGGCGCGCGATTGTACGCGCGCAAGCGCAGGCGCTCGTGCGCGAGCTTGGACCGCACTACCGAGCTTCAATGGGGGCGCGCGATTGTACGCGCGCAAGCCGCGACGGCTGGGACCTCCAGCTTTTCGCGCAGTAGGCTTCAATGGGGGCGCGCGATTGTACGCGCGCAAGCTCCGATCCGCGCGCGCAACCCGGAGACGCGACGGCTCGCTTCAATGGGGGCGCGCGATTGTACGCGCGCAAGCGACCTTGTGGTCGTGTGGGAACGCCGCCAGAACGCTGCTTCAATGGGGGCGCGCGATTGTACGCGCGCAAGCGCGAGACGGTCGTGCTCGAAGCGGCGCTCGGCACGCGGCTTCAATGGGGGCGCGCGATTGTACGCGCGCAAGCCTACCGTGAGCGGGCGCAACGCGCGCGCACGCGCACACGCTTCAATGGGGGCGCGCGATTGTACGCGCGCAAGCTCGCGGCGGTGCACTACGCGCTCATCCCGGTGATCCTGCTTCAATGGGGGCGCGCGATTGTACGCGCGCAAGCGTGGGTGATGTTCACCGATCGGCACGCCGCGCATCTGCTTCAATGGGGGCGCGCGATTGTACGCGCGCAAGCGGACGCGCTCGCGCTCGCGGTCGCCGACGACATCATGCTTCAATGGGGGCGCGCGATTGTACGCGCGCAAGCCGAGCGTCACGCCGAACGCGGCGAGCGTGGCGACGGTGCTTCAATGGGGGCGCGCGATTGTACGCGCGCAAGCTCCTCGCCGACTTCGCCGCCGACCTCAAGTAGTCCGTGCTTCAATGGGGGCGCGCGATTGTACGCGCGCAAGCATCGCCCACGGGTAGGCTTGCAAGTCGGCGAAGGTGCTTCAATGGGGGCGCGCGATTGTACGCGCGCAAGCTTGACCGTTGCACGCTCCCTCATGTACGCTGGACGAGCTTCAATGGGGGCGCGCGATTGTACGCGCGCAAGCGTCACGTCGCTGCGTCGGTGCTGCGACGCTAGAGGTTGCTTCAATGGGGGCGCGCGATTGTACGCGCGCAAGCCACCGATCACCCGGTCGCCGTCGCGAGCGACGTCGGGCTTCAATGGGGGCGCGCGATTGTACGCGCGCAAGCACGACCTGCTCACGCTGACGGTCACGTACCCGATCGAGCTTCAATGGGGGCGCGCGATTGTACGCGCGCAAGCGGAGGGGCCGCGATGAGGCCGCTCGGCGACGTCCTCGCTTCAATGGGGGCGCGCGATTGTACGCGCGCAAGCTGTGGGAGCCCCGCCAAAGAGCGACCACACGACATAGCTTCAATGGGGGCGCGCGATTGTACGCGCGCAAGCCCCACGTGCCGAGGTTGCCCGGCTCGCCGGTCGAGAGCTTCAATGGGGGCGCGCGATTGTACGCGCGCAAGCCGGAAGCAATCGAGCTTGGCGACGCGCCGGACGACGTGCTTCAATGGGGGCGCGCGATTGTACGCGCGCAAGCCTGCCGTTGACGCGACCGGGATGCATCCGCTCGCGACGCTTCAATGGGGGCGCGCGATTGTACGCGCGCAAGCGGAAGGACTTCTTTAACACAGATTCCCTCCTCGCTACGCTTCAATGGGGGCGCGCGATTGTACGCGCGCAAGCTTGGCTTGCTCGCTTCGGATGGCGGGCTGATACTCAGCTTCAATGGGGGCGCGCGATTGTACGCGCGCAAGCTATGCGGCGGCGGATGGGTTGTCCGTCGTCGTGTTGGAGCTTCAATGGGGGCGCGCGATTGTACGCGCGCAAGCCTCGCCGGCGTGCACGAGCGTGTCGTGCTCGCCCATGCTTCAATGGGGGCGCGCGATTGTACGCGCGCAAGCCCGCGATGCGGGAGCAGGGGTTTTCCCCAGGCGGTGCTTCAATGGGGGCGCGCGATTGTACGCGCGCAAGCCAGGGCGTGGTGACAAGCCCGCGTTCATGGTCTTTCGCTTCAATGGGGGCGCGCGATTGTACGCGCGCAAGCTCGTCGCGTCCAGGCCAGCGAAGGGCCCCAGGACGGCTAGCTTCAATGGGGGCGCGCGATTGTACGCGCGCAAGCGGGGTGCCGTCCGAGCATAAGGCGCGGGGCCTTCGCTGCTTCAATGGGGGCGCGCGATTGTACGCGCGCAAGCGACACGTCCATAGCTCGAACCGTCGTTGATCGCATCGCTTCAATGGGGGCGCGCGATTGTACGCGCGCAAGCGGCGGGACCGGGAGCTGGACCGTCACGCCGACCTCGGAGCTTCAATGGGGGCGCGCGATTGTACGCGCGCAAGCGCGGCGGTGGCGGGGGGGCGGCGGCAAGTCCAAGCCGCTTCAATGGGGGCGCGCGATTGTACGCGCGCAAGCAACCGGCCGCGCCGGCGAAGGTGCTCGCGGGCGACGAGCTTCAATGGGGGCGCGCGATTGTACGCGCGCAAGCGCCTCCACTTGGCTCGCCCCCTTCACTTCGCGCACGGAGCTTCAATGGGGGCGCGCGATTGTACGCGCGCAAGCGTACGGTGCGCGCTTCGCAAATCCCGACGAGATGCGCTTCAATGGGGGCGCGCGATTGTACGCGCGCAAGCGCTTTGTTGTCCTCTTCCGCACGTCACGTCCCTCCGAAGCTTCAATGGGGGCGCGCGATTGTACGCGCGCAAGCTCGTCGTCCCCGGCATCCTGCCCAACGGCAACGGCCTGCTTCAATGGGGGCGCGCGATTGTACGCGCGCAAGCGAGACTGGGGTCCATCACCCCGCGACGACGACGCGCGCTTCAATGGGGGCGCGCGATTGTACGCGCGCAAGCGCTGAGTTCGTCTCTGCGGCGGGGAAGCGTTGCACGGCTTCAATGGGGGCGCGCGATTGTACGCGCGCAAGCCGCTACGGCGAGCTCGAGATGACCCTGGTCGAACGCGCTTCAATGGGGGCGCGCGATTGTACGCGCGCAAGCTCGACCAACGTTCGTTAGA
>Ga0209810_1001068_pt1 | contig 46143 bp, 37 predicted proteins | sample Coa_R1_7_FD_187159 | JGI IMG/M metagenome (GOLD analysis project Ga0209810, IMG submission 187159) | Surface soil microbial communities from Centralia Pennsylvania, which are recovering from an underground coalmine fire - Coalmine... | ecosystem: Environmental > Terrestrial > Soil > Unclassified... | reverse complement strand
CGGGCGGATCACCGTTCCAGTAGCCCCGGACCGCCTCGATCCAGCGTGCCAGCGCCTCATCCTCGCGGGCCAGGCTTGCCGCCGGATACTCCTCCTTCAGCGTCGCCTCCAGGCCGGCATCCGTCTCCCCGATACTGACCGCGCAGAGGCCCTTTTCGGTCGCTGCGACGAGCAGCCTGCCTAACGGGCAGTCCGCGATCGTGTAGCCGATGCACATCCCCTTTCCCCCCTTGCGGTAGGCGCCCGGCGTCATTCCCAACTGCGCCGCCGCGCGCTCGTAGAGCCGGCTGGAAGAGCTATAGCCCGCCTCGAACATCGCCCCGGCGATCGGCTCTCCCTCCTTCACGCGCGCCTTGAACCGCTCCAGGCGGCAGGCGTCCGCGTACTCTCGCGGCGTGATACCCAGCATCCGTTTGAAAGTCTTCTGCAGATGCGCCGGACTCATCCCCGCCTGCGCGCCCAGCGTCTTCAGATCGAGCGTCTCCTCCAGATGCTCCTGGATATACGCGCAGACGCTCTGAATCGCCTGCGCCTGGCGCGCGGCCTCCTGCGGACGGCAGCGCCGGCAGGCGCGAAATCCTTCCCGCTCCGCGCCCTGCGGCGAAGCGTAGAAGCGGACCTGCTCGCGGGCCGGCCGCTTCGAGGGGCAGGACGGGCGGCAGTAGATGCCCGTCGAGCGCACGGCGTAGACGAATTTTCCGTCGGCACGCGCATCATGCGCTTCTACCGCCTTCCAGCACGCTTCCGACGGCAGAGAATCCTCCGGAGCCAGGGCCAATTCCATACTCATGGCGATCACCTCTCTAGTTGATACGTCTATCATAAGGCATATCGAAGCGGAAAATCTATCCGATTATTGCGCTCAAACTAAAAAATTCTCCGGGTCGTTTACGGACCCGCACGGCATGGTAACATTCTGTCCGGCTGGCGCGTCGAATAGATAAAAATCCACGATGCGGAAAAGGACCATCATGAGGAGCTGGCATATTCTGGCGGCATGTGTTCTTATTACGACGGGCGCGCGGGCTTCGGAGCCGGCCGCGCCGCTGAGCGCCCTGGCGAAGCTGCCCGTCAAGGAGATCACCGTTTTTAAGGACGGCCATGCGTTCGTGCTGCATGAGGGCCGCATGCCCGTCGATGGCGACGGCAACGTACAGATGGACTATCTGCCGACGCCGATCCTGGGCGCTTTCTGGCCCTACTCCGCCGATAAGCGCGTCAAACTGGTCGCCGTGACGGCCAGCCCGCACCGCGTCCTCGTGGAGCGCACGGCGCTGAGCGTGCGGGAGCTTTTAGAAGCCAGCCCCGGTACGGAGGTCAAGATCACGCAGACCGATGGCAAGAGCTATGATGCACAGATCGTCGGGGTGCCGACGCGCAGCGCGCAGGAGCTGGAGGCGACCAGTCCGCCGAACTCCCCGCCCATGCTGCCGGAGAAGGGAAATGTGATCCTGCTGAAAACGGCGGAGGGGGTCGCGGTCGTAGGCTTCGATCAGATCCGCGACGTCACGTTCAATGGCGCGTACAAGCCGGAACTGGCGAGTGAGGAGTTCCGCAACCTGCTGACGCTCAAGCTCGACTGGCCGGGTGGGCATATCGGCAAGACGGCGGACGTCGGCATGGTCTACGTGCAGAAAGGCGTGCGCTGGATCCCCGAATACAAGGTGACCATCGACGGCAAGGGCATGGCGACGGTCCAGTTGCAGGCCACGCTTCTCAACGAGATGACGGACCTGAATGACGTGACCGCCAATCTGGTGGTCGGCGTGCCGAGCTTCTTCTTCAAGGATATGCCCGATCCCATGTCGCTGCAGCAGACCTTCGCCCAGCTCTCCCAGTATTTCCAGCCGGAGTCCCGGACGGGCTATGCCTTCTCCAACGCGCTGATGTCCCAGGCGGCCCGCGCGCCGGAGGGCTTCGGCGGTGGTTTAGCCGGGCCGCAGGGTCCTGCCGGCCCTCCGGGCGAGGTCGGCGGTGGCGGCGAGCCGGGACCCGAAGTGACCGAATCGGGCCGGAACGAGGATTTGTACGTCTTCACGGTGAAGCACGTCACGCTCAAGAAGGACCAGCGCATGGTCCTGCCCATCGCCGAATATACGCTTCCCTATAAGGACGTCTTCACGCTGGATCTGCCGTTTGCGCCGCCGCCGGAGATGCGCAACAACATCAACAGCGAGCAGCAGGCAGAGCTGGCCCGGCTTCTCAATGCGCCGCAAGTCCTGCATAAGATCCGGCTGACCAACAAGAACACGCAGCCGCTCACGACCGCGCCGGCCCTCATCCTCAGCGGCGACCGTGTCCTCGGCCAGGGCATGATGACCTACACCGCCATCGGCAGCGAGACCGATCTGACCCTGACGGCGGCGCCCGATATTCGCGTCAAGAAGACCGATAAGGAGACCCAGCGCACGCCCGACGCCGTCACCTGGCAGAACCAGCACTACATGCGCATCGATCTCGCCGGGACCATCCATCTCACGGACTATCGCGATCAGGCGGTCGATCTGGAGGTCACGCGCAACGTGCTGGGCAATGTCGGGAAGGCCGATCACGGCGGGGTCTCGGAGATGGTGAATGTCTTCGAGGACGACAGCTACCTCGCCCGCAGCAACTACTTTCCTTCCTGGTGGGGCTATTATAACTGGCCCTACTGGTGGTCCCACTTCAACGGCATTGGGCGCATCACCTGGAAGCTGCACCTCGAACCCAAACAGACCCTCGATCTCAACTACACCTGGTTCTACTACTGGCAATAAGAACCTTGCCGCTCTCGTTCTTGCTGCTTCCGCACCGGATCGCGTTCGTGGAGATTGCCTTGCCCTGCTTGAACGGTTGACCGGCTGGCCCCAATGTGGCATCATAAAGGCAAGAACGGAGGAAAGAAACATGGCATTGGTACAGTACATAGCGGAAGTAAAAGACGGGCTGCTTCTGGAATTGCCCACGGAAGCCGAAGAGCTTCATTTGAAGCCGGGCGACAAGGTAGAAGTCCGGCTGGTGCCTCCGGTGGAACGCCAGAAGACTGACAAGAATAATAAGCCGGTCGCCAAGCCGGAAGCTGCCGGAAAGCCGAAGCAGCTTCGAGGACGGGGGATGCTGGCAGGCATCCTGAGTTCCGAAGAATTCATGCGGCGCAAGCAAGAGGATATTGAGCTTGAGGACAGGCCGCTTAGGTGAGTGTCCACATTCTTGACGCCTCCGCAATGGTCGCCTACATCGCTGGTGAGCCGGGTGATGCCGTTGTAACCGCCCTTCTGTCAGACCCGGCGGCTACCTGCTACGCGCATTCGGTAAACCTCTGCGAAGTCTATTACGACACATTGCGCGCAACGGATGAGAGACGCGCCCGTCAGGTGATTTCTACACTCTTTTCAGACGGGGTGATTGAACGGCGGACGATGAGCCGCCGCTTCTGGCGACGTGTCGGAGGGCTTAAAGCTAGGGGACGAATTTCCCTTGCGGACTGCTTCTGCATTGCGTTAGCTCAAGAGCTTTCTGGCGAGGTTGTCACCAGCGACCATCACGAATTTGATCCGCTCGTACCGCTGGGCTTTGTCCCTATCCAGTTCATACGTTAAGCCATATGTATGCAGTGAAGCTCAGATATTTAAATTTAGCGGCGGGCAAGCAAACGTTCGCGAATCCATGCTGATGGAAAGCGCTGTTCGTTCTCCAGTCGAATCTCTTCCGCTTCCTGGCGACGTTGTTTTAGATACTCTTCAACTTCTGTTCGATGCCGCAGGTAATAGCTGATGACGGCATGCACGTCTGCTAACTGCAGCGTGTCGTAATGCAATACGATTTCCTCAGGCGTGGCGCCGTCTTCGTATTCCCCAATCACGGTATCGAGTGTGACGCGCGTTCCGCCTACCCGGATTGCGCCGCCTTCGTCCATTTTCAACGGAGGAGCCGTCGGGGTCAACGTGTCCATCAGTGTCATAGCAATCTCCTTTGCTTCTATTTCGTCACTCGGCCTTACACTCCCTCTTTACTCCTACGCAGGAGATTGGCGGTGTCGCAGGGGCGTTTGGGTGTGTAGCCGGGGAGCGGCTGGATGTGCTCGTGGACGGCGTCGAGGAGGTCGGAGGGGAAGGGGAAGAAGGCGTCCTCAACCTCATCGGGCGGGGTGATCCAGTTGCGGGCGCCGACCACGACCGGCGGGGCGTCCAGCTCGTCGAAGGCAAGCTGAGAGATTTTGGCGGCGAAGGTCTGCAGGACGCTGCCGCGCTCGCAGGCGTCGGAAGCCAGCAGGATGCGGCCGGTCTTCTTGACGGATTCGAGCACCTTCTCATAGTTGAAGGGCACGATGGAGCGCGCGTCCATCACCTCGCAGGAGAGGCCGTACTCCTTCTCCAGAGTCTCGGCGGCTTCGAGGGCGCGGTAGAGGGTCGCGCCGATGGTCAGGATCGTCAGATCGCGGCCTTCCTTCTTGATGTCCGGCTCGCCGAGCGGGACATCGTAGAACTCTTTCGGCACGCCGCCGTGATGGAACAGCTCCGGCTGATCGTAGATGCGCTGGCTCTCGAAGAAGACGACCGGATCCGTGCCGGTCAGCGCCGCGTTCATGAGGCCCTTGGCATCGTAAGGCGTCGCGGGAAAGACGACCTTGAGGCCGGGGATGTGCGCGCACAGGCTCGTCCAGTCCTGGCTGTGCTGCGCGCCATACTTGGAGCCGACCGAGACGCGCAGCACGACCGGCATCCGCAGCAGTCCGCCGGACATCGCCTGCCACTTGGCGAGCTGGTTGAAGATTTCGTCGCCCGCGCGGCCCAGAAAGTCGCAGTACATCAGCTCGACCAGCGCCCGCCCGCCCTCCAGCGCGTAGCCGACGGCGGTCCCGACGATAGCCCCTTCCGAGATGGAGCTGTTGAACAGCCGGTGATAGGGCAGCGCCTCCGTCAGCCCCTGATAGACCGCGAATGCCCCGCCCCAGTCGCGATTCTCCTCGCCATAGGCGACCAGCGTCGGGTCCACGTAAAAGCGCTCCAGAATGGCCTCGAATAAAGCATCCCGAATCCCGATACACTTGCTCTTCGGAAGCAGCTCGCCGTTCTCGCCGATCCCGGAGCGGCTGCGCTCGGCCAACCGCTTGCGGCGCGGGTTCTCTTCCAGCGGGAGGCGCGTCTCCGGCTGCCGGGCCGGGTCCAGCGATTCGACGCGCTCGTTGGAGAACATGGTCCGCTCCAGCAGGCTGCCGGGGGCGACCAGATCGGCGCGCGGAGAGAGGTTCAGGTCGATGGCCTTCTTATACACCTTCAGAATGCGCGCGTCGATCTCCGCCTGCGTCTTGTCTAACTCTTCGCGGGCGCTGATGCCGGCGTCGACCAACTGCTCCCCGTAGGTGAGCAGCGCGTCCACCTGCTGCCACTCCTCGACCTCCGTTTTCTCGCGGTAGGCAGAGGCGTCCGAAGGCGAGTGGCCGCTGAAGCGGTAGGTCACCGTATCGAGCAGGACCGGTCCCTCGCCGCGCTCCAGGATCTCCTTCTTGCGGGCGATGGCGTCGATGACCGCCAGCGGATTGTAGCCGTCCACGCGCTCGGCGTGCATCTGTTCGGGATTGAAGGCCGCGCCGATGCGCGCCAGGACCTGGAACCCGGCGGTCTCGCCCATCGGCTGGCCGCCCATGCCGTAGAAGTTATTGACGAAGTTGAAGAGGATCGGCGGCCCACCCTTGTACGGCTCGTCCCACAACAGCCGGAACTGGTCCATCGTGGCGAAGCACATCGCCTCCCAGGTCGGGCCGCAGCCGGTGGCGGCGTCGCCGATGTTGCAGATGACGATGCCGGGCTTCCGGTTGATCTTCTTATAGAGCGCCGCGCCTACGGAGATGTCGGCGGAACCGCCGACGATGGCATTGTTGGGATAGACGCCGAAGGGCGTGAAGAAGGCGTGCATCGAGCCACCCATGCCCCGGTTGAATCCCGCCTCCCGCCCGAAGATTTCTGCCAGCGCGCCGTAGAGCAGGAAGTCGATCGCCAGGCTCTTCACGGACCCGTCCGCGTCCCCTTCGACGACACGCAGCGTCGCCCCGTCCAGGTAGCTCTCCATGATGCCCATCAGGGCCGCGTCGGCCAGCTTCTCGATAGCGGAAAGCCCCTTCGCCAGGATCTCGCCATGGCTGCGGTGGCTTCCGAAGATATGATCGTCCACGCCGAGCAGAAACGCCTGGCCGACGGCAGCGGACTCCTGGCCGATCGAGAGATGCGCCGGGCCGCGATGGTTGTATTCGATCCCCCGATAACTGCCGCTCTTCTTGACGTCGTTGAGCATGCTCTCGAAGGCGCGAATGATCGCCATGTCGCGATGGATGCGGATCAGGTCCTCGCGGGCGAACCGGTCCAGCTCGTCCTTGAGGGTCTTCTGGTAGGCATTGACCGGAATCGGCTTCAGGGCGATTTTGCCGCTCCGGCGCACTTCGTTCGGATGGATAATCAGGGACTTGGGCATTCCTCTTCCTTAGTACTCCGGGAAGTCCGGCGGGGCCAGGTTGGGCCGGTCCTCGAACGAGGGCTTGACCGGCGGCGCCTTCTCCAATAGCTCCAGGATGACGGCGAGGGCCCGCTCCATCTGCGGATCGTAGCCGCGCGCGTAGTCCTGGGGAGCGATGTCGATGTCGATGTCCGGGTCGGTGCCGTAGTTCTCCACGCCCCACCCCACGTCCTGGAACCAGAACGAGAACTCCGGCTGCGTGGTGATGGAGCCGTCGGCCAACCGGTTGCGCGGCGAGATGCCGATGACTCCGCCCCAGGTGCGCTTGCCGATCAGCGGCCCCAGCTTCATCAGCTTGAAGACATGGCTGAAAATATCGCCGTCCGAGCCGGCATACTGGTTGGTCAGCGCCACCATCGGCCCGGCCACGGAGTAGCTCGGATATGGCTCCGGCTGCCCCCAGCGCGACACGTCGTAGCCCACGCGCTTGCGCGCCAGCTTCTCGATGAGCAACTGGGAAACGTGCCCGCCCCGGTTGAAGCGCACGTCCACGATCAGCCCATCCCGGTCCACCTCCGCCAGGTAGAGCCGGTGGAACTCCGCGTAGCCGTTCGCGCCCATGTCGGGAATATGCACGTAGCCGACCCGCCCGTTCGTGGCCTGATGCACCGTCCGCCGGTTCTGCTCGACCCATTCACGGTAGCGGGCCGGAAACTCGGATTTCATGGCCTGGACCGTCACCTCGCGCGGCTTGCCGTCCGCCCCGGACACCGTCAGGACCACCTCGCTGCCGGCCTGATGCACCAGTAATTCCTGCGGCAGGACCTCCTTCGAGAGCTTCTGCCCGTTGATGGCCAGCAGCACGTCGCCGATGCGCGCGTTGACGCCGGGCGCTTCGAGCGGAGAGTTCTCTTTCGGGTTGCCGGGCGTGCCGTGGACGATATGCGTGATCTTATAGCCGCCCGAGCGCGCATCGTACTCGAAATCCGCGCCCAAAAAGCCCTGCGGATACGCCGGCTCCGGCCGGTAGTCGCCGCCCCCTTCGTAGGCGTGCGAAGTTCCCAGCTCGCCCTGCATCTCCCAGAGCAGGTCGGAGAACTCGCCGCGCGTTCCGACCCGGTCGATCAGCGGCGCGTAGCGCTCCCAGACCGCCGCCCAGTCCACGCGGGACATGTCCGACGTCCAGAAGTACTCGCGCTGCAGCCGCCAGGCTTCGTGGGCCATCTGCCGCCACTCCACGCCCGGTTCCACCGAGACCTTCACGCGTCCCAGGTCGATCCAGCCGTTCTTGCGGCTGGGCGGGGAGGCGGGCGCCTTGTCGTGCGGCTTCTCGCCCGCTTTGACGACCCGCAGCTTGTTGCCGGTCCGATAAAAGAGCGTCTTGCCGTCGCGGGCGATCTGGAAGTCCGTGATGCCCGTCAGCAGCGTCTCCTGTTTCAGTTCCTTGAAGTCGTAGACGTCCAGCGTGCCTTTGGCGGGCGGCTCGCCCATGCGCATAAACTCCTGTTCGAGCGCGCCCTCGACCGGAAAGGACGTGAAGAGCGCCTTGCCCTTGATGCCGGCGATCTGGTCGTAGCGGCCCTCGGGCATCGGGAAGGCGACGACCCGGTTGGCGATCCCCTCCAGATCGATCTCGACGGACGGCGGCGCCGGCGCGGCGGGCGGCGTCTCCTCGGTCTCCTCATCCTCCTCCGCGCCGTTCTCCTTTTCGGCCTCCGCCTTTTCTTTTTCTGCCTTCGGCGTGTCGTGCAGCGGGTGCGGCTCCGGCAGGAACGGCGAGGGCAGGTCCGCGCGCAGCGTGATCAGATACGGCCGCACGCCCTTTGGAAAGCCCAGGTCGAAGTGCAGGTTGTCGTAGACTGGATTGAACTCCGATAAGCGCAGGAAGTAGAGGTACTTGCCCTCCGGATCGAACGCGGGATGAACGTCGTGGAGGATCGGCTCGGTGATGGCGCGCTTCTCGCCGGTCGTGCGGTCCCACAGCTTGAGCGCCGTGGTGTACTGGGTGGCAGGAAAGCCGTAAGCGACCCAGCGGCCGTCCGGCGACCAGTCCAGCCCGTTGACTCCCCCGAACTCGCTGCGCTCCAGGACCTCCATCTTTTTCTCGGCCAGGTCCACGAAGATCAGCTCGTTGCGGTGATTGGCGAGGACGAGCTGGTCCTGCGTGGGCGAGACGAGCATCGCGTAGGGCCGGCCGATGTCCAGGTCCTCCAGGCGCGTGGGCGCCGCCTCTTCCAGCAGATGATGGACCTCCAGCCGCTCCACGCCACCGGCGTCCGTGATGGTGACCACGCGCTTGCCGTCGTTGAGCCAGCGGGTCAGGCGATAGCGCAGCGGCTCGGCTTTCGGGCTGACCTGCGGGGTGACTGCCCCCTCCCAGTTGCCCATCGTGAAGCTCTTGCCGCGCGTGGTCAGGGCCAGGGAGTGCCCTTCCGGATGCGGCGCGTAGCTCTCCAGGTAGCGGGCCGCATCGACGAACTTGCGCTGCCGCTGCACGCGCGGGCTGTGATAGGCGACCTCGATGCGCCGGTCGCCACCGGAGCGGGGGTCGTAGAGGAAGAGATCGGCGCCGGCATGGTAGACGATGCGCGTGCCGTCCGAGGCCGGGAAGCGGACGTAGTAGTCCCTGCGGTGCGTGTGCCGCCGCAAGTCCTCGCCGGAGGGCAGGCAGGAGTAGAGATTGGCGATGCCTTCGTGATCGGAGAGGAAGTAGACTCGATCTCCGAGCCACATCGGGCGCGCCAGGTTACCTCGCAGTTGGATCAGGCGGCGGAACTGGCCGTTGCCCTCGGCGTCGATCCAGATGTCCCCGGCCGTGCCGCCGCGATACCGTTTCCAGCGGGCCGGATCGACGTTGTTGCGTCCCAGCACCGTGCGGCCATCCGACCGCACGTCGATGCTCACCGCCAGGCCGACCGGCCACGGCTCCGGCTCGCCACCCTCCGGACGGACAGCATAGACCACGCCGACGCGGTCGATGGGCTGGCGGGCGTCGCTGGAAAAGAGGATCTTGCTGCCGTCCGGCGTCCAGCCGAGGACATTGCTGGTGACCCCCAGATAGGTGACGCGGCGCACCGGCCCGCCCTCGGCGGGCATAAGATAGACCTCCGCGTTCCCCTCCTCCTTGCCGGTAAAGGCGATCTGCGTGCCGTCCGGCGAGAAGGAGGGAAAGCTGATAGTCCCGAGATTGGCGGTCAGACGGCGGGCGACCCCGCCTTCCGCCGGCACGGTCCACAGGTCGTCCTCAGAAACGAAAACGACCGTATCCTTGTATAGCGTCGGATAACGATAATAACCTGGCGTTGGCATGATAGCTCCCTTGCTATAAAGGGTGCGACCGCACCCTTTGGGCGTTGGGCGTTAGGCGTTTGGCGTTGGGAAAACCCGATGCACAAGCTCTGTTGCCTGACCCGGTTAGCAGAGAGAGGCAAGAGAGATGAATGCGTTCCCCAACGCCTAACGCCCAACGCCCAACGCCCTCTTTTATGGTGTCCAATCGATGTCGGGAGTGACGCGCTCGACGAAGCCGGCCATCAGGCGGGCAGTGTTGTCGATGTCTTCCAGCGACATCACCTCGCAGGGCGTGTGCATATACCGCAGCGGCACCGAGATCAGGCCGGTCGCCATGCCGCCACGGCTGGTCTGCATCGCATTGGCATCTGTGCCCGTTCCGGCGGGCGCCGCCTCGATCTGATAGGGGATCTGCAAATCCTTCGCGGTCTGGACCAGCAGCGCGAAGACCCTGGGATTGATGTTGGCGCCCCGCGCAATGATCGGCCCGGCGCCCAGCTTGATGTCGCCGACCTTCTTCTTGTCGGCGCCGGGAAAGTCCATAGCGTGCCCCACGTCCACCGCCAGCCCGACCAGCGCCTCCGTCTCGTACGCCGCGGTGCGCGCTCCGCGCAGCCCGACCTCCTCCTGCACGGTCGCCACGCCGAAGACGCAGCAGGCGGGACGCCGGTCTGCCAGCAGGCGTAGCGCCTCCGCGACCACGTAACAGCCCATCTTGTTATCGAAGCTGCGCGCGGTGGCCCGGTCGCCCTGCAGACGCTCCAGCTCTTGCGAGTACGTCACGCAGTCGCCGATCTGGACCAACTCCTCCGCCTCCTTGCGGCTGCTGACCCCGATGTCGATCCACAGGTCGCTCAGATTGGGGACTTTGTTGCGCTCATCATGCTCCAGCAGATGGATGGCTTTGCGTCCCAGCACGCCCAGAATCGGCCCGCGCTGCGTATGCACGTAGACCCGCTGGCCCACCGTCACGATGGCGTCGTGCCCGCCGATCTGCCCGAAATAGAGGCAGCCGTCGTCGCCGATGTAGCGGACCATAAAGCCGATCTCATCGGCGTGGCCGGCCAGCATCACCCGCGGGCGGCCTTCGGGGTTTTTGACCGCCAGAACATTGCCCATCACGTCGGTGCGCACATCGTCTACATAAGAGCGCACCTGCTCTCGGAATATCTTCTGTACCTGCTGCTCGAAACCGGATGGTCCGGGCGTATCGACGATCTTTTTCAGAAACGCAAACGATTCATCCCGCACAGGATATTCTCCTTTCTTATGCTTGAGCAATACGCGCAACCGGGGGGAAATTGTCGCGCAAGGCCGCTTATCGAACACAAACGCACGGGCTGTTATCTTAATTAGCTTTTAATATCACCGAATCCTGCCCGCCTACATCTACTCTTCCCGCAAAAACGGCAGCGTCCATTGTCGTCCCTCTGTCGCTTCGGGGGCGGGGCGCAGGTGGGCGGCAAAAGCGTCCAGCAGGCGCGCCGTCGTGCGCTCCCGGAAACCAGGAGAAGCTTCCGCCGTCTCGACCCCCTCTCGCAGCAACGCCCGTGTCTGTTCCAGTGTCCTTATCTCGTAGGCGCAGGCCTGACAGCGCATCAGATGCCGGTCTATCCGGCGCGATGCCTCTTCCGGCAGCTCGCCGTCCAGATACTGGTCCAATAAGCCGTTCAGCTCTTCACATTTCATCGTATCTTCCCTTTTCCCCTGTCTCGCTCTCTTCTTTCTCAATCACGGATTATCACAGAGAACACGGAAGACACGGATAAGCCACCGGCATCTCTATCCGTGACATCCGTGTCATCTGTGGCCATCCGTGATTCAGACAAAGCCTCCGTGCTATCCGTGATTCCTCTTACTCATCCCATAGCTCGGTCAGGCGGGCGCGCAGGGCACGTCGCGCTCGATAGAGCAGTGACTTGGTGGCCGGCAGGGATTTCTCCAACATCGCCGCTACCTCGTGCGCCTCCCACTCCTCCACATCGCACAGGGTCAGCACGACGCGATACTCTTCCGGCAGATCCGCCACCACCCGGCGCACCAGCGCCCCGGTCTCCATCTGCGCGGCTTCCCGCCCTCCGTCCGTGCGCCGCTCCACCTCCTCCGACTCCAATAAGAGCAGGCGCGGCTGCCGCAGACGGTCCCGGCAGAGATTGCGCGTAATGCCGAACAGCCAGCCGCGAAACGGGCATTCGCCCCGAAACGCCGCCGCCCGCTCGAAAGCCCGCACGAACGCCTCGGAGGTCACCTCTTCCGCGTCCTCCCGGTTGCCCAGCAGGTGACGCGCATAGGCGAAGACGCGGTCCACGTGCAGCTCGAACAGGACCCCCAGCGCCTCCGCCTCGCCGGCCTGGAACCGCGCAATGAGCCGCTTTTCGTAGGCGGTCTCCTGATGCGTCTCGATGCCCGCTGCTCTGCCTGCCACGCTCCTCGCGGCCCCTTCCTCTATGACGACGTTCGGCGCGGGCAAAAGGTGTCGCCGCGCCGCCAAAAATTCGACATATCCCTCCATTTTACCTAAAGGCCCCCCTGGCCCCCACCCCCTTCCCCTCCCCCAATTCTAGGGGAGGGGAGATTCCGTTGGAAGCTCGTACGCTTTCCCTTTAGCTCCTACTTCTCTGGAGTGGACAGAGTTGCTGTAGCGATTTGTGATGGGAACGAAACAAGTGAGAGGCAAGGTACAAGAGAACAACATAGTCCCCCCTCCCCTAAACTTGGGGGAGGGGAAGGGGGTGGGGGCCTGTGGGCCAAAAAGTCGTGATATAATGAAACCACTATGCCTACTCGATCTCTCCATACTATCCTTTTCACGCTTCTGATCCTGCTCATTTGCCCTCTCGCCGGGGCGGACCCGGCGGAGCCGATCACGCTACCTGTCGAAGTCATGGGCGCGGCGGGCACGACCCGCGCCGTATCGGTCACGCTTCCGGCCCGTCAAGCCGCGCAGGTGACCGGCCTGTGGATGCAGGTGCATAGCCTGGGCTATGCCAACAAAGCCAGCGTCAAGATCGATAACGGTCCCTGGACGCCGCTCAACAATCAAACCGTCCTGGTGGCCGAGCCGGGCAAAAGCTACGGCGGCATCGGAGGCGGATTTGCCACCCTCACGCTCACCCTGCCGCTCCGGCAGGGCGCCGTCAGCGGAGGCGCCAACACCCTCCGCTTCCGCTTCAACGGTACCGACGGAATCTCCGTGGGCTATCGGGTGCTGGCCTTTAACTTCGTCACCAGGACCGGCCAGAGGCTGCTGCCCCCGGATACGTTCGTGCAGGACGATCCCAATACCTGGACGCCGCCGCTCGCGGAACCGCTCGCCGCCGCCATCGGCCGCCGGCTCTGGTACTCGGCCCCTTTGAAGCTCTCCCCGCTGCAAGCGAAAACGACGATCACGGCGCACTGCTTCGACTGCCACACGCAGGATGGGAGGGATCTGAAGTACTTCAACTACTCCAACAACTCTATCATCGAGCGGGCTAAATTTCATGGCCTTACCGAGCAGCAGGGCCAGCAGATCGCTTCCTACATAAGAAGTATCCGCTTCCCCAATCCGGGTCGGCCCTGGAACCCGCCTTATCAGCCAGGCCCCGGAATGGACAGCAAGCCCCTTAAAGACTGGGCGGCGGGCGCCGGGCTTTCGGCGGTGCTGGATAAAGACAGCGATATGCTTCCTTACCTCTTCCCGAAAGGCATCACCGCCGACGCTATCGCCACCGATAAGACCCTCAACATGCGCGAGCTGCCCATCGCCCTCCAGTTGCTGGACTGGAATCACTGGCTGCCCCGCGTCTTCCCTGGAGACGCCTGGGGGAGCGCCTTCACCCACAGCGCCTTCTTCCTGGACTACTCCACCCTCCGGCTCGCCAGCAAGGACTTTACGAACCGCATCGGGATGGGTTCCTTCTTTACCGACCTGCAGCATTGGCGAGAGGACCGTAGCAAGTTCTTCCAGGCCTACGTCCGTCCAGACACGTCCTGGGCGCCGGAAACCTCCGAGCAGATCTACTCGGCGGCCCGCTGGCAGATGGTCAAGACCTTCGAGATGATGCAGGAGTTCAGCCTGGAAGACCACGGCCCCAGGTTCTTCGGCCCCACCTCCGAAGCGCGCACCTGGGAGGTCGGCACGGCCTTCTACGCCTCCCCATTGGCCGTCTCCGTGCCCGCCGATACGCGCGGCGTCGAGGGCAGTCCTCTCGTCACGGACTACCACAACAACGCCTGGACCTGGCTGCAGTTGGTCCTCAACGCCGGCAACCGCCGCCAGACGGGCGCGGACATCATGGACTGGCGCGCGGCCTACGGCGCTTTCAAAGACCTGGACACCCTGGCCCCCAACGCGCCGGGCGCCCTGCGGATGGTCGCCTTCCTCATCAAAGGCATGCAGAACGCCGACAACGGCATCGGACCGGACAAGCCGGCCGCCGGCTGGAACCCCACCGAAGCTGGCGACATCAGCCTCCTGGCGGACAGCGCCTACGATCCGCTCTGGACCGCCGTCTCTTCCACCGATCGCGCGGCGATCCTGCAAGCCGTTCTGCAGGACTGGCTCGCCAAATGCCGCCAGTACACGCCCCAGCAGTACCTCGCAGGCGGCCTTGCTGATCCCTCCTTCACAGGCAAGGGAAAAGAAGAAAGACAGGCCGCAAGCGCCTGGGCGGGCCGAGTCTGGACGATGCTCCCCCGCTATCGCCGCCTCGGCGTAGACCCTACCCTCCTCGGCAACGTCTGCGACTGGGCCAAAACCCTCTGGCCGAAAGCCGATTGGGACTCGCTTCTGAATCACGGATAGCACGGATGACACGGATTACACAGATCCAATCCCCCTTCCTTATTCTCGCTTGCTGACGAATTCTTGCCACTAGTAATGGCATAAAGGAAGCAGATCAAAACGCTTTTATCCGTGTCATCCGTGCTATCCGTGATTCAGACAGAAGGGGGCATCCGTGGCCATCCGTGATTCAGATTGACTTTTGCCGGAAACTGTGTTAAACTGGTATGTTGTACGGTTTCTAAGGAGGTTTTCCCGGCAGTGCCGCTCAAAAAAGACACTAAAACCAACGTCATCACTACCAATGCCACCCATGAGGGAGATACCGGCTCGCCGGAGGTGCAGGTCGCGCTGCTGACCGCGCGCATCAACCAGTTGACCGAGCACCTGCGCGAGCACAAAAAGGATTTCCACTCTCGGCGCGGCCTCATGATGATGGTCGGACGCCGCAAGCGGATGCTCGCTTATCTGAGCAATAAGGACATCACCCGCTACCGCACCCTCGTCGGGCGCCTCGGCATCCGCAGCAAAATCTAGCGAGCGCATCCTGGGAAGGTCTTCCGTCGTGAAGACCTTCTTTGCATTTTCAGGCGCGCAAAGCTTATCGACTTACGGAACGTCGCGGCGACGCAGGCGGAACGTAGGGTTCAGGGTAAGCGGATGGCAGCCCCTCCGGTCCCGTCCGTTTTCCCTGACCCCTTTCCTTCCGCTATTCGCCTCCGCGCTTCCTTTCACACACCTGCTTTCCGGTTCCGAAATCCCGCGCGGGACTCCCTCCCGCACACCAACGCGCATGTCGCGTTTCCATTTCTGCTCTGCGCTCACAGCGAACGCGCGGCAGGAAAAATGCGTACACGGTTGCGAGCACTCTGCGGATTTTGGCTCGGAAAGCCACTGTTACCTTGCCGTGCAGCCTGCCTTTCGGGCGGGCCGGAGGCCGTTCCCTATCCTCCTTCCGGAGGCGGGGCGAATCTCCACACGGCACGGCGAAGAATCAGGAGAAGACGTTGTCACCATCAGTAGAACGCGAGATCGCCGGCCGGACCCTGCGCCTGGAAACAGGCAAGGTCGCCAAGCAGGCGAACGGCGCCGTCTGGCTCAGTCAGGGCGATACCATCGTCCTCGCCACGGCGACCATGAGTCAGGAAGCCCGCGCCGGGATCGACTTTTTCCCGCTCACCTGCGACTATGAGGAGCGCAAGTATTCCGTCGGTAAGATCCCCGGAGGTTTCGTCAAGCGAGGGGGCCGGCCCAGTGAGAAAGCCGTCCTCACCTCCCGGCTCATCGACCGCCCGCTGCGCCCGCTGTTCCCTTACGGCATGCGCAACGACGTGCAGGTCATCGCCATGCCGCTCTCCGTGGACCTGGATAATCTGCCCGATACCCTCTCTATGGTCGCCGCTTCCGCCGCCATCGTCGTCTCGGATATTCCCTGGAACGGCCCGATCGGCGCGGTGCGCGTGGGCCGCATCGACGGAGAGTACGTGTTCAATCCGGCCCTGCCCCAGATGGAGGAGTCGGATCTGGACCTAATCGTCGCCGGCACCAAACAGGCGGTCATCATGATCGAGGCCGGGGCGAAGTTCGTCAGCGAGGCCGACATCCTGGCCGCTATCGACGCCGCGCACGAGGTCATCAAGCAGCAGTGCGACCTGCAGGAGGAGCTGGCCCGCGCGGTCGGCAAGGCGAAGGTCGAAGTCGAGCTGCACCTGCCCAACGAGCAGATCCTGCAGACCATCCGCGACCGGATGGCCGGCGAGATTCGCGCCACCCTCCAGAACCCGGACAAGGCAGCCCGCGAAAGCGCCATCGACGACCTGAAGGAAGAGATCGCCGCGCGCCTGACCGAGGAGTTCCCGGAGCAGACCGGCGACATCGCCGAGGCCGCCGAGAAAGCGGTCAAAGAGCAGGTCCGCGCCCTCATTTTGGAAGAGCACGTCCGCCCCGACGGGCGCAAGCTCGACGAGGTCCGTCCCATCACCTGCGAGGTCGGCTCGCTGCCGCGCGTCCACGGTTCCGGTATGTTCACCCGCGGCCAGACCCAGGTGCTCACCGCCCTGACGCTCGGCTCGATGAGCGATGCGCAGGTCATCGATAACCTGGAGGTGGACGAGAAGAAGCAGTACATGCACTACTACAACTTCCCGCCCTACTCGGTCGGGGAGGTGCGCCCGCTGCGCGGGCCGGGCCGCCGCGAGATCGGCCACGGCGCGCTTGCCGAGCGGGCCTTAGTACCCGTACTGCCGCCCATGGAAGAGTTCCCCTACGCCATGCTCCTGCAGAGCGAGGTGCTGGAGAGCAACGGCTCGACCTCGATGGCCTCCGTCTGCGGCTCGACGCTGGCGCTCCTGGACGGCGGCGTCAAGATTTCCGCGCCGGTCGCCGGCGTGGCGATGGGCCTGATGACCTCCGGCGATAAGTTCGCCGTCCTCACCGACATTCAGGGCATGGAGGACTTCTCCGGCGACATGGACTTCAAGGTCGCCGGCACGACGGAGGGCGTCACCGCCATTCAGATGGACACCAAGATCCAGGGCATCCCGCGCGAGGTGATGGTCCAGGCCCTGGAGCAGGCCCGCCAGGGTCGCCTGTTCATCCTGGGCAAGATCACCGAGGCGATGCCGGCGCCTCGCGCTGAGATGAGTCCCTACGCGCCCAGCATCTTCACCATCGAGATCAATCCGGAGCGCATCGGCGAGGTCATCGGCCCCGGCGGCAAGACCATTAAGAAGATCACCGCCGACACCGGCGCGCAGATCGACATCCAGCAGGACGGCAAGATCTTCATCGCCGCCGTGGACCAGGAGGCCGGCAAACGCGCCGCCGAGGCGATCCTGAACATGGTCGCCGAGGTCGAGGTCGGCCAGGTCTACACCGGGCGCGTCACGCGCCTGATCGGCATGGGCGCCTTCGTGGAGATCCTGCCGGGCAAGGAGGGCTTGGTCCACGTCAGCCACCTGCGCGTGCCGCCGGTGCGCCGTCCCGAAGAGGCGGTCAAGGTGGGCGATGAGATCAAGGTGCGCGTCATCGAGATCGACCCGCAGGGCCGCGTCAACCTTTCGGCCATCAACCTCGATCAGCCCTTCGATCCGAGCATGGCGCGCCGTGCGGAGGATGGCCGGGGTGGCGGAGGCGGTGGTCGCTTCGGGGACCGCGACCGGGGCGGGCGACCCGGCATGGGCGACCGGGACCGCGACCGTGATCGGGATCGCGACCGGCGCGGCCCACGTCCCACCGGCCCGCCGCCACAGCACGAGCCGGAAGAGGAAGAAGAGAGCCAGCTTCCGCGCGCTCGCTTCCGCCCCCGCCGGTAGACCTCACCCCCTTATTCCCCCTCTCCTTTTAAAGGAGAGGGGGAATTTTTTCTTCTCGTTATCCCTCAGCTTTTCAATTCCATTTTGGTTCGATTAGACTCTAAAACGCTGCATGACATCACCTCCTACTGTACCGTTTCAATTCCACTTTAGTTCGATTAGACCAGGCGCAGATTGGCGGCTATCTCTGGCGCTTTACTAGTTTCAATTCCACTTTGGTTCGATTAGACCTGGAGGCCATGACGGAGGTGATCGTGAGCGAAGCGGGTTTCAATTCCACTTTGGTTCGATTAGACCTGGATCAGATTTTGAGCGGCACCAGCGCGGCGCAGTCTACGTTTCAATTCCACTTTGGTTCGATTAGACCGCGCGTCGCAAACGGGCCGAGCGTCACGCGATGCCCCAGGTTTCAATTCCACTTTGGTTCGATTAGACCAAAAAACGTGAACGATTTCTCCCCACCAAAGCCGGGTTTCAATTCCACTTTGGTTCGATTAGACGTTCCGACGATAGGCAACGGCGCTATCGCCTGGGATAGTTTCAATTCCACTTTGGTTCGATTAGACTCCACGCCCATAGATAGCGGCCCTTTCATCGTGACCGTTTCAATTCCACTTTGGTTCGATTAGACCCACTCAGAAGATGCTGGTTCCATTCCCGGCCTCCAGCCAGGTTTCAATTCCACTTTGGTTCGATTAGACCTATCTGGTCGTTTCGTGAGCAACTGGAACGCATGCTGGTTTCAATTCCACTTTGGTTCGATTAGACGGGTGATCGGTAGCCGCTCCCGCTTCCCCATCACCAGGTTTCAATTCCACTTTGGTTCGATTAGACCCAATGCTGCATAAGCAGGCACGCGGGTATCTAGTTTCAATTCCACTTTGGTTCGATTAGACGAGACGCTGGCGAAGGTAGGCCAGCGCCAGTTTTATCTGAGTTTCAATTCCACTTTGGTTCGATTAGACTGTGCGGCAAGAAGGCTTCGCAATAGCGTTTGTGCGGTTTCAATTCCACTTTGGTTCGATTAGACTTTAGAGGTCTCCACTTTCCACGACGACGCGGATGGTTTCAATTCCACTTTGGTTCGATTAGACGACGCCGGCCCCGCTAAAACCGTATTCGCGCTCTGATGTTTCAATTCCACTTTGGTTCGATTAGACTATTCCAGAGCACGGCATCTTCTTTTAGTTCTTTGTTTCAATTCCACTTTGGTTCGATTAGACATTTTCAACCGGGACCTTTTTCCCTTTTATTCTTCGTTTCAATTCCACTTTGGTTCGATTAGACATGCCCGAAAGCTCCATTATCGCAGGCATAGAAGTTTCAATTCCACTTTGGTTCGATTAGACAAAGAGCGGGTCGGAGCCGGTCTCGCCCCTGGCATTAGTTTCAATTCCACTTTGGTTCGATTAGACGGTGCTCCGTCCACCAGTAGCCCAACTCTGTCAGCGGTTTCAATTCCACTTTGGTTCGATTAGACTCAGCCCGTTTACAAAGCCGACGATCCGTCTCAAGTTTCAATTCCACTTTGGGGCTTTGCATCAGATATGTCTTACTGCACCAAAATCCCTCGGCTTGCATCAAAAAGGCTACCCTAAAGCCGACCGGTCAGTTCACCCACACTTGTTGACGCTTCGGATCGCGTAGATGAGGTCTCTCGCGACAAAGTTTCTCTGCCAGCGCGAAGTCGGAAGTAGAGCAATACACCTGCCGCTCGCTCCTCGACACCTGGAGCCAGTTGTAGAAGGTTACATTGTCTTCATTGAGTGTCAGTCGTTTGCCCTCATACGCCAACAACGCCGGATACATCTTACCATCGGCAAGCATGAGCACGATCTCCGGGGACAGCGGCAGGGCGACTTCTACCCCAGCGGAGGCTAAACCGTAACCCATTCCAGGCTGAGGCTCCTCCTTATACATCACCACAGGATTATCCGAGGTGTAGAGCGGGCGGCCTGTCTTGTTGACACCAATGCACCAGACACGTTGAACTAGCGGAGCCATCAACTGTGCGCTCGCCATTGGGTCCAACATAACCTGCGCCTGAATTCGAGCCCAATCGTACTCCGGGACATGAAGTTGGTTATAGATAGGGCTTCCAGGAGCCACCATATTCGGGCCTTCGGACTGGACCAAGTGCTCTATTGCTCGGTTTTGTATCTCGTGTATCTTGGAGCGGGCAAAAGGCGTACGGACCATCTGGAGACCCATAAAGTAAGCAAGTGCGAACCTATGCTCCCAGTCAATCTCCTCCCCTTCCTTAGCGTTCTCAAGGAACTCCTTCAACGATTTACTCAGAACGGCCTCATGCTCTGCCAATGTATGCTCTACAAACTGGGGGTCATACGTTGCATCGGCATCCAGTCCAAAGGCTTCTGGCGAGATGTCGTAGAAGCGCCGTTGTTGTGCTACATCTTTCACATTCGCCCGAAACGACTTCCCCTTCACCTTGTCGTAGACGGAGAGTTGTCCCTTCACATCCGCGAATCTCTCCAGATAAAATCGAGGAAGGGTATGTTGCTTCTTAGTGTCGCTCTTATTTGTCTTATTCTGCATCACTTCACTCCTCTTCACACTGCTGTCTGGCACACCCAGCAGAGATGCCCACCTGTTAAATTGATATACTCATTGAACACTGCTACGGGCTAATCTGCTTGCTTTCGAGTCGTAAACGCTCTGCGAGATTAATTTCGATCAATAATTTTCCAAAGATAAGGCGGTTTGCTTCATCGAGTATTTTGATTCGGATCGCATCAAGAATGCGCTGAGGGACGCTCATCTCATTTTGTTGGATTATGGTAGTTAGTTCATCATCAGTAAAAGCCTGTCGTAGGATGAAGAAAAGTGAATCCGGCTTGCCCGTATCCTCGTTATTATCCCATGCAAGCAGGGTGCTATTTTCCAGGCTTTGCATTACTTTACTGCCGATACGCCCCGTCACGGCAGTATGTACACGAAAAAGTATCCATAGTGTTTCACCGAGAAAAGGTCTTACTTGAGAGACAGAATCGCTAATCGGGGTCCAGTCAGCCAAAATGTCATCCATCGTGCGCTTAGACATGTGACTCTTGTACTTATCAAATCCAGGTCCCGAATACCTAGATGGATGCAGGACATCGTACACGAAAAGATACTCCACCCATAATCGTTCTGATGTCAGTATCGCCTGCCACATTTTCTCTATAGCCGCGAGTCTACGCTCTTGGGAGGCAGTAAAGCCAGACGATAGGAACTGTCCCATCTGATTGATTTGTTCGCGTCTTTCAGTGAGATCAGCCCTTAAATGCTCAAGGTTAGCCTGGAGCCTGGAGTTCACCCGGTCAGACCATATCTTGATCCAAGCCCCGACCACCAATATGATGACTCCCCCGGTTCCAAACATCGAGAGAATAATGGTTTTGATGAGTTCGCTCTTAGTCATACCTCGCTTGGCCCCAAAACCTGACCCTGGCAGGCAACTGTGTCTATCACCTCGGCCTTTACCACCGTAGAATTCAAACTGAGGTATCCAAAATCCTCCCAGGACCGCTCATGGCCTCCCGTAATGAGAGAGGAAATAACCCCTTCTTCAAGGAAAATTATCGGCCAGAGCCGCTATTCTACTACCAGACCTTTAGACCGCCCATCTTGGTGTCAGCCGGGGCTGAGAAAATATCTCCGCCCCGGCGAGGTGTCTATTGAACTCTTCGAGGTAATGCCGCGTGAGCCGACCGGACGATAACTTGCAAAAGGCCCGTGACTGTTCTATAATGCTACTGTGTAGCGCTCCTGCGGGAGCCCGAAAAGAAGCATTCAAGAAGGAGGTGAGAAGCATGGGAAAGAAGGAAGATCAGAGGAGGCTCGCCACGGATCGGGCAGCCCGTGCGGCGGAACGTGCCACGCAACAAGCACAGAAGCAGGCCGACAAGGATCGGCGGGCAGTGAAGCCGCCGGAAGAGCGTCCGTCGAAGGGTATGTCCGGGCAGAAGCACGGCCTGCAAAAGCCCCGATAAAAGCACGGGGTGATTGCTGACGAGCAGTCTAGCGATGCTGGAGGCGCCTTTTCCCTGATCGCGGACGCCGTGCCGCGCGCACCAGGGACGCAATGTGAGGCAGGCGGTCGGCCTTCCGCACGTAAGACGGCAAAGAGGCCGTTTTGGTTCCTAAGCATGATATGGGCCGTCAGTTCGGAGGTGATGACTCCGAACTGACGACCAAAGACTCCCCATGCCCACGTTCAGGCACAGGAGGCCAGATGGCGGCATCCTGGCGCCGTCCCAAAATACCTCGTGCTGAATCTTCGGCTGCCTGTCAAGTAACTGCGTTACCCAGCGAGGAATTTTGCTTATCGGGCTCGTTCTGAGCGGGCAATTTGAGTAAATGGTATGTCTAGGGTATAATCGGGTTATATTCCACTGGCAGTATATCATCGTGCGGAAACCCGAAGTTCAAAAGAGAGCCCAGATAGCGGTTCATCCATCCAACGCTGTACAGAATGAAGCATCCAGCCAGTCTATGCTATCGGTCATCGGAAATATATGTTCAATCCTCGGCTTCATTATTTCCGTATATCTTATTGTAAAGGTAAGACAACTAGAGAACCATTTTATGGCTGTGGCTCGTGCGCCGGAGTTCGCCCAGCGGATAAGAGACCATAATGAGACGTTCACACGTTTCCTTAGCGATCCTGTCTTTGATGCAGACCTCGCTGCAGACGAGATCGAGAAGGCGAAGATGACACTCCAGAGTCTAGTTCGCATGCTACCACGCCCTGAGAAGAAGTCCGTCAAGGGGGTGTTGAAGACCATACGGGGCTACGAAAACCGTAGACCAAGTCAGGGAGAATTAAGAATTCTATACCGACGCTTCATCGGGGTAGAAGAAATTATAAAGGACGTACAGGAGACAAAAAGATGGCAGAGATAGAACGCAAAGATAAGTCTGAGGCGCAAGGCACAGATAGTGGGAGTCGATGGGTGCAAGTTATCACCAAAATCATCGAGATGACACAGGATGGCAAACTCACCTGGATGAGTAGAAATCCTCCTCATTCATTACAGGCTGACAATTCAACGCAAAAGGAATATGCCGAAGTCGTCTTCGAGACATCCTTTAAGGGCAAAACCTTGCGACTCTACGAACTTCATTTTTACTATGAGCCCCCCGCGAACCTTTCGGGATTTCATAAAATCTTAGAGGCGGTGGGGACGCAACTTAAACCACATTGGGAAACTCGACCGGTTTTGGAGTTATTGGATGAGAACGGTCTTAGCGTATTCACATTTCCATATGTCGCGGGTCTGAAAGACCTCTTAATTGCTGTAAAATACCAAACTGCAGGTGTATACGATTTAATAGAAGACATTCTTGCAGGGTAGCAATGCCTTCAATACTAACCTGTTGAAGATAACACAGCAGTGGGTTGGTAGGCGGACAGTTAAGTCTCCTGCCGGGAAAGAGTGCTCTCCAACATCTCCGCGAACTGGACAAAAGAAACCTCCATCGCCCTGCACACCTTCCAGAGTTCGATAATGTCCAGCCGGTGCTCACCCCTCTCCCACTTAGACACCCACGATTGCGTCTCTCCCAGCCGCTCCGCCAGTTGAACCTGGGTCAGGCCCTTCTGTAACCGCGTTTCCCGCAGGAGCCGCAGAAACACCTGGTACTCCTGGGTGAACACAGATTTTTCCATTCTCGCCTGCCCCCTTCCTGGCACTTGACACCGGACAGACGATATGATATAGTCTTCGCTAGGATAGGAAAAAAGTCAATAGTGGAATATCCACCTGTCCTAAACGCTTGCTTGCTAAAGGAGGTACCTATGAGCGCCACCTGCCCGAACTGCCAAACACCTCTCCGCCCTGCCGCCCGTTTCTGCGCCAAGTGTGGGGCCGCAATCAACGCGCCGCCGGTCCCACCGCCTTTGACAACCAATCCGGTAATGGCTCCCCCGTCTGGCCTCTATAACCAACCGACCTATCCACCTGTATCCTTCCCAGCCTCTCCCGCACCTGCCAAAGGCACCATCCAAATGGCCTCCGGTTCCCATCCTACTGTCGTTGCCATCCTTCTGTCCATCTTGCCAGGCGCAGGCCAACTTTACAATAAGCAATATGCGAAGGGGCTGTTGATGACGCCGGTGGCCTGCATTCTGTTCTTCTGTGTCGGAGTGCCGCTATATTCCCAATTCCTTCGGATGGCGGGAGGCCCCAAAGCCATCACCTTCCAACAGGCCGTAGGTGGGCTTATCATGCTGTTATTTGCGTTCGTAGTCGGCTTGATTGCCCTGGCCGCCGTTGATGCAGGCCGGATCGCCTCACGTCTCAACCGAGGTGAGGCTGTGGGCAAATGGCGGTGGTTCTAAAAGTGCGTGGTCGATAGGGAGAGATAGAAATGAGCGACCGATGCCCTCAATGTCATGCGCCTCTGGTTCAAGGGGATGCCTTCTGCCCGGCCTGTGGAATGCGCATACCTGTTCCCGGACCTCCGGCAGGTTCGACCAGGTTTTGTACAGCCTGCAACACTCCCCTTCTAGCGGGGGATCAGTTCTGTCCAATCTGCGGGCAAACATGCCAGCGGCCAAATACGACGGCGGGCTTCTCTGCGGCACCGCCTGGAAGCCCGGCGAGCCCACAGCCAGGCTATGCGTCCCCGCACATTCCCACATCGGTTCCACGCCGGAGCGCAAAGTCCAACACCCAGGTGCTTGGTAAATCGAAGTCTAATCCAGTCTGGCCGTTTGTGGTCGGTGGCCCGTTGGTTCTTGGTATGGTTCTCCTTATCTTTCTCTTGGGATCGGCGCATAGATTAGGTGAGTCATACGTGGCAGTTCCTCCGCCGATAGAACCGCAAGCGCCATCTTCCCAGGCTTACGATCCAGCACCTCAATCTTACACCCCTCAACAGATGACGGCGCAAGCGGCTCCCAATGGAATTACGTCCCAGACCGCACAGCCTGATGAAGATGTCCGGCTACAAGCGCTAGCCGCAGCGGGCGTTCCCGCTACTCAGCAAAACCAGGTGCTCTGCCGGTGTGAAGAAATCGCCAGCGAAGGATATACCTCTTCAGACAAGGTGTTGAATACGCTTATAGCCGTAATCCATAATCGTCCCGGACAAATAGCAAAGGCGGTGGATGTGGTAGAAACGATTGGCCGTTATCAAGCGCAATATCCATATATGCAATTCTTCGACTCTGCCATTGAGATTTCAACATCTCCAAATCCCGATGGCATAATCAATGGGATTCGTGCTCAGATGTTGGGTCTCAGTGGAGATGATAGTACCGTCCTCACATCAGCACTTCGTAGCGTGGCACCGTAATGATTCTCTGTTCCTACTTCATCTGCATAAGGAAATGTCTGTCAGGTATTACGATGCATTTTGTGTATAAATGTGGCTAACCAATAAAGGAGCCACACGATGCGCATTGACATGAAGATCACCGATATACCGCAAACAGATGCAAACGAGCATGTTTTCGTCGCCATGCAGGAGAATGACATGGAACTTAGCGTTATAATCGGGGTTCCAGGTTACGGCCCCTATGCTTCGGTGGCGCAAGGTGTTATCACCGGCATAGACAGGCTTTCCAGGACGGATGGCATGATGGACATCCAACTGGTCGCCACAGACGAACATTCTCACTTTTCCGACGAAGAGAAATCTTCTGCGGACGAACCAGCACTGTTCTTACAAATCAGGGACTATGTTCGCCTCCGCTCCGAATTGGAACAGCATCTTCGGGTAAGCCACCAACTCCGAGAGTTTCTGGAAGCCGTTGAAAGTGGGGAAGGCTGGACAGTGTTTGCCCGCTTCCTACCCTAACCCACTGCGGCGATGGCTGAAAAGTCGAGCAGTATTTCCTTTGGCACGACTTTCTGTGCTGTTGAGGTTCGAGCCAACTGACATTTGTAAGCGCCCCCTTTGGGGTCGCCGTCAGCAAGCCATTTGAGCCAATCTTCTTTCAGTCTCTTGAATTCAGCGTCTAAGAACTCATACTCGCCCATGAGTTGCTTCTTATCTCTGGCATCCTTGAGCCAGATTGCAGCATGGATCATGAGATCATTCCCTTCTGAATAATAGAGGCTACATTTTTCTACTCGCGGCTGAAAATTCGACTGCAAGCGACCCAAATCCTCCCATGAGCAGCGGGGTGGAGAAAATTTCTCCACCCCGCTTGTGTTTTTGCTGCATTAATGTCAGCAGCATGGACGCCTGTTGCCCCATATTATGGATGTGACCGGCTTTGACTCAAAAGTCGAGATAGAGGAGGGGCATGTCTATCTCCTCTTTATCTTTGGAAGATTCCTGACACCCATAGCGATTCTGGTCCTTCTCTCTAGCCATTCAGGTACTTTATCATCAGTTGCCCTATATGCGGCCACATAAGCATCCTCAACTCCTGATCTGGCTGCTTCTATTTCTCTAGGCCCTCCATTGGCCTCGATGTAAAAACGGTAATCATCGAGTGCAGATTCCAGATTTTGAATTGCACGCGCAGTCTGTATAGGGACAGACTCTAGTTCATCTGCTGGTAATTCAAGTTCAATGTCATCATAGCCTTTACCAGCCCTAACCAGATAAAGGTGCCGTCCCCCGCGTGCAAGTGCTCCGCGATCTTCGACTATGTATCCCCATGTGCCCGGATATATTAGTCTGAATTGGACGAGATCACCGACTTTGAAAGTGTTTTTTGTCCTTAGCATATCCATAATCCTTCTGTCACCAGGGGCGTGTACCGACTATATCGTCTAGTACATCTGCCATGACTATATCGAATTCTTTCACGAGGCTTTCGCAGGCAGATCGCCAGACCTTAACCTTTTCTAAGGTGAGCCCTCTTGATGCACCCTGCACGAAGTTCTCGTGTGCTATCATGTTTCTCCAATCATTAAGGTCTTGTAAATGCCTTAATCTTCTCTCGTTGTAGCGATTCCGATTTTTCGTCTTTTCGATTATCTTTATCCCAAAGCGTTTGAAGTCACTTCCTATATTGCCCGCATTAGCGTTACCTGAATCGAGAAGCCGATTTTGTACGAATGCTGTCCGTAATATAGGCCCTGCGCTCGGTATGGCGGGCGGTGAAACCTTGTCTACCAGGAAAGTCACACATTCAGAATGTAGATCGCGGCAGAACCCTTGAAAATGAGCGCATAGTAGAAGGGCATAAGCATAATTGATTTGCTGCATACGATAGCGTCTGCCTCGACCTGCTCCACCGATACGTCGATGCGCTTGTTCTATCTCATCGAGTACAGGTATACGTACCGTATCCCAGTTTCTGAGGGCAAGCGAAGGCATCCTCTACTGAAGCCTCCTTTGTATCTATGTTTTATTACTCCTTGGTTGATGTAATTTCCTGTAGAGATCGCTTAAATTCCGCCGCTGGCTCTCTGCGTGGTCTGTCCCAGTACGTACTCTTATACTTCAGACGGACACGAGACTCCTCCGTTGCCTCCTTGTTTTAAGGCAACCACTCATGCCCGCACCGCTCACATCGGTTTCCCTCGATCTGCACTCTTGCTATGTCATTAGTATACTAGGTTTGGTATCTGCTGTCAAATAATACGCTAAAAATACATATACAGCCAAAGTCTTAATCTTCATGCGTTGGGCCGGGCTCCTTCGAGGCCAAGTAGGGTTTCAGCAACGCGACATACCGGTTGGCGTCCTGCTCCAGCATCTTCTCGATCCTGTCACGCTCTTCCGGCGGTAGAATCCGCAAAATCCGGTCCAAGCGCCTGCCAAACCGCATCCTGGCATCATCCATCCCGGCGGACAGGAGGTATCCGGCGGCTTGTAATGCCTCCTCTATAGGGACATCGAGCGTGGTAGCGATCTTCTCGGCGGTCGCGCGCTCCGGGTGCTGGACGGTCTTCTCCATACGATTCCAGCGCTGGGCAGACATACCGGCGCGCCGGGCGCACTCCGCCTCCGACAGGCCCTTCGCTATCCTCGTCTGCTTCACCCATTCCCCGAACATACTGTTAGTATACCTCCAGCATCAACCTTACCGTTTAGGTTTATCATTCCTTATGAAATCTCCTGCGGATAACGAGCGGACGAAAAACAGGTAACCCTAACAGTTGATACATGTCACCGCTATGGTTTATCATAAGTCCATCAAATGAACAAGAGAGGAGATGGTTTTATGACCTTACCAACGCTAACACCCAGCAGCATCAACGACCTGATGGATTGCGCCAAGAAATACCATACCCTTCGGGTACTAAAAGAGTGGCCTCCTCGTGATGGCGTACATCTGGGCATAGAGTTTGGAATCGGATTCCACGCTATCATTCGCCAGGTTTATGATCCCCGGCGCAAGCCCCTGCCGCATCTGGACGATCTGCCTGTCTGGGCGCGTAAAGCCTTCTATGCGCGGCGATACCCGGACGCCGAAACCAGGGAGTGTGAGATGGAACGCTGCCTCCAGGCCGTGTATGCCTATGTTGCTCAGGATGAAGACGCCGAGGCCACCTTCGACGTTGAAGTGGAGGGCTCGCTTACGGTGGAACATGCGGGCCAGCCCTTGTTCGACCTGTACGCCCGGCTGGATCGCGTGCTCGTGCGGCCCAACGAGCCAGAGCATCTGATCGTCCGGGACTATAAGTGCGCCGCGCGCCATGTCAACCTGCTGGAAGCCTACGTGCTGCTGCGGGTAGCCAAACTCCTGTACCCGACCTACCAACACTATTCGGTCGAGTTCGACTGGATAGCAGACGGAACGGTGGAGCGCGACATTATAGCGGGCTCGGAACTGAAGGGCTTGGACCCAATCGTTAAAGCAAGAGCCCTGGAGGTGTTCACCGCATCCGAATATCCCGCGCAGCCGGGAGATGGCTGCCTCGGCTGCCCCCTGAGGCGGGAGTGCCGGGAGCAACCGCCGGTCGAACTGAGCGCCGTTTTTGGCGACCAAATATGAGATTTGAAAAAATTTTCAAACCTGTTTGAAAATTTTTTCGTGCTCAACAGGCTCTAAAAATGCCCGAATTTGGGAGCCCAGCCGTGTTGACTCAGAGCCGAACCGAATTGACAGACATTGGCTGCTATTGACAACTATGCCACCTCTTTCGTATACTACAAGTTATGCGCAACGATGTAGCGCTACAGACAAGGAAAGGGGGTGCAGCCAAGACGGACAGGGATGAAACAGAAAGCCATGAAAGATGCGCTTGATGCAACGGACCGGCTGATAAGTCAATCCATTCAGATACTCTCTGACGAGGAGCAGAGGCTGAAGGAGCGGCTTGCGACAGTCCGGCAAAAGCGGGAGGAGTTAGAGGCCGTGTTGACCACGAACCCACCGGCCAGACCCGCCAGGAGGCAGCCATCTTCGAGAGGTGGCAAGAGAGGCCCCGCTCCCGTGCCCACAGAAGGCCCTTTCGCAGGGTTGAGCGTAAAAGAGGCCGTCGAGAAGATAATGCGGGAAAAGCCGGAAATTAGGCCGCCGGAGATTCGAGACCTTCTGCAAGCGGCGGGCTACCCGTTCCGGGCGCGAGAGCCTTATAATACCGTTTGGGTCGCGGTGAACGCGATAACCCAACCTGATAAAAATGGCACCGGATCGCCTCAGCAAGGCTCATCCGGTGCCACTTAAAACCACAGCCGACTCGCGGGCGCATTCCGATGTGCAAGATCGGGGGCGCAAAGCGACCACAGCGCAAACGAATCTGGACTGCCATTGCAGGTCAGGGTAATCGTTCCACCGAGCCCCTGACTTGCGTGTCCAGTATAGCATGGATTCGCCAAGACTGCAAGTCTTTTGCGAAAAAAAGTAGACGAACTTCGTCTTCTTTTGCGTAGCGGTTGCTCTCCCCGTGAGTCGGCCCGTGGCCTACACCCTGAAGCCGGAGAACTCCGGCAAATGAAAGGAGAGTACCTTGGATACCAGGCAAATCAACGGCTTGGATATTGCAGCGCGCCGTAAGGTCAAGAAGAAAGGCGACGTGTGGCTGGTTCCCTCTCAGCGCGGGAACGGCACCTATTCCGTTATCTTCACACCAGAACTCGCCACCTGTACCTGCACGGACTATGAACTGCACCGGCGACGGTGCAAACACATCTGGGCCGTGGAGTACACCATCGAGCGAGAATCCGGGGTCAGCGATAGGGTGCCCCTTATAGAGAAGGAACCCATCCACTCGCCGCGCCCCACCTACCGCCAGGACTGGCCCGCCTACAATGCCGCCCAATGCAATGAAAAACGCGACTTTCGGCGGCTGCTCCATGACCTCTGCAAGGGCATTGAGACGCCCGGCCAGAAGCGTGGGCGACCTTCCCACCTTTACGCGGATGTCCTGTATGCCGCCATCCTGCGCGCCTACCTCACCAAGTCCGGTCGGCGTTCTGCGTGCGACATCGAGGACGCCGCCGAGAATCGCTTCATCAGGGCGGCGATGCACTTCAACACGATCTACCGGTTCCTTCAGCGCAAGGACGTGACGCCCATTCTGATGCGCCTCGTAACGGAGACCAGCCTGCCGCTGGCCGCGCTGGAGGATGACGTGGCCGTGGACTCTACCGGCCTATCTACTGGCGAGCGCGTGCCCTGGTTCGACAAAAAATATGGGCGCGACAATGACTTCACTGCGTGGCGCAAACTCCATTTCCTGTGTGGCACCAGAACCCACACGGTCATCAGTGCGATCCCGTCCCCCGGTCAGGACCACGATGGCCGCTTCTTTCGCAGTCTCGTGGAAGCAATCCCGCCGAAGTTCCGGGTGAAGGCCCTCAGTGCGGATAAAGCCTACCTGGACCACGCCAACCTGAGCCTGGTGGATGATGTGGGAGCCATCCCCTATATCCCTTTTAAGAGGGATTCGGTGTCTTCGGACCGGCACCCAGTGGTGTGGCAGATGATGCACGCCTACTATGAGTTTAACCGGGAGGAGTTCCTGGAAGGCTACCATCGTCGCAGCAACGCCGAAAGCGTGGTCAACATGATAAAGGCCAAATACGGCGCGCGACTCCGCTCCAAGACTCCGACCTCCCAGGATAACGAAGTCCTCACCAAGGTGATCGCGCACAACATCTATGTGCTGATCCAATCTATCTATGAACATCACCTGGAGCCGATGTTCTGGGGCAAATGACGGCTTTCAGAAGAACACATAGATCAAATAAACTCGTGGCCGGGAATGTCCTCCCCGGCCACGAACGCATCTGGGACTACGATCTCCATCTGAGCGGGGGCGACTGCACCAAAAAAGAAGGACCTGCATCAAAAGGGAGCAAAAGGAAATCTTTATAGTGCAAAGCCCCACTTTGGTTCGATTAGACTTTGCCGGGAACAAAACGCTTGCCTGGGGTAAACAACGGTTTCAATTCCACTTTGGTTCGATTAGACGCGCTCGCCAGCCCTGCGGCGGTGCACGCCTGGACCAGGTTTCAATTCCACTTTGGTTCGATTAGACCAGGTTAGCCAATCCGACAAGCTGCTGCCTTACTTCTATGTTTCAATTCCACTTTGGTTCGATTAGACGCTATCAGCAGCTATATTGCGAAATGCCATATAATAGTTTCAATTCCACTTTGGTTCGATTAGACTTAGACCAGAAGGGGCAGGACTCCTGCGACTTCATCTATAGTTTCAATTCCACTTTGGTTCGATTAGACAGTAGGCCCAGGCGCCGCACTCTAGGGCCTCCAGAAGTTTCAATTCCACTTTGGTTCGATTAGACTGATCGCCCCCGATAAGCCGCCGACGCCCTTTGTCTTTCGTTTCAATTCCACTTTGGTTCGATTAGACACTATACCCGCCAGCTCATCACCTGGGCGCCTGACTGTTTCAATTCCACTTTGGTTCGATTAGACTGTTCCCGTACAACCTATGCCCGGTCCCGGTCAATGTTTCAATTCCACTTTGGTTCGATTAGACGTGTAGCCGTACGGGGTCAACCCTTTGACGTACTCCCCGGTTTCAATTCCACTTTGGTTCGATTAGACGGACCGCTTCAGGGCTTCTCACGCAAGATGATCGGTTTCAATTCCACTTTGGTTCGATTAGACGAGGCGACGCGTCGATCTCGTTGCCTAGAAGCTGCAGGACCGCCGTCTTCTGCGCCACCGTCGCCCCGTCGATCGTTTCAATTCCACTTTGGTTCGATTAGACGGTAGTCCGAATGCCCGACCCGGCGCGCCTGAATATGCGTTTCAATTCCACTTTGGTTCGATTAGACTGCCCTTACCCATCCCCTTTCCACACGGTCGCGCGCTTTGTTTCAATTCCACTTTGGTTCGATTAGACCTGGACATCCAGCGCAGCGCTATCGAGGACGACCAGTAGTTTCAATTCCACTTTGGTTCGATTAGACCCTTCATTCGCGACGTAACCGATGCACTACGCAATAAGGTTTCAATTCCACTTTGGTTCGATTAGACTGATTCGTAAAGCGATTCATTCCCATTCCCTCTATAAGTTTCAATTCCACTTTGGTTCGATTAGACCCGGACAGGGAACCGGAAGCATATCGCAACTGATTACAACGTTTCAATTCCACTTTGGTTCGATTAGACCATAGGAACGCTCTTAAGTTTTGGTAGGTGAAGTGATGTTTCAATTCCACTTTGGTTCGATTAGACCAAGGCCGGCGAGCCGAACCCGGACCGAGCCGCCTTCATCAGTTTCAATTCCACTTTGGTTCGATTAGACCCCTTGATCGAAGCTGCCAAGCGCGGGGAACTGCCGGGTTTCAATTCCACTTTGGTTCGATTAGACCTCGGACACCAGCTCATAAACGCCCAGCCTTCGATCCATTGTTTCAATTCCACTTTGGTTCGATTAGACCCCACTTCTTCTATGCAAACCATCTGCGTGAGGCGGCTCTCGTTTCAATTCCACTTTGGTTCGATTAGACCGTGCTGTCCGTACTCGAACCGGGCTGACCGGGCTGGTTTCAATTCCACTTTGGTTCGATTAGACCCCCTAGGCTGGAACAAGGAAAAAGCGAAGAAAGGCATGGTTTCAATTCCACTTTGGTTCGATTAGACCCGGTCACCGCCATGGCCAGCCTACTTTCCCGCGCTGGTCTTTTGTTTCAATTCCACTTTGGTTCGATTAGACCGAACCTGCAACCTCCTGCCATGGCCATCGCGAACTGGTTTCAATTCCACTTTGGTTCGATTAGACCAGTCGATCCGCAAGGATGCCCTGGACCGCAACGATCGTTTCAATTCCACTTTGGTTCGATTAGACCCCGCTCGGCTTATTTTACTGCGATGCCCCCTGCCTCGTTTCAATTCCACTTTGGTTCGATTAGACCGAAGATACGCAGGATCGTCTCCTCGTTGGCCGGCGTGTTTCAATTCCACTTTGGTTCGATTAGACCGCGGTGCATACCGTCTGGCCGCCCATGTTCCAACTGAGTTTCAATTCCACTTTGGTTCGATTAGACCAGGGTGAGCGACACGAACGGCTACTCTCTCGAAGAGCTAGTTTCAATTCCACTTTGGTTCGATTAGACCAGGCGACTGCCTGCAGATGGCGCGCTTCCTGCCCGATCTGAAGGTTTCAATTCCACTTTGGTTCGATTAGACCCCACCGCGTCCAGGAGCATCTCCAGCGCGCTCGATCCGATGTTTCAATTCCACTTTGGTTCGATTAGACCACGCATTTTAGGTATCTCATCGCCGAGTTGTATGTTTCAATTCCACTTTGGTTCGATTAGACCTGTTCTGGACGAAGGCGACCGCGAGGTCGGAGCTTCGTTTCAATTCCACTTTGGTTCGATTAGACCCCTTACTCTCTATTCTACCCGCATCCCTCTGCAACGTTTCAATTCCACTTTGGTTCGATTAGACCCCTCGCTTCTTTCCCAATGGCGGGAGCGAAACGGTATTTTCGTTTCAATTCCACTTTGGTTCGATTAGACCCCAGATTTGTAGATCCTGCTCGAACTCGGCTTGGGCAGGTTTCAATTCCACTTTGGTTCGATTAGACCAAGAGAACCTCGTTGGTATTCGACCAGGAAGAGTACGTTTCAATTCCACTTTGGTTCGATTAGACCTGGCATTTTCGGAGCTTGGGCGGCGCATGACGGGACTCCCGATCGATTTCCAGATACAACGCCAGAGCGATGCCAACCGCGTCTACAGGTTTCAATTCCACTTTGGTTCGATTAGACCGAGGCTTTTGCTTTGCATCTCGATCCCTTGAATCCTTGGTTTCAATTCCACTTTGGTTCGATTAGACCGCGCATCATAGCCTGCGATAAGCGGGCCGACACCAAACACTGTTTCAATTCCACTTTGGTTCGATTAGACCCTGCAAGACTGGCGACGCGCAGACTTAATTGACAGCGTGTTTCAATTCCACTTTGGTTCGATTAGACCGAGCTCTTCCGATCGCAACCTCTGGGCGGTCATGAGTTTCAATTCCACTTTGGTTCGATTAGACCGATACTATACATGACACGGGGCGTCTGCCTGTGTTATAATGGTTTCAATTCCACTTTGGTTCGATTAGACCGTGTCTCCCGACGCTCTGCGTTTTGAGATAACGGTTTCAATTCCACTTTGGTTCGATTAGACCGCAACGCTGCCCGAAGATCGGGCTTGACGATGTAGAAGTTTCAATTCCACTTTGGTTCGATTAGACCCGGCGGGATCCATCACGCGCGCCGCTACGTCTTGGGGCAGTTTCAATTCCACTTTGGTTCGATTAGACCGCACCGCGCCCGGCAGAAGGGCTTGCCCTATCCCCCAACCTGTTTCAATTCCACTTTGGTTCGATTAGACCTCACGCCCTTGCCGTCAGCCACGCACGTGTTCACGCCATGTTTCAATTCCACTTTGGTTCGATTAGACCGCTCTCAATCCACGCGCTACCCGAACAGCCAATTCGCTTGTTTCAATTCCACTTTGGTTCGATTAGACCTCCCGCGACCCAGGTAGACCTGGCAGATCGCCGGCGTCTCCGTTTCAATTCCACTTTGGTTCGATTAGACCGCCGATAGAGGCGATGTTTAAGAGGTTTTTATAGCGTTTCAATTCCACTTTGGTTCGATTAGACCTTTAGACCCTGTTGCGACAACTGGGCGTCCAAACCCTCATATGGTTTCAATTCCACTTTGGTTCGATTAGACCATTGAGAGAGGAGAGCAGAAGGTGAGCTGAGCTCTTTTTGTGTTTCAATTCCACTTTGGTTCGATTAGACCTGACGGCGTGGGTAGATCGAGGGGCCTTCTGGTACTACATTGTTTCAATTCCACTTTGGTTCGATTAGACCTTCACCCCCGGCATCTGCAGCTCGATCCAGTTGGGATCGGGTTTCAATTCCACTTTGGTTCGATTAGACCTGCCAGCGTGGGCAGCACCCCTGGATAAAGCTCCAGGTGGCTGGTTTCAATTCCACTTTGGTTCGATTAGACCTGTCGTGGATGCGCTGCAGGGCCGTCTGACCCTGGTTTCAATTCCACTTTGGTTCGATTAGACCGTCGCGCACGCCCAAGAGAGCATCGACATAGAAATCTAGTTTCAATTCCACTTTGGTTCGATTAGACCGTGACGCTCGTTATCGAGATTTCAAGGATGTTGCCCCGTTTCAATTCCACTTTGGTTCGATTAGACCGATGCACGCGGACGCCCTGCGTAACCTGGCCTTCTCCGTTTCAATTCCACTTTGGTTCGATTAGACCTCTCAACGACCAGTTGGTCGCCCGCGCCAATCGAAAGTTTCAATTCCACTTTGGTTCGATTAGACCGCAGGCATAGATGACAACACCTTTTACCGCTGGATAGAGGTTTCAATTCCACTTTGGTTCGATTAGACCGACATCGCGCTTACTTCTGGAGCCTGGGGGACGGCCTTTGTTTCAATTCCACTTTGGTTCGATTAGACCTCTGTCCGCCTTTACGCTCCTCTTCATCGCGGACGCCAGTTTCAATTCCACTTTGGTTCGATTAGACCGCTATTTATCCGAGCGGCAGCAGCGGCAGCACACCCCTTGTTTCAATTCCACTTTGGTTCGATTAGACCCCGGCGACCTGGCGCCATCGCGTACAGCTCGTACATGAGAAGCCGGGTTTCAATTCCACTTTGGTTCGATTAGACTGATTTCCAGGGCCTCGGCAAACTGGCTGATGGCCTGTTTCAATTCCACTTTGGTTCGATTAGACGTGCCCGACGTGGAAACCCCTCCCGGCCCGACCATGTTTCAATTCCACTTTGGTTCGATTAGACGAACACGATGATAACGACACAGCTAAAACTGCCTTCGTTTCAATTCCACTTTGGTTCGATTAGACTATTCACTTTTGATGGAAACTGTGCTATAATCAACTCGGTTTCAATTCCACTTTGGTTCGATTAGACTTTTGCGGTCCTGGGCATCGCGCTCGATCGCCGCCTTGGTTTCAATTCCACTTTGGTTCGATTAGACACAGCACACAGGCATGCTTGCTGCCGTGATGATACGTTTCAATTCCACTTTGGTTCGATTAGACGTTGCCACTCGCCAGGAAGGCTTCCTGGGGATTGATGTTTCAATTCCACTTTGGTTCGATTAGACCTACCATCGCGGCGCAGGGTTCGAGGCTCTGGGTGAGATAGTAGGTTTCAATTCCACTTTGGTTCGATTAGACGCCCGATCCGGACGAAGAGATTTGGGTGCCACCCTCCAGTTTCAATTCCACTTTGGTTCGATTAGACGAGCGCCGCGCCTTCAGAGCCTACCGAACCGGCCCCCACGTTTCAATTCCACTTTGGTTCGATTAGACGGGCTGCTTACCCCGGATGGCCGCCACCAGAGCAAAGGCGGTTTCAATTCCACTTTGGTTCGATTAGACCCTGCCAGGCAGACAATGACTCCTCCACGTCCCTAGTTTCAATTCCACTTTGGTTCGATTAGACACGAAGCGTCAACAGCGCCGAGAGGAGCGCCTGCTCGTTTCAATTCCACTTTGGTTCGATTAGACGTCTTGATGCCCATGTTGCGCGCGATCTGCTGGCGCGTTTCAATTCCACTTTGGTTCGATTAGACTGGAGCCAACAGCTTCACGCTCAACGTGACCTCGTTTCAATTCCACTTTGGTTCGATTAGACCGGCCATGGAAAACATCTTCACCAGGTCCACGCCACCGCGTTTCAATTCCACTTTGGTTCGATTAGACGCTTCCGGCGACACCTTCACCATCCTCACCCTTCCCACGTTTCAATTCCACTTTGGTTCGATTAGACTGGCGGGCGAAGGCGCGCTCGACCCCAGCCGGATCGAGTTTCAATTCCACTTTGGTTCGATTAGACGCTCCAGGCGATAGACAGCGTCGTTGATCTCGTCGCAGGTTTCAATTCCACTTTGGTTCGATTAGACCTTCTCATTCTAGCAGAAAGGCCGCGGCTCCGGGGAAGAATTCCCGTTTCAATTCCACTTTGGTTCGATTAGACGCTCGGATGTGGTCAACCACATGCAGCCAAATAGTGTTGTTTCAATTCCACTTTGGTTCGATTAGACGACCCGCTATCGAACCCTCCCTGCGACCATTGAAGGTTTCAATTCCACTTTGGTTCGATTAGACCGATCACTCCGCCCAGCACGCCGCTGGAAAGGACGGGTTTCAATTCCACTTTGGTTCGATTAGACGGGCAGTCCCGCCGGAATGCGGCTAAGATAGGCCAGTTTCAATTCCACTTTGGTTCGATTAGACAGCCGCAATAGAAAGCCAGGAACGCCGCTGCGTCTTGGTTTCAATTCCACTTTGGTTCGATTAGACATTGAAAATGTCCCTCAACTGCTCACCGCCGCAAAGGGGTTTCAATTCCACTTTGGTTCGATTAGACATGGTGTATGATCTCCTCAGTCGCCCCACCACTGCTTAGTTTCAATTCCACTTTGGTTCGATTAGACTGGCCGAGATCAACCTGTGGATTGAAGACACCTACAAGGTTTCAATTCCACTTTGGTTCGATTAGACAAGCGTTGCCAGAGCCGGACGCCGCTCCCCTGGAGAATCGTTTCAATTCCACTTTGGTTCGATTAGACTAAATGCCACCACTTCTTTCCTCTCCTCGCTCGCATTGTTTCAATTCCACTTTGGTTCGATTAGACTTGTAGTTTTGTAGGGCAAGCCACAAAACTACAAAGGGGTGGCAGATGTTTCAATTCCACTTTGGTTCGATTAGACCGGGCGCGAACGTCATGGTGATCGTCTCTTTGTTCATCGTTTCAATTCCACTTTGGTTCGATTAGACCCATACGGCTCGTAGCAGCCGCCCGTCAAACCCGTTTCAATTCCACTTTGGTTCGATTAGACGGGGAAGGAGATGGCGTGCTCACACTTGCCGTAATCTTGTTTCAATTCCACTTTGGTTCGATTAGACTCGCTATTGCGACGAGCTTGTCTCTCTGGCTAGCTCCTGTTTCAATTCCACTTTGGTTCGATTAGACCGGAGAGAGCGCAGCCCTCTAATAGCGCGATCGGCCTATGTTTCAATTCCACTTTGGTTCGATTAGACTCTTTGCGCGAGAGCGCAAGCCCTATGATCCGCGGGCGTTTCAATTCCACTTTGGTTCGATTAGACATGTTACGCACATCGAGAGAGCACAGATAACGCAGTTTCAATTCCACTTTGGTTCGATTAGACCTGAAGAGCAGTTAGAAGTGCCCGACGATCTTTTCGAGGTTTCAATTCCACTTTGGTTCGATTAGACTTCGATTAGAAGGGGATGGGGGATTAGGCTACAACATGTTTCAATTCCACTTTGGTTCGATTAGACGCGCGATCAGGACGACGTTCCTCATACTTCTGGTAATGGTTTCAATTCCACTTTGGTTCGATTAGACAGGACGTTCAGACGCTTCAAGTCGTCGTCGCTCACATGTTTCAATTCCACTTTGGTTCGATTAGACCATCCACTCCCGCTATGGAGGGCACGAACTGACCATGTTTCAATTCCACTTTGGTTCGATTAGACAGCCTCTTTTATCCTCTGGCCTGCCAGGAGGGATTTAAGTTTCAATTCCACTTTGGTTCGATTAGACGATCCCACCATTGTCATCATCCCAGGTCGTGCCGCTCACCCGTTTCAATTCCACTTTGGTTCGATTAGACAAGCGGCGTCGAGGGATTCTTGTCCCCGATTATGTTCTGTTTCAATTCCACTTTGGTTCGATTAGACATCCGATTGTCGGCAACCCCTTCGATAACCCGAACTCGTTTCAATTCCACTTTGGTTCGATTAGACTGATTGATGATAAACACCACGTCGTAGCCGACATGGTTTCAATTCCACTTTGGTTCGATTAGACCCCTCGACGCCGAACAGCCCCACGCCGATTACTGCGTACGTTTCAATTCCACTTTGGTTCGATTAGACTTTTTGGCCTAACCGCATAGGCTCTTGCCGCTATTTAAGTTTCAATTCCACTTTGGTTCGATTAGACGCATGAAATCTTCCACGTCTTCCCACTTGGCCGGATGCTCGTTTCAATTCCACTTTGGTTCGATTAGACTGGCGTTACCACAAACGCCTTTACGGTAACGGACTTAAGTTTCAATTCCACTTTGGTTCGATTAGACACGTGATGGACGATCTTAGGGCCGAATGGTACAAGTCCAGTTTCAATTCCACTTTGGTTCGATTAGACTCTCGTCTCTTTGTAGTGGGCTGCGAAGAGACTAGCTTCGTTTCAATTCCACTTTGGTTCGATTAGACGCTCCCCTTGCATAGATGCACTCGCACGCTCTTGCTGTGTTTCAATTCCACTTTGGTTCGATTAGACGAGATCGTGCTGCCGGCGTATGAGGGGCCGGAGGGCGGCCTGGTTTCAATTCCACTTTGGTTCGATTAGACGCGCACGAAGACGCGCAGGCGATAGCACCAGGGATGTTTCAATTCCACTTTGGTTCGATTAGACTGGCTGCATCGATTACGACGAGCGTGGTGGACAATGCAAAGTTTCAATTCCACTTTGGTTCGATTAGACCTGATCGCCGGCGGGAGCGCCTATGCGCCCAACGGCGTGTTTCAATTCCACTTTGGTTCGATTAGACAATGACGCGATAAGGAGGGATTAACAGATGGACGAATGTTTCAATTCCACTTTGGTTCGATTAGACCTGTCACAGGCCGCGCCGTGTGCGATGATCTCGTAGGCGTGTTTCAATTCCACTTTGGTTCGATTAGACCGACGAAGCCGAAGATTTGGTCAGCCGCACGATTGAGAGTTTCAATTCCACTTTGGTTCGATTAGACTCAGCAGAACATAAGCCTGAATCGGCTGGAGCATCAAGGTTTCAATTCCACTTTGGTTCGATTAGACCTGCCGTCTTCGCGTATCTTCAAGGCCGGGCTTGTCCCCCGTTTCAATTCCACTTTGGTTCGATTAGACGCATCGGGCGGACGGCACTCGGAGGCCGCCGCCGATGCCATGTTTCAATTCCACTTTGGTTCGATTAGACCCACTCCTTTCCTCTCCTCTCCTCTCCTCGCTCGCATTGTTTCAATTCCACTTTGGTTCGATTAGACCCAGTTACGGTGGGAAAAACTTTGGATGCCTCGATACTGGGCGTGTTTCAATTCCACTTTGGTTCGATTAGACGAGTGATCGACTCCAGGCTAGGAAAAGGCATTGCTTCGTTTCAATTCCACTTTGGTTCGATTAGACCTGCCGCGCCCTCCGAGCCGGCCCCCACGGGCAAATAGGTTTCAATTCCACTTTGGTTCGATTAGACGCAAACGGCACGCCCATACCGTTACTGACCTGGGACATCCAGAAGTTTCAATTCCACTTTGGTTCGATTAGACAGGATATTGCTATTGCCCGCCAACCCCGACGCGGGTTTCAATTCCACTTTGGTTCGATTAGACGACAAAACGTGAGAAAGGGGATCGTGGAGGATAAGAAGTTTCAATTCCACTTTGGTTCGATTAGACGCCCGCCTTGCGCCTCCCTGTGTTCGGATTGTCTTGTTTCAATTCCACTTTGGTTCGATTAGACCCCAGATTTAGGCGTAATACCCCTGTATTCGCCCATCGCTGGAGTGGCTGTCAAGGCTACAGGTCACTATAGCACGAAAATCTAGAGATTTTTCGCTCCTGGAGTCGTCGGCCTCTCTCGTGATAGGGCGCTACCGGCTTCCGACGACTCCTATAGACCGTAAGATGCGTATGTCCGGCAGGCTTCAGAAGAAGTTAGAGATGGGCAATTTCTCACAACCCAGCGTCTGGCGGTCCGCCCAGCGCGCATCCCGAAGCACCCATAGCAGTACCGAGTCCGTTGCCACATCCAAACGCTTGACCAGACCCACTTTCATGGTCTCCAGCTTGGCCTCGGTCAGGTCGCCCTCAAAAACGGAGTTCTGCACGCGCGGCAGATAGCGCTTCAGGTAATTGCATACTTTCTGCACCCGGTCTTCTCCGACATCGTAGACAACGATCACATGCATCGCTTTCCCTCCAGGTGACTATAGAAGCGAAAAGACGTTTCCGCGACCCCCATCCCTACCACCATGCCCGAAAGGCACGATACGGCTCCACGTCCGTCAGATGCCGTATCAGCTTGTAGCACTCCAGGCGAATCAGATGCCGGTAAGAGACGTGCCGGTCCAGGCGGCGGTGCTTGATCGTCGCTGCCATCCGCTCTTCCAGCGCGCTCAGAAACAGCTTCTTGCCCGTATCCACCAGGTAACAGCCTCCCAGCGACCGGTCGAAGTGCTCCGGCCGCAATTGCCCCGTGTTGATGAGACGGAAAATAGCCCGATCGACCAGCAGCGGCTTGAAGATTTCCGAGAGGTCCAGCGCCAGCGAGAAGCGCCGCGCCCCCGGCTCGTGCAGATACGAGATCGTCGGCGTGAGCTGCGTGCGGTAGATTTCGCTCAGACACACCGTATAGAGGACCGAATTGCCGAAAGAGATCAGCGCGTTGATCTCGTTGTCGGGCGGGCGACGCACCCGCCGGTCGAACGCCCAGTCCTCATTCAGGATATGCCGCCACGCCTGATAATAACACCCCCGCATCTTCCCTTCGATGCCCCGCAGGGAATTGACCGCCGTCTGGGCGTCGATCCGCGCGGCCAGGCCGGAGATCGTATCCCCGAAATCGCCGATCGATGATTGAGGATTGTCCATGGACGGTTGGGGATCGAGGATCGGCGCAAAGGGATCTTCCGCGTCCGGACCGCTCTCCGGGTCCGGCAGATCGGGCGCGGTGTCGATGGCCGCTTCCACCTCCGCATCCTGCGGCACCCCGGTCTGTGGCAGCGCCTCCGCGCCGATCTCGCCCTCCGGGTCCCGGTCCTCTCCTGCCTCGGCCAGGCGACCGCTCTTGCGGTGGCTGTAGTAGGCGATGTTGCGCAGCAGCGAATGGGCCGCGCCCCGCACGATCTCCTTCGCCAACGCCAGCCGGGGCGCCTCCTCGCAATAGTGGCGCACCTGATGCACCAGCAGGTAGCCGGAGTGCAGGTACTCGCGCGGATAGTAGCTGCCGCTGTAGAAGCCGTAGTAGTTGAAGACGTGCAGCGGGATCTTCTTCTGGCTCAAAAAGTTCAGGAATCTGGTGTTCAGGTCCACCTCCCCGAACAGATAGAGGCTGTCCACATCCTCGACCGGGATGGGCTTCTTCTCCCCGGCCGCGTTCTCGATGGTGACCGTATTATGCTCCCGGCGGACCCGCCCGTTAGAGAGTACGTAGTAGTTTTTCATGGCGCGCCTCAATTGACGGTTGGCGATTGACGACTGACGGTGAGAGCTTAGATCGAAGCGTCTTCTTGGAGGCAACGATCGTGGCCGTCAATGCATTGGCCTCCTGTAGAAGCGGCTCGATTTTTGATGGCGGGAGAAGACGCGTTTCCTCTAAACGCTCCAGCCAGTTTCCAGACTCATCCAAGAAAGTGGCTAGTTGTTAGTTTCTAGTTGCTAGCTAAAAGCTCCAGCCGGTATCCAGCCTCATCCGCTTCTTCCTCCACAATGCTGAGTTTCGCCAGCATCTCCGCCGGCGACCGGGCACGACAGGCGGCACAGTAATTGGCTCCTACCCAGGTCGCGGAGCATACCCGTTGCTTACCCGGCACTTGCGCAACCGTCGTCCGGGGCAATTCTTCCGTAAGCGCAATCACAGCAAGCGCGCATTCCTTGTCCGTTGTCTGACCCCCTCTGCCTTCACCGCTCCCTCCTTATTGACGATTGGCGATGAAGACCTCTTCCTGCAGGCCGCTCGTCGCATTTGGCGTATCGATCAACGCTTAAGAGCGATACGGGCCGGGCATCCTTCCCGTGCCGGGTCCTTAGGATCGATGGGTTATTACGCCTCCGCCTTTTTGTTGTACAGCAGGAGCGGGCTAGCGATTCCGATCCAGCACAGGAGAGCCGATGAAAAAATCGACAATCGTCAATCGCCTCATCCCCAGCAGAGCTCTTGATAGGCGCATCGCTTGCAGATGGGCATCGGCTCGGCGACCTTCGGCGGCGCCGGCATCTCCCGCACGGCCTGCACCCCCGCCAGCGCGCGCTCGACCTCCGCCTCTAATTCCGGCGTGAGAGCGACCTCCTGCCGGCGGCGCTGCTTGGGATAGTCGATCACGCCGGTCGTCTCGATGCCTTTTTCATGCTTGAGATAGTAGAGGTAGTAGAGCATCTGGAACAGGGTCGCCCGCTGCCCGCCCTTGCTCTTCTTGATCTCGTGGACCGCCCCGCCCTCGGTAAAGTCCAGCCGCAGCAAGTCGTCGATCAGGATGTCCTTGCGCGTCTTATCCGGGTAGCTCTCTTTGTGCAGCAGTTGGCCCAGCGCCACATTCTCCTGCCCCTCCGCTCCCTGGACGTGCTCCTGCTCCATCCCATGCGAGAACCACCACAGCTTCCTCGGACAGAGAACATAGTAATGCACCTCCGTTCCCCCTATACGGATGGCTTTTAACGAATCGCCTTCATCACGCTCTAAAAGCATTGCTGATTAAACGCCTCCTCGCGAAAAGTACGGTCTGTCTCCTGCTGATTAAGTAATCCGAGATCGCCATCGTAACGGCGATCCATATAATAGATATGATTCTCTTTATCTTCCTCACTCCAATCTTTCATCTTCTTAAAGGTGGGAGTTGAAATCGAAGCGACATAACCCGCTGCCTCAAAGAAGCGTTTTTCTGCAATAGCCTGTTTATAAAGATGTGCGAAGCGAATTGGGACGACGTTATAGTTGTCGAACAGTTCATAGAAGTCTCGATCGTCACCAGTATAGTAAGGTTGCAATCGACGAACGATCTCATCGAAAGCGATGTGGGCCAATTTATATTTTTCTTGCTCCTTCTGGGTATAACCATCGGCATAAGTATCTCGAACCCAATGATTTTCTATCGCCGGGTATAGTTCCTGGCCGTTCGGAGCATGCTTCAGGGTCAACTCGATACGTTCAGTCGAATAGACATATTGGACAGCCTCTACATCGTAAAGTGCGGCGACGTAAACAGGAACAGGCTTACCGTGCTGATTGAGGCGATTGACACGACCGAAACGCTGCAATAGAGCATCTACTGGCGCGATCTCAGTATAGATAGTGTCGAACGAGACGTTCAATGAGACTTCTACTACTTGCGTTGCAATCAGCACGGATGCTGCAGGAATCTGCTGCCGTACGGGATCGTTGTCATCAGGGAAGGCAATCAATTCATTCTCCTTGCGAGAACGATCTTTACTGATGAAACGGCTGTGCAATAGGGAGATAGAGGGCACACGATCTTTAAGTACCATATAAAGCGCTTGCGCCTGGTCAACCCGGTTGCACACGACCAAGACTTTTTTTGTCGCTGCATCGGCTACGATATCGTCTGCGAGTGCTTCTAAAGTAGAACTCCGAATATGCAGAGTGTGCCGAGCAGTATCCAGCAGTCGAATGTCGCGCTCATGGTCGCGCTCGACAGATAGTGTGGAGCACTCATGGAGTGCTTTTTGAAGCCGTTCTTTGAGAAAATCAGGAAATGTCGCTGTCATGAAAAGGAAACGGACTTTGAGTGCGTGAAGCCGTTCTACCATGATCTCGATGAGCGCCGCGACATGTGGGTCGTAGGCGTGAATCTCATCGAAAATGACGAGGCCGCCGAGAAGTTCTGAAAGACCAATCTCAAAAAAACGGCAACCGAACATCAGTTTGAGCATTTGATACGGCGTCATGATCTTGACAGGGCGATAGAACTGCCTGGTATCTTCTGTTCGCTTCTTAGCCTTTTGACTTGCCTCCTCATAATTATCAGCTTCTGCATCGAAATGGCGATGAAACTCTTGAAGCGCTGCCCGATGGTGTAAGATGCCTACATTCTCTTGCCCGAATAGGTCTTCTAGTCTCTCACTCATCTTATTTATGCTTGCCTGGTATGGCAAGATGTAGAAGATTCGTTCGCCGCCCCTCCGGTTTGCCATTGCCCAATGCAAGGCAGCTTCAGTCTTACCTGAACCAGTCGGCGCCTCTAATAGAACCGGACCATTCACAGCTTGCACCCGCTGCTGATAGCCTTCTGGTGGCCGGATCTTTAAAGCTGATAGATGTGTCAGAAGCGTACCGAGGCGGGCACTCGCCAAATGATCGCCGCCCATCAACAGACCACGCGCCAGTACCCAGAAAATAGTTGTATCTCGCAGATCGCGCACCTCTTTTAAAGTTGATTCGAGGTGTTGGTTCGCAGCATAAAGGTCAGGCAGAGACGTAGGGTCATCAGGCAGTGAGTTCGGCAATCGTGGTATACGATCATTACGCTCGGCTTCCGCCACATATTGGCGTACCCATTCCCACCAAGGTCGGAGTTCTTCCAGCCTCTTCTTCCATACAGGCAGAGTAGTCTTCTCAAAAACGAAACGTGGCAAACCCCGGCCTGTACAACGGATTAGAGATTGATGGTCGAGTGTTTTATGGTGGGTAACCACTGCAGCGAACAAATATGGGTCACATACAGCCTCCAGGCCAGTTGCAAGTAGAATGGCTGCAGATAAAGCCTCATGCCGGTAATCCCAGCGAGGGCGTTGACCATCTCCTTGATAAGTCACTACCTCCTGGAAACCGTATGCTGCTTTACCGAGATCATGAAAAAAGGCCGCGACCCGCATCATCTCGCTAAAGGTAGAAGAAGTAATTTCAGATAGTGGCTTTTCGAGAGCCGCCAGGAGTGCGGAAACGGCTTCTACCACTTCCTCAGTATGCCTTCTTAGCGTAATAGGCGGGTCAGATTTTGCCATCGGTTCAGATGTATTCACGGGGCCAACACCTTAAGGTCGAAGAGCGGAACGGCCAGCGAATTGGCTTCTCCTTGCTCCCGATATAGGAGATTAGGAATCGAAACGGTCTGTGGCCTTTGCGCGACGTCTAGAACATGAAACGGCTTAACAGCCAGCGCCCTGCGTGTCGCCATATGAAAGTAAGTCGGGAAACTAAAGATTCGTGAGG
>Ga0209810_1001067_pt1 | contig 46221 bp, 38 predicted proteins | sample Coa_R1_7_FD_187159 | JGI IMG/M metagenome (GOLD analysis project Ga0209810, IMG submission 187159) | Surface soil microbial communities from Centralia Pennsylvania, which are recovering from an underground coalmine fire - Coalmine... | ecosystem: Environmental > Terrestrial > Soil > Unclassified... | reverse complement strand
TTGTATTAGACCCCATCAGGCACTAGGCTACAGGACACCATTGCAATTTCTCAAAGACAATGGCATTATTCGTACTCGTGACCCCTCTGTTTTGTCTCATTTCCCCTGAACCAGTACATGCTATTGCTAAAAAAAACCAACGGGATTAAATTTAGTGTGCAACCCTTTGATAGGCAATCGGATTGGAATGGAAGATAAGATTAAAGAAGCCAGAGGAATAATAGGGAGTGCCTCGAACATTACCGTTCTCACAGGGGCGGGGATTTCGGCAGAGAGCGGGGTTCCGACATTTAGGGGGGAAAAAGGTCTTTGGAGGGAGTACCGTTCGGAGGACCTTGCAACACCAGAGGCGTTTGCAAGGGACCCTAAGCTTGTTTGGGAATGGTATGAGTGGAGGAGGAAAATAATAAAGGAGGCGAAACCAAACCCAGGGCACTACGCGCTTGTCGAACTAGAAGACGAGAAATCCGACTTCACCCTTATAACGCAGAATATAGATGGTCTTCATCAACTGTCAGGAAGCAGGAACCTCGTTGAGATGCATGGAAACTTATGGCAGATAAGGTGCATGAGCTGTGGAGTCATAGAGCAAAGCCATGATGTGCCGCTCAAAGAGCTGCCTCCCAGATGTAAGGATTGCGGATCGCTTGGAAGGCCCAATGTCGTCTGGTTTGGAGAAATAGTACCAATGTCTGTAATAGATAAAACCCTTGTAGCCATAGAAAAGTGTCAGGTAATGCTTATTGTCGGCACATCGGGTGTTGTAGAGCCTGCGGCATCAATGGGGCTTGTGGCAAAGCAGACGGGAAAGACTGTAATCGAAGTAAATCTGGAACCTACCATTAACTCCCCGCTCTACGATTTAAGCATCATTGGAAAGTCGGGTGAAATTTTACCCATGCTTTGCAGATCATCATAAACCTGGATTTAACAATGTTGATCCAGCTAATTTATCAGCTTATTTTTTTTAGAAAGCTCTTTCAGCACTGGGATGTAATTTCTGATTAACTCGGTGTCTTCAGCCTCTGGAGCATATCTGAGATATGCCTCGAGGTCGGAGAGGGCCTGGGCGAAACACTCAAGGTGATAGTAGAGCAATCCCCGGTCTCTCAATTCGTGTATTTCATAAGGGTCTATAATGAGAATCATATCAACAACCGAAAGAGCCTTAATGAAGCTCTTCGAGTTAAGGTAAATACCTTTTAAGTTGTGAAGCATCCTTGTCAGAATCTGCTTCTTTGTAACGGTCTGTAGAAATTCAGATTGAAGCGTTATCTTGCCGCCATAGATTCTATTCAATATCTCCTGACAATCTCTCTCTGAAAGAATCCTTCCTTTATTGAATGGGTCAATTAGAATCTGTTTCTCTGCCCCCGAATACATAACAATGAAGTGACCCGGAAATCCTACCCCTGATACGTGCAAACCTGCTCTTTCTGCAATCTCCATATACAGAACGGAGAGTGTAATGGGAATGCCGGTTTTCCTATCAAGGACATCGTTTAAAAAGCTATTCTTGGGGTCGTAGTAGTCATCCTCATTTCCGCTGAATCCCATCTCGGTGAAAAGAAACCTGTTAATTTCACCTATTAGGAAATGTGGATTAGTATTATGCCCGGCACGTCTTTTAATCTCTTGAGCCATCAACTCAATTCTTCTCATATACTCGTCAATATCAAGGTCGGGATATTCTTCCTTTGCAAGAAGAATCGCCGCCCTGGCAAGCTCAATATCTTCTTCCTTTCGACTCATCATCTGGGTAAAAAGGCTTATAGCTTCGGATCGTGACATTGATATTTTCCTTGCTGGAATTTCCTATATATTATCTGTTTTTACTATGACTTCCAGAATATAACCCTAAACCTGACCACAACTATTTAAGAGGAGGATAGTAAAGCGATTCTCTCTAGCTCTTCTTCTGTAAGAGGTGGAACATTTAGCGTCGCAATATTTTCTTCTAGATGTTTTACCGTCCTAGTCCCTGGAATTACTACAGAGACCTGAGGGTGATTTAAGATAAACTGGATAGCTGTCTGGGGAAGGCTCCGTACTTTCTCATTTACCAGAGATAAAAGTTTTTCTACCTTAGCCCTTGCTATTTGCATTTGGTTTCTATTGAGGGGTGGACCTGTCTGGGTGGTCATCTTGTTGGTAAGTAGCCCCCGTGCTAACGGAACACGAGCAATAATAGCAATCCCTTTTTGGTGAGATAGAGGAAGAAGTTCTTTAGCCGCCTCTGGCTCTAAAAGGTTAAATACCACCTGAAGGGATGAGATATTTGGGTATCTTAAACATAAGAGGGCATCGCTTATTGTTTCAGCGGACACTCCATAGAATCGAATCTTTCCCTGATCTTTAAGGTAATCCAGAGTTTCAAATACTTCACCTTCCTCAATGACCCGCGTTGGAGGGTTGTGGAGTTGGTATAAATCTAAATAATCCGTATGTAGCCGCCTCAAGCTTTGTTCTATGGCCTTCCTTATATGGGTGGAAGAAAAATCTTGTCTTTGTTTTGATACTCTCCTGAGGGCATCTTTCCAGGGTTGAATTACTTGCCGAACGGGTTGAAGAATGGGAAGTAAGGTCTTACCAATCCGTCCAAGCGATGAAGTCAGCATTCCCACTTTGGTTGCGATTATTACCCGGCTGCGTCGGCCTTTAAAAGCACGTCCAATTAGTTCTTCACTATGGCCGTATCCATAAAGCTCAGCAGTATCATAAAAGTTTATTCCCAGCTCAAAGGCTCTGTTTAGTACGCGAAGGGATTCCCATTCATTTCTATAAAATACACCACTTCCAATTTCTGAACATCCTAGACCTATTTCTGAAACTAGTAAGTCTGTACTACCAAAAGGGCGGTAGTTCATTGTTGTATATAACTCGCGGGATTATTAGATTTAAAATCCCCATCAATCATATCCAATAGAACCTTACCATCCATATCCTGTGGAATGGGTTGACCAAGAAGATACAGAATGGTAGGAGCTATATCCATTATACTTGCCCCTTCAACTGTTTTTCCCTGTATGATATTTTTCCCAGAGGCCACAAGAAAACCATAGGGTCTGTGCGCCCCTGTTCGCCTCTCCGGATTTTCTCCGGTAACAGTACCAATACGAGGGGAGTAAAGTGCTTTAATAGGGGCATCTCCTGCCCATTTTACAATCAGGTCTGGAAGGTCCCATATATTTTCTCCCTGACAAAGCTCATCTATTCTCAGCACTTCACTTACTGCCTTTTTGCCCGTATCTGTATTTACCAATTCACTGAGTTCTCTAACAAGCTCATTACACAGGGCATCGTATTCTTTGCCCGGTTCTACTATCCCGTTTGGCTCTCTGCCTTTTAGGTTTATCCTAACTGCTCCGTTATAGTCATTTGGAATACAGAAAGCACGGCTATGTTTCCAATTATTGCCAGCATAAAGTAGACGTCGCGTCCACTTATCCCACACCCTTTTAGGAACGATTTGCTTTGCCGCCTGAATTGCTTTTAAAGATACGGAATCCTCTAACTTCCTAATCTTGTAAGAATCCCATCTCCTTATGGGCATGAGTCGCTCAAGGTTATTAAAAATATTTGACCAGGGACCATAACTAGCGTCATGAGGGACATCTGTTGCCATACCCATTCTTTGAAGGACTTGGGGTAATAAATGCCATCCACTGTAGTTGGGTCCCATCCCTGAGAGGGAGAAGACTAAAAAAGTTGCTTCAGGTATAACTTGCATAAACTTTGAAATCCATGAGTCAATGGTTGAATAAATCTCAAGAAAAGCGTTGTCCAAAGTTCTTGTTATCTCGCGGTTATAATCAGGATGGTTTTCATCCAAAATCTGCCACAGTAAATGCATAGCCCAATGTGTTTCTGGAAATATGGTTAAGAAAAAATCCCAAGGTTGCTGTTTTAGTAGATGTGTTGAAATTGCCCCTTTCTTCTCAGCTCCAGAGATTAACTTATTGTATAAAACATTGTATTCTCGCCCTGTCTCGGGTTTTATTGATAGTCGGTACTCGTCAGCAAGTGGGTGCTTTCCAAAACGCGATATAATGTCATCAATGAGCTTAGGAGGCCACGATGACATCTTCCAGGCTGGGTACTCTGCACCCCAACCTGCCATCTGGACACCATTTAATCCCCTTAGAGGATAGGTTTGGGGTACATCAAGAATAGCAATTCGCTTTCCTGCTCGGTTCAGCGGAAACCAAAAAGGGTCTCTTTTAACCTGATTTGCGTACTTCTTATCAATTTGATATGTTCCGTTAGTGAGTTGCATATGGGTAAAAAACTGTCCATGCTTGGCAGGAGAAACCCCTGTGAAAAAGGTTGGCCATATAGAGCCGCTTGATATATCCGATACAGAATGAATCCTACCCCAAGAACCGCGATTTAAGAGAGAAGATATTGTTGGCAGATGACTCTCTCTGATCCACTTCTCGATGAACTCGGGACTGGCAACGTCTATTCCAACTGCTATGATTGGTTTGCTTTTCTCCATACTATTTTTGCACCCGCTTTTATCTCTGAAATGTATCTTAATCTTGTATAAATCCGTCTAAAAATCCTCTAAATTGTGCCAATACCACTTTAGAATTTCCACGATATAGTTCTCCCATTATACGAAAAATGGTCTTTAATGGTATTAAGGTAACAAAGCATATCCACTGCAATAAATTTGTATGTCGCCTCATCAGTATAAAGAAGTTTCTAATTTTGTACTTCTCATATTCTGGTAAGGGTCCTCTACTCGCTTTACCACCTTTATGATACATTAGGGCTTCGGGTACGTATAGAATCTTAAATCCTCCCTTTCTAGCCCGTAGAGAGAAATCTACATCTTCCCATCCATATGGGTTAAAAATCTCATCAAACCATCCAACTTGAGAAAAAACCCCTTTCTTAGCTATGAACCCAAAGGCCCCACATGCGGGCGCATATCTGGGCAGGCTGTATTGTCCCCGATCAATTTCTCCGGCACCCATATCGTAAATCGAACCCGTATAAAGGTTGATATATATACCAACCGACATAACAATCTTAGATGGGAACTCTCTATATGCCTTTGGAAAAGCAAGTCCAGCTTCTCTATCGTTCTTCAGAGCTTCGGTAAGCTTAGCAAGGGACGAATCTTCAACCAGAGTATCATTATCCAAAAAGAAAAGATACTCATACCGAAAGTTATTATTAGCGTACTCGATTCCTAGATTACGTCCCCCAGAAACACCCAAATTATTGGTGCTCTTAATTAAGTGGACTCTTGAAAAGGCCCTAGAAATAGCATCGGCTGAGCCGTCTGTTGAACCATTATCAACCACGACAACCTCATAAGGAGAGTAGTCCAGTCTAAAGACACTTTCCAAACACTTAAGAGTATCCTCTTTTTTATTCAGGTTAAGGATAATGATTACTACGAGTTCAGGGTCTTGAATCATGTTTATCTTTTATTAATTCCTTAATATCGGGGACTTCTTCTAGTGTCCATCAACCATGGGCTTTAAATAGTGCACGGGATTATTAGATTTAAAATCCCCATCAATCATATCCAATAGAACCTTACCATCCATATCCTGTGGAATGGGTTGACCAAGAAGATACAGAATGGTAGGAGCTATATCCATTATATCCGCATCCTTAACGAATTTGCCTCTGTCAATGTGTTTTCCATAGGCTATAAGGAAGCCATGAGATCTGTCCTCTCCAGACCGCTTATCAGGATTATCCCCAGTAACAGTACCAATACGAGGGGAATAAAGTGCTCTAATAGGGGCATCTCCTGCCCATTTTACAATCAGGTCTGGAAATTCCCATATATGTTCTCCATGATAAATCCTATCTATTCTTACTACCTCACTTACAGCCTTTCTTCCTGTATCTGGATTCTGAAGGCTCTCAAGCTCTCTGATAATCTCATCGCACACAGCGTCATACTCTCTGCCCGGTTCTACTAACCCATTTGGTTCGCGTCCCTTTAGATTTATTCTTATTGCTCCTGGAAAGTCACCTGGAATACAGAAGGCGCGACTCCACATCCATTCATTTCCCGCATCCAATAGGCGGCACGTCAAATTATCCCATACCTTTTGAGGAAGCATTTGCCTTACCATTTTTATCATCTCTAATGGCACTATCTCAATTGACTTATCACGTATTTTGGATAGCCATCTGGACCAAATGTAGTTGCTGAAATTGGTAGGTGTTACTACCATCTCTAATTTCCTAAGGATCTCCGGTAGTAGATGCGTTCCGCTGTAGTTGGGTCCCATTCCATGGGGCGAAATAATTATGAATGTAGAATCGGGAGCGGCATTGACAAGCTTGGATATAGATGAATCAATTGTTGAGTATATATCACGGATTACATTGCCAAGAACATTACCTATCTCAGGCTTATAGTCGGGATGGTGCATATCAATAATGTGCCAGAGGTGGTGTCCGGCGCAGTGCGGTTCCCCGAACACTGTTAGGAAAAGATCCCAGTCCTGTTGAACGAGGAAGTGTTCCGATAGTAAGCCCTTCTGCTTAGCTCCGGATGTTAGCCTTTCATAGAAGTTTTTGTACTGGCTAGTATCCTCAAGATGGAATTCATCGCAATTAGGAACTGCATATGTGCCAAAGCGCGACAAAACCTCTTTTATGAGGTTGGATGGGTATGATGACATTTTCCAATTTGGGCTATGCACCCCCCATCCTACAATTTGAATGCCATTAATGCCTTCAACGGGATAAGTCTTAGGGACATCAATTATAGCTATCCTCTTCCCGGCCTGGCTTAACCGAAGCCAAAATGGAGTCACATCAATTTCATTTGCATATTTTTTATGAATCCGGTAGGTTCCTGTTTTTAATTGCCTGTAGAAAAATCTCCCTTGCCTGGCGGGAGAAATACCAGCAAAAAAGGATGGCCATGCAGGGCCTGTCGATACTTCCGCTGGAGAAGCTAATCTCCCCCAGCAGCCCTGAGTCATAAGTGAAGTTATGGTTGGTAGGTATCCCTCCCTAGACCAGTTCTCGACTAAATCGGGATCAGCGGCATCTAATCCAATTACTACTATATTGTTTTTCATTTCAGTTTAACCTCCATTCTAAGCCTAACTGAATAATCTTCGATTGGCGTATTAATTTCACTATCATTTAAATTTCAACTCAGACAGCAACTCTCGGCGAACCGGATTTATCCCTCGCTGCTCAGGGGGAGTGGGCAAAAGAACAACCCTGTAGAATCGGACGGAACCTGCCCGACGGAGACTAGGGTCATTCTGCACCCAGAGTTCCCAGAGGGCCTTGAGGCGAACCCGCATCTGTTCAGGATTATCGGTTGAAAGAATGTGCTGGATTAGTCCTACCCACCTGCTGGAATGAAATTTTTGTTTTAGAGTTTGTTTGTCAAGATGGATGGCTTTGCCCCTTGAACTCAGCATAGACATTTCAAGAGATCCTATTTCAGTTTTAGGGCCTATTATTTGTGCAAATGTTGGATAGCATGCAAAGGGCCAAGAGGAATCCACATGGCAAATACTACATAATATATTCACGAAGATTAAGAAGACGCTAACGACAACAACCACACGCGCATGTACTTGATGGTTGTATTCTTTCTCCTTGGCCTTTCGAAATGGCGTGTCAGCGATACTGCACGTCCGCGAATCCGCCACATGCCGGTATAAGCGGTTTGCAACCTTAGATATTGGCCATGCGTATAGAAATGGCAATATTGGCCACAGAATGGGAATGCGAGTTGCCAGAAGCCGGTAGGCTGAGAAGCCAGTCCAACTCTCTTTTCCCACGATTGCATGTATACCGGTCATAAGGGTGGTAGAATCCAACCAATGTAATCCATGATCTATCATTGCCTCATTATCGAATGCATTTACGTAAGTTACCCGACCAAGGACATCAAATACCCTTAAAGATGCAATGGTTCTACGGCAAACCTTACAGTTTCCGTCGTAGATAACGTACATCTCTTTTCTGTAAAGCCAATGTCCAATACGACTGAATATGGCGTTCCAATCAAAAAGTGCAACATAGCATGTCTGAAGCCACCAGAATGGGATGCGCATAAATATGTTGGTTAGATTATGAAAAGCAAGCCCTCCTAAGGCGGCCAAGATACGGAGTCTTGGGAGGAAGATAAGAAAAATAAAAGACATTTCGAAAACGATGACTCCTGTACCTGCCATCTTATACAAGAGAGGATACCGATCTATTCTGAAAAGGGGCGTCCAGTCCCAATCACCACGTTCAATCCATGTTTTGTAGAGCCTGAATTTTAGATTTTCACCTAAACCCCAATCAAGTCCGGACCACCCGAGTTTCCAGAATCCGGGAAAGAAATATATAATGCCCATTAAAAGCCATACAAAGCGTAGCGGCAAAGCATAGATTCGAGATGGGGCCGGGAGATCGGTGATACCGTGATCGGCTCGTTTCCAGGCGGCAAAGATAGCATCACATGAAAACACATCTGCACACCTGCTCACTGCCAAGACTGCCGAAAACCATATAAGGTGGTGATAGTGGCTTACTTTGCCGAAGAACTGGGGAATACCAAGCACGTAAAAGCCAAGGATCAAAGTTAATAATGTGGAAACGCGGGTAAAAAGACCGATCATTCCCATAAGGCAAAATACACGAAACAATGCGGAGGAGACCGTTGCCCATTTTTCGTTGATAGGCAAATAGTGGGGTAGCCATCCAAGACCCGTCGGCATAAATCGTAATTCCGCAGGAATCTGACTGAACCAAACTACTTCAGAGATGTTGACTGAACTAAACATGGTAAAAAACAATACGAAACGGAATATCGCCAGGTTTATCGGATGCGTTGTCGCGGTGAAAAACCCCTTAATCACGCACCGCGTTTTATGATTTAAGAGACTTGCTGCAACGATTAGTTGTATCGCGATACAAATTAAGAGCATTCGGAAAAAAATTGCTCGGCTTTGCCCAAAGGGTATGTATTTAAGGGGTTTATTTAAAAACTCTATTGGCTTTTCTCTATATACTGAATATACTGACTCGACAAGCCAATTTCCAAAGAGGACATAAGATAAAGAGCCTAATATTACGCATGAAAGTGCAACTATCGAAACAATCAGTAATACATTACTCCAATCCTTTGTTAGTGCTCTCATATACATTCACAGCTCAAATAATACTTTCAATTACTTCCGTTACTTTTTTGCACCTTTCTCTGTAGGTGAACCTGTTGACTTTCTGCATAACTGAAGACCCCATCTGCTCTCTTTTCGTTTTATTATTGACCAAGTCAATTAGCTTATTGGCTAGATCATGCTCGTTTTCAGGCTCAAAAAACACCGCTTCATTGTCGGTTAGTATTTCATGCATTGAGGGCAGATCAGAGGCAACGATTGCTAGTCCCGCAGCCATATATTCAAAGAGTTTCAATGGGGAAGTATAACGACTACCTATAGTTGTTCTTATATTTGGAATAACACCAATATTGGAAATCTTGAGATATTTGACTAGTTCAGTTTGAGGGATAAAGCCAACTAGGACAATCTTTTTTTCATCTAAGTTGAGGCTTTTTATTAACTGCCTGGTTTTAATTAATTCCTCTCTGTTACTCCCAACTAAAACCAATTTACAGTTATTTACCTTACTTGATACCTCCGCATAGGCCCTGATTAATACATCAACCCCTTTCCAGCTTTCCCACGAACCGGCGTAAATTATGGCTACCTCATCTTCAGAGATACCACTATCTTTTCTAAAACCGTCTCGGTCAAAACTAATGGAGAATCTGTCTATCTTTACCCCACCCGGAATAACGCTTATCCTGTTTTCGTCAAAGCCCAACTGGATTAAATCATGCTTTATTCCGTTAGATATGGCTACAATTGCATCCGTGAGTTTTAAGCATTCAATTTCAAGCTTTAGATCATTGACTTTATCCGAGGCGTAGTAATAGACCTTATGAGGCTCGTATATTATCTTCTTTTTTGGTCTTAAGAGTTTTGGGGTCTTAGATAAAAATACTAGGAAGGAAAAATCCCGCGTATATATTAAGTCGTATTCAGAGAAATGGAGATAAAGTAAGATTTGGAGAAAAAAAATGATTCTATTCGCAAAGTCTAAATATCTGTTCTCCATAGGACCGAAAGCGACTATCCTGGTGATATGAAAGCTTTTTTCTATGTGAAAGAAACCCAGCCTTTTATTCAAGGATGACTTGAGAAGGAAAGGGTGAAAAAAATTAACTTCGTGTACTTTTGATAGGGCCTCACACATCTGCAAGGTTTGCACTATATTTGCCCATGTCTCACGAATATCTGTCAGGTAGATATAAAGTATTTTCAAGGTTCCACTATCTATTCTGCTGCTCACGCATTCGTTATCATTCATCACAAATAGTGCACAGGATTATTGGTCTTGAACTCATTTTCAATAATGTTTAACAGTACCTTGCCATCTATGTCTTTAGGCACGTGCTGTCCCATAAGGTAAAGGATGGTTGGAGCAATGTCCATTATATTTCCTCCTTCAAGGATTTTTCCCCGACTTATGTTCTTTCCAGAACATAGAAGGAATCCATAGGGTCTATGTGCTCCTGTTCGTTTATCGGGACTCTCTCCACTAACAGTACCGATACGAGGGGAATATAGTGTTTTAATGGGTGCATCTTCTGACCAGTTTACAATGAGGTCTGGAAGTTCCCATGTATGTTCTCCTTGATAGGCTCGATCCACCCTTATAACCTCACTGACGGCTTTTTCCCCCGTATCCACATTTATCAAACTACTGAATTCTTCCATAAGTTCCTCACAAAGGGCATCGTATTCTCTACCAGCCTCAATCAATCCATTAGGCTCGCGGCCTTTAAGATTAATTCGGATTGCTCCGGAGAAGTCGTTTGGCACACAGAAGGCCTTACTCCACCGCCAATCATTCCCGGTTGTAAGCAGTCGGCGTGTCCAATTATCCCATAATTCTTCGGGGATTAATTGCTTTATTATTTCAATCATCTTGGTTGGGATAAAGCCTTCTAACCTTTTGAGTGCGTAAGGCCCCCATCTCTTATATGGCATTAACTGATTTACCTTCTCAATCGCGTTTGCAAATAGTCCATTTTGACCCATTTCTTGTGCGGTTTTTCCCATTATGCCCATTCTTTTTAGAATCTCAGGCAATAGATGTATTCCGCTATAGTTAGGTCCCATACCCGCTGGAGAAAAGATTAGAAAGGTGGCATCAGGAATAGTCTCAATGAGTCTTGAGATAGCCGAGTCAATTGCTGAATAAACGTCACGAATTGCATTTCCGAAGGTTTTGGCTATCTGAGGGTTATGGGCAGGATGTTTATCGTCCATTATATGCCAGAGTAGATGTCCTGCCCAATGCGTCTCTGAGAACATCACTAAAAAGAAGTCCCAAGGTTCCCGATCTAGAAGATGTGCCGAGACCAATCCTTTTTTTTCTATCCCGGAAATTAACTTTTTGTATAACTCCTTACAATCATTTATATCCTTAGGTCTCATTTGATACCAATTTGCAAGTGGATGGGTTCCAAAACGTGATTTGATCTCTTGTATGAGTTCAGGGGGCCAAGAGGACATACTCCAATGTGGGGACTCTACCCCCCAGGCTGTAATCTGAATTCCATTAAGTCCCTTGATTGGATAGGTTTGAGGAATATCAAAAATAGCAACCCTCTTTCCCGCTTGACTCAGCCGAACCCAGAATGGTTTTCTCTTAATTTGATCGGCGTCTTTTTTGTAGATTTGATATGTGCCGGTCTTTAGCTGACGATGTCCGAAAAAACAACCATGTTTAGCAGGGGAAGTGCCGGTAAAGAAGGTGGGCCATAGCGATCCACTGGATATAGCTGCTGTCGAATTTAATCTTCCCCAACACCCGCGATTCATAAGTGATTTTATTGTTGGTAAGTATCCTTCATTAGACCATTTCTGAACTAGATAAAGATCGGCACTATCTAGTCCTATCGCGATAATAGAATTACGTCTTTGTTCTTTAATGTTTTTGCCCATGTCTTTTTACTCCTTATCTACTTTTTAAAAATTCCGAGTAAACCTATTCCGAGCTTGGGAAATCTTTTTGCCAGATACTGGCAGAAAGGATTTAGACCAACAACTCTCTTTTCACTAAATCTGCTAAAGAGTTTAGCAAGCTGGTCAGAGGTTAATTCACTGGTGTGGCTCTTAACATGTTCTGTGAGTTCATTAAATCTAAGCGTTACCAGTCGCAAGAGAAAAATATATGCTCTAAACAGATACTTGTTAGGTGTCGAGAGTATAACTCGCCCGCCCGGCTTTAGAACTCTAAATACTTCATCAATAGCCTTTTCCTGGTTTTCAAAGTGTTCTACGATCTCTTCCAGAATCACCTCATCAAAACTCCCGTTTCTAAAAGGTAAACTGTATGCGTCTCCTTGAATAAAAGTTAAATGAGGGTATCTTTCCTGCCCATACCTCATAATAGATTCATTCTTATCCAACACAGTAACTTCATATCCGCTCTGAGAGAGTACGTTTCCGGTTCTACCAGTCCCTCCGCCAATATCCAATATTCTCTTTCCCTTACAACTCTCAACCAATAGCTTTCTCTGGAGTATTCTTAACGGATTACGCGCCTCAATGTACCATTTAAAATGAGCATCACTATTCTTTGACATTTAGTTCCAGCCCTCTTTAGTAGCTTAACTGCACCTTAAGAAAAGCCTCTCAATTCCTGCCACCTTTGCCTCAAGTGTCATCCATATTAACGGAAAAACCATCTTGCACCGGCATCTGTAATGGCGAACATGGATAGACGGCTACCTTAACGGGCAGATTTATATGACGAGATTCAAGCTCGCCTAAAAGCTCATTCCATGCGTTGAATAATTTGGCTTTAGGAAATTCTATTTTTAATTCTTCTTCTGTGATTCCCGGAGACAGCATGAAAAGCTCCTGTTTTCTTCGCACAAAACCTTTTTTTACAACTCTAACCTTAGAGATTAAGTTTAGAAACTCCTTTAGTTTAAGATACTTCAGTCTATAGAGAACGCGTGATAAAAGGGACTTTGATAGGGGAGTTAAACTATGAAATCCCAATCCCATAGGACACGTTGCAAGTGCCACCTTTGAACTATTGCTCTTTCCGCTCATAAGTGGCCACAATCCTTTTCTGGTAGCAAACAGCAAACTAGTATCAAAAGGATACATATTTGCAACTATTACATCCGCATCTTCCACTGGACTCACGTTATAAAGCTCAGTAGCGAATTTTGCCCCTTGCCGATGAGCTAAGATTCTATCCCCTACGAATATACCTGCTATCTCTCGTTTTTGGTTTAACACCACATTTACTACAAAATCAAGACCAACTTTTGCTACTAATTCTTCCAGTTCTAGCCTAAAGTCGCTTTCAAGTGACCCACCTCTTTGATGTGCTCCCTTAATATAGTAATGCGTATAGCGTGCGCTCTCGACACCACATACGCCAGGCATTATGATTTTTGAGCCGCCTGAAAACCCAGCACCCGCATGTGGGTATATGCCTCCCACCCCGATCTTTAAATCACATTCTATAACAGTTTGATTCACATACAGTGGTGTTCCCCTTGAAGACTTTCCAAGATAAACTAGGTTCCGTCTACAATCATGAGGTATTACCCGAATTTTATTTGCTATATTCTCACCCACTTTTTTTATGATATCCTCTTTTGAAGCACTCTTGTGAGTTCCACTTGCTACTACTATAACAATTGAATCCTCATTAATCCCGGCCTGATTCAATTCTTCTAATATGAATGGAATAAGTTTAGCGGTAGGGGTAGGCCTTGTAATATCATCTATGATTATAGCAACACGATTCCTTTTTGAAGCTAAGACTGATAATCGAGGACTTCCAATAGGATTACTAATCTTTTCTCTAATTTGGTCTTCAGTTAAAGCTGGTATATTTTTCCTACCAACTACTATGACATCCCAAGAGGAGGGAAAATTAATTGTAATTGGCTTGTCCCCATACCAGGCAGCGGACAGAAGCTCAACTTCTTTCAAAGCCGCGACTCACCCCCTTTTCCTCCGACTTATTTTGGTCTGGCAAAATTAGCCTCCCGGCCTCAATTAAACCTCCGATTCCCGCAATACCAAGACCAACGCTACGAAGGAGGAATGCCAGCGCTATAGCGTCTGCCGCAGAGACGCCGTAGGGACGAAGTAGAAAAACCAGTGCTCCTTCTCGAATCCCGAGTCCGGAAATAGAAATGGGAATTATAGCCAGGATAAAGAGAGACGATCGAACCCAGGCGATTGTGATAGGAGAGATATTGATATTAAGGGAAAGGACAAGTAGGTAATTGGTGAGTATTCCAAGGAGATTACAAGCAAGTGATAGGGCGAATATGGCACCGAGATAGCCTGGAGAAAAATTTCTATATTGCCTTAGGGATATGATTAGCTTATTAGCTTTATCACGTAATATTTTTGGTATAAAAGTCAATTTGGTTAAATTGAGGTTTTCCGTTGAAGGGGAAATAGTACGAGTAAAGATAATGGCATAAGCCAAAAAAAGTCCGCCCAGAACGGTGCTCAAACCCAAACCTATGTATTCCTGATCAGACGGTTTATCAATCGCCCAAAATACCATCCCTAGCGTACACAAAGTGGTAATATCAACTATATTGTCAAAAATAATGGCTGCGACAGCCTCTGCTGACTTATTATCGGGTTTGGATAGCTTATGCCAACGGACTAGACCGCCTGTTACATATCCCCCCGGTAAAAACAATCCATAAAAAATGGTACTGAAGCTGATCCCTAGTATTTGTAAGGCGGATAGAGACATACCTTGCTTATCGGTCAAAAGCCTCATTCGATAGGCTGCAATATATCGGATGAAAATCCATATCAAAAATCCAATTAAAACATAGCCCACCTTGGCGGAGGTAATAGAGGCGATGACCTCTGAAAATGGAATTTTAGTAAAGAGGTAGTACAGTATAATAACGGTGATACATAACCTTAGTGCCCATAAAAGCAGTCTCTTCACATTAACCCTCCACAACTTTCGAGTATAGGTCAACATATCTTTTGGCTACGGCTGACCAGGTAAAATTTTCCTTAAGCCTTAATCGGGTGGCCTGTCCCAGTTCTCTACATAACTCAGGATTATTGATAAGCCTATTTAGTGCCTCTCTTATCGCTACCGGGTCTCTGGAGTCAACTAACAGGGCAGTATCTCCTACCACTTCGGCACATCCAGTATCTTTTGTTGTAATAATTGCCATACCCGCTGTCATAGCCTCTAAAAGAACGATTGGGAAATTCTCTGACTCCGATGTAAAGACAAAGATACTGGATGTCTCAAATAACTCCTTTAGCTCTGGAGATGTGTTTTCAAGCCACCCGCAAAACCTAACCTTTAGTTTCAGTTTGCTTGCCATTTGTTGTAAAGCCCTTAGGTAGGGGCCATCTCCAACTATATTTACATCGTGTTCAATGTCTAGTCCCTCCAAAGCCCTAAGAAAGTATTGAATTCCCTTTCTCTCAAACATCCTGCTTACTAGAAGGATACGTTTCTGTTTATTTCCATCTATTTGAAATTTATTTATATCTATGCCGTTTGGGATCACTGTAACTTCGGTACCTGGACTACATCTGAGGACAAGTGATTTAAGACTTTCACTTGGACAGACGATTTGCCATGCACCTTGCGTGACTTTCTTCCATGGCACAGAAAAGAGCTTGTGCCCCAACTTAAACCGGTTTGGGTTATATCCTGGCACGTCAGACCCATGAGCCGTGATAATGTAAGGAAGTCCGGTTATTTTTTTCAAAATAGATGAAACCAGACCGTCTGGAAAGATAAAATGGGTATGATTTATATGGTAGCGTTCTCGTCTCATAAGCCTTAATGCAGCGGGTATGGCGGAAAGAACGTAGGAACCCATCTCGGGTGTGGAACAGACCGACTCACTTGCCCTAATACACTGAATTCTGTACACATTAACCCCGTTGATTTGCTCATACTTGGGAATCCCATGAAAACCCATAGTCACAAGGTCAACAATATGTCCTAATTTTACTAATTCGCTGGACAACCCGTAGACTACCTTTGCTCCTCCGCCGCCCAGAGGGGGGAATTCGTAGCTTAGCATTAAGATTCTCATAGTATTTACTAGTTCCCAAGCTTATTCTATGCTTATACTTCATAAAGGTCTACTAGACTTTAGTTAGCTTGTTACTATATCTAAATGTATTATGAACGAATTTTTTACAACCTTTAGACCTTTATAACACCCTGTCCGTACTTCCACTTTAGATGACCAATTTCTACTTATCGCGGCATGGTTATATTCGCCAAATTTTGATGGCAACATTGATAAAGAAACCCTCTCATGGTAACTTCCCTTCATTAAAATTGCAACCCATTGGAGGATAAAAGACGTGGCAAAGATAATTTCTGTAAAAGGGAGAGAGATTCTCGATTCTCGCGGGAATCCCACGGTTGAGGTTGATGTAAGATGCGATGACGGCTCTTTTGGAAGAGCTGCGGTACCCTCAGGGGCTTCTACTGGAGAGCATGAGGTGCTTGAACTGAGGGACGGAGATAAAAAGAGATACGTGGGAAAAGGGGTTCAGAATGCTGTAAAAAACATAAATGCCGTAATAGCCACTAATGTAGTCGGCATGGACGTAACATCTCAAAGGGATATAGATAACGTTATGATTCAGCTCGATGGAACTCAGAACAAATCAAAACTGGGAGCAAACGCCATTCTGGGGGTGTCCCTCGCCGTGTCAAAAGCGGCTTCAGGTTCCACCGGGCTTCCGCTTTACCGGTATTTAGGTGGAGTTTCGGCGGGTATTCTGCCCGTTCCACTTATGAACATAATAAACGGTGGAGCGCATGCCGATAATAATCTCGATATTCAGGAGTTCATGATTGTTCCTCTAGGATTTAATCTTTTCTCTGAAGCCATAAGAGCCGGGGTCGAGGTATTTCATAATTTAAAGGTGATACTAAAAAAGAAGGGCTATTCAACCTCAGTTGGTGATGAAGGTGGATTTGCCCCTAATTTAAGATCAAACGAAGAGGCAGTCGAATGCATACTTGAGGCAATAACCCAGGCGGGCTATAAACCGGGGGACGAGATTTCTCTCGCCCTCGATGTAGCGTCGAGCGAGCTTTATGAGAATGGGAAATACCTGATCGAGGATAAAAAGCTAAGCAGGGATAAAATTGTAGATTTATATAGAAACTGGATTGATAAATACCCTATTGTTTCAATCGAAGACGGAATGGCGGAAGACGACTGGGGAGGGTGGCGGGTTCTTACGGAGGAACTTGGTGAAAGGGTCCAACTCGTAGGGGACGACCTCTTTGTGACCAATACAAGGCGGCTTTCAAGGGGGATAAAGGAGGGGATTGCAAACTCGATTCTCATTAAAGTCAATCAGATTGGAACGCTTACAGAAACGCTTGAGGCGATTGGTATGGCGGCGAGGGCCGGTTATACATACATAATCTCTCATCGTTCTGGGGAGACTGAGGACTCGACAATCGCCGACATTGCTGTTGCTACTGGGGCGGGACAGATAAAAACAGGCTCGGCATCGAGAAGCGACAGAATCGCCAAGTATAATCAGCTATTGAGAATTGAAGAAGAACTCGGAAGCGAAGCCAGGTTCCCCGGGAAGGCGGTTTTCAGGCACAAAGTAGATTGAGCAACCATTATCTATCCACTTCTCCGAGTACTATGTCAATGCTTCCGATTGCCGCAATGACATCTGCAAGTAGCCTGCCCTCGACCATCTTGGGGAGTGCCTGAAGGTTTACGAACGAAGGTCCCCTCACGCGCATTCTGTAGGGTTTTCCTGAACCGTCGCTTACTATGTAGTATCCCAGTTCGCCCTTGGGGTTTTCAACGGCGTGGTAAACCTCTCCAGGAGGGGTTTTAAACCCTTCATACACGATTACAAAATGCCTTATGAGGGACTCCATTTTTGTGTAGACAAGCTCCTTAGGGGGCAGGACAATTTCAGGCAGATCGGCTATATAAGGGCCGTCCGGAAGGTTTTTTATTGCCTGCTCGATGATTCGGAGGCTCTGATGCATCTCCTCTAACCTGCAAAGGTACCGGGCATAAGCATCGCCATCTGTGGCGACGGGGATTTCAAAATCATAATTTTCATATCCCAGGTATGGCATTGCCCTCCTCACATCGTATGGAACCCCGCTGCCCCTCAGCGAAGGGCCTGTAAGACCCAGGTCAATCGCATCATCTGCGCTTATGTATGCAACGCCCTTTGTCCTCTCAACCCAGATTCGGTTTCTCGTAAGGAGCCTGTCAATCTCGGCTAGGGTTTTTGGAAATGCCTTAAGGAAATTTCTTATTGCCTCTTCAAAGTTTTCGGGCAGGTCATCGGGCAATCCCCCGACCCTGGGATAAGACGTTGTCATCCTTGCCCCGCAAACCGTCTCAAGTATGTCGTAAATTCTCTCCCTTTCCTTGAAGCAGTAGAGAAATGCGCTTACCGCGCCTAAGTCCATTGCATTCGTTCCGATTCCGACAAGGTGGGATTCGATTCTCCCTAATTCAAAGAGAATTACCTCTGCCACCTTTGCCCTTTCCGGGATTTCCTTTTCAATCCCCAGGAGTTTTTCTACGGTAAGAATAAAACCTATGTTATTACAGATTGATGCGAGATAATCCATTCTGTCGGTATATGGAATGCACTGCTGATATGTTATGTTCTCGCAGAGTTTTTCAATTGCTCTGTGGAGATAGCCGATGTATGGAATCGCTTTTACTACAACCTCGCCGTCCAGTTGAAGCACGACTCGAAGAACCCCGTGCGTGGAGGGGTGCTGAGGACCCATGTTAATCATCATGGTCTCAGTCCGAATCTTCCCCTCTTTATCTGTTTCCTCTGTAATAAATTCAACCCGCTCCATTTTATCCTTCTTCCAATGCCCTCTTAAAGCTCCTCTTAGACGGCTCCCGATTCCTAACGTCAAAATCCCTTCTCAGCGGAAACGCCTCGTAATCCTCTGGCATGAGGATTCTCCTCAAATCGGGGTGGCCGACAAACTCTATCCCGAACATATCATATACCTCGCGCTCAAGCCAGTTTGCGCCGCTCCAGACAGGGGTTACGGAATCCACCTTTGAATCATCTTCGGAGACCTCAACCTTTAACCTGATCCTTATATTCTCGTCAAATTCGGGACCAAATCTGTGGAGATAATATACGACCTCAAATCTGGGGGTCTTCCTCTCAAGGTAATCTACAGCCGTAATATCGGCTATGAATTTAAAATCAAAATTAGTTTTGAGATGGCGACAGATTTCTTGGATTTTCTCTTTTTTGACTAAAAGCGTAGTTTCTTCCCTGAAGGTTTTTATATCCTGAACTGTATTGGGAAAATTGGTTTTTATAGAATCAATAACAGTCTGCAAATCGAGGCTCATACAATCGGCGCCCCTTGCATCTCGATTTTCTTCTGGATCTTCATCACGGCGTCAATCAGGGCTTCGGGTCTTGGCGGGCATCCGCCTACGTAAACGTCTACGGGTAGAAATTCATCAATTCCCTGAACGACGGCGTAGCTATCAAACGGCCCTCCGCCGCACGTGCACGAGCCCATTGCGATTACCCATTTAGGCTCAGGCATCTGGTCGTATATCCTCCTGCAAACGGATGCCATCTTGTATGTTATAGTGCCTGAGACTATCATGAGGTCTGATTGTCTTGGCGAGAATCTCACCACCTCCGCTCCGAACCTTGAAAGGTCAAACCGGGAAGCGAAAACCCCCATCATCTCAATGGCACAGCAGGCGGTACCAAAAGCCATAGGCCATAGGCTGTTCTTTCTCGCCCAGTTTGCAAACTCGCCTATCTTCGTGGTGATAAAACCGTCTCCGCCGAGGACGGAGTTCATATTTACTCCCATTCAAGAGCCTCCTTGTTGAGAATGTAAAAGTAGCCTCCCAGGATGACGATGAAGAAGGCTATGATCTCAACGAACGCAAGAGCGCCGAGTTTTTTAAACACCACAGCCCAGGCATAGAGGAATACGGCTTCGACATCGAAGAGCATAAAGAGCGCGGCAATTAGGTAGTATCTAATTGAAAATCTCTCCCTTGTATCTCCTACCGGGGGAACGCCGCATTCGTATGGAGAGAGTTTCCTCTTTGAATATCTCTTGGGCCCAAGAAGATAAGAGATTCCGAGGAGCGCTCCGGCAAGAACCATAGAGAAAACCAATATTATTAGTATTGGAATGTAATCCATAATTATCTAATAAATAGATTAAGGGAAGGGTGGGAATTGTCAAGAAAATCCCATTACCTTTCAAATGCACTCAAAAAGGAAAATGAGAATCGGAAAATACCTAGAGCGTCTTAATGCCATACCTCTTCATTTTTTTGATTAAACCCTGGCGGCTCAATCCCAATGCCTTCGCCGTCTGCATCTGGTTTTGCCGACACATCTGGAGGGCTTCTGAAATAAGGCGCTTTTCTAGTTCTTCCACCGCCTCTTTAAATGATTGCGTCTTTGGCAGTGGCACCTTCTCGCTGGCACTGCGAATATCATCCGATAGGTCTTCTTCCGTTATCACCTTTCGGGGAGTCAAAACCACGAGCCTCTTTATCCTGTTCTCTAGTTCTCTCACATTTCCCGGCCAGGAGTATTTCATGAGGTACCTGAGCGCCCCCGGGGTTAGTTTCTTAGGTTCTTTGCCCATCTCCAGACAATACTTATTCAAGAAAGAGTTCGCCAGGAGTGGAATGTCCTCTGGAATCTCCCTTAGCGCGGGCATCTCAATATGGATTACCTTTAGACGGTAGTAAAGGTCCCTGCGGAAGTTTCCTTTTTTTATCTCTGACTCCAAATCCTTATTGGTTGCCGCGAGAACTCTTATATCCACAGGAATCTCCTTTCTCCCTCCAACACGTTCTATCACCCCCTCTTGGAGCGCACGGAGTATCTTGGCCTGTGCGGAGAGACTCAGGTCTCCAATCTCATCGAGAAATAATGTCCCGCCATTTGCCGTCTCAAACTTGCCGATCCTCCGCTCCACGCCTGTCGCCACCCCTTTTTCAATCCCGAACAGTTCGCTCTCAACCAGGCTTTCAGGAAGCGCCGCACAATTCAGGGCGACAAAGGGACTGCGGGCGCGCGGGCTGTTATAGTGGATCGTTTTGGCCACGAGTTCCTTACCCGTTCCGCTCTCCCCCGTAATTAGGATATTGACGGAACTATCGCTAATCTGCTCAATAAGCCTCACTGTATTCTGAATCTGGGGGCTTGTCCCAATGATATTTTGTGTGGAGAATTTCTTTTCAACCGCTATCAATAGCTGAGTATTCTCCTGAAGAAGCTCCTCACGGTGCCTGTTTAACTCCTCTACCAATTGCACCGTTTCAATCGCGGTCGCTATCTGTGTGCCCAATAGTTCCGCAATTCCCTCGTCGTATTGGTTGAAAACCCCGTTCTTTTTATTCAATACCTGAAACGTTCCAATAACATTCCCCTCATGGCTCCTGAGCGGCACAACAAGGAGGCTCCTCGTCCGGTATCCTGTGCGTCCATCAATTCCCCTGTAGAAACGCGGATCCTTGTATGCGTCTTCTATGTTTATTGTCTGGCCGGTCAGGGCGGCGGCTCCGGCAATCCCAAGGCGCGCATCAAACCGTATCTGCGTGCCGTCGAGGGTTATTATTGACCATAACTCGTTTTTATTGCGGTCTAGAAGAAAGATGCTCGCCCGATCTGCTTCCATGAGCCTCGCGGCCTCTTTTGCTATCAGGTGTAAAAGAGCCGCCAGCTCCTTTTCTGCGCCCATCTTCTGGCAGATTTCCAGTATTGCCGGGAGCTTTTCTCCAATCTGGCTTTTTTGGTGAGGAACCCGTCTTTTGATGGAATGCATGGTTGTCCTTTGAGAAGCTCTTGCTATTTTAACATAGTGGGTAAATTGACGTCAACAGAATTGGCTCAATGCGTCTCGTTGATTAGTCGTCTGAATCTGAGTTTAGCAATCTTGATTTTCTCTGTTTTAATTGAGAAATCATCTAATGTCTCTTTTGTTGACATAATGACAACAGAGTTTACAGCTGCACTGAGTACCGATATATCAGAGGCTTAAGCCATATAATTGAATCTACTATGTTAACGAAGTAGACGTTTATGGAAAAAACAGTTATTTCATGATACCGAGATCCGAGGGTAAGAATAACCTAATTATCGAATTTTTCTGTGGTTTTTTTATGGTTTCCTTTAATTACCCGTCTCTTGCTCTGATTTGGGCACGGCACTTGCAATTCTAGCTCATTATAAAACCTATTTAAAGTGAGGGCTTAGCAATGGCGATTAGAGATATAGATGAGAGACTCTTTGATTATTACCTCAATAGCGTTTACGTATTGAAATTTGGAGACCTATGCAGGGCTAAATCTGGAGCTCCGGCAAGGTATATAGATCGGGGGAAGGCTTTAACCAATGAGTTTGTCATAGATGATGCAGTTGAGGTTTTACCTAACGAATGCCCCCATGACATAACCCTGCCTGATGACAGGAGCCTCGAAAGGGCTAGGGCATTTATAGAGGATCGGTTGTGAGATTGCAGTCACAAAACCCTGCTCAAGTACATACCCGTGTACGATTCTTTAATCCCGGCAACATCTTCGGGTGTACCTTGGGCTACAATGTATCCGCCTCTTGCTCCCCCTTCCGGGCCTAGGTCTATTATATAGTCGGCGGATTTTATAACATCGAGATTGTGCTCGACTACAATCACGGTATTTCCTGCGTCAACCAGCTTATTCAGGACTCTCAAGAGCTTCTTTATGTCATCTATGTGAAGCCCAACTGTAGGTTCATCCAGTATATAGAGGATGTTTTTCCCATCCTTCCTTACGAGTTCTCTCCCGATTTTTATCCTCTGTGCCTCTCCGCTTGAGAGGGTGGGAGCGGGCTGTCCGAGCCTTAAATATCCAAGCCCCACGTCTTGGAGTATTTTTAATTTCCTTATAAGTGGCGGAGCATCTGAGAAAAACCTCATTCCCTCATCAATCGTGAGGCTGAGGATCTCGGCGATGTTTTTCCCCTTGTATTTGACATCAAGCACATCCTTTTTGAACCTCTTTCCTCGGCACTCCTCGCATGTTACAAAAATGTCCGCAAGAAAATGCATCTCAATCTTCTGCCTGCCCTCTCCCTGACATGTCTCGCATCTGCCCCCCGGAACATTGAATGAGAAATGTGAAGCGGAAAGCCCCCTTGCGCGCGCCTCCAATGTGTCTGACATAACCCTTCTGATTTCATCGTAAGCCTTGATATATGTCACGGGGTTTGACCTTGAGCTTCTCCCTATAGGGGTTTGGTCAAGCATCACGACATCGGAGATATATGATATGCCTGAAATCTCTTTGAATTTGCCCGCTTTTTCCACTTCGCTATGAAACCTTCGGGCTAGGCTTGAGTAGAGCACGTCATGGACAAGGGAGCTTTTCCCAGAGCCGGAAACCCCAGTCACACATACAAAAGTCCCCAGGGGAAATGACACTGTGATGTTTTTAAGGTTGTTCTCTGATGCGCCAAAAACGGTCAGGTTTTTCCCCTTTCCTCTCCTCCTTTTTATGGGAAGAGGTATCCTTTCTTTCCGTGTGATATAACGTTTTGTAAGAGACTCGTGAGAGTTATTTAGAAACCCCTCGATGGGGCCCTGGTACACGACATCGCCCCCCCTTTCTCCGGCGAGTGGGCCAAGTTCGATTATGTGGTCGGCAGAGCGTATCATATCAAAGTCATGTTCAACAACTACGACTGTGTTATTTCTGTCTCTTAACTCCTTTATGATTGAAACCAGTCGGTCAATGTCTCTGGGATGAAGACCAATTGACGGCTCGTCCATTATGTAGAGGGTCTCAGAGAGGCTCGCTCCGAGTTGGCACGCGAGGTCAACCCTCTGCGCCTCACCGCCAGAGAGGGTCTTTGTAAGGCGTGAGAGTGTAACATATCCAAGCCCCACTTTTCGGAGAAAATCTATTCTTGACCTGATCTGTTTTAGAATCTCTCCCGCAATTTTCTCTTCATAATCGGTGAGGGTCAAGCTCTGAGAAAAAAAACTCAATTCTTCTATCGGCATATTGGCAATTTCCGAGATTTCTTTACCATCTACTCTTACCCAGAGCGCTTCCGGTCTTAGTCTGGTTCCATTGCAACTCCCGCACGTAAAAGCCGACCTGTATTTGCTGAGAAAAACCCTGACGTGGAGCTTATAGCTCTTCTCTTCTAAATACCTAAAATATCCCTTTACGCCCGGAAACCTTCCCTCGCCCTCAAATATAGATTCTTTTGCGTTTTCGGAAAGGCTCTTAAATGGAGCATTTATGTCTATTCCCTTTCTGCGTACGAATTCAAGAAGTTGCTTCATCTCATGCTTGAGAGAGGGTTTTGTAAGAGGCTCTATTGCTCCCTGTGCCAAGCTCCTTTCAGGATTCGGTACCACTAAATCCGGATCAATATCGAGTACGTTTCCAAATCCCCGGCAGGTTGAACACGCCCCTTGTGGGCTGTTAAAGGAAAATAGGAGCGGAGTCGGCTCATTGAACCTCTTTTGGCAGTATGGACATTCGAGGTCTCTCGAATATTTGAGGACGTTGCCGCCAACGATATGGATATTGATGTATTTGCTCTCGGAAAAAGCAGTCTCAACTGAGTCTGTGATTCTTAATGAGGAGTTTTTATTGATAAATACCCTGTCAACCACAACCTCTGAGCCTTCCGGTATCTTTGAGATTTCTTCGGCCTCAATCACTTCTCCTTGGGAGAATATCCTGATGAATCCTTTAGACATCAACTCTTGGGGAGAGATGCCGTTTTCTTTCAGTGGAAAGGTTATGAGTGCCTTTTTATCCTTATTATTTCTAATCAGGTCTTCTGATATGGTCTGGGGTGAATGGCGTCTTATCTCGATTCCACAATTTGGGCAGAATATCCTCCCAACCTTTGCGAAGAGAAGCCTCAGATAATCGTATATTTCAGTGGTTGTCCCTACCGTGGAGCGTGAGCTTTTTACCTGGTTTCTGCTCTCAATTGCAATCACGGGCGGAAGTCCTGTAATGTCGTCCATATCAGGGCGGTCAACGCGCTCAAGAAATTGTCTCGCATAAGTGGAGAGGCACTCGACATACCTTCTCAGCCCCTCGGCATAGATTGTGTCGAGGGCAAGAGATGATTTCCCGGATCCGCTGAGGCCAGTAATGACTGTGTACTTGTGCCAGGGAATGGAGACATTTATATTTTTTAGATTATTCTCTCTGGCTCCTGATATATTTATTTCGCCTTTCATAATTCTAATGAATTATACCTTTTTAAAATGAGCTGTGGATTGAGGTAATGTTGTTTGAGGAATAGGAAGGAGGTTTACTCTACTCCCATCGCCTGAAAGATTCGGCGTGAGATTATAATTCTCTGTATCTGTCCCGTACCCTCGAATATGTCAAAAACCTTCTGGTCTCTGTAGAGTTTCTCGACGAGGTTTTCTCTCAGACATCCATGGACTCCCATAATCTCGATTGCCTTTGCCGTAACCTTTCCTACTATCTCTGCGGAGTAGGCTTTTGCCATCGACGCCTCCTTTGAATTTGGAAGCCCCTCATCAACCATCCAGGCAGCGCGCCAGCAGAGGAGTCTCGCGGCATTAATCTGCCCTTCCATCTCATCGAGGGCTTCGCTAAAGTTTCTAAATCTTGGAAGTGGACTTGAAAGGAGTTTGTTTTCTTTTGCCCAGTCTCTTGCCAATTCATAAGCCGCGCGCGCGATTCCGACTGCCATAGACGCGACAATTGGGCGCGTAGCATCAAACGTTTTCATCGCTGTTTTGAAACCCTCTTTTGCCATTGCGTCGTAATATTCCTCGCCGCCAAGGAGATTCTCAACCGGCACCCGGCACTCTTCAAATATAAGCTCTGCTGTTTCTGATGCGCGAAGACCCATCTTCTCTTCGATCTTTCCTGGATAAAATCCGGGCGCCCCTCTTTCAACTACGAATACCCGATGTCCCTCTCTCCCCAATTTGGGATCAACTGTGGCAAACACCACAACCCAAGATGCCCTTGCCCCATTTGTGATAAAACACTTTCTTCCGTTGATTATATAGTGGTTTCCGTCTCGCACGGCGATTGTCTTTATTGCCGCAACGTCTGAACCCGCTCCAGGCTCGGTGAGAGCATAGGCTCCCCATCTGGGCTCCGATCTGTCTTTAAATACGCTGAAGAACCTCTCTTTCTGCTCTCCGGTTCCAATCATCTTTACAGGCGGCTCGCCCAGACCCGGACCGGGGAATGTGATGACAAACGCCGGGTCTCCCCATGCAAGCTCCTCGGATGCAATCACAGATATTCTTGCCTTTTGAGGTTTTCCCCGTTTGTCTTTTACAGCCTCTCCTGCCTCAATCTCTCCTAGGAGCGGATTACCGGAGCTTATTCCCAGGTTCATTGCTTCCATTAGAAATTCTCTCGGCACATCCCCTTCCTTATCCGCCTGGAGAGAAATTGGTCTCATCTTGTTTTCTGCAAACCAGTGGAGGAGTTGTTTTATGTTTTTTTGAGTTGGAGTGAGTTCAAAGTCAACCAACCTGCAAAGCCTCACTTAAACATACTAGGGTCAAACTCATCTGAAATTAGAGAGACAAAGTCTATCGGAAATTGCGCGCGTCTTGCATGTTCGTATATTGCTTCAATGCTTGGCGCTTCATACTCACAGTAGAACTTTCCGTCTTTTGCCGAATAATAGCTCTTTATCCATCTTATTCCCATGTCTTCTGAAGTGCTTTTATTGAGTCTCGCTGCTGCGGCAAGCTCTTCCTCTTTTAACGACGGAGGCACCGTCCTTGTGACTAAAAATCTTGGCATCTTTATTACCTCCTTTTAGATTTTGAGGTATTAGGTTTTAGGTATTAGATAGAACCCAACACCTAACACCCAAAACCTAATGTCTAACATCTGCCAGTTCGTTTTTGATACTCGCTGTTAATTCCTCTTCTCCCAATTCCTCGGATAAAGAAAGGGCCTCTTCAAGGTGTCCCTTAGATTCTTCATGATTCTCTAGGCCCTGATAGACCTTTCCGAGGTTATAGAGAACCCAAGCTTCTCCCTTTTTATCTCCGAGTTCCTTTCTTATTCTCAAAGACTCTTGATAGTGCTTCCAAGCGCTATGATGATCGCCCATTTCATAATACACATTCCCAATAGAATTTAAAATATATCCCTCTGCCCTTTGATCTCCTGTTGTCATGGATATTCTTAACGCCTCTTGATTGCACTTTAATGCTTCCTCGTATTTAGATAGGCTTAGATACACGACGCCCATGCCGCTTAGGGCTACTCCTTCCCCTACTATGTTTCCCGTTTTCTCGCAGATTTGTAAGGCATCTTGGTAGTAAGAAAGGGCTTCCTCATAAAGACCTAGATTCCAACAAACCACTCCAAGGCTATTAAGCAAAATTCTAATTTCATCTTCATTGCCTATTTCTTTCTTAATCTCTAAACTCTTTTTATAGCTTGGCAGTGCCTTTGTGAAATCGTGTAGATTTTGTCTGTATATATTTCCCATGAGGCTAAGAACCCTTCCTTCTGATACCTTGTTTCCTATTTCTCTATAAATCTTTAACGCCTCTTCATAATGGTTTATAGATTCTTGGTAGTCCCCTAAGATGCCATAAATAGCCGCTATATAACTCAGGATATTAGCCTCTTCAAATCTATCCCTTAACCCACGGCTAATATTCAGTGCTTCACTGTAATACCTAAGGGATTCTTGATATTTACCCAATCGCCAAAATACATTTGCAATGGTAGTTGGGACAGTAAGATGGGAGTAGGAGTTAAGACTACTCAATCCACTCTCTTTAATTATTCTCCAGGATTCTTGATAATGCTCCAGACAGGCGTGGAATTTTCCCATGTCACGATAAACATTACCGATATTAAATTCGGCAATATTCTGACCGTTCGTAATTCTCAATTGCCTATAGATTCTCAAGGCTTCTTGGAGGTGTAATAAGGCATCTTCATATTGACCTAGCTGTCTATATACCTCCCCTAAATTGATTAGCTCAAATGCCTCCGCTTCACCACCTCCTAATTTTCGATGCACATCTAAAGCCTCTTGGTGGTACTCTAACGCCTTATTGTAATCACCCAAACGCCAATGTATAAAGCCCATCCCCCTCAAAGCCTTTCCTTCCCCTGCTTTATCACCTACTTTCCTCTTAAGAGCAAGGGCGGACTTGCCCATCGCTTCCGCTTCCCGATACTCTCCTAAGACGCTTAGAAATTCAGCCCGCCTGATGTATCCATCGGAAAGCCTTCTTTCATCGTTTATTGATTTTGATAAATCTATAATTGCCTCAAGGACTTTTTTCTGTTCCTCTCTTTTCCCTATGGCATCATAAATGTTCTCCGTATCAAATAGAATATCTATTTTTCTTTCATCATTCGTTTTTGTCTTCGGCATCTCATCCAAACACCTCAGTGCTTCATTAAAGAACCTGAAAGCTTCCTCAGTGGCAAAGATTTCTTTTGCCTTTTTGCCAGCCATGGTCAAATAGTGAGACGCCTTTTCTCTGTTATTTGCCCGGCTGAAGTGATGAGCAAGAACTTCACAGAATTCTTCAATTCTATTGGGGTACATATCCTCGATGGCATTTCCCGTTTTTTCATGGAGTTCCTTTCGTTTTTGAATAAGGAGGCTGTTGTAGGCGACTTCGTGCGTAAGGGCGTGCTTAAATATGTAATTAGCGTCGAGGGAAAACCCTCTTTCATATATCAGCTCTGTATTCCTGAGCGCAAGGAGATGGTCTCTAAGCTCCTGATCGCTTAGAGAAGAAACCCTTTGTAGCAAGTTAAAACTGAACTCCCTTCCAATGACAGAGCCGACTTGGAGCGTTCTTTTGAGGTTCTCCTCTAGTCTGTCTATTCTTGCCATGATTATATCCTGTATGGTGCCGGGAACTTCCATTTGAGCGGCGTTCTTATTAATTGCGTATCCGGTTTCGGTTTTAACAATTACTCCACACTCACGTAGGGATTTTAATAACTCTTCAATGAAGAATGGGTTTCCCTCGGCTTTCTTATTAATCAAGTCCCTTATCTCATCGGGGAGTCCACTTGTTTCCAATATACCCTCTGCCATTCTAACACTTTCCTCGCGCGTAAGATTACGCAGTTGGATCCTCGTATGGTAGGTTCTTTCCCCCAATGGTTGAGAGTAGCCGGGGCGATAGGTAAGGAGCAATAACACCGGTGCGGCGGCAATGGAATCGGCTATATAGAGGAGAAACTCCTCGGAAGCCTTGTCTATCCAATGGAGGTCCTCGATGAGAAGAACCAGGAGGCGAATCTGGCTCCCCCTGAGGATTATCTTCCGTAGCGCTTCAAATATCTCGGCTCTCCTTTGTTGAGCATCCATAGTGGAAACGGGGGTTTCTCTGGGGTCTACAGAAAGGAGGTATTTAAAGTACGATATAGTCGGCTCAAGGTCGCTGCCCAGGAGCAGAGTGCCTTCCTCGATTTTTCTAACAATTTCCTGCTCGTTATCCGATTTATCGGCAACCTGAAAATTCCTCTTTAGTATCTCTATTAAAGGAAGATAGGCTATAGACCTCCCAAATGAGGTGCATCTCCCCTCCAGCCAGCTTATATTCTCAACTGAGATGGATTTCCTGAATTCTAAGAGGAGTCGGGATTTCCCAACGCCCGGCTCTCCTACAATGAAAACAATCTGCCCGCGCCCTTCTTTAGTTTCACTCAGGCAGTCTTTGAGAACACCGAGTTCCTTCTCTCTGCCTGTAAAGGGGGTCAGTCCACGCTCGACCTGAATATCAATCCGGGTTCTGGTGCCTCTTGTTCTAATTACCTCATATACCTTTATGGACTCCGATTTTCCCTTAGCCCGCACTTTCTCTAATGGACGCGTGAGAAAATATCCACTTACCAGTTTGTTCGTATTCTCTGAAATCAGCACCCTTCCGGGGTCTGCTACATTGAGAAGATATGAGGCCAGATTGATTGTGTCTCCTACCGCCGTGTAGTCCATCCTGAGGTCATTGCCTATGTTTCCTACTACCACAAGCCCGGTGTTAAGACCTATTCTTATTCTGAAGTCAATGTTACTCTCCTTTTTAAGTTTGTCCACGTAAATTTTAATTTCCCTCTGAATCGCTAAGGCCGCGCTCACAGCTTTATATGGATGGTCTTCTAAAGCGATGGGTGCTCCAAAGAGGGCCATGACCCCGTCTCCTGTGAACTGATTAATGGTTCCTTCGTATCGGTATACCTGGTCTATGATGATCTTAAAGCACCTGTTCATCGGTGTGCGCACTTCCTCGGGGTCCACTCTCTCGGAAAGTTCTGCAAGGCCGCATATACCGGCAAACAGCGCGGTTACCTGCTTGCGCTCTCCTTCAAGGCTGGCCTTGGTTTGGAGGATTTTCTCGGCTAAATGTCCGGGAATCCGACTCTGTGTCTCGTCTAGAACGGAGGCTTTAGGGGGTTTAACTCTTTCATCTTGGGGGTTTTCTTTCTCGCGGATTTGATATTCCTGGATTGAGTCTGACGAATGCCTAATCTCAGGCTTGGACCCAGAAAATAGCCCGTATCTTTTCATCTTATATATAAGTCCCTGCCTTGTAATCCCCAGAATCCGAGAGGCCTTTTGCTTATTCCCTCCGCTCTTTTCCAGTGCCTCTTTTATCTTCTTAATCTCGACTTCCTCTACGGATCCTCTGAGAAACTGAGTAGGGGCGGTTCGCGAACCGCCCCTATTTTCCAATGTATCTCTCAGGTACTCTGAAAGGTTTTCCTTCTCTATTACATCGCCGCTAGCCAAGACAGCCGCCCGTTTTACCTCGTTCTCTAGCTCCCTTACGTTGCCGGGCCAGCTGTATCTCGTAAGACAATCCATTGCTTCGGTTGAAAAACGCATAGAATTTTTCTCAATTTCACCCTCAAAGTTGGCTAGGAAATGGTTTGCAAGAGGGCAAATATCTTCTTTCCTTTCTCGAAGCGGTGGCATGTGGATTTGGACAACGTTTAATCTGTAGTACAGGTCTTCACGAAAGGTTTTCTTCTCTATCTCCTTTTTGAGGTCTTTATTTGTGGCCGCAAGAATCCTTATATCTACATCAATTGCGCCTCTTCCTCCAACCCTCTCTAGTTTTCTCTCCTGAAGCACGCGCAGGAGCTTGGCCTGAGCAGAAAGACTCATATCACCAACCTCATCCAGAAACAGAGTCCCGCCATTTGCCGTCTCAATCTTTCCTAATCTCTTCTCCACACCTGTTGCTACCCCCTTCTCTATACCAAAAAGCTCGCTCTCAAGAAGGCTCTCAGGCAGTGCCGCACAGTTAATGGCGATAAAGGGTTTATCAGATCGGGGGCTGTTCATATGGATAGTACGTGCAGCAAGCTCCTTTCCAGTGCCACTCTCTCCTGTAATAAGAACGCTTATAGAACTATCGCTTATCTTTTCTATTAGCCTTACTACATCCAGAATCTTTGGACTCGTTCCTATAATATCGCTCATAATGATCCTACTTTCTTTACCTTTGGGATTCATAGCCAAAATACATTGTATCACAGTGCCTCTAAAAGCGTAAAGCTCTTTGCGATGCGTAAAGAGAACTTTACGCTTTCGTCAAGAAACTTTACGTCCCTAGTTTGATATTGAAATTTGGAGATGAATTAAAAAGTTCCTGAATCTCTAATATAATCAGGGGCTTGCATGCACTTGCCTAGTTTCATACGGTGTGTGGCATGGCTTTTGCCCTATTATAGAAACAAAATCATAAAAAGGAGGTAAGACAAAATGAGAAGGTTAGTAACAATAGTAACGCTGGGTTTAGCCATTGGTTTCCCTTCTGTCACTTTTGCTTCCGACTATATGGACCTATATACAAAGCCCATAGTAAGAAGCGAGGTTAAAGGCGAGACAAAGGGCGGAAATGTAGAGGGGAGCCCGATGAGTTTCTATACCAGCCCGAAGGAATGGAGCGTAACTGATTCACCAGCAACGGGTGAGCAGAAAGCAGACGAAGGACACCTCTCTGTTTTTGGTGTTCAGATTTCACTTAAGTAGCGATAATTGTATGGGCGATTCGCGAATCGCCCATACTTTAAAACGGAGGTGATAAGAATGACGATAACAATAGCCTCTTTCACAATTAACTACCCAGCACTGATGATTGAGCATGAGAAAGGAGAACACGCTAAAGGGGATCGCCTTCCGATTACTTACTGGGGAATTTATTTAGACGATAAACACATATCTTATACATCAAGCAGAGAGCTGGCTGAAAAGACGAAGGTATGGATAGAGAAATGGCTAAAGGACAGGCTTGAAATCTAGAAAGGAGGAGCAATACCATGGAAAAAAGAAAAGTTATGGATTGTAGGGAATGTCCCAGCGAGAATAACTGTACAGTTACCATCAGTGGCAAAGAGAATGAAGTTTTACCGCTTGCTGTGTACCATGCGGTAACCAGCCATGGCCATATTGATACACCCGAACTTTGGGAACAGATCAGGGCTATGCTGGAAGATGAATAAATAATAAAGGAGGTGATAGAGATGAAGGTAGTTTCGTGCAGAGACGCGGGGGTGGACTGCGATTTTGTGGCCCGTGGTAAAACCGAGGAAGAGGTCTTGCAAAAGGCCGCCGAACACTGTCAAAAAGACCACGGCATGAATGATATTCCGAAAGAGCTTGTCGAGAAGGTGCGCGCACTTATTCACGACGAGTAATGACGGAAGTGTACAGTAAAAATTCAGAAAGGAGGTGTTAAACATGGCATATCAAGTAGAAGGACAATTGTTGGAAGTCTGCACATGCAACGTACTCTGTCCATGCTGGATAGGAGAGGACCCGGATGGCGGTACTTGCGATGGTGTAGTGGGGTATCACATTGATAAAGGAACCATAAACGGCGTGGATGTATCAGGCCTCTCCTTTATATTTCTTAACCATATCCCCGGTAACATTATGAAGGGTAACTGGCGCGTTCTCTTCTGCGTCGACGAGAATGCCACACCTAAGCAGCAAGAAGCACTCGTGAATATGTTTAGCGGTAAGCTCGGCGGGCCTCTTGCGGATATGGCAAAATTGATCGGCGAGGTAGTGGGTGTGGAGCGGCTGCCTATTACATTTGCAGTCAAAGAAGGCAAGGGGAACCTGCACATCGGCAGAGCCGTTGAAGCTGAGCTGGTGCCGTTCCAGGGGGCGACGGGTAAATCAACAACGCTTCATGACAGCGTATTTACAACTATTCCCGGCTCTCCTGCTTATATAGGGAAGGCCTTGAAATATAAGGCGAATGTACCCGCCCTAGGTTTTGACATTGACCTGCAAAACCACAACGCCATACAGGGGCATTTCCGATTCCAGGGCTGAGACAACTACAGTTAGGTTATAGTCCTTCCCGCAGACGAATCCAACCGCCTGCGGGAAGGGAAATTTATAAAGGAGATTTCAACTATGTGGACTGTAAGTGATCGAAGACCTTTCATAACCTTGTTTGTGGCACTGGTCATACTGACCTGGCTAGTTCTCTGGATATGGGGGCAATCCCCTTATGGGCGATTCTTGAGCCATGAGGGACTGGGCGAAGTTGAAGCCTTTCTCAACAGAAAGCATGTTTCCCTGATCCTGATTTTTGTCCTGGGCTGGACATTGATGACTGTGGCTATGATGCTTCCGACGAGCCTGCCTTTGATTACGCTCTTTCATACTATTACGCGTAAGCGATCGGATCGGATGGTCCTGGTAGCACTGCTCATTACTGGCTATTTGACTATCTGGGTGCTATTCGGCTTTGTAGCTCATATATGCGATTGGGGATTGCATGAGACCGTTGAGCATAACGTCTGGCTTGAGTCTAACACCTGGATTCTCGGGGCAGCGCCTGTTCTTCTAGCAGGGATTTATCAGTTTACCCCTCTCAAATACTACTGCCTCGACAAATGCCGCTCGCCCTTTAGCTTTATTACAGAACACTGGCGAGGGAGCCATGAGAAAATACAAGCTTTTCGACTGGGTGTCTATCACGGAATCTTTTGCATAGGATGTTGCTGGGCGTTGATGCTTCTTATGTTTGCCGTGGGCGCGGGGAACATTGGGTGGATGCTGGCCTTGGGTACTATGATGGCTGTTGAGAAGAATGTGCCCTGGGGCAAGCGGTTCAGCACGCCACTAGGGGTTGCTCTTCTGGGTTGGGGACTAATCCTTGTAGTCTTAGGTTTGGGATGGATAAATTTTATGTAGATGTCGGTGTTAATATATATCTTGTATTCGCCCAAAAACATATCTTAACCCTGTGCCGGTTTGTAAGACCTGTTCTGCAACCAGAACTCGATTAATACATTTGGTATTTTTAGTATTGCATATTGCCTGATGTCATAAATCGTATAATATTTAATCGTCTTATTGTATGAGCAAATCAGAATGGATTAGAAGAGGATTTTGATGAGAAAAGAAAATAGAATAGGGGGCATAATAAAAACATTCTTCTACCTGGTGCTTCTGGCTGTAATAATCGGAGGCGCTATATTCGTCATTCCTCGATTTGAGTGGTATGCACCGACTGTAAATCTGAAACTAGATTCCGACTTCATAGGGCCTCGTCCTTTCAATGTGGAGATAAAAGATAGAGGGAGTGGATTAAAAAGGGTTTCTATTGTGGTTGCTGAGGGAGGGAGCGAGTATCCCCTTTTTGAGGAAGATTATCCTATGGCTGTGAATGAGAAGAATATTACAATCGCAATTGATCCGAAAAAGCTCGGCATAAAAGAGGGGCCTGCCGCAATTAGAATTACGGCTAAAGATAGATCGTGGTGGAGGTTCTTTCGGGGCAATGAGACCAATGTGACCAAAAACGTGACAATAGATGTTACGCCTCCAAGGATTGAGGTAACAGGCCGAGAGCACTACATCAATTTTGGCGGCTCAGGGCTTGTGATTTATAAAGCTTCACCGGATACTATAAAGAGCGGAGTTAAGGTTGGCGACTACTTCTTTCCCGGATACAAAGGCTACTTTAAAAATCCAGATATATACCTTGCGTTCTTTGCATATCCGTATAACGTGAGTCCGGATACAAGGCCGGTAGTTGTTGCAGAGGATGCGGCGGGGAATTCAAAAGAGTTGGGGTTCTCGTACAGATTGAAAAATGTAAGGTACAGAAAGAGCACTCTCAACGTAAGCGATGATTTCATAGAGAGAAAAGTGATTCCCATTCTGGGTGATAATTCTTCTCAAAACGGGGATTTGAAAGATGTTTTCCTCAAGGTGAACCGCGACATAAGGCATAAAAACGAGGTTGAGATTAAAAAAATCTGTGCTAATTCAAAAAATGCGATACTCTGGAATGGGGCTTTTCATCAACTTACGAACTCGAAAGTAGAGGCGAATTTTGCCGATGAAAGGACATACATTTATAAGGGTGAGACAATAGACCATCAGTATCATCTGGGCTATGATCTAGCCGTGACTGAAAAATCTCCGATTGAGGCCGCAAACGACGGCGTGGTTGTGTTTGCGGGGGATTTAGGGATTTACGGGAATGCGGTCATAATAGACCACGGCTTTGGCGTTTCAACCCTTTACGCCCACATGAGTTCTATAGGGGTAAAAGTTGGGGATACGGTTAAGAAGAAACAGATAATAGGGAGAACCGGCGATACGGGGCTTGCGGCAGGAGACCACCTCCACTTCGCAGTGCTTGTACAGGGGGTTCCCGTGCTTCCGGTTGAATGGTGGGATGAGAAATGGATAAATGACAAAATCCTAACCAGGATAAAAGAAGCAGAGGATGAATTCTCAACTCAAAGCGCCCAAGGCGGCCTTCAGCAAAGCCCTCCTCAGGGCAAGGTGCAATAGGATTGATTATATACGGGAAAAACCCGATAAAGGAGGCCCTTTATCAACCATCGTCTAAGATAGAGGAAATCCTAATCTCTGCAGATGGGGAAAAGGAAAGGGTATATGAGATTCTGAAGCTCGCGGAGGAAAAGAGGATAAAAGTTTCTTTTCTACCGCGTGAGGCGCTCTCAAGAATTTCGGGCACTTCTCATCATCAGGGCATCGTTGCAAGGGTTTCAGAGTTCGAGTACAAGGAAGTTGAACAGATTCTCGGATACGCAAAGGAGAAAGGGGAGAGACTCCTTCTCGTCATGCTCGACCATATCGAAGACCCTCAGAACCTTGGGGGAATAATAAGAACAGCCAATGTCCTTGGAGTACACGGAGTAGTGATTCCAAGAGATAGGGCAGCATCGGTGACCCCTTCTGTTATAAAAGCCTCAGCTGGAGCAGCGGGGTTCGTTAGGATTGCGAGGGTGGTGAATCTCGTTACGGCAATTAAGGATTTAAAAAAAAGAGGCGTTTGGGTTGTAGGGGCCGACCCATTGGCTCCTAAATCAGTTTTTGAGGAGGATTTTAGCAGGTTAGATTTAGCCCTTGTCATAGGAGGCGAGGGGAAAGGGTTAAAGAGGCTTGTAAAAGAAGAATGTGATTTTCTTGTGTCTATACCTGGTGTAGGAGAGGTTTCGTCTCTTAATGCCTCTGTTGCGGCGGGCATAATGATCTATGAGATGGTAAGGCAGAGGGGAACAAAGGCATAATTAAGCCTTAATGAGTTTTTTTAACTCCTCTTCGCCTATTATTTTAATCCCTAAAGATTTGGCGGTGTCGAGTTTTGAACCGGGGTCCTCTCCCAATACGACATAATCGGTCTTTTTTGTTACGGAAGAGGAAACCCGACCTCCCAGCCCTTCGACTATTCTCTTTGCCTCTTCTCTAGTAAGCGATTCGAGGGTCCCCGTAAAAACGAATGTTTTTCCCTGTAGGGGCAATTCATGAATTGTGCCTGCATTCTTGTATTCAATTTTCACCCCCGCATCCAGCATTTTTTCTATTACTCTCCTATTCTTCTCTTCCCTGAAAAAGCTCACGATGCTTTTGGCTATCTCTGGCCCCACCGTTGGAATCTCCATGAGTCTCTCTTCTGAGGCCTCCATGAGTGATTTAAGGTCGGAGAAATTTTCTGAGATTATTTGGGCGAGCCTCTCACCTACATGACGTATGCTCAGGGAATAGAGAAAACGGCTAAATGGAATCTTTTTGCTTTTTTCAATCTCTTCTTCAAGGTTCGATGCTGATTTCTCGGCGAATCTTTCGAGTTCAATAAAGTCTTTCTTTTTCAGATAAAAAACGTCTGCCAGGTCTCTTATCAATCCCTCTTTCATAAACTGCTCAACTATCTTCTCGCCAAGCCCATTAATGTCAAACGCCTTTCTTGACGCCAGGTGTTTTATCCTGCCCTTTAGCTGAGCAGGACAGGAGGCGTTGGGGCAGTAATAATAACCCCCTTGAGTTCGATCTAGCTCACTCCATGCCTTTTCTGGTTGAGTGCCGCATGAGGGGCACACGTTTGGCATAACGAAGGGTTTTTCCTCTCCGGTTCTTTTCTCGGCTATTGGTTTTACTATCTCTGGAATCACATCCCCCGCCCTTTCTACAACCACTGTGTCTCCTACCCTTATGTCTTTTTCCCTTATTATGTCTTCCGTGTGTAGGGTGGCACGGCTTACGGTGACTCCTCCAATCTTGACAGGCTCAAGGTTCGCAACGGGCGTAAGAAGCCCGGTTCTTCCCACCTGTATGACTATATCGCGAATTTTAGTCGTGGCTTGGCGGGGTTTAAATTTGTATGCGATGCTCCACCTTGGATGTTTAGCTGTTGCGCCGAGTTCCATTTGGTACTCTAGTCTATCCACCTTTATCACAACGCCGTCAGCTTCATAAGGCAGGTCGTCTCTTATGGATTCCATTTCATGGTGATAGGATATGGCTTCATTTATGCCTCTGCAGTGCATGGTTCTTTTTTCCGTTTTGAATCCCCAATCTCGAAGCGTTTGGATGATTTTCCACTGGGTGTCAAATTCATACCCGACAACGTCTCCCACTCCCCATGCGTAAAAATCGAGCGGTCTCCTTGCAGTGATATTTGGATCAAGCTGGCGCAGCGACCCGGATGCGGCGTTTCTTGGATTTGCGAATATTGGTTCTCCCGATTCGGCAAGCTCTTTGTTTAATATTCTGAAGGCTTCAATCGGTATTACTACCTCACCCCTTACTTCTATTCTTTTCGGGATGCCGTTTTGAGTGTTAAGCCTGAGTGGTATGGCTTTTATAGTTCTAGAATTCGCGGTAACGTCCTCTCCGATTTTGCCGTCTCCCCTCGTTGCACACTGAACGAATCGCCCATTCTCATAGGTGAGAGATACTGAGACCCCATCAAACTTGGGTTCGGCTGTATATTCAATATCTTCCTTTATTCCGAGAAATTTTTTTACGCGCTTATCAAATTCAAGGGCACCATTTTCGGTTAAGACATTGTCTATGCTCATCATTGGGACTCTGTGCTCTACGTGTTTAAAGCCCTTTGCAACAGAGCCGCTTACGCGCTGAGTGGGGGAGTCTGGAGAGACTAATTCCGGATATATAGATTCAATGCGCTTTAGTTCTTCCATAAGCGCATCGTATTCGGCATCTGAAATTTCGGGATTGCTCTCCACGTAGTAGAGATAATTATGACGTTCTATCTCACGTCTGAGTTCTTTAACCCTTCGCTTTGCTTCTTGTAAAGGGATTTGTTTTTCAGTTTTCATTTGCCTCTTTGACCGATTCCGGTGTTTCTTATATCATTTAGCCATTTAGAGAGTTCATTAAGCCTCATTGTATTTAAAACATCCTTCTTCTCTGCCCAGCCCCTTCTTGCCGTAGCGACACCAAGCCTCATCATATCGAGTTCATCCGGGGCGTGGGAATCGGTTGATATTACTATTTTGACTCCGGCATTAACCGCCTTTCTTACATTAATATCATTTAAATCGAGTCTCAGATAATGAGAGTTGACCTCAAGAGCCTTCCCATATTCCTTAGCCGTTCTAATAATCTCATCCATGTCCACCTCGTAGCCTTCACGTCTCCCAATCAGCCTCCCGGTTGGATGAACGAGGAAATGAATAAATGGGTTTTTTAGAGCCTTGACTATTCGTTTTGTCATTGATTCCATATCCATCTTAAATCCGCTGTGCACGGATGCAATCGCAATATCTAAATCCTTTAGAACCTCGTCGGGGTAGTCGAGTGAGCCGTCGCTCTTTATATCCACCTCCGAACCCATAAGGATTTTGATTCCCTTTAACTTTTTATTTAATGCATCAACCTCCCTTTTCTTTTCGTAGAGCCTCTCAATTGAAAGACCCCCTGCAATCCTTGAGGACGGAGAGTGGTCTGTCATAGCGATGTATTCGTAACCCAGCCCTTTTGCCTTCAGTGCCATCTCCTCGATTGTTGCTTTGCCGTCGCTCCATATAGAGTGCATCTGGAGGTCTCCCTTAATATCTTCGAGTTTCACAAGATCCGGCAGTTTTCCATATTGCGCGGCCTCAATCTCGCCTCTATCTTCCCTAATTTCAGGGGGTATCCATTGAAGCCCCAGGGTTTCATAAATTCCCTTTTCGGTTTCTCCGGCTATTTTTTTGTCCCCTCGAAATATCCCGTATTCGTTTATCTTGAGGCCCTTCTCCAAGGCGATCGTCCTCAGTTTTATGTTATGGGCCTTTGAGCCTATGAAATATAGAAGTGCTGCTCCATAGGATTCAGGTTCTACTACTCGAAGATCAACCTGGATCCCGTTTTCCAGAACCACACTACCTTTTGTATCTCCTGCTGCCAGGACCTCTTTCACGAAAGGGAGGTTTGTAAAGGCCTTAACCACGCGCTCTCCATCTCTTGCCTCTGTGAGAATGTCAATATCCCCTATGGTCTCTTTCATGCGTCTTACCGAACCCGCTATGGCGGTTCCTTTCGTACCCGGAATTTTACTGATTCTACGTACTATATCTTCGGCTAAAGGGAGGGCGATTCCAAGCGGTATCCTTTCCCGGCTCTTTTTAAAAAGCTCAATCCCGCGCTTTATATCCTCAACCTTTTTCTCCCCCATCCCGCGAAGTTTCAGGACTTCTCCCATTTCGAGCGCCCTTTCGAGGTCTTCCAGGTTTTTGATGCTGAGTTCTTTATTTAATTTGATGATTGTTTTTGGGCCTAATCCTTGAATATCTAAAAGCCCTGTAAGTTCCTCAGAAACTCTCTTTCTTAGCTTCTCATAATCCTCTATTTTCCCTGTGGATATAAATTCCTTGATCTTTCCTGCGAGGTCCGGGCCAACCCCGGGGATTCCAGTAAGCTCGCCTCGCTCTGCCAAATCCTCAATGTCTCCTGTGAGTTCTCTTATGTTTGCTCCCGCGTTTCTATAAGCCCTGATTCTAAATGGGTTCTCATTAAGGAGTTCCAATATGTCTGCAATTTTATCAAAAATCTCTGCGATTTCTCTATTCTTGCTCATGGCGTCTGACTAACATTTTATACCATTTCGGTGCTGATTTTCTATGGAGATGATGTGTGAGATGAAGTTCATTGCCTCACTATCTGACCAAACTTCGGCAATATGAATCTTATGTCCTTGATAGGGAGACAGACTTTTAATATTTTTACTTTTCCACGGATGCGGTCTCTACCTCGGTGGAGTAGCTCTTTACACCCCTTAGTATTCCATCGGCGATTTCATTTATATACTTAGGGTCTCTCAGTTTTTCTTCCTCACGGGGGTTAGTTATGAAAGATGTCTCTACCAGAATGCTGGGTATATCGGCGCCAATGAGCACTATAAAAGGTGCCTTCTTTACCCCTTTATCTACTGCGGTTTGATATTTCCTGGCGAGATTTGTTGTAACTGAGGTCTGAACGTAGGCGGCGAGACGTTTTGATTCGTCAATTTTCGAATTGAGAAGGTACTTTTTTATTATGTCTCTTAGGTCGCTAATCCCCTTTGTTGTACTGACATTTTCACGGGCGGCGACGGCGAGCGCTTCGGGATCGTTGGTGAAGCTCAGTATATAGGTCTCAATACCGTGCGCATCGCTATCTTTGGCTGCGTTACAGTGAATTGAGATAAAAAGATCGGCATGCTCTCTTTTTGCTATGCCGGTTCTTTCTTCAAGCGGTATAAATCTATCATCCTCCCTGGTAAGGATGACGCGGGAAATCCCAAAGTCCCCTCCAACCTGCTCTATTTTGTTTTTGAGTGCCTTTGCGATTGCAAGCGTAACGTCCTTTTCTTTGAGTCCTGTTGGTCCTATAGCTCCTGGGTCATGTCCTCCGTGTCCGGGGTCTATCACCACGGTTCTAACCTTGAGCCCTAATGCTCCTCTCAGGGTTGAAATATCCTTGCCATCCAGTTTTGGAAGCCCGGCTAGTGTTTTGTCCTCCTCAGAGCCTTTCGGTTTAGATGCAACGTTATTTTTCTCACTGCCATATATGTCCATTACGATTCTAAAGGGATTGTGAAGGGAAAACACCTTATAGTTACTGAAGCTTTTTATGTATAGGACAACCCTTACGGTATCGAGAGTATTTCTTGCAAACCTTATATCCTCAAGCAAGCCATTCTGAATCGGCGGCATTTCGAGATTGCGATCAACGGTGGCACCCTTTATGTCAACGTAAAGCCTTGGAGGTGCTCCTTCTACCATACCGGCCTTTAAAAAATGCGGCTCAAAGGGTGTCTCCCTATCAACATTGATTACGACCCTTGTATACGTGTCCGTTGACCAGTGGCCGATCTGGTTTATGGAGGCGAGTCTATCGGGGTTATTTTTGGTTTTAGCCTCGGTTATGCTCTCTGTAATCTGGCTCTCAGCCGGTTTATACGATGCAAGCTCATTTAATTTCGATTTGGCCGCGTCGACCATATCACTGGTTGGATAATTCTTGACCACCTTTTCGTATTCCAAATAAGCCTGGGACTTATCCCAGCCTTCAATGATTCTCGCAATCCTGATCTGCGCATCATCGGCAAGGTTGCTGTTGGGGAAAACATTTATGAGTTCTCTGCTGAGGTCTATGGATTTTTCAAGGTTTTCCCTTGAATTAAACCTCATGCCCATTTCCTCATACATCTTTCCTGAAATGAATAATGAGGTGGGAGCCTTGGGGCTTGCCGGATAGGTTCTATAAATGCTGTAGAAAGCCTGGGCTATGGTGTCCCAAATTTCATAGTTGGTTATCTGGGTGGGATTTGTTTGTAGGGTTTTATAGAGATTAAGGGCTTCTTGAAAAAGCTTTTCATCTTTTCCCTGCGCGGCCATCAAAGGCTGCGTAGAGGAAATGAGAAAAATAGCTGCAAGCAGCATTAAGGTAAGAGTCTTGATGCTCACCTTAAGTCTAATATTATATAGTTTTTCTATGCTTTGTAAATTCCCTATTTAAAATTTTCTATATTATAACAAAACGGTTCATTCTTTGAAATTGTCGAGACTTAGTGCTAAACTTTGCAAAATGAAGATTATAATCCTTGGATGTGGCACCTCGACCGGGGTTCCTATAATTGGCTGTAATTGTCCAACCTGCACTTCCTCCAATCCGAAAAATAAGAGAACTAGGACTTCGGTTTTTATTCAGACTCATGGGAAGAATATATTGATTGACACCGCTACGGACCTCAGATTCCAGGCTTTAGCTCATAACATAACGCGGATTGACGCGGTTCTCTACACACATTCTCATGCCGATCATACACATGGGATAGACGAGCTTAGAACATATAATTTCGTTAATAAGATGGTTATACCGTGTTACGCAAGTCCTCAGATGGTCTTAAATATCAAGTCAAACTTCAGGTATATATTCGATCGCCCTTATGTGGCGGGCGGAAAACCGCAGCTTGAGATAGCTTCCATTACGGAGGATTTCGATTTTCATGGAATCAGAATAACCCCCATAGAAATCCATCATGCGGAGTGGTTGATATTTGGATACAGAATCGGGAAGATGGCTTATCTTACGGACTGCAGCGGAATTCCGGAGGAGTCAATAGCAAAATTAAGAGAACTTGACCTCCTTATAATAGATGCCCTGAGATATGCACCCCACGTTGCCCATTTTAGTGTTAGCCAGGCTATTGAGGCTACAAGCGCGATTAGGCCGAAACTCGCGGTTCTTACGCACATGGGGCATGAGCTTGAGTATGAGGAGCTTTCGAGGCAGCTCCCCGAGTGTATTACGCCTGCTTATGACGGGATGGAATTTGAGCTTGACGAACCATAAGAGATTCTCGAGTATGGGCAGGTTTGAAACCTGTCCATACTAAGACGAAGCCTAAAATCAAAAAGGAGCTTGTAGAATGCAGGAGATAATTCGTGAATTAATTCAGCCGAGCGATTCAAAGATTGTCCTCTGTGTTTTAGACGGACTCGGGGGGCTTCCTTTTGAAGGGAAAACCGAGCTTGAAACGGCCTCAACCCCCAATTTAGATGGGCTTGCGCGAAGCGGCGCCTGCGGGCTTCATATCCCTGTGGCGCGTGGAATCACACCGGGAAGCGGTCCCTCCCATCTCGGGCTATTTGGCTATGATCCGCTTAAATACGAGATTGGTCGCGGTGTTCTCGAGGCGCTTGGACTGGGAATTGAACTCACCCCAAGGGACGTTGCAATCCGGGGGAACTTTGCGACTGTAAAATACGACGGCGTGAGGCCAGTCATTATAGACCGGAGGGGAGGGCGGATACCGACAGAAGAAAACAGGAGAATCGCATCAAGGATTCGTGAAAAGATTAATACCATAGACGGGGTTAAGGTTTCAATTACATCTGGAATGGAGCACAGATTTGCCCTTGTGCTTACCTTTCCTGAACCTCTTCCATTTGGCGCGGATGATATTTCAGATACGGATCCCCAGAAAGAGGGAAAAAGCCCGCTCAGGCCCACTGCGAGAAGAAAAGAAGCCGAAGTAGTAGCCAGCGTAGCTGAAAAGTTTATAAACCTCGCCGCCGATATTATAAGAGACGAGAAGGCAGCTAACTATCTACTCCTTAGGGGTTTTTCGCTCTACCCCGGTCTTTCTCCTTTCTCTGAGGCTTACGGGCTGAAGGCTGCTACTACCGCGGCGTATCCCATGTATAGAGGCGTGGCAAAACTCGTTGGAATGGAGCTTCTAGAGGTGGCTGATACCTCTACTAAAAGCGAGGTCGAAACGCTTAAGAGACATTTTAAGGAATTTGATTTTTTCTACTTCCACGTGAAAAAAACGGATAGCTACGGTGAAGATGGAAACTATTGGGGCAAGGTCAAAGTAATAGAGGAGTTTGATGGCTTTATCCCTGAAATATTGAGCCTGAATCCGGATGTTCTGGTTGTCACAGGCGACCATTCTACGCCCGCCGTTATGAAAGCGCATAGCTGGCACCCTGTGCCGTTTTTGCTCCATTCATCTTACACCCGCGGCGGTGGGAGCTTGGGGTTCTCTGAAAGGGAATGTTTAAAGGGCGAACTCGGGATATTCAGAGCGACGGATGTGATGACATTAATACTTTCTCATTCAAGAAGGCTCAATAAGTTTGGAGCGTAGTAGTGGGACAAACCTCTCTTGCTTTTTAAGGACTGTGTGCTAACTTAGATAAGGAAAATGCCGAAGTGGCGGAATTTGGCAGACGCGCTGTCTTGAGGGGGCAGTGCCCGTGAGGGCGTGCGGGTTCGACTCCCGCCTTCGGCACCATAAACTAACCGACTATGTTTTCACTATATGCCTGGATGTCCTTTACTTATTTCATAGGTAATTAGGTGCAGTTCTTATGAGATATCCTTTTTCATTCATGTCAATCATCTGGCTTGTTGTTGGGAAATGAGTAAAAGGCTAAGGCATCTTATATTCTCTATGATTTTTCTTTTTTTATCCTGGATATGGGTTAAGACCTCTTATGGAGATGAAGAAGATACAGAGTATAATGAAGACTCAGTTCGTGTCTTCTCTGTATTATTAAGTCACACGAGGAACCATAGGGCGCTGTGTCGTATACCCAATCCGGATGACCCCAAAGGAGAGATATTGAGGGGAGTCTATTGTCCAATAAGGCTGAAGATCATGGATAAGGGTAATCCGGTTAGAAAATGTGTAGGCTTGCTAATAGAGAAGCACAGGGTTACAGATAGGGATTTGACCTTTGATGTAGTGCCTGATGAGGGGTGCAAAGACTTGATAAATAAGGGCAACGTGAAAGAAAGGAGAGGAGGGCTTCACTGCGAGATAGTTCCTGATTATAGGGGCAGGCTTGAGGGTATCTTCGATAAGATGAGGCTAAAGAGTATTGTAGAGGTAGAGGGCGTCTGGGTAGAGGACACGCACCATGAGAACTGGCGTGAGCTTCATCCCGTAACTGTTCTACGTGTGATAAAAAAGAGAAAGTAATGTCCGGACTATGTAAAAAATTAAGAAGAGCCCCTTTTTCTTCCGCCTCTCTAAGTAGTTCTATGCCGGCAACTAGTAATGCAACCCAGGGCACTCCGGGTATTCTTTGGTAGCCGTTCCATAAGTCCTGGAATGACTTTGCATCTTGAAGATTATCAAAATACTCTCGCTTTACGAACTCCCCATCTTCGAGGATGTCTACTCGAAATGGCATTATTATCCAACCCCGTCTCTCTTTTATGCCACATTTGAACATGGAATTCAAGAGGAATTTTAGTCAGTGGATACTTTTTTTGGGTGAAAAATTGAGAGGAAAAAAACGGAAATGGATTTTGAACTCTCTTATGGGGTTCTCGTCTCTCAGTACTTTTGTGCAAGGTTACACACTTTTCCACTATTTTTTTATATCAAACTCAGGTTTTTTATTTTCCTAATGCTACTTTTTGCCGTAACTACCCATAATTATTCACTATTTAAGAATGCTGATTTGTTGGCATAGTTATTGCCCCTTAAGTGTCGTATAGAACCCTGATTCATACCAATAGGGCGAAGTGGAGGAACGCCCCGCGCCACTATACGAAAATAGTGTCTGGGTTCCAGGTCATTGGGATTGGAATGGACATGAGTATGTATGGATTCCGGGTCACTGGGAGTAGTAAACCAAATTAGTATGACAGGGTGCGCTACGGCCCTGCTCTGCCATGTCAGATTTTTTTGTCCTGTTTTCTGACATCTGACACCACCTTTTAAATTCAGGCACATGGTATAGACATATTTACCACTTAAAAGGAGTTTTAACGGATCAAAGGTTCCAACAATCTTAAGAACAGACTCAAGGAGAACAACAGGAAATAATTGAACGTGAGAATGCACCGTAGTCTT